>Ga0209060_10000958_pt1 | contig 37293 bp, 31 predicted proteins | sample Coa_R1_8_FD_187155 | JGI IMG/M metagenome (GOLD analysis project Ga0209060, IMG submission 187155) | Surface soil microbial communities from Centralia Pennsylvania, which are recovering from an underground coalmine fire - Coalmine... | ecosystem: Environmental > Terrestrial > Soil >...
ACGGCCCGCTGGCACTCCCCAAATCCATACGTGGCGGAGACAAAATCGAGACAAAAAGAAGACAACCATTTGACAGCAGCGCAACACCAGCCATGGTGCCCCATGTATATACTTCGTTCACCTTTACTCGGGCCCCGCACGAAATAGAAATTCCGGCGATCTTGCCAATCTGAGGAGCCTCCCCATGTTTAAGCCTCACTCTATCGACCGTTTTCTAAAAGCGACGTGCGCGATCGCGTTGGCCTTTGCTCCCATGTACCTGCGTGCCGACTCGTTCACCCAGACCAACCTTGTGTCCAACGTACCTGGACTTGCCGTCACGACTGATCCCAATCTCCAGAACCCGTGGGGCGTTTCCTTTTCGGCGACGTCACCCTTTTGGGTCGCAAATCAAGCAGCCGGGAACTCCACTCTGTATAACGGTGCCGGAGCCATCACTCCCTTGGTTGTCACAATCCCGCCAAGCGCCACCCCACCCACCGGCCCCACCGGCACTGTCTTCAACAACAGCACCGGATTCAAGGTGGGTACAGCGGCGTCGAACTTCATCTTCGACACTCTCAACGGCACGATTGCTGCATGGAATTCAAGCGCTGGAACCACCGCACAAGTAATGGCCACAACACCGGGTGCGGTTTACACCGGTCTCGCTCAAAACACGAGTGGCGGGGCGACATTCCTGTATGCGGCAAGCGCAACCGGCTCAATCCATGTATTCGATTCGAACTGGAATGACGTCACAAGCACAATGTTCTCCGGTAAGTTCACCGATCCGAGCCTGCCCACCGGCTATACGCCGTTCAACATCCAAACCATCGGCTCGAACCTTTATGTAACCTACTCTGGCACGACAGGCGGCTTTGTCGATGAGTACGATACAAGCGGCAATTTCATAAAACGAATCGCAAGTGGCGGCGCTCTCTTCTCACCTTGGGGACTTGTTATCGCTCCCGCCAACTTCGGCATCTTCAGCAACGATCTGCTGGTAGGCAACTTCGGCAACGGCGAGATCCTTGCCTATGACCCAACCACGGACGCCTTCCTGGGTATGCTCGACGGACCGAACGGGCAGCCGCTCGTTAACGATTTCCTCTGGTCACTCGAGACCCGCACTGGAGGAGCAGGCGTGAATCTGAACGCGGTATATTTCACGGCCGGCATTGACAATCAGAAGGACGGCATCTTTGGAGAGCTCACTGAAACCACACCCGAGCCCGCAACAATCTTCGAAACTGCCTCCGGCCTGATCGCGCTTGCGCTGTTCAAGGTGCGTTCACGCCGAAGATCCTAACGAACCTCACAGTTACGCTCACCTTCTGTGCCGGGATATCCCTACCCGTCACAGAAGGTGGCCGCATCTACATCTCTGGACTCCTCGCTCCACCGGGCGTATCATTCCGGCCCATGAGCCAACAGGACTACCAATCGACCGAGACCTACATCACTGTGGTGCACGAGCACATGCTCCCCGTCGTGCTCTTTGTTCTCGTGGCCGCTCTGATCCTCATCATTCCTTACTGGAAGATATTCGGTAAGGCAGGCTTCCCACGCGTCTTTGGCGTCTTCATGATCTTCCCCCTCGTGAACCTGATCCTCCTCTATATTCTCGCCTTCTCCCGATGGAGGATCCCTCCACCGCGACCTGAAAACTAAGCATCCCCTTTCCCAAGGGCACCTCCCTTTGACACCATTGACCAACTTAACTTGACAGGAGAAGCACAGGCCCGGCACACCACCGGGCACCTTCATTTAACCGGTACCTACTCGAAGTCCGGACCCAAGTCATTTCCTTCGAAGACTTTAGGACTTTTTGTAGGGGGAAGGGGTACTATCAACCCGTCGAGCCAACAACCCGAATCCACGAGCGAGCAACCAAATGCAGATGGACCTTCACCAACCGGCACAAGACACCGTCCAGAAAAATATCTGGAAGCAGATCACCCTCTTCCTGCTGACCTTCGGCGCCGTCGTCATCTGCTTCTTTATCATCCACCCTTTCCTCTCTGCCATCATCGGAGCCGTCGTCCTGGCCGTCATCACCCACCGCCCTTACAAAGCGCTGACCCACAAGATCAAGAACCGTAACCTCTCCTCCACAATCGCAGTCGTCCTCGTCATCCTCAGCGTCGTCATTCCCTGCTTCTTCATCCTGCAGGATCTCGTCCAGGGAACCACCACCATCATCATCTTTCTCCGCAGCGACGTCCCCCAAAAGAGCCTCTCCCAATTCCTCGAAGCCCATCCCACCATCGCATCTGACATTCACATCATCTCCAACAACATTGATCTGCAAAACACTGTCCGCACAATGGCCGCCGTCCTGGGTGGCCTCCTCACCGGCTTTCTCAGTTATTCCTTCGGCGCCACCGTGCAGCTCATCATCTTGCTCTTCATCCTCTTCTTCCTCTACCGCGATCAGGAACTGGCGATCTCTTTCGCACGGTCTCTCCTGCCCCTCAACAAGCAGGAGACCGACGAGCTGCTCGACAACATGACCAGCACGATCAACGCGACAGCTCTAGGCCGGCTCGCGATCGGCGTCGTCCAAGGCTTACTCTCCGGCCTCGCCTTCTGGATGCTCGGGGTACCCAACACGATGCTATGGACGGCTATGACGCTCATCGTCTCGATCCTCCCAGCCATCGGTGCCAGCGTAGTATGGGTTCCCGTCGCCCTCTACCTTGGCCTCACAGGCCATTGGGGCAAGGCCGCCATCCTCGCCGCCTGGGGAACGTTCGTCGTCAGCAGCATCGACAACTTCCTCTACCCCGTGCTCGTCGGCTCCAAACTTCACCAGCACACCGTCTCCATCCTTCTCGCAATCCTTGGCGGCGTCGTTATCTTCGGATTCTCCGGCGTCATCCTCGGCCCTCTGGCCTTCACCATCACAACGACGCTGCTCGATATCTGGCGCGCACGCAACAATAATCTGAATACTCTCCCGCCACTCCCACAAGGTTGACAGCCCCCCTGCGGAGGCGAACACTTATCTATTGAAGGAAGTACCTCTCTTTTATGAAGACCGAAACGGCCACCGTAACCCTTGCCGCCCCTCCCACAACCAACAAGCATCTCATCCGATGGGTCGAAAAGATGGCAGACCTCTGCCAGCCCGACAACATCCACTGGGTCGACGGCTCCCAAGCCGAATACGACTTCCTCTGCGACCAGCTCATCCAGGCCGGCACCTTTACCCGCCTCAACCAGAAGCTCTGGCCCGGCTGCTTCTACGCCCGCTCAGCCCCCAACGACGTCGCCCGCGTAGAAGACCGCACCTTCATCTGCTCCCTCTCCAAGGACAACGCTGGCCCCACCAACAATTGGGAAGACCCCTTCGTCATGCGCCGCAAGCTCAAGCAGCTCTTCCGCGGCTCCATGCGCGGCCGCACCATGTACGTCCTGCCCTACTCCATGGGCCCTGTAGGCTCACCCATGTCCCAGATCGGCGTCCAGCTCACCGACTCCGCCTACGCCGTCGTCAACATGCGAATCATGGCCCGTATCGGCACGCCCGTCTTCGCCGAGATCGACAAAGACGAGAAGCGCGTCGTCCCCTGCATGCACACCGTCGGCGCTCCCCTCGCCCCCGGCGAACAAGACGTCCCCTGGCCCTGCAACGATGAAAAATACATCGTCCACTTCCCCGAAACCCGCGAGATCTGGTCTTACGGCAGCGGCTACGGAGGCAACGCACTCCTCGGCAAAAAGTGCTTCGCTCTCCGCATCGCCTCCAACATCGCCCGTGACGAAGGTTGGATGGCCGAGCACATGCTCATCCTCGGCGTCGAATCCCCGACCCACGAAAAGACCTACGTTGCAGCAGCCTTCCCCAGCGCCTGCGGCAAGACCAACTTCGCCATGATGATCCCGCCCAAAGGCTTCGACGGCTGGAAGGTCTGGACCGTCGGTGACGACATCGCCTGGATCAAGCCCGACGTCACTGGCCAACTCCGTGCCATCAACCCCGAGGCAGGCTTCTTCGGCGTAGCTCCCGGCACCAGCGCGAAGACCAACCCCAACGCCATGGCCACTCTGGCCAAAAACACCATCTTCACCAACGTGGCCCTCACTCCCGAAGGCGGCGTCTGGTGGGAAGGCATGACCGACACGCCACCCGACGAACTCATCGACTGGCGTGGCAACAAGTGGACACCCGCGATCGGCAAGGCAACCGGCCAACCGGCCGCCCATCCCAACGGACGCTTCACCGCCCCTGCAAGCCAGTGTCCCAGCATCGACCCCGATTGGGAGGCCCCCGAAGGCGTCCCCATCTCCGCCATCATCTTCGGCGGACGCCGCGCCACAACCATGCCCCTCGTCTACCAGGCCTTCAACTGGTCCGGAGGCGTCTACGCCGGTGCCACAATGGGCAGCGAGATCACCGCAGCCGCAGGAGGCACACTCGGAAAGGTCCGCCGCGACCCCATGGCCATGCTCCCCTTCTGCGGCTACCACATGGGCGACTACTTCCGTCACTGGATCAAGATGCAGCGCACCCTCTCCGCTACGCCACGCGTCTTCCACGTCAACTGGTTCCGCAAAGACGAAGACGGTAAGTTCCTCTGGCCCGGCTACTCTGAGAACATGCGTGTCCTAAAGTGGATCGTCGACCGAGTCCGAGGTCGAGCTCAGGGCAAGGAGACCCCGATCGGCTGGACCCCCCACTTCGAAGACATCAACTGGAAGGGTCTCGACTTCCCCCAGGCGACCTTCGACCGCCTCCAGGAGGTCGACCGCGCCGCCTGGCGACGCGAAGTCATGGACCACGAAGAGCTCTTCCTATTGCTCCACGACCACCTCCCGCCCGAGATGATCTACGAACGCGAGCTCCTAATCTGCCGCCTCTAAACCGCAACAGGTCCGGCCTCGAGCGTCCATCGCAATGGCCGGGCCAAATTGTCACTATCTAATTGAAATAAATAGCCTTAATACCAAAAACCCATACCACTCCCGCCCACCCAGTACCAATCGGGGAAAGGCCCCGTTTCTCCACAATCTCGCTATTGACTCCAAGAGAATTTCCCGATATCTTTACAGAGTGGCAAGACTCCCTTCGGGTTGAGTCGGTCATAACGAAGTCCACCCACTTCGTTGCTTTACTGGAACACCCACGCAACAGCCCCCACCGCGCTGCGTGGGTTTCCATTTTAAGCCACCTTATTTACCATCCTAATGCGGCAGTTCCAGCACCACGCGAGCAGCCTCTGCCCCAAATACCGGCAAAGCATCGTCCCGCAGCAACCCAATCTGCTTCAACACCGAAGCCTGATCCCAATAGATATGCTCATGCGCCAGCTTGCCATCGCGGAATCGCACGATAGCCACCAGCGGCACCTCAACATGCCTCCCCGTCGGCGCGACACCCGGCAAAATCCACGGCATCTCCACCGTATGGGTAAATGAAATCACCATCTCGTCCACCAACTGATGCTCTCCCACCGTGCGCGACACATCCGTCAGCGCAAAGTCCGGCGGCATACAAGATATGAAGTCCTTGCCATAGAACTCCCGCAGCTCACCCTTACCTCTGCCGCCCGTCATCACCGGAACATGGTTGACATACGCATCCGCAGCCATGGTGGATAGTGTGGCCTCCACATCAGGAGTCGCGAACTCATACTTCGTGTGCTCGTCCCAAAGCTTTTCCAGGTCATACCGTTTCATGCGGGCATTCTACGCCCAAGCAGGACTTGACGCGCCAACCCAAACCCACTAACCTTTCCACATGGGATTGATGCGCATCGCAGCCTGTACTTGTTGCCCTTGTTGTAAGGGCACCTGTTGCTGCTGCGTTGGACTCTCCCTCACCTAAGCGAACCGAACCAATTCGGCCTTAGAGGATCTCAGGAACCCACGTATCAGCGCTAGCCGCGAACGTGGGTTTTCTTTTTGCCCCAACACCAACTCAAACATTCGGTATCAAGGAGCCACATGGCACCCCTTCACCAAGGCAAAACAGCAAGCCGCATCAACGTAGACCTAATCGCCGTAGCCATCGCCCTCACCCTGGCAGCGCTCATTCGCTTCAACGTCATTCCCCCGATCTCCTTCTAGCAAACAAAGAGAAATGTCCGCTGCCCACACCATCCCGACACCGATCGCCATCCCGGCACCATCGCCCGCGACTCGTCTCGTACGTGCGCTCCCCGGCATTGGCCTTCTCTTCGGCATCGGTTTCCTGGGCAAGTTCCTCGAGCACACCTTCACCCAACTCCGCACCGCACACCCCGGCATCCCCTTCCCTCACCTCGAATACGTCCTCTGGGCCATCGTCCTCGGCCTCGCCATCGGCAACGTCTTCGGAGTAGCGGAAATCTTCCGCCCCGGCGTAGCAACCTACGAGCTCTGGCTGAAACTCGGCATCGTCCTGGTCGGCGCCCGCTTCCTCTTACAGGACATCCTCCACATCGGCGGCCTCTCCCTCGCGCTCGTTGCTGTAGAGCTCATCCTCTCCCTCAGCGTGATGCACCTCCTAGGCCGCATCTTCAAACTCCCGCCCAAGCTCACGTCCCTCCTCGCAATAGGCAGCAGCATCTGCGGAGTCACCGCCATCATGGCAGCCCAGGGAGCCATCGAGCCGGAAGAAGAAGACACGAGCACCGCGATCGCCGCCATCCTCACCCTCGGAGCCATCGCCCTCTTCACCTTCCCCGCTATCGGCCACGCCCTCCACATGAGCCAGCAGGGCTTCGGCATGTGGGCAGGCCTCGCCGTAGACAACACCGCCGAATCCCTCGTCACCGGCTCGCTCTTCGGCGAAGAAGCCGGCCGCTGGACCGTCCTCGCCAAGACCGCCCGCTCCGGATTCATCGGCTTCGTCGTCCTTGCCTATGCCGTCTACTGGTCCTCGCGCGGCCTCGCTCCAGACGTCCAGCACAAGGGCGTCTTCCTCTGGCGCAAATTCCCCAAGTTCATCCTCGGCTTCATCGCCCTCTCGATCCTCGCCACCAGTGGATTCTTCACCCACACTCAACTCACCAGCCTCGGCAACCTCTCACGCTGGGCCTTCCTCCCCGCCTTCGCCGGAGTAGGCCTCCGCACCAACCTCCGCGACCTCGGAGGCCAAGGCTGGCGTCCCTTGATCGTAGGCATCCTCGGCGAAATCTTCATCGCCCTCGTCACCCTGGCTCTCGTCTATTGGAGCTTCAACCACGGAGTCGCCCGATGACTCCCACCCAAACCCCATCCCACTCGCCGGAGCACGCCATGCAGGAAAGCAAGCGCAAACCCGCCCTCTCGCCCGCCGAAATCCTCGTCTTCGGAACCCTCATCGTCTATTTCACCCTCACCATCCTTCACGTTCTTCCCGTTTAGACCAGCGATGACAACGTCACTCCCACAACCCGGACGCCTCACCTTCGCCAAGCACTCTGCCGCGAAGAGACGCATCCGTGTGACCACTCCCTCCAGCACCATGCGCTGTCGTTGTCGCCGCTAAGCGAGAACCAGCCCCCTTACTACCCCAAAATCTAGCCCCTGCGACTCGTACACAAAAAAGCGAGCGCCCACGCCCATCTTTCGGAGCCACCATGCACGCCCGCACCCTCAAGTCCCTCATCGCAGCCATCTTCCTCATCGCGACCCTCACCACTCTTCACGCCCAGGTAGTAGGCGGAACCCTCTCCGGCACCATCACCGACCCCAGCGGAGCCACCCTCACCAACGCCCAGGTCCTCGTCCACAACGATGAGACCGGCAACGAGCGCCGCCTCACTACCGGACCCGATGGCCGCTACTCCGCCCCCTCCATTCCCATCGGCACTTACACCATCACCGTCGAGCTTCCCGGATTCGCTACCCAGCACCGCACTGGCATCCCTCTCACCGTAGGCCAGAGCAAGCAGATCGACATTGAACTGACCGTCAACTCCGTCGACCAGCAGATCTCCGTCGAAGACACACCCGCCGTCGTCAATCTCTCCACCCAGCAGACCTCGGGCCTCGTCGACGAACGCCAGATCAAGCAACTTCCTCTCAATGGCCGCAGCTACGACCAGCTCATCACCCTCAATCCCGCCACCGTCAACTACACCGGCCAGCGCTCCGGCTCCATCGGCACCTCGAACTCCTCTGTCGGCAACATGTTCGCCATCTCAGGCCGTCGCCCGCAGGATAATCTCTTCCTACTCAATGGTGTCGAGTACACCGGAGCCTCCCTCATCAACGTCACCCCCGGTGGCACCAGCGGCCAGCTCCTCGGCGTAGACGCCGTCCGTGAGTTCAACGTCGTCTCCGACACCTACTCCGCCGCCTACGGCAAGCGCCAGGGTGCTCAAATCTCAATCGTAACCATCTCAGGCACAAATTCCATTCACGGCTCAGCCTACGAGTTCATCCGCAACTCCGCCCTCGACGCCCGTAACTACTTCGACCAGTCCCACATCCCGGGCTTCCAGCGCAACAACTTCGGCGCGTCCCTCGGTGGTCCCATCCGCAAAGACAAGCTCCTCCTCTTCGCCAACTACGAGGGCTATCGCCAGAATCTCGGTCTTTCGGACGTCACCCTCGTCCCCGACAACACCAGCCGAGCAGCCGCCGTAGCCAGCGTCAAGCCTCTTCTGCAACTTTGGCCGTTACAAAATGGACCCGAACTCGGCAGCGGCATCGCCTACGCCTACTCCAACCCCATGCAGCGCATCCGCGAAGACTTCGGCACCACGCGCTTCGACTACAACATCAGTCCCAAAGACCTCTTCTTCGCCGTCTACACCATCGACGACTCCTCCGCGAACACCCCCTCCGCCAATCCCTACTCGCTGGTGAACGAAACTCTCCGCGAGCAGGTCCTAAGCCTCCAGCATCAGCATGTCTTCTCGCCCAATCTCCTCAACACCGCCCGCTTCGGCTACAGCCGCGCGTCTTACTTTTTCACCGGTATCGTCCCCTCTGACATCAGCGCCAACATCCCCGGCTGGGTTGCAGGCAAGACCGTCGGAGCCATCGTCATCGCCGGATCCACCGCGTCCAACGGAGCCTCCCAGATCACCGGGGCCGGAGCCAATGTAGGCAGCAACAACACCACCGCCCGCAACCTCTTCACCTTCGACGACCACATCTTCTATACCCGAGGCCGCCACCAGATCGAAGCCGGAGTCTGGCTACAGCGCCTCCAGTCCAACGACAACCTCGCCCAGAACCAGTACGGCCAGGCCAGCTTCTCCACCCTCTCCAGCTTCCTCGCCGGAACCGTCGCCACCTTCACCGTCGTCCCCGCCCCCACCGAGCTAGGCTGGCGCTCCACCCAGTACGCCGGCTACCTCGAAGACACCATCAAGCTCACTCCGCGCCTCGAACTCCGCGCCGGCTTCCGCTTCGAAGGCACCACCGGCTGGAACGAATCGCAATCCCGCGCCGCCAACTACGCCGTCACCAACGGCATCATCGCCACCAACCCCACCATCGGCTCCAGCGCACTCACCTCCAACAACGCCAAATTCCTCCCCGAACCCCGCGTCGGTCTCGCCTGGGACCCCCAAGGCAACGGGCACACCGCCATCCGCGGAGGATTCGGCATCCACCGCGCCCTGCTCGACAACCTCGACTACCGCCTGGACCAGACCGCTCCATTCAACACGACGGTCTCGGTCAAAAACGCAGCCGTCAGCTCCCTCCACTTCACCCCGACGAGCACACCACCCGCCGGAAGCCTCGTCTCCCCCTCCAACGTCCAACCCGATATCGACACCCCCACCGTTCTCACCTGGTACCTCAAAGTCGAGCAGCAACTCGCCCCCAACACCTCCCTCACCGTCGGCTACATCGGCTCCCACGGCTACCACCAGATCCTCTCCGAAGACCAGAACGAGCCCATTCCAGTCACCTGCCCCAACCCCGCCTGCCCCGCCAGCCTCGCGTCAGGCACGGTCTACTTCCCCTCGACCGTCAAAGCCAACCCGCTCGTAGCCAACACCACTTCGTGGGTCTCGCAAGGTACCAGCCTCTACAACGGCCTCACGCTCGATCTGCGCCGCAGCTTCGCCAACGGCCTCCAGCTCCGGGGCAACTACACCTGGTCTAAAAACCTCGACGACGGCTCCGCATGGAACACCAGCGTCAGCGGCAACACCCCCGCCTTCGTCTCCAACCCCTTCAACCCGCGCTCTGACTGGGGTCCAGCCGCCACCGACGTCCGCCACCTCGCCAGCATCAGCGGTACCTACGACCTACCCTTCGGCCGCGGAGCCCTCACCACCACCAACGCCTTCACCAACCGAGCCATCTCCGGCTGGACCGTCAGCTCCATCATGGCCGTCCAGTCCGGTTTCCCCTTCACCCCACAGCTCGGCTACAACCCCACCGGCTCCGGAGACACCCGCAACCCCGTCCGCCCCGACATCAACCCCAACTTCAAGGGCAACCTTTACCCCGGCACGGCGACTCAATACTTCAACCCCGCAGCCTTCCTCACTCCTGCCTCGGGAGCCATCGGCAACCTGGGCCGCGACACCCTCACCGGCCCCGGCCTCTTCAACCTCGACCTCTCTCTCCTCAAATCCACCCAGATCACCGAACGCGTCCGCGCCCAATTCCGCGCCGAGTTCTTCAACGTCCTCAACCACACCAACTTCACTACCCCGAACCCGGTCATCTACAGCTCCGGCCCCACCCCCACCACCCTCACCGCAGCCCCAACTCTAAGCCCCACCGCCGGAGTCATCACAGCCACATCCACTACCTCACGCCAAATCCAGTTCGGTCTCAAACTCCTCTTCTAACAGCGATAAATCCGGAAGGCCCCGTTCGCAGCATCATTGCGGACGGGGCCTTTCGTGCAAAAGTCGCAGCCAGATCCGTTTGACAACGTCGCATCCGCCGCTGCTATGATTGGCCCGCTCGTCTTGCGAGTCCAGTTACTCCTTGTACGATTGCCTGACCGAAACGCGCCAGCGCTACCAAAGTGAGAGTAGGCAGCCAGGCAACATGGGCCCCGGGTCCCGTCAGCGCGTAGGAGGTAGCCCCGCTACCATCGCTGCAAATCCATATCGAACACAGCACGACCGCATCATTTTTCGTCGCGCCTGCTTTGGCAGGACGACTTTTTCCGTGAAGTGAATCAGCAACTGATGCAGGAGGAAAACTCTCATGGCAGATCAAACTTTGAGCTCGATGTCTTGCGCGACCTCCTCAAAGGCGCTTCAATCTGGTCCGCCTCCACACCACACGCTCACTCACTACCGGTCTCATCGACGACAGTGACAAATAGAACTTCGCGACGTTCTGCATAGGCAAAAAACCGTAGTCCAACCACAACCACCAGAGATGCGGCGAGTCCATAGCCGTATTTCTGGCCCAACAAAAGAATGCGCTTCGTACAAGGAGAATCAACATGCCGAAAGAAGATGCACGAGGTTCACAAAAGATGTTGGCTGAACTCATTAAGAAGGGTGGTGCGGCAACGGCCGAAGACGTCAAGGCTGCCATCGCGTTACCCGCCACGGACTACAAGTTACTCCGCTGGTATATCCGCGGCATCCCGGCCATTTATTACGAGGTAGAGACGGTCTTCCAGATGCAGCCCAAACAGCTTGCAGACGCCGTCAATCGTTTTGTTGCCACAGCGGGCATACGGGACATCAATATCCTGATCAACGGAATTCCGATCCCCGACATCGCTCAAATCAACATGACCCTTGTGCACGGCGATCCGAAGGCGGCTCAATAGTGGGACCGGCTCGTGATTCCATCCTCCAGATTCATCCGACGCGACGTTGTAACTTGCGTTGTCTGCACTGTTACTCGTCCTCCGGACCGGAAGAGCGGGATCAGCTCCAACCCGAAGTCTTCGAGCGTGCGATTGCAGATGCACGCTCCGAAGGCTTCAGGGTCGCTAGTTTCTCCGGCGGCGAGCCCACGCTCTACAAGCCTCTCCCACAGCTCCTTCGCCACTCCCAGGCCTGCGGCATGACCACCACCGTCACCTCCAACGGCATGTTGCTCGATGAGTCGCGTCTTCAAGGCCTCATCGGAGTCACCAACATCCTCGCCATCAGCCTCGACGGCATTCCCGAGTCCCACAATCGCATGCGTAGCTCCCCGCAGGCGTTCGAAACCATGCAGAAGCGTCTTCCTCTCGTGCGCGCCACTGGCATTCCCTTCGGCTTCATCTTCACCCTCACGCAGCACAACCTCGACGAGATGGACTGGGCTGCCAACTTCGCACACGAGCAAGGCGCAAGCCTCTTTCAGATTCACCCGCTCGAAGAGGTAGGCCGCGCAGCGACAGCACTATCGGGCTCCCGCCCCGATGAACTCGAAGCCGCCTATGCCTACCTCGAAGCCGAACGCATCCGCCAACTCTACGCGGGCAAGATGGCTGTTCAGTTCGACCTGATTCACGCCGCAATCCTTCGCGAAAACCCCGAGCGCTTCTTCGATGATCGCGACGCCGAAACCCGGCCCTTGGGCGAACTCGTGTCCCCACTGGTCATTGAAGCCGACGGCCGCGTCGTTCCCTACGGATACGGCTTCGCCAACCGTTACGCCCTGGGTTCGCTGCAACAGTCCTCTCTTTCAGGCCTCGCAACCGCATGGCGGGCCAAAGGCTACCGCGATCTCCAGGCCCTATGCCGAGTCGCCTTCGAAGACGCCGCGCGCGAACGCGAACTTCCCGTCCTCAACTGGTGGGAAAAGCTAGGCGAGCACGCCAACCAGCAACCCCACATACCCAATAACTCATTTTTGTAAGAACCTTCTGTTGCATTTGTCGTAGCCGTAGCCGTTGCCTCGCCATTGCCGTGCAACCTTTGGTTGTCATCCACAGCGAAGCGGAGGGATCTGCTGTTGCTTCCCCCTCCCACGACTCCGTACCAAGAAGATCCGCTTCTCGTCTTCTGCCAACCACTACAAAAACTGTCAAGCCCAAACCAGCCGTCGCCCGCCCCAATCGTAGAGATCCACGTGCCGATCTATTCCCTTCAATCAGCTATACTGGGTTCAGGTGTAAAAACAGCGGCCCCCGGTCACGACCGGGGCCTTTTTGTTTAGAATCAATACTTTAGCAATTAAAGTCTTTCAATACAATACTTTAGCTTTCTTGGTCCAGGCTAACGTATTGTATTGAGATACTTTACACCAGACTAGGGAGGGGGGTAGACCTCCAGGGAGCATAGCAAAGCACCATGATCGCCGAAATCATCGCCATAGGCTCCGAGATGCTGACCCCCTTTCGTCAGGACACCAACTCCCTCTATCTCACGGAGGGCCTCAACGATCTAGGCGTCTCCGTAGCCTTCAAAACCATCATCGGCGACAACCTCGCCCAACTCACCGCCGCCGTCCGCACCGCCATCTCCCGCGCCGACATCGTCCTCTTCTCCGGAGGCCTCGGCCCAACCGAAGACGACCTCACCCGCGAAGCCGTAGCCGCCGCCCTCAACCTCGAACTCCACCGCGACAACGACATCGTCACCAATCTCTACAAGCGCTATGCTGCCCGCAAGCTCGTCATGCCGCCCAACAACGCCAAGCAGGCCGACGTCCTCGCGGGAGCCACTGTCCTCCTCAACCCTAACGGCAGTGCCCCCGGACAATACCTCGACACCGTCGTCGACGAGCACCGCAAGATCCTCATCCTCCTGCCCGGTCCACCCAACGAACTGAAGCCCCTCTTCATCGATCAGGTAAAGCCCCGCCTCGCCGCCACCCTCCCACCTCGCCACCTGGCCCGCCGTCAGCTCCGCATGCCGCTCATCCCCGAGTCGCAGGTCGACGCCCGTACCGCCCCCATCTACCAGCAATACCCCGACGTCGAAACCACCATCCTCGCCCACTCCGGCGAGATTCAGCTCCACTTCGTCTCCGCCAAAACCACTCTCCTCGAAGCCCAGGCCCGCGTAGACGAGCTGGCAGGGCGCATTGAAGCCGAGATGCAGGAGGACGTCTTCTCCTCCCACGGCGAGAGTCTCGAAGAGGTCGTCCTCCTCATGCTAGGTCTCCGCCACCTCACCCTCGCCGCCGCCGAAAGCTGCACCGGAGGCCTTCTCTCCCAGCGCCTCACCGCCATCGCCGGCAGCTCCCGTTACTTTCTCGGCGGAGCCGTTGTGTACTCGGACGCCCTCAAGACCGCCTTCGCAGACGTCCCCGCCGACCTCATCACCACCCACGGCCCCGTCTCCGCCGAAGTAGCCCGCGCCCTCGCCGAAGGCATCCGCACTCGCACCGGCTCCTCTCTCGGCATCTCCATCACCGGCATCGCCGGCCCCACACCCGGCACCGGTCCCGACGCCGAAAAACCCATCGGCCTCGTCTACGTCGCCCTCTCCGACGGCCACGACACCCAAGTCAAACAACTCAACCTCCCCGGCGACCGCGAACGCATCCGCTGGTGGGCCAGCCAACACGCCCTCGAACTAATCCGCCGCACCCTCCTATAGCTTCTTTTGGTTTGTCATTCTTACCCTGAGCAAAGCGAAGGGGAAGAACCGCGCATTTCGCCTTTGCAGTTGCTGTTGCCTTTGCCGTTGCCGTTTACGCTCTGCTTCCACCAGCGGAGCCTCTACTTGCTAAACTCATCCAGAAGACAATGAACCCCTGGCTCATCACCATCCCGCTCGCCTACCTGCTGGGCTCCATCCCATTCGGCTACGTCCTCGTCAAAATCTTCCGCAAGCAGGACATCCGAGCCACCGGCAGCGGCAACATCGGAGCCACCAACGTAGCCCGTTCCGGAGCGAAGGGCCTCGGCATCGCCACGCTCATCCTCGACCTCGCGAAGGGCTACATCGCAGTCATCATCGCCCAACACCTCGCCCCAGCGAACTACGATCTAGCCGTAGCAGCCGCCGTAGCCGCGATCCTCGGACACGTCTTCCCCGTCTGGCTCACCTTCCGCGGAGGCAAAGGCGTCGCAACAGCCCTCGGAGTCTTCCTCGCCCTCAACTGGCCTAGCGCGCTCTGCACTCTCGCCGTCTTCGTCGTCGTCTTCCTGCTCACCCGCTACGTCTCACTGGCCTCAATCATCGCCGCGGCAACCTTCCCCCTCTTCGCCTTCTGGTTCGTGCCGTATAGAACCCCCATCGTCATCGCCGGCCTCCTCTTCATCCCGCTCCTGATCATCGTCAAACACCACCAGAACATCCGCCGTCTCATCTCCGGCACCGAAAGTCGCTTCGGCTCCCGCAAGGTGGCCGCTTGAGCCGAATCGCCGTCCTCGGCGCCGGAGCCTGGGGAACCGCTCTGGCCCTCTCCCTCGCACGTCGCAGCGGCCACGAGATCGTCCTCTGGTCCCACTCCCCCGACCTCGCCGACCAGCTCACCGAAGCAGGCGAGAACCTCCGCTACCTCCCCGGCTTCACCCTTCCCGCCGACATCCGCATCACCTCCGATCTTCCCGGCGCCATCTTTGAGGCCGACATCATCCTCTGCGTCACACCGTCACAGCACCTTCGCGGCATCATCGCCAACATCGCTCCCATCCTCACCCCCAACCAGATCATCCTCTCCGCCTGCAAGGGCATCGAGGAGACTACCTTCCTCCGCATGACCCAGGTCATCTCCTCCATCACCGACAACCCCGTCGCCGTCCTCTCCGGCCCATCCTTCGCCCAGGAGGTCGCCGCAGGCACGCCCACCGCCGTCGTAGCCGCAGCCGCCAGTCCCCAGATCGCCCAGACCATCCAGCGCGACTTCACCTCCGCCTCTCTCCGCCTCTACACCAACGACGACGTCACCGGCGTAGAACTAGGCGGAGCTCTCAAGAACGTCATCGCCCTCGCCGCAGGAGTAGTCCACGGCCTCAACCTCGGCCACAACTCCTCCGCCGCTCTCATCACCCGTGGCATCGCCGAGATCACCCGCCTCGCCGTAGCCTGCGGAGGCCGCCCCCAGACCCTGGCCGGTCTCGCCGGCATCGGCGACCTCGTCCTAACCTGTACCGGCCCTCTCTCTCGCAACCGTACCGTAGGCGTCGAGCTAGGCCGAGGCCGCCAGCTCCCCGAGATTATCGCCAGCCTCAACGGCAAAGTCGCCGAAGGCATACGCAGCACCACCGCCGCCCTCGGCCTCGCTGCCCGCTATAGCGTCGAGATGCCCATCACCGAACAGATGGACGCCATCCTCCACCACAACAAAAACCCCCGCGAAGCCATCCGCGATCTCATGTCCCGCCCCGGCCGCGACGAATAAGTCTCATGCAAACTTCATCTCCTCAACCAGCGCAGGCCACTGATCAAAAATCGCTATACCGAATCCACCTCGCGGGAAAGTAAGGCGAGATGCGGGTCTCTTCCACTCAGCAACGGACGATAAAGCTGTCCATCGCTCTGGTCCAGACGACGAAAGTTTCAGGGGTAGAACAAGACCAACGGCAAGAGCGGCTGAGAGAGTGTATACATTGCCACTTAGGCGTGATGAAACTGCGTCTGAGATGGTGCATCCGTGCGTTCGAGATATATGGACAGAGAGATGCGAAAGACGTGAAGTCGTTTGGACTCCACGCCTTTTTGATTTGGTTAGGCTAGTTCGTTTGCTTTTGCGAGGCTACTCCGATTTCGCCGTTGTGGCGGGAGCTGTCTCGGGAGTGGTTAGGGGCTTGGTAATGTCGTCGAGGTAGGCTGGAGTTCCTTCTACGCGGACGAGGGAGGGGTAGCGTTCGCCGTCGTGGTAGTCGATGTCGGCGAGGGTGACGAAGGTGTCGGATTGGAGGATGAAGTGGATGGGTTCGGTCTTGCCCTTAGCGTTTTTGATGGCGGCTTTGAGGGCGTCGGCGGAGAAGACGCGGCCGTCGACGGCGATGATCTTCTGGCCGGGGGCTAGCTTGGCTTTGTCAGCCGGGCCTGACCAACGGACGTCGGAGATCACGCCTTCGGCGCTGACGCGGAGGCCGAGGGAGTACCAGACGTTGAGGCCTCCGCGGCGTGGGCCGCCAGCCATGGCCATAGTGCGCTCGGAGGCGCTGGGCTTGTCGGTGAATACTAGCTTGTAGCCGCCGCGCTCGATGCCGGAGAGGTCAGCGTGAGGATTGGGGTTGTCGATGCGCTCGTGCATGAAGGTGGCCCAGTCGTAAGGAAGGACCTGGTTGAGGTCGCGGATGAGTTCGTCGCGGTTGTAGGTAAGGATGGAGGGGCCGGTGTTGCCGCCCTGGGCGAGGAAGATGTGCAGGAAGTCGGTGAGTGACTTCTTGTTGTCGGTCTTCTGGCGGATGAGGGTGTCGGCGTCGAGCCAGAAGAGCTCGCCCTCCTGGTAGTAGTCCTGGCCGCGCTTCCAGTTAGACCAGGCGGGGTTGCCGCCGCGGAGGATGCTGGCGGCGATAGCGGTGTCTTCGGTGCTGCGCCACTCGCGGCCGGGCTTGTAATCGAGGTTGGCGGCGGACATGGCGAGCATATCGCGGTACTGTGCCTGGTTTTTGAGACCGGAGCGGGCGGCGAGGACGTTGCCGAGGTACTGGGTCATGCCCTCGTAGACCCAGAGGAGCGAGCCTTCCTGCATTTTGGCGAAGTCGGTCTGGTAGAGGTTGTAGGGGCGGCGATATTTGCCGTTCCAGGAGTGGGTGAACTCGTGGGAGAGGAGGTCGGCTTCGGCGAGCTGGTGGGCGTCGTCGGAGAAGCCTTTTTCGCCTACGCCGTTGTCGGAGGACTGGCCGTGCTCGAGGCCTTCGCCACCGGCTACGTCGGAGAGGGTGAGGAGGAAGTGATAGACGTTGTAGTGGCGGGAGTTGTAGGCGGCTCCGGTCTCGCGGACGAGGTTGGAGAGCTGGGTGAGGAGCGCGGGGCGGAGGTCGGAGTCTTCAGGGGCGTCGGCGACTACGTCGATGTAGTGCTTGGGGGTGACTTCGGGGGCGAGAGCGAACTCGTGGAAGTACTGGCCGGTGATGACGGGGGAGTCCTGGAGCTGCTCGACGGTGGTGGCGGCGAAGTGAGTGGTGCCGCCTTTGGGATGCTGTGGGTCGTAGCCGTCGGTAGGAGTGAGGGCGGTGCCGATGCCCCAGCCTTCGGGAACGGTGACGGAGGGCTGGACGGCGATTTCTTTGACGGGGGTATTGGCCGGATAGAGGAGGAGCTTTTCCCACTCGAGGACGGCGAGCTTCTGGCTCATGCGGCCGGTGACGATACAGTCGAGGTGGGCGTGGAGGGTGGTTACGCCGGCGGGAACGGTGACGTGGAACTGGTAGAGGTCGGTGTCGTCGCGGCGCCAGGGGAGTGTTTGGCCGTTGGCGGTGAAGACTACGCCAGTAATGTCATCGACCGGGCCGGTGGGGCGATGGTTGCCGGGGATCCATTTGGGAGTGGTCAGAGAGACTGGGCCGGGTTTGACGGGGATGTCGATCTCGGCGTGGTAGAGCTTGCGGGGGGCGTCGGAGAGGTCGGCGGTGATCTGGATGGTTTTTTTTTGAGCGAAGGCAGCAGTGGTGAAGAGGAGAGTCAGAGGCAGGACGGACTTGCGGATGAACATTGTTTGGGTCCTTCGGTATCGGCTGGATTTCTATGAGACGGATGAGCGAGGGATGGGGACGCAGGCGGTTTTAATTCGCGCTGCGTCTTGCGTGATTAGGAGTTTAGGGCGGATTCGATGGCGGCGACTACAGAGGGGTCGTCGGGGGTGACTTCGGGAGAGAAGCGGGCTACTACGTTGCCGTTGCGATCGACAAGGAACTTTTCGAAGTTCCAGAGGATGCCTGGCTCGGGGTTGGTGGTGGCTCCGTTGTGCTTGCTTGTAAGGAAGCCGTTGAGGCGCTCGCGGAAGGTTTCGCGGGTGGGGCCGATGGCTTTGGGTTGGGCGGCGATAAGGGCTTGGTAGAGGCCGTGGGTTTCGACACCGGTGACTGCGATCTTGGAGAACATGGGGAAGTCGACGCCGAAGTTGCCGGTGCAGAACTTCAGGATCTCCTGGTTGGAGCCGGGCTCCTGGGCGCCGAAGTCGTTGGCGGGGAAGCCGCAGACGACAAAGCCTGAGCCTTTGAATCTGGAGTAGAGTTTTTCGAGGGCGTCGTACTGCTTGGTGAGGCCGCATTCGGAGGCGACGTTGACGATGAGAAGAACTTTGCCTCGGTAGTCTGCGAGTGAGGTGCCTTCTCCGGTGATGGTGTGGACGGGGATTTCGTAGAGGTTGGCCATAAATTCAGTGTATCGCTACGGATTCTTTATGCGGCGCTGGATAGGATGTGGGCTGCTATGTCGATAAACGACTTTCTGTTCGGGCGGCCTTTGGCGACGAGTGAAGAGAGGGCCGAGCATATCGGCGTTGCGGCTGGCATTCCTGTGTTTGGGCTGGATGCCCTGACGAGCGCAGCATATGGGCCGGAGGCAGCGATGACGCTGCTGATTCCGCTGGGGTTGATGGGACGGAACTATATTCTTCCGGTGATTGTGGCGATTGTTGGGCTGCTGGTGATTGTGTTCTTCAGCTATAGGCAGACGATTGACGCGTATCCGAATGGTGGTGGGTCGTACACGGTAGCGAGTGAGAACCTCGGAAATCGTGCAGGGCTGTTGGCGGCGGCGGCGCTGATGATCGACTATGTGCTGACGGCGGCGGTGGGGATCTCGGCGGGCGTGGGGGCGCTGATTTCGGCGGTGCCGAGTTTGCAGCCGCATACGCTGGTGCTGTGCCTCGTCATTCTGGCGCTATTGGCGATGGTGAATATGCGTGGCGTCAGAGATACGGGCGCGGTGTTCATGATTCCGACGGTTCTGTTTATTGGGACGCTGTCGATCATGGTGGCGGTGGGGGTGTGGCGCGCGATGCAGAGTGGAGGGCATCCGGTTCCGTTGGTTGCCCCTCCGCCGGCGTTACCAGCGACGGTGGAGTTGCTGGGATGGTGGCTGCTGGCGAAGGTGTTTGCAAGCGGATGTACGGCGATGACGGGCGTGGAGGCGGTTTCGAACGGGGTGATGGCGTTCAGTGAGCCGAAGACGGTGCGCGCGAAGCAGACGCTGACGGTGATTATTGCGATTCTTATTGTGCTGCTGCTGGGGGTTGCGTATCTGTCGAAGGCGTATGGGATCACGGCGACCGATCCGGGAGCGAACGGCTATCAGAGTGTGCTGAGCATGCTGGTGGCGGCGGTCTTTGGGAGGGGCTGGTTCTATCAGCTGACGATGGCGTCAGTGTTGTCGGCACTGGCGCTGAGTGCGAATACGGCGTTTGCGGATTTTCCGCGGCTGACCCGGATGATCGCGATGCATGATTATCTGCCGCATGTTTTTTTATTGCGCGGGCGGAGGCTGCTGTACTCGCATGGAGTTTATGCGCTGACGGGATTGACGGCGGTGCTGCTGATTTTGTTTGGTGGCGTGACGGACAACTTGATTCCCCTGTTTGCGATTGGGGCGTTTTTGGCGTTTACGCTTTCGCAGGCGGGGATGGTGGTGCATTGGTACAAGCAGGGGCCGGAGCATCCGCGGCGCGGCTGGCACATGTTTGTGAATGGGCTGGGTGCGGTGGCGACGGGTATTACGCTGCTGGTGGTGCTGGTGGCGAAGTTTATGGCGGGAGCGTGGGTGACGGCGTTGCTGGTGCCGGTGTTGATCGGCATCATGGTGGCGGTGAAGCGACATTACACGCGGGTGAAGGGCGAGATGGCCGAGCAGTGTCCGCTAAACCTGACGAATCTGGAGCAGCCGATTGTGGTGATCCCGATGGCGCGATGGGACAAGATCTCTGAGAAGGCGATGCGGTTTGGGCTGCTGATGTCGAAGGAGATCAAGGTGGTGCATGTCCACTCGGATGATGAGCGGGAGGGGCTGGAGGAGGTTTGGGATGACACGATATTAGGACCGATCAAGGGCCAGGGGCTTGAGGAGCCGGAGTTGGTGACGATTCCGTCGAACTACCGGTTCATCCTCGCGCCGTTGATGGACTACATCCTGGAGTTGGAGAAGGAGAATCCGGGGCGAAAGGTGGCGGTGTTGTTGCCGGAGATGGTGGTGAGGCACTGGTGGGAGAATGCGCTGCATAACCAGAGGGTGCAGCTGTTGAAGCTGCTGCTGTTGCTGAAGGGGAATCAGCGGATTGTGGTGGTGAATATCCCTTGGTACTTGTGAACGGGGCGCAAAAGACAGGGATTCATGGAGTTCAGACGATGGAACAATTACTATCAAAAGAAATATGTCTATTGTTGATCGTCTGGTTGGGAAGCCGTTAGCTACGAGCGAAGAGCGGGCCGAGCACATCGGTGTGGCCGCTGGAATTCCGATATTTGGTTTAGATGGGCTGACGAGCGCAGCGTACGGGCCCGAAGCTGCGATGACGTTGTTGATTCCGTTGGGGATAGCCGGCGTTGAATATGGGTGGCGGATCATCTCGGCGATTTTGGTGCTGTTGACGATCGTTTATTTCAGCTACCGGCAGACGATTGAGGCGTATCCGAGCGGCGGTGGGAGCTATACGGTCGCTACGGAAAATCTGGGCGAGAAGTCGGGGCTGCTGGCAGCGGCTGCGCTGATGATCGACTACATTCTGACGGCTGCGGTGGGAATTTCGGCTGGCGTTACGGCGCTGACATCGGCTGTTCCGAGTTTGCAGCGACATACGCTACTGATATGCCTCGCGATTCTGGTGATTTTGGCGATCATTAATCTGCGTGGCGTGAAGGACACAGGGACGGCGTTCATTCTGCCTACGTTTTTATTTGTGGGCACGCTGCTGGCTTTGATTGGTGTCGGCATGTGGAAGACGGTGCATGCTGGCGGACATCCGATGCCGGTGCATCCGATTCCTCCTGCGCTTCCGGCGACGGTAGGGACGCTTGGGATATGGATGCTGATGAAGGCATTTGCGAGCGGCTGTGCGGCGATGACGGGCGTTGAAGCGGTGTCGAACGGGGTGATGGCGTTCGGCGAGCCCAGAGTGCAGCGTGCACAACGGACGCTGACGGTGATCATCGGGATATTGATGGTGCTACTGTTTGGCATCGCTTACCTGGCGAAGGTTTACCGGATCATGCCGATGGAACCGGAGGGCGCGGGCTATCAGAGCTTGATCAGTTTGCTGGTGACGGCGGTGTTTGGGCGCGGGTGGTTTTACTACACGACGATGGGCAGCGTGTTGCTCGCGTTGGCGCTGAGTGCGAATACAGCGTTTGCGGATTTTCCGCGATTGACGCGCGCAATTGCTACACATGACTACCTTCCGCATGTATTTATTCTGCGTGGGCGGCGGCTGCTTTATTCGCATGGGATCTACGCGCTGACCGGGTTTACGGCGGTGATCCTGATCCTGTTTGGCGGCGTGACGGACCGGTTGATTCCGCTGTATGCGATCGGCGCTTTTATGGCATTCACGCTCTCGCAGGCGGGCATGGTCGTGCACTGGATGAAGATGGAGAAGCATCCGGGCCGGCTGTGGCACATGTTTGTGAATGGCTTTGGCGCTGTGGCGACGGGCATCACCTTGCTGGTTGTGCTGGTGGCGAAGTTTGTGGCGGGCGCCTGGGTGACTGCGCTGCTGGTGCCTGTGCTAATCGGCATTATGATGGCTGTGAAGCGGCATTACTCAAGGGTGAGGCGCGAGATGAAGGACATGACTCCGCTGAATCTGGTGAATCTGCAGGAGCCGATTGTGGTGATTCCGATGGCACGGTGGGATCGGATTACTGAGAAGGCGATGCGGTTCGGGCTGCTGCTGTCGAAGGAGATCAAAGTGGTGCATGTCCACTCCGATGATGAGGAGGAGAGCCTGGATGATGTGTGGGATGACAATATTCTTACGCCAATCAAGAACGAAGGACTGCATGAGCCGGAGCTGGTGGTGATTCCTTCTTCGTACCGGTTCATCATTAATCCGCTGATGGATTACATTCTGGAGTTGGAGAAGGAGAATCCGGGGCGGAAGGTGGCGGTGCTGCTGCCGGAGCTTGTGGTGCGGCATTGGTGGGAGAATGCGCTGCATAATCAGCGGGTGCAGCTGCTGAAGCTGTTTCTGCTTTTGAAGGGGAATCAGCGGATTGTGGTGGTTAATATTCCGTGGTATTTGTGAGTTTTTTAAACACTGATTTTGCAGCGAAAATGGCGGATAGATTGTGGTTTTTACTGGTTAGCTGATGGAAAAAAGCGTGGAAATGCCGGTCAGCTGACCGGCATTTTTTGTCCTCAGAACGGGAGTCTCAGGCTTCTGTAGCGACTGCGTGCTGCTGCCAGGTGGGGGATAGCTCGCGGAGGTGGGCTACGGCGGCGGGGATGAGTTCGAGGGCGCGGTCCACTTCTTCTTCGGTGGTGAGCTTGGAGAGGGAGAAGCGGATGCTGGCTCGGGCCCGGGTGGAGGTGAGGCCCATCGCTGTGAGGACGTGCGAGGGTTCGGTGGCTCCGGATTGGCAGGCGCTGCCTCCGCTGACGGAGAGGCCCTTGAGGTCGAGTGCGATGACGAGGGCCTCGGCTTCGATGTGGTCGAAGTAGATGTTCGTGGTGTTGGCTACGCGCGGGGCTCCAGCGCCGTTAACGCCTGCTTCCGGGACCTGCGCGAGGATGCCCTGTTCGAGGCGGTCGCGGAGGGCGGCTAGTTTGGCAGGGCCTTCGGTGCTGAGCCAGGCGGTGGCAATTTCGGCGGCCTTGCCAAGGCCTACAATGCCGGCTACGTTTTCGGTTCCGGCGCGGCGTTGGCGCTCGTGGGAGCCGCCGTGCATCATCGGGTTGAGACGGACGTTGCGGCGAACGAAGAGGATGCCGACGCCTTTGGGGGCGTGCATCTTGTGGCCGGAGATGGTGAGGAGATCGACGTCCTTGAGGGGGCCGTGGGGGCCGAGGTCGAGGGGGAGCTTGCCAGCGGCCTGGACGGCGTCGGTGTGGAAGAGTGCTCCGGCGGCGTGGGCGATGGCGGCGAGTGCGGCGATGGGTTGGACGACGCCGGTCTCGTTGTTCGCGAACATGACGCTGACGAGCTTGGTGTTGGGTCGGATTGCGCCGATGAGTTCAGCTGGCTCAATGATGCCCTGCGCGGTGCAAGGCAGGAAGGTGACGTCGATATTGCGGTGCTCGAGCGACTCTGCGGCGTGGAGAATGGCGTGGTGCTCGATGCTGGTGGTAATGACGTGGGTCTTCTCTTTGGTGGGAGAGAGCTCGGAGGTGAGGGTGCCGAAGAGGGCGAGGTTGTCGCTTTCGGTGCCGCCGGAGGTGAAGACGATCTCGGAGGCGCGGCAGTGGAACAGGCGGGCGATGGCGTCGCGGGCGTGGTCGACGGCGGCGCGGGCGTGCTGGCCGTGCTGGTGGATGGAGCTGGCGTTGCCGAAGTGTTCGATCCAGAAGGGACGCATGGCCTCGTAAACCTCTGGGAGGAGAGGCGTCGTGGCGTTGGCGTCCATGTAAATACGCTGCATGGCTCTATTTTACCTGTCTATTGTGACGAATGAGGGGGCGAGGGGTTGAAGAACTCTGTTAGGCTGGGCGCGGTTATCCGGTTTTCCGAGAAACGAACAGGAGAGAACGACGATGATGAAGCAGATAGTTATGACGTTGGCGCTGGCTGCTTGTTGCGTGACGGGAGCGCGGGCGCAGATGAACAATGCGACTCCGAAGGCTGATCCAGGTGCGGTGGTTGATCCTTCTAAATCACTTAGTGCGCTGCTGAAGATTTATGAAGACGAGATGATGGGCCTGGTGAATGCCATGCCCGCGGACAAATATAGCTTCGCGCCAAGCCAGGCGATCTTCAAGCCGGAGCAGGTGACGAAGTATGAGGGAGTACGGACGTTTGGGCAGATGGTTGGGCATGTGGCACAGGCGAACTACTACTTCTACGGCTCGTTAGGCGGAGCAAAGCCTGATGTGGATGTGAAGGCGATTGGGAGCATGACGTCCAAGGAGGATCTGGTGAAGGCACTGGCGGCTTCGTTTGCTTATGCCCACAAACAGATTGATACGATGACGGCGGCGAATGCGTTTGCCTCGGTCAAGGGTGACCAGACCAATACGAGTATGGTGGCGTTCGGGATCGCACATGGGTTCGATCACTATGGGCAGTTGGCTGAGTATCTGCGGATGAACGGGATTGTGCCTCCGGCGAGTGCGAAGTAGGCTTAGTTCGGCGTGAAAAGAGCAGCCCAAAGGCTGCTCTTTTCATTTGGGAGGCCAGGGTCGACTTTTCGGTACTGATTAACTGCGGGCCGGAGTGACCGCAGAGTTCAATGAGTGACTCGCCCTGTTCTCACCAATAGAGACATAACTTGCGGTGACCCCAATTTCCCGATCACTTCACCAATTCAACCTCACCCACACGCCAGGTCTTGTCGAACCATGGTTCGAGCGGACCGTAGAGGCGGAAGAGCATGTTCCAACCTTTGCCGGGGATGGTCTGTGCCCAGTTCGCCTCGGGGACTCCCGCTGGCAGCTTCGGGCTGAACCAAACATCGGTCGAACCATCCGGGTTGGTCACGAGGCCTTTGTCGAAACTGTTGACGCTTGGGAAGCGCTGGTCGGTCTGCAGACACGAGCGGGTCTGATTGTCATACAGAGTGAAGGACCAGTTGTCCTTAGCCGGGATGTTGGGCGGCAGATGCACCTTGTAGGTCTTGCTGCCGTCGAGACCGTGGTGGGAACTGTCCGTAAACGCAGCAGCGTATTGCGAGCCTTTGCCGACCATCTTGGCGAACATCGCGGGCGTGACTCCTGTAGCCCAGTAGTGAAAGCCGCTGCGGCTGTCCAGGTCAAATACGCCGGGTACGAGCAGAAACTGATAACCAGAACTGGACGGAATCCACCAGGAACTACCGGGGTAGATGTAGCTCGCCTCGTCGCGACTCCGGAAGCTAAGAGCGCGCGCCGTCGCATTACCGACCGCAACGGCCTCGGTGAGGATCTTCTTCATGCGGTCGTCCGGTGCGAAGGGTTTGCCTTTCTGGAGGCCGATGGAGGCGAACAGGCCCAGCGTCTCAGGATCCAACGCCTCGTTCGGTTCCATCTCCAGTACTTCGTGAACTTCTTCGTAGAAGTGGAAATTATTCGCATGAATCGTACTATGCGGAATGCCGCTCATGTTAGTGAACTTCGTGGCTGGTGGATGAGCAGCCTGCGCCAATGGATAGATTTTAAGGAGCTTTTTGATACTCTCCACAGCTGGCTTGGGGTCACCATTTACCAACATTCCACGTCCCGGTGCCCACACGCCATAAGTCGCCGGGCGCATGACAAAGTAGCCTTTCGGCACCTCACCTTTGTAGTCGGGAGGAAGAAACAGGAACTTGCCGCCCTTGCCCTTGTCCGGACCTGCATTGCCATAATCGCCCACCCAGCGGAACCAGTGGTCGTCGATCACACCAAGGACATTAGGTGGCGTCTCCATCACGATTGGCCCCTTGCTGGTGTCGAGCCAAGTGTAGAAGTAAACACTCGAGTTGTTCGGGGTCAGCCAGAGCGCCTTCGAGTCCATCAGGTCCTCGAAGATCATCACGTTGCCGTCAACGCCGCCGAACTTCTTAGCCGCAGGTAGAAAGGCCTGAATTGAGGCACCCGGTATGCCGCGCAGAAACGCCTGAACGCCGCGCTGGAAATCGAGGTTGTCGTAAACCAACTGGGTAGTCTTGTCATCCGGGAAGCCATCGAAGAACTTCAGCGTTCCAATCCGAGTGTCGACCGAGTCCGGCGTAGTGATTTCCGGCGGAATGTCGGTGGTCATTTTCATCTTCGGCGGGGTCTGCGCCTCAGTGGTGGGGGAAGTCGAAGGCGCAGACTTGCCGTTACAGCCGGTGGCCGTTATAAGCGCAAGGGCAATGACGCAGCCGAGTGAACGGAGCACGAGTCGAATTGCTTGCATTGGATTTCAACCTCAAGTCGACTATCTGACGCCACCAACTATATGCTTTGGTATGGCTTCCCATTATTAACCAATCTACGAACGAGCCCGCGAAAGATTGTTTTCGGAGTGGACGTTTAGCTGATTCTTCTGATTGAGCTATAAATCGCCGATGCGCTCATTGCCTCGTGATGAAGCTTCAGAATGGTGTGTTCTAGCGGAAGAGGTCGTCGTAGGTTGATGTTTCTTCGGAGGGTGGGGTTGCGTGGAGGACGTAGGTGATGCCGATGCCTGCGGTGTCGGTGTGGCGGCGGAGGCTGCGGCTGTAGTAGCCGGAGAGAGTGGTGTGGGAGTTGAGGGTGAGGTCGAGGGAGTTGGTGAAGCCGTTGTCTTCGGTGACGTTGTAGCCCTTGACGACCATGGTTTTGCCGCTGCGTGAGGGGCCGTAGATCTTCTGGTCGCCGATGGGGAGCTGCTCGTAGACGTTGGTCTCGAAGGCGACGCGGCGCATGAGGTCTATGCCGAGGCCTAGCTGGAAGTGGGCGAGCGGGCCGAGGGAGGTGTAGGTTTTGTTGACCTGGCGATTGACGAGGGTGGTGGAGTCTCCTGCGCCGAGTTCGAGAAGGGGCGTTAAGCGGCCGAAGGTGCGTTCGAAGTGATTATTGAGATCGAAGGTCATGCGTCCGGTGGTGAGGCCGTAGGCTTCGTCGCCTGAGGGTACAGTGAAGGCGAAGGTGGACTGATAGAGGTAAAGCCCGGGCGTGAACTGGGCGTGGAGGCCGAAGATGGCATCGCCGGGTTCGCCACGCTGGCTGACGAGACGCTCGTCGGGCTTGGGATGGGCAGCGAGGCTTTCGGCGAGGCGGTACATGTAGATGGGAATGGCCGCGTCGATGGCGAAGGTGTCGTTGATGGTGTAGCCGACGGCGGGCATGGCGAGGGTGGCCCAGCCGGTTGTGGACTCGTGAAAGCCGGAGACGGTGAGGCCGGCGTTCCAAGCGTGTAAAGGGGGAGGGTGCACTGTGACACTGGATGATGGGGACGGTTGTGCCGGGGCTGATGTTGAGGACGTTCCGAGGGGTACCTGCGAGTTGGGTTCGTCGGTCGCGTGAAGTCGTTGCGCAACGGCGAGGGGGACGCCGAGGAGAAGAAGCAGGCAAAAATATGCCCGGCGCTGGAGGAGTGAGGCCAAACCCTGTCTTCCTGAGATTGCTAGGATGAACTGTCGTACGAGGATGGCATCTTTTGCGGTCCGTTGCAAAAATTTTCTTGCGTGGAACCGCTGATGATGACTAGCGCTCGGAGATGGGGATGTAGGTGGCGGGGTAGGCGGGCCCGACGTATTCGGCACGCGGGCGGATGAGGCGATTGTCGTCGTGCTGCTCGATGACATGGGCGGCCCAGCCGGAGATGCGGCTGACGGCGAAGATGGGCGTGAAGAGATCGATGTCGATGCCGAGGGTGGTGTAGGTGGAGGCGGAGTAGAAGTCGACGTTGGCGTTGAGCTTTTTCTCTTGCTTAACGAAGAGCTCGATCTTGCGCGACATATCGAACCACTTGGTGCTACCGGCGGCTTTGCCTAGCTCTTCCGACATGCGGCGGAGGTGCGTGGCGCGGGGGTCTTCGGTGTGGTAGACGCGGTGGCCGAAGCCGGAGATCTTCTTCTTCTCTGCGAACATCTGGCGGACGTACTCGACGGGGTCGGCGCCGGCTTTGTCGATGGCGTAGAGGAGGCGCATGGTGGCCTCGTTGGCTCCGCCGTGGAGAGGGCCTTTGAGGGCGCCGATTGCTCCGGTGATGGCGGAGTGGATGTCTGCGAGGGTGGCGGCGATGACGCGCGCGGCGAAGGTGCTGGCGTTGAGCTCGTGGTCGGCGTGGAGGATGAGCGCGATGTCGAAGGCTCGGGTGGCGGTCTCGGATGGCTTTTCGCCGTTGAGCATCCAGAGGAAGTTGGCGGCGTGGGAGAGGGTGGGGTCGGCGTCAACGACGGGCTTGCCTTTGCGGATGCGGTCGAAGATGGCAACGATCATGGCGATCTGCGCGGTGAGCCGGTAGGACTTGCGTACGTTGGCATCGTGGGAGCAATCGGCCTCGTCGGCGTCGTAGATGCTGAGGAGCGAGACGGCGGTGCGGAGGACCTGCATGGGCGTCGCGTTGGTGGGGACGCTACGGAGGAGGTCGATGATTTTGGGATCGAGCTTGCGGGCTGCCGCGAGTTTTTTGGTGAAGTCGGCCAGTTCGGCGGCGTTGGGGAGCTTGCCGAACCAGAGGAGGTAGGTGGTCTCCTCGAAGGTGGAACGCTGGGCTAGCTCGTGGATGTCGATGCCGCGGTAGGAGAGGACGCCGGCGTCGCCGTCGATCCAGCAGATGGAGGAGCTGGTGGCGACGATGCCTTCCAAGCCTTTAGGTGCGGCAACAGTGGACATAATGAACTTCTCCCAGAACTAAGTACATTTGGTTATAGCGCAGCGATGAAACGGTTGTCACGGTTCGGTGGGCGAATATCGGTAGCGGTGTGCGACTAAGGTGTTATGCGCTTGTTATGCAGTGCGATCAGGGGAGTAGGGCTTTAGGTCGAGAGAGGGTGGTTCGCCGGATAGGAGTTGCGCCATGACGTGTGCCGTGGCGGGTGCGAGAAGGATTCCGTTGCGATAGTGGCCGGTTGCGATGAACTGATTTTTCTGGCCTGGGATTGGGCCGAGTAGGGGGAGGCCGTCGGGTGTTGCGGGGCGGAGGCCGGCCCAGGCTTCGAGTTGGGGAGCGTGGGCAAGGTCGGGCAGGAGATCGGCGGCGAGAGTGCGGAGGCGGTCGATGTCTACGGGGTGGACGGTCTTGTCGAAGCCAACATCTTCGATGGTCGCGCCGATGATGGCTCGGCCTGCGTTGGGGCCGGTGGTTCGCGGGACGATGTAGATCTCGGGTGTGCGGAGAACGAGGTCCAGCGGGAGAGACGAGGGCAGGGCGACGGCGAGCATCTGGCCCTTGCGCGGTGTGATGGAGAGATGCGGGGGAGAGATGGATGCGGTGGACCAGGCTCCGGTGCAGTCGATGAACTTTGTGGCGTGAATCGCGTCAGTAGGAGTGTGGACTTCAATGATGTCATTGGAGATGGATCGGACGAGGCGGACTGGACTGTGGGGCCGGAGGTCGATGGAGGAGGTGCTGACGGCGGCCAGGAGTGCGGCTGCGAGTTCGCGGGGATCAAGGCTGTGTTCGTGGAGGAGAGTGAAGTTTTGATTGCGAGGGTTAAGTTGCGGCAGGAGATGGGTGAGTTCTTCCGGGGTGAGGAGGTTGGCCTGGGTGTTGGGTTCTACGGATTGCAGGGTGACGTTGGTGTGAAAGGGGATTTGGTGGCTTGAGAGCGATTGAAGGTGGTCGAGGAAGGCTGGATAGAGAGAGAGGCTCAGGTCGGATAGAGGGCGAAGCTGGAGCGGATCATGGGGATCGCGGGCGGCCAACATGCCGGCTGCTGCGGTGGAGGCTTCAGAGAGGGGGGTGCTGCGATCGAGGACGGTGACGCGGGCTCCGCGTTCGTGGAGTTCGAGGGCGAGCGAGAGGCCGATGATGCCAGCTCCGGCGATGCAGATATCGGGGCGTTGCATAAGATAAGTCTAGATGGCAGGGGAAGAGGTTATAGTTTGGGTGTGCAGGTTTGCGTTAGCCGATAAGCGATAGTGATAAGCGCTGCGGTGATGCGTCCAAAGATAGCAGAGGCATGAAAATTCAGGAGGCGGAATGAGTGAAGAGGGATACGTAGAAGAGCGGACAATACCCGGAGCGTTGCTTGCAGTGGTTGTCGTAGCGTTGCTGGCAGGATTGGGATCGCTGGTGTGGTGCTACGGTCTGCAGGGCCGTCTCGGCGTGGCGCAGCAGAAGTTGGCGGCGGCGGACCAGAAGAACGCGGATCTGGCGCAGAAGCTGGAGGCGACGAATGCTCGGCTGCGAGCGACCAGCGAGACGCTAGGTCAGAGCGTCGGGATTACGCAGAAGCAGATGGAAGCGCGTACGCAGAGCTTGATCGCGGCGCAGGCGGCTCAGAGGGCTGAGGCGGCGAAACTTGCGGAGGCTCAGGAGGCGGCGAATAAACAAATTGGCGCTGTGTCGACCGATGTTGCCAGCGTAAGGACGGATGTCGGCGGTGTGAAGACGGATGTTGCTACGACGAAGAGCGATCTGGAAGCGACGAAGACGCAGTTGAACCGCGTGATGGGTGATGCGGGTGTAATGAGCGGATTGATTGCGACGAACTCCAAGGAACTGGACATCCTGAAGCATAAGGGCGACCGGAACTACTACGAGTTCACGCTGCAGAAGGGCGCGAAGCCGGTGCTGCTGTCGACGGTCAAGCTGCAGTTGAAGAAGGCGGATGAGAAGCACTCGAAGTACACGATGAATGTGAGTGCGGATGACCGCAATATCGAGAAGAGGGACAAGGGTCTGGATGAGCCGGTGCAGTTCTACACGGGCAAGGATCCGATGCTGTATGAGGTTGTGGTGAACGTGATTGAGAAGAATAAGGTGTCGGGGTATCTGTCGACGCCGAAGAATGCGCCGAAGCCTTCAGTGACGCAGTAGGCGATGCAAGAGCTGTAGACGCAGAACGGGGGACGCTCATCGCGTCCCCCGTTCTGTTTTGCCTTGGTTGAAGTTACTTTTTCTTTGCTGCCTTCTTTGCTGGTGCCTTCTTTGCTGGTGCTTTTTTGGCTGCCTTCTTCGTTGCCATTTTGCCTATTCTCCCTAGTGATTAGACATTGACACTGCAACATGCATCATTGCAGCTAACGAAGGTATAGATTTACGAAAATTAACTGTCAAGAAAAATCGAATGTGTTTTGAATTTTTTTTGAGTCGTTGTGTTTGTCGTGAACGCGAACGAGAGACGAATTCGAAGTTGCGAGATGCGTAACGCCGATGTGTGAGTGCGAGAGAGAGGCTGTGAGCCGTATACTGGCGCGTTCCGCTTCGCGGTTTGTGAGTGCAGTGTGATGAGGTGAAGGCGATGAAGGATGTGGTGATTGTGTCTGCAGTGCGGACTCCGGTGGGGAAGTTTCAAGGTGCGTTGAGTGAGATGACTGCAGTGCAGTTGGGTGCGGTTGCGGTGCGAGAAGCCGTGCGTAGAGCGGGGATTGACGCGGCGAGTGTCGATGAGTGCGTGATGGGATGTGTGCTGCCTGCGGGGCTGGGACAGAATCCTGCGCGGCAGGCGGCGCTGCAGGGTGGGCTTGCGGATACGGTGTCGGCGTTGACGATCAACATGGTTTGCGGGTCGGGATTGAGGGCGGTGGCGCTGGCGGCGCAGAGTGTGATGGTCGGTGATGCGGAGATTGTTGTGGCGGGTGGGATGGAGTCGATGTCGAATGCGCCTTATCTTCTGCCGCAGGGGCGGAAGGGATTTCGGATGGGCGACTCGGTGGTGGTGGACTCGATGGTGAAGGATGGGTTGTGGTGCGCGTGTGAGGACTTTCACATGGGCATGACGGGGGAGTTGGTGGCGGAGAAGCACTCGATTACGCGGGAGATGCAGGATGCTTATGCGCTTTCGTCGCATAAGAAAGCTGCTGCGGCTTGGAAGGAAGGGCGGTTCGATGCGGAGGTGATTCCCGTTTCGGTACCGGGGAAGAAGGGTGCGGTGACGGTGGTGGCGAAGGATGAGGGTGTGCGGGAAGATGCTTCGCTCGAAGCACTGGCTGCGTTGAAGCCGGCGTTTAAGAAGGATGGGACGGTGACGGCGGGGAATGCTCCGGGGGTGAATGATGCGGCGGCTGCGGTGGCGGTGATGTCGGCTGTGAAGGCTAAGGAGCTGGGGTTGACGCCGATGGTGACGATCAAGGCTCAGGCTACGAGTGGAGTGGCGCCGAGGTGGGTGATGCTGGCTCCGGTAATTGGGGTGCAACGGGTTTTGAAGAAGGCTGGATGGGATCGGGATGAGGTGGATCTGTATGAGCTGAATGAGGCCTTTAGTGTGCAGGCGCTTGGTGTGATGAAGGAGTTGGGGCTGGATGCTTCGCGGGTGAATGTGAATGGTGGGGCGGTGGCGATTGGGCATCCGATTGGGGCTAGTGGAGCGAGGGTGCTGGTGACCCTGATTCACGAGATGATGCGGCGGGATGTGAAGAAGGGTGTGGCGGCGCTTTGTTTAGGTGGGGGGAATTCGGTGGCGCTGGCGGTAGAGCGATAGCAAGAAAATTTCTAATCGGATCGTTCGTTAGAACATCGCTGTTCCAACGGAACGAATCTCGCTTCCGATCCAACAGTCACCCGATCTCAGAGAGGAAAACACTTGCTCCGCTTCAGATGGATTAATCCCATGCGCAAACCGTAGCGGCATCATTACGGTGCGCACCATCAAGGCGAGCGCGGCATCATCTTGACCGGCTTCTGGTTCGTACCCTAATCGTTCTACGTCCGAACGAGGGAAGCGCCTAGTTCGACCCGCACCAAAGACATGCTGGTTAAGGTAAACGAAATCTTCCGTGATAGTCAGAACGCTAATACCAAATTGCTGGCGTAGAACGATAAAGAGTGCCCAAGAGACACCTACGAATTCGGCGATAAGTCTTACCTCGCTTCGGTAGATGAGGAAATGTACGGCAGCCAAAAATACTCCCGTGGCAAATAGATGAAAAATGGCGCCCTTACGCTTTTCGCCTCGTATGGTTACGACGAAATTGTCTTTCGAAACTTCAGTACTACATTCCATAACGGATCAATACCATCTGCCTAAACATATCAAAATGACGCAAAGATATTCTGATTAGCACTCGATGATGTTGAGGGCGAGGCCGGCTAGGCTGGTCTCTTTGTAACGGGATTGCATGTCGAGGCCGGTTTGGTACATGGTGGCGATGATCTGGTCGAGGGAGAGTTTGTGGTCGCCGGTTTCGTGCATAGCCATGCGGGCGGCGTTGATGGCTTTGACCGCGCCCATGCCGTTGCGCTCGATGCAGGGGATCTGGACTAGGCCTCCGATGGGGTCGCAGGTCATGCCGAGGTTGTGCTCCATGGCGATCTCGGCGGCGTGTTCGACTTGGGCGTTGGTGCCGTTGAGCGCGGCGACGAGGCCGCCGGCGGCCATGCTGCAGGCTACGCCGACTTCGCCTTGGCAGCCGACCTCCGCTCCTGAGATGCTGGCGTTTTCTTTGTAGAGGATGCCGATGGCGGCGGCGGTGAGGAAGTAGCGGATTAATCCCTCCTCATTCGCGCCATGGGTGAAACGCATGTAGTAGTGGGCGATGGCGGGGATGACTCCAGCGGCTCCGTTGGTGGGGGCGGTGACGACTCGGCCTCCGGCGGCGTTCTCTTCGTTGACGGCCATGGCGTAGACGGTGACCCAGTCGAGTGGAGCTAGCGGGTCTTTGGAGCCTTCGGTCTCGAGGCGATGCGCGAGGCGTGGTGCTCGGCGGCGGACGTTGAGGCCTCCGGGCAGGATGCCTTCGGTGGCGATGCCTCGGGCGGTGCAGGATTGCATGGTTTGCCAGAGGGTCAGGATGCTGGCTTTGATTTGGGCTTCGGGAGATTGAGATTCGGTTGATGATGTTTGCGGACGGTTGATGGTGGGGTCGGTGAGGAGTGCTACTTCGTTGGTGAGGAGGAGTTCGGCGATGGTGAGGTTGTGGGCTTCGGCTGTGGCGAGGAGTTGGGCGGCGCTGCGGAATGGGTAGGGGACGGTGCGGGGGGTGGTGACTTGCGTGTTCTGCTGGGCTTCGAACTCGGCGGAGGAGAGAATGAAGCCGCCGCCTATGGAGTAGAAGATGTCCTGCGCGATGAGAGTGCCTGCGGCGTCGAAGGCGGAGAAGCACATGCCGTTGGGGTGAGTCGTGACGGCGGGGTCAGGGTACATCTGGTTGCGATGGAAGAGGAGATGTTCGGCTTCGATGAATGAGATGGGCTGGCGGGCGAGGAGATTGAGAGAGTGTGTGGTGCGGATGGTGGCTAGTTTGGTTTCGATGTGGGTGGGATCGACTGTGTCGGGGGCTTCGCCTGAGAGGCCGAGGAGGATGGCTCGGTCGGTGCCGTGACCGTGGCCAGTGAGTGCGAGGGAGCCGTAGAGATCGACAACGACTTTCGAAGTTCGTTCGAGGAGATTGGTGGAGGCGAGTTGGCGGGCGAAGCGGAGAGCGGCGCGCATGGGGCCGACGGTGTGAGAGCTGGAAGGGCCGATGCCGATCTTGAAGAGTTCGAAGAGGCTGGTGTTCACGCTGCTTATTGTAGGCGTGTGCGAGATGGCTTGCCGGGCTTGGTCATGATGCTGGATTTCTTGTTGGACTTCTTTTCCGACTGCTTCTTCTGGAGGTTGTGGTAGGCGGTGCTGAGGGCTCCGGCGATGAGAGCATCGTCGGCATGATCGAGATGGATGAAGGTCATGCCCATGCGCCCCCAGCCACCTTGAACGGGAGAGAAGGAGTGGGGCTGTTCGGTGATGAAGGCTTGTTGCTGCTCGGGTGTTAGCTTGAGGACGCCGTAACCTTTCTCCTGTGCGGAGAGGGTGGCGAAGATGCGGTTGTTGAGGCGGAAGTCGGGATGACCCATGTGCGCGCTTTCGACGGCTCCGGGGAGTTGGAGTGCGAGGCAGCGGAAGAGGTCGATGCGCGGGTTCATCTTGTGAAGGATTGTACGTCTGTAGTGTGACCGTCGCTGTTGCGAATCAGTGGGATGCTATACTCGGCGGAATTCATACTGCCTCAAGGGTGGACCAGGCTTAACAATGCTTTTCAAGGCTCGTAGTGCTGCCGTTTATGGGATTGATGCCCACATTATTGATGTTGAAGTCGATTTTTCGAACATCAAATTAGACAAGGAACAGTTCAGCACGGTGGGATTGCCGGATGCGGCGGTGCGGGAGAGTCGCGATCGGGTAAGGTCGGCGATCAAGAACTCTGGCTTTGATATTCCGTCGACGCGGATCACGATCAATCTGGCTCCGGCGGATTTGAAGAAGGAAGGGTCGGGGTTTGATCTGCCGATTGCGATCGGGATATTGGGAGCGTATGGTGCGCTGCTCATCAAAGACCTGAGTGATTTTTTGCTGGTGGGGGAGTTGGGGCTCGATGGGAGCCTGCGCGCGGTGCAGGGGATGCTGCCGATCGCGGTCGCGGCGAAGGCGAATGGGATTGCGAATCTGATCATTCCTGCAAGCAATGCTCGTGAGGCGGCGGTGGTGCAGGGTGTGAATGTTTATCCGGTTAGCACTTTGCTGGAGGTTCGGGAGCTGCTGAACTCGGCGTCACTGGGGACGATATCAGCGCAGCCTTTGAAGGTGGAGACGACTAGCCTGCTAGATGAGTTGCAGCACTTTCCGTTCGACTTCAAGGATGTGCGTGGGCAGGGAGTTGCGAAGCGGGCGCTGGAGGTGGCGGCTGCGGGTGGACACAATATTTTGATGATTGGGCCGCCGGGCTCGGGCAAGACGATGCTGGCGAAACGGCTGCCGTCGATCCTGGCTCCGCTGCGGTTTGAAGAGGCGCTGGAGACGACGAAGATCCACTCGGTGGCTGGGGTGCTGGATGCGGAGCAGGGGTTGGTGGCGCATAGGCCGTTCCGGTCGCCGCACCATACGATCTCGGATGCGGGGCTGATTGGCGGCGGGATGATTCCGCGGCCGGGCGAGGTTTCGCTGGCGCACAACGGGCTGCTGTTTCTGGATGAGTTGCCGGAGTTTCCGAGGAATGTGCTGGAGGTGCTGCGGCAGCCGCTGGAAGATGGCATGGTGACGATCTCGCGGGCGGCGATGAGTCTAAGTTTTCCGGCGAGGTTCATGCTGGCGGCGGCGATGAATCCTTGTCCGTGTGGGTACTTCAATGACAAGTCGCGGGAGTGTATGTGTACGCCGCCGATGATTCAGCGATATGTTTCGAAGGTGAGCGGGCCGCTGCTGGACCGGATTGATATCCATATTGAGGTTCCGGCGGTGCAGTACAAGGAACTGCGGGGTGGGATGGCGGCCGAGGGCTCGGAACAGATACGGGCCAGGGTACTGGCTGCACGGGAACGGCAGCATGAGCGGTTCAGCGAGGGAGGCGACCGGACGAAGGGTTCGGCGAAGGCGGCTTCGCGGAGGGTGTTTGCGAACTCTCAGATGAGCACGCAGCAGATACGGACTTATTGCGAGCTGTCGTCGGATGCGGAGCGGTTGCTGGAGAGGGCGATGCAGCAGCAGGGGTTGAGCGCGCGGGCGCATGACCGGATACTGAAGGTCGCGCGGACGATTGCCGATCTGGGTGGGGAAGCGATGATCGCGGTACCGCATATTGCTGAGGCGATTCAGTATAGGACCTTGGATCGGAGTTATTGGGCGTGAAGTTATTGATTTGACAGGGTCAAAAAATCCTATTTCTGGAATATCATTATTGGTGGGTTCCCAAAATAAGTATTGACCTGAGCGCTCGAACAAGCTATTTTTCTTAAGTGTCGAAGCTGCTCTGGTTGATGGATCTTCCCAACGACAAGTAGGGGTGGTTGACACAAGCGTCTGGTTTTGCTGGACGTTCACTGCTTTTTCTGTTTCACGCCTGGGTGCTGACCCCTGAACGACATGGGAGTGACAGGTTTGTGCAGACGTAGTCGAGGTTTGACTGCGAGGCGGGTTCTTGTCTGCCAGATTGGCACATAAGGATTTGATTTGAGAGATTTACGGAAGTT
>Ga0209060_10000960_pt1 | contig 37253 bp, 38 predicted proteins | sample Coa_R1_8_FD_187155 | JGI IMG/M metagenome (GOLD analysis project Ga0209060, IMG submission 187155) | Surface soil microbial communities from Centralia Pennsylvania, which are recovering from an underground coalmine fire - Coalmine... | ecosystem: Environmental > Terrestrial > Soil >...
CTGCTGCTTGAAGTAGCGGGTCTTGATCGACTACCTCTACCATCGCGCGCGCCCGTTCCTCTTTTCGACCTCGCACCCACCCTCAGTCGCTGCCACCTGCATCGCTGCCTTTGATCTGCTGGAGTCGGAGCCGGAGCGCATCGAGCGCCTGTGGAACAACACCCGCTACTTCAAGCAGCAGCTCACCGAAGCCGGATTCGATGTTGGCGGACGCACTACTCCGGCGAGCGAGACTCCCATCACGCCCATCCTCATCGGCGACGGCCGCAAAACAATGGAATTCAGCAAGGCGCTCTTCGACGCAGGAGTCATGGCCACCGGTATCGCTTTTCCCACGGTCCCTGAAGGGAAAGCACGCATTCGCACGATCATGACCAGCGAGCATACTCGCGAACAGATCGACCAGGCACTCGATACCCTCACTACAGTGGCCCGCAGGATGAGCATCCTCAATGTCTGATCCATATAGCGGCCATATTTCACATAAAACACATCCACGGTCGCGTCTATTCCAACGGATTCGCGTCTTATTCTTTATGCGTCTTTTCCATCCGCAGGAACCGAAGCGTTTCACCACGCTTGTGGCGACCGCTTTTCTCCTCATTTTTGCAGTTCCTGCATCCCTTCGGGCCCAGCAACTGATCGCCAGCGACTCAGTTAGTTCCAGTTCCAGCCTTCCCGACGCTCCCAGCACACTGCTCGAACCGCAATCCGGCCAAACAACTCCCACTCCAGCCCCGCAGACGCCAGACAGCACGGATGCTGCCAACCCCAACGGCCCCCAACAGACCAAGCGCATCCTTGGCATCATGCCCAATTTCAGCGCTGTGTCCGCAAACACGAAGCTCCCACCGCTGGGCGCGAAAGAAAAATTTCATCTGGCAGCCCGCAACAGCTTCGATTACTCTTCGTTCCTGCTCTCTGGCATCCAGGCAGGCTTTGCCATGAACAGTAAATCTACCCCTGAGTTCGGACAGGGCATGGTCGGTTATGGCCGTTACTACTGGCACACCCTCGCCGACACCGCGAATGAGAACTTCATGGTCAGCGGCACCTACCCTGCCCTCTTCCGTCAGGACCCCCGCTTCTACACTCTCGGCCATGGAGGCTTCCGCAAGCGTGCCTTCTATGCCGCCACACGCGTTCTGGTCACTCGACAGGATAGCGGCGACGAGATGTTCAACTTCTCTGAAATCATCGGCTCAGGCTCCGCCGCCGGCATCTCTTCGCTCTATTACCCCACCAGATACCGCACTTGGACCAAAGTCGGCCAGAAGTGGCTCACTAGCGTTCTCATCGATTCAGCCAACTTCACCTTCAAGGAGTTCTGGCCCGACATCAACCACGCAGTCTTCCACGGTCACGGCAGCGACCAGTAAGGCACGAACTGCAGCAGGTTGTTTATTGGCGATATACAACCCGTCCTTCGCAGATCGTGGCCTTTACGCGCCCCAGCATCGCCGCTCCGGCAAACGGAGTGTTCCGCGACTTCGATCGCGTCTTCGTTGCATCGTAGGCCCACTCAGCCGTCGCATCGAACACCACGACGTCAGCGAAGCCCCCAACACTGAGCGTACCGCGACCTTCGAGTGAGACAATCCCCGCAGGGACCGCGCTCACCAACTGCATTACGCGGGCCAGCGACATTCCCTGCCCTTTGTGCAGTACGCGCAACGCTAGTCCCAGCGCGGTCTCGAGGCCGGTGATGCCGTTCGGGGCGCGCTCGAACTCCTGCTCCTTTTCGTGTGACGCGTGTGGGGCGTGGTCCGTTGCGATGCAATCCACTGTTCCGTCCATCAAACCGGCGACCATCGCCATGCGGTCAGACTCTGCGCGCAGTGGAGGGTTCATCTTCGCGTGCGTGTCGTAGTCGCCGATCGCATCATCGGTCAAAGTGAAGTGGTGCGGCGCCACCTCGCATGTCACATGCAGGCCCTCGCGCTTGGCCTGACGAATGGCCTCCATCGCTCGTGCCGTCGACACATGCTGCACATGCAGATGCGGCCTTAGCCCTTCAGCCTTTTCGATCTCGCGCAACAGGCGGATATCCCGCTCCACAATCCGAGCCTCTGCCTCCACCGTCATTCCGCGCAGCCCGAGCCGAAACGCTACGGGTCCGGCATTCATGCTGCAACCGCCGGTTAGCCGCGTGTCTTCTGCATGTTGCGAAACGGGAACACCTAATCGAGCAGCGGCCACGAGTGCAGCTCGCATCACGTGATCTTCCAGCACCGGCTTGCCATCGTCGGTAAAGCCAACTGCACCGGCCTTGTGTAGTGCGGCGAAATCTGACAGTTCGCCGCCCATGCTCCCCATCGTCGCAGCAGGCATAGCAAACAGTTTCACCACCGAACCGCGCGCTGCATCCATCATCCAATCAAGGCTTGCGACTGAATCGTTCACCGGCACTGTATTCGGCATGGCCACCACAGTCGTGAAGCCGCCAGCAGCGGCAGCCGCTGTTCCTGTGGCGATCGTCTCCTTGTATGTCTGACCCGGCTCGCGCAGATGCACATGCACGTCTATCAATCCCGGCGCGACTATCAGGCCCGCCGCGTCGATCGTCTCGACAGCCTGCACCTCTTTCAACCCACCCGGAGCTTCTACCGCAACAACGTGTCCATCCCGCAGCAGTAGATCTCGCGGCGCATCCACATTGTTGGCTGGATCAATTAGGCGTCCGTTCAAAATCAACAAATCATTCATGCCACAACTCTCTTGAATCCGTCTGCATTCAATGCCCGCACTAGCAGAGCCGACCGCACCGCCAGTCCGTGTCGCACCTGATCCTCAATCGCAGACTGTGGTCCATCAGCCACCTCACCCGCGATCTCATGTCCACGAATCATCGGCCCTGGATGCATTACTAATGCTTCGGGCGCACTTGCCGCCAGCCGCTCAGCGTTCAATTGATAGCGCGCAATGTATTCACCTAGATCTAATTCCATCCCGGCCAGCCGCTCACGCTGAATCCGCAGCATCATCGCCACTTGCGCCTGCTGCAAAGCGCGGTCGAAGTCCCGCTCAATCTCCACGCCTTCACCTAATTCGCGCGCAATCTCCGGCAAAAGTGGCTCCGGCCCGCACAGCAATACTCGCGCACCCAGCCTGGGCAGCAACATCGCGTTCGAGCGTGCCACGCGGCTATGCAGGATATCGCCCGTGATCACAACAGTCACGCCGCTCAGCGTCTTCGCATGCACCGTCGCCGGATCGAGGCCCGGCAGGCGTGTAAGCATCGTCCGTAGGTCGAGCAGGGCCTGAGAAGGGTGCTCATGCATCCCATCGCCAGCGTTCAGCACCGGAAGTCCCGTTTCACGCGCCAGCAGGAACGGCGCTCCCGAAGACAGATGCCGCAGGACGATGCACTCCGCGCCTAAAGCTCGCAGCGTCAGCCCCGTATCCTTCAGGCTCTCGCCTTTCTCGATCGACGAACTCTTGTCGCTCACCAGCGTCGTCGTCGCACCTAGTGATTTAGCCGCCAACTCAAATGACGTACGGGTACGCGTGCTCGATTCATAGAACAGCAGCGCAACCTTGCGACCATCCAGCAGAGCGGCACGTTCGCTATGAGGCATCTGCTCAATCCGCGCCGTAGCTCCCAGAATCGCCGAGACCTCCTCGACCGTCAGGTGCGTAATACTAAGCAAAGATCCCGGTGCGTATATCGAAGTCGACTTCAAAGCCTGAGCCATCGGCTAGTCCACCAGCTCGACCAGCAGAACCTGCTCCTGACCGTCCACTTCGCTCAACTTCACCTCAATGATCTCCCGGCTGGAGGTGGGAATCGAACGTCCCACAAACGTCGCCTCGATCGGTAGCTCACGATGCCCGCGGTCGATCAGCACCAGAAGCTGAACGCTCTTCGGCCGCCCATGATCGAACAGCGCATCGAGCGCCGCGCGAATCGTCCGTCCCGTGTACAGCACATCGTCCATCAGGATGATGTCCCTGCCCGTTACGTCGAATCCGATCGCGCCCGGTGTCACCTTCGGCCGCGGCCCATCTGTCGACAAGTCGTCGCGATAGAAACTGATATCAAGCACGCCCGTATCCACGGGATGCTTCTCGATTTTTGCAATCAAATCGCCGATCCGCTGCGCCAGCGGAACACCGCGCCGCCTGATCCCCACCAAACCAAGGTTGGAGCCACCATCATTTTTCTCAACGATCTCGTGGGCAAGCCGCACCAGGGTTCGTTCAATCTCCGAGGCCGACATAAGACGGCCCTTCTCGCGTATCTTCGGCTGTCCGGTTTCCGTAGTCTCACTCATAACGATTCGGCTTGATGATATCAGCAGGACGCCTCTCAAGTCGCAGACCTCCCGATATCCGCACCAATCCCACGTAAAGGGCGAGACAAAACTGGCCTTTGCATACAACGCAGCAGGGCATGCCTTATAGTTTCTGGGCAGTGTCGCATCCGGTTTATCGCCTGCCAATGTGTGTAGACTCGCCAACCTAGGGGCGAACCTTATGTCCAGCAAGGAGCTAATCGTTATGCAGAGCAATTCCTCCCAATTGAAAGAATTCGTGAGCCGCCGTTCCTTTTTAGGTGCCGCAGCCGCAGCTATCAGCTCCGGGGCTGTCATGGCCACCCCGTTCGCCGCGGCTCAAAGCAAAAGCGAGATCAGCAAAGGCGAGCAGAACCACTCCTCCAGCAATCCCGGCCCCGTCAACAGGCCAATCGCAACGCAGAACCCGTCATCCGAAGCCCCTCCCGTTACCGACAGAGGTGACGTCGGCCCCTTCTGGTACTCCTTCGACCTCTCTCATCGACGCATTCAGGATGGCGGATGGACCCGGCAGGTCACCGAGAAAGATCTCCCGATCTCACGAGATCTCGCCGGCGTCAACATGCGCCTGACCGCCGGAGGCTACCGCGAACTCCACTGGCACACCGCCAACGAGTGGGCTTTCATGATCCACGGCAACGCCCGCGTCACCGTATTGAATCCAGATGGCACCATCTTCATCGACGACGTCAGCGAAGGCGATCTCTGGTACTTCCCCGCCGGCTTCCCTCACTCCATCCAGGGCCTTGGACCCGACGGCTGCGAGTTCCTCCTCGTCTTCGATGAAGGCGGCTTCTCCGAGTACCAGACTTTCCTTATCTCCGACTGGCTCGCCCGCACCCCTCCCGAGGTAATCTCAAAAAACTTTGGGCTTCCCGAAACCACTTTGAAGAGCCTTCCCGACGACGAGCTTTACATTTTCCAGGGGCAGCTTCCCGGCTCACTCGAAGACGATAGAAAAGCGGTCGGCGGTAAAGCTGTGGAATCAAAGATCGCCTACACCTTCCGCATGAAAGCCATGAAACCCACCTTGGAAACGGCGAGCGGCGACGTCCGCATCGTCGACTCCACCGTCTTCGGCGCCTCCCGGGCGATCGCCAGTGCCCTCGTTCGTATCAAACCCGGCGGCATGCGCGAACTGCACTGGCACCCCAACGCCTCTGAGTGGCAGTACTGGATCAGCGGCTCCGGACGCATGACCGTCTTTGCGTCCTCAGGCAAGGCGCGCACCATGAACTTCAATTCTAACGACGTGGGCTTCGTCCCGGCGGTTGCAGGCCACTACATCGAGAACATCGGAACCAGCGACCTCGTCTTCCTCGAGATGTTCCGAAGCAGCACCTACTCCGATGTGTCGCTGAACCAATGGATACGGCGCGTCCCACCACAGATGGCGAGAGAGCATCTCCGTCTAGAGACCTCAGACATCGAGAAGATTCCCAGCAAGAATAATGCAGTCATCCCAGCAACCCGATGAACCGCCACGATGCCTCTCCAACACTGACATCCAATCTGTCGTGTGGGCACCGGCGTGTTTAGACGGAAGCCCGTCTCCGCATCCGTAGCATCCCGCCAACAGCTCCGCCCAAGGCCGAGAGCAACAGCAGCGCTCCAGCCACCATAGCGAATCCCGCCAGCATGATCCCCGCGCGAAACTCCGGCGTATACATAAACCGGATCACCTCAGGAGGCGCCGGATTCGCAGCAGCGGCTTTTTCGATCTGCGCATGAAGCTGCTCGGTTAGCTGGCCATCGAACGCAGCCATGTTGTGCAGCCCATAGCGCGCAACCAGCCCAGCCACGGCCATCGACACCCCAAGGCACGTTATCAGCGCCAACCCCGCGACTAGCCCGATCCGCGCCCCAACGCCTGCATCCATCAAGGCCAGCGGACGACGCCGCTGATACAGCCCCACCGTAATCAAGGAACCGCTGATAATCCAGAGCGAGCCTAGCGCCGACACCATCGGAACCCGCGTACCTGCAACACTCAACGCAGCGGCCACGATCGCCACCAGAACAGCGCAGCGGATCGCCGTCTTCCACTCCACCAGCTGCGGTCGCGGCGGAGGCAGCGTACCAGTCGTCCCGTCGTCAGCATTCGCGGAAGTGGGCTCGTGGTCCAATAGATAGATCTGTGGCGCTCCACAGTGAGGACAAAACGGAGCAGCCCCGTCACCGGCAGGGAGCTCGCCGCCACATCGGTGACAAAACTCATGCATACACTTATGAAACTACCTGAGCCCGGGAGACGCGGCAAGCGCAGCCTACACCGCCTCGTCTCCGAATGAAAGTTTGCAAGCGCATTACTGCTTGTCGTCCTCGCCCACAGTAATGTGTCCAGGCAGGTCAAGCGCCACTAGACCAAATTTTGTACCAGTACCCTCTGGTTCCACAGCGACGATGTGCTGATGCTGCTTGGACCCTGCCTTCAGCTGCATCTTCTCGGACATATCATCGTTTCCAGTGATGTGGTGGTTATCCTTATCGTTGTCGCACGTAAGTCCCTCGGCAGTCCGCGTCGGCGATCCCACCGGTTTGTTGTTCTCACACTGAATGACGTCGCCGTATCGCGCCAGGGCTGCTCGGTAAAATGCCTCTACTTTGTCCGGCGTATCGGGAGTGCTGTAGTTCGCTGCCTTCACCCGAAGCTGAAAGCTCCCGAAGCTCAGATTCACGTCGGCGGCACCTTTATCCCTATCGTTCTTATTGTTCTTCTTCACGAACTCCGCGCCGGGATAGATCGGCAGCCCTATACCGCTGACAGCGTCCGACTCGTTCGTCTTCACCTGCATGCCGCCAAAAGGAGTAGCGATCTTCACATTCTCATTGCCGTCCCGCTTGTTCGAATCAATCCGGCAGCCGCTCATCACAACCACACCAAGGATCATTCCCACAGAAACAATATGTCTCACCTGTATTTCCTCCGGTCTTTGAAACGATACGCCACTTCCTTCTCCATAGTTCCCCATGCGACCCAGCGACCAGACCGAACCATACTTCCCCATGAGTTTCGATATCAGTATCCACACCATATAGCGTTGATAAAGTTGATTCACACCCTGGCCGCTGGCCTATACTTACTAGCAAGCCGGACCGCCGGTGATCCTGGAGTTTTGGCATGGCGCAGCACCAGCCGATTCGCAAATCGCCTCCCCCAACCGGGTCCGATATCCCGGACAAGCTCTACTTCCGCATCGGCGAAGTCGCCAAGCTCTGCGACGTTCCCGCCTATGTCCTCCGCTTCTGGGAGAGCGAGTTTCCCCAGCTCAAGCCGCACAAAGGAGGAACCGGCCAGCGCCTCTATCGCCGCCGAGACGTCGAGACGGCGCTTCACGTGAAGTCCCTTCTCTACGATCAGGGCTATACCATTCCGGGAGCTCGTCAGGTCATCAAGTCCGAGCTGAAGCAGAAGGAGCCGCAGCTCGCCCTAGGCATCGACTCAGCAGCCCAGAGCGTGAATCCGCAACAACTCCGCAAGCTCCAGAAAGAGCTCCGCGATCTACTGGCGATCCTGACCAAGCCCCCCGCCCGCGGCGCCGTTCACAGCATCCGTGCTCCGCGTCCCAGCGCGCCCCGGCCCACGCCTCCAGTTCGCGTAACGGACAAGCTCTTCGATCTGCCGCTGTCGCCACCCGACCCCAAGGGCTAGCCTGCCACGAGCAATCGCCCTATAGAGCAATCCATCCAGCATGGATTGCCCACAGGGATACCCCCGCCACCGCAATCCACAATCCAACCCCCTGCAACAAAGGACGTATCCCCACCTGTCGCAACGTGCTCCGCGAGATTCCTGTCCCGATCAAAAACAGCACTACCGTCAGACCCGAGCGACCCAGTCGACTTAGCCCGGCAAACAGCCCCGCAGTCTGCGGCAGAAGCCGCGGAACATAGCTCGCCAACACCGCTGCTACGCAGAAATACAGAATGAACCACGGCCACTGCACCTTCGCCTTGCTCTTCCTCAGCATTGCCGTCGCAACCGTCAGCGGAACAATCCACAGTGCCCGAGCCAGCTTGACCGTCGTCCCCACCGCCAACGCCGTCGCGCCATACTTCGCACCCGCTCCGACCACCGAACTCGTATCGTGAATCGCCAGCGCCGCCCACAGGCCGAACTGCGTCTGAGAAAGATGGAGACGCAACCCGATAAACGGAAAGAGCAGCAGCGCCACCGAGTTCAGCACGAACACCGTGCCCAACGACACCGCCATCTCCTCCTCGTTCGCTTCCAGGACCGGCCCCATCGCCGCAATCGCGCTGCCCCCGCAGATCGCTGTCCCCACGCTAATCAGCAGCGACTGAGTCTTACCCACCTGCAGCAGCTTGCCGAGCAACACGCCCAGCGTCAGCGCGAATGCGATGCTGATCGCCGTATAAACAAACCCCGACCGGCCCGCATGAACCACCTCACGCAGATTCATCCCGAATCCAAGGCATACAACCGCCGCCTGCAGCAGAAACTTCGAGAGCTGTCGGCTCTCCGCAGGCAGCGGATGTACCAACGTCAGCCCAAACACCAACCCCAGCGCCAGCGCGAACGGAGGCCCGATCAATCCACTAGCTGAGACAATAATTCCGACAAAGAAGAGATTCCGTATCATTTCGTCTTCAAGCATGGGCGCACTCAGCACTCAAGTCGAGACGTACTTTTGAATAGCCGATAAGCAATTCTTATCGAGCCGATTCCTGAGCAGCCTCAGATGGTCGCAGCCGACCCAGTCGCAAACCGCTGAAAAGCAGCAGCAGTCCCCACGACCTCCGTCCCTGCCAACCGCACAAAGCTGAAGTCCCGCAGGATCTCCATCCCTTGTACTGGAACGATCCGCACCGTCCCCAGCCGCAACACCTTACTCACAGCCCAGCGCGAGACGAACCCCACACCCAGTTCAGCCTCTACACCCGAGATAATCGTCTCCGTCGAATCCAGTTCCATCGCCACCTTCAGCGACCGCAGCGGCAGCCCAACCTGCTTCAGCGCCCGCTCCACTACCCTCCGAGACCCAGAGCCACGCTCCCGCAATAGCAACGGCACGTTGGCCAGATCCTCCGGCTCAATCGCACCCGTCTTCGCCCAGCCATGATTCGGGCTTACGATCAGCACCATCTCATCACGCACCATCCGCTCCGTCTTCACATCCCGCCGCATCGCCGGTCCCTCGATGATCCCCAGAGCCACGCGCTCTTCCGCCACCGCTTCCACAATCTCCTCCGTATTGCCGCTGACCAGCGACAGATGCACATGCGGATACTGCTTCAAAAACGCTCCAAGAATTCGCGGCAGCACATACTGCGCCACCGTAGTCGAAGCCCCCAGACGCAGCTCTCCCACGACCTCGTCGTTCAGCGCAGCCAGGGCTCTTTGCGCCTCGGCCATCGTCTCGGCCGCCTTCGTTGCATACCGCAGCAGCACGCGCCCAGCCTCAGTCAAAGCGATCTGCGTCCCATGTCCCTCACCACCAGCGCGATCAAACAGCCGTGCCCCGCACTCCTCTTCAAGCGCGCGAATCTGCTGGCTCACCGCAGGCTGGCTGAGATGCAGCAATTCCGCTGCCTTCCGAAAGCTCATCTCCTCCGCCGCCGCTCGAAACACCCTAAGCCGAAAGTTCTCCAATAGCTCTCCTCAGCAAGGAACCATCCCAGCCATCCCATCAGCATAAGCCCAACCGATAAAATCAAATCAGCCACCCTGTGACTGCAAACGACGAGCCCAATCCGATTCTTGAACCTTTGGAAGCCCCCGCTGCTCCCGAACCGGTCAAACCACGCCGCAACCTGCTGGGCTTTCTTCACCCATCGCACCGCCACACGGCCGCGTCTGCAACCATTCTCCTTACACTATCCGCGCTTCTCTCTCGCGTTATCGGCCTCATCCGCGATCAGTTCATCGCCTACAAGTTTGGCGCTGGCCACAGCACCGACGCCTACAACGTAGCCTTCTACCTCCCCGAGTTGATCAACTATCTCCTCGTCGGCGGTGCAGCCTCCATCACCTTCGTTACGATCCTCGAGCGCTACCGCGCCAACAACGACGAGCGCGAAGGCGAGCGCGCCCTCTCCATCATTCTCAACACCATGGTGCTCGTCCTCGGCACCGCCATCATCCTTGGCGAGATCTTCACCCGCTACTACATCCGCCTCTACTTCGACCCCAACTCGCCTGAAGGCATCCTCTCCACACAAATCACCCGTATCCTTCTCCCCGGCCAGCTCTTCTTCTTTGCCGGCGGCGTCCTCACGGCGGTCCTCCTCGTCCGCAAACAGTTCACCTTTCAGGCGCTTACTCCACTCATCTACAACGTCTGCATCATCGCCGGCGGAGCCCTCCTCGCGAGCCGCATGGGCATCGCCTCACTCGGCGTCGGAGCCCTTGCGGGGGCTTACCTCGGAGCCTTCCTTCTCAACGCCTACGGTGCCTATCGCGCCGGCATGCGCTACCAGCCGATCCTTGACCTCAAGCACCCCGGCCTGCGTGAGTGGGTTCGCCTGTCACTCCCCCTTATGCTGGGCGTAACCGTCATCACCCTCGACAGCCAGATCCTTGGCTACTTCGCCAAACATGGCGCAGGAGACATCTCCCGCCTTACCTACGCCAAGCGTCTCTTCACCGCCCCCATGGCCATCATTGGACAGGCCGCCGGTGCCGCCTCGCTGCCTTTCTTCGCCGCGCTCTACGGCCGCAACCAGTTCGACGCCTTCCGCTCAGCTGTCAACCGCTCCGTCTCCCGACTTGTAGCCTTCTCATTCCTGGGCTCAGCCGTGATGATCGCCGTCGCCCGGCCTGCGGTCGACATCGTCTTCCGTCGTGGCAACTTTCGTGCCGAAGATGCAACCGCGACCGCCGCCTACTTCGCAATATTCGCAATCTCGCTCGCCCTCTGGACCGCACAGGCCATATACGCCCGAGCCTTCTACGCAGCCGGCGAAACCTTCATCCCCATGCTCGCCGGGACCATCATCACCTTCATCACGATCCCGATCTACTGGACGCTCCATCAGCACTTCAACGTCATCGGTCTGGCCTGGGCCTCCGACTTGGCCATCATCCTTCACACCGTCACCCTGGCCACCCTGCTCCACCGCAGACGTCTCGTTCCCCTCTTCGGCCCATCAGGCGGTCTCGATCGCCCCGAAATCTACCGCGCCGCCGCCGCAGGCCTAATCAGCTTTGCCGGAACAACCCTTCTACTTCATCTGTTTCCGCAGAGACAGACGTACCTCGGCGACATCATCTCCCTCACGATGGGAGGCATAGTCTGGTCTACCCTCGCCATCGCTACCCTCCACCTCACCGGCTCAAAGCTCCTCGATCAGATACGTTCTCGAATCAGTTGAGTCTGGGCTGTTGACCTTGCCACAGATCTCCTCCACCACGGCAGCAGGTCACTACCCACCAGATGAAGCGCGACCCAAGGCATAGAGATTCAGCACCTCAAACGCGAACTGTCCGTTCCACATTCCTGCGGGGGGCCTTGTCACCAAAGGCCACGGATTCGCATACCCAACGCCAAGCAACAAGAACGTAAGTCCCAGCGCAAGATAAGGCCGGCTATTAGCTGTCGCCGTTTCTGTCGATTGCATCAAGTCTCGCCGCTCTTCGTTTTGCGCCTCAAATGTAAATAAAACGGAGATTTACTTCGCATCCTCATACTCTTCGTTCCAGGCCGTCTGGATCGCCTCCAGAATCCCCTCATTCGACTTAGCCGGATCGCCCACGAATCCCGGCAGCCCCGTTACATACTTATGCAGGTCCGTGAACCTCACGGAGTAAGGCTCAATCTCCGGATACTTCTCCTGTAGCAGAATCCCAATCTCTTCTGAATCGGTCCAATCGATCTCACGCGGCATACATTCTCCTCACTAAACTAATCTCAACGGCAGCGGCCATCGCTCTCAAAAAAGAGTACAGGAACTTGCCGCAATTGTTATGAACAAGCAATCGCCATGGTCAGCTTCGCTCCTCCGCCGTGATCTTAATGCGCGTGCTCAGCATCTGGCCGCTACCAACCAACTCCTCCACGAACAAACAACTGGTCAAAGCCCGAGCATTATCTTCGGACGCGACGACCAAGCTCGCCATGGCAACTTCCATCCCGCTAGCTATGCCGCCATCTGTGCCAACCCGGACTGGGCTCGCCGTCTCACCAAAGTTCATACTGCCCATCGTCGAGTCCGAGCACGCGCCGACTGGCCATGGATGGAACTCGACTGCGCAAACAGCTCCGACGCCCTCCTGATGAACATCTTCTGCCACCCGCAAGTCTTCAACGGCAACACTCTCGCCACCCCCGTAGCCCACCTGTTAGGAGTCGAACCCTCTGCCAAACCCAACTTCGGAATCCATCCCGGCGTTCCCCTCCTCAGCGGTCTCAAAGACCGCACAGAAATCGACCTTCAACTCGACGATCTCTTCGTCGAAGCCAAACTGACCGAAACCAGTTTTCAAAACGCAAAACCCCGCCTCATCGAGCGCTACCGAGACCTCGAAACCGTCTTCGATCTCGACCGTCTACCGCGCAAAATCCTTTACTCCCCCACGACCCACCCACCTACAGAAGATTTCTCTCAAATCGAAGATCCTGCGGATCTGCCTGACCCGCCGCCATCGCCCATACTTGCATCGACGCCCTCGCGCACCGCGTTTCACGGCTACCAACTCATCCGCGACGCCCTCGCGGCCTACGCCTCCGACGCATCCTTCTGCGTCCTCTGCGACGCTCGCCGCCATGACCTCATCGAAACTTGGTACGCCGTCCTCTTAGCCGTCCACCGCCCAACCTTCGCAGCGCGTCTAAAACTCCTGACCTGGCAGGAACTAGCCATCACCCTACCCCACGACCTCCAGCAATTCCTCGACACCAAATACGGCATCGTTGCCATCTGAATCCTCACAAAGAAGTAGTCGGCGAAAGCCCCTTCAACTTAGGCTGCGGGCCGGGCATTTGCTTGTACGTATACATGCGAAGGTCGGCGATCCGCAGCAGCCTGGTCGCGTCCTGTGCATCATCCGGGTAAATTGAAATCCCCAGGCTTGCTGTGACACTCATCGCCTGCCCCTCAACCAGAATCGGCGTTTCAACGGCCCCGCGGATTGCATCGGCCAACCCCTCCACCGACTGTTTTTCGCTTAGCCCTGCAATCAGCGTAAATTCATCCCCACCGAGGCGCGCCAACGCGTCGAAGCCGCGGACATTCTCGCGCAGGTTCTTCGAGACCTCGCACAACACCTGATCACCAGCATGATGCCCCAACGAATCGTTGATTTGTTTGAAGCCATTCAGATCCAGCATGAACACCGCAAGACTTCCGTGACTGCGGTGTGCCCGATCGAGAGCGCAGGCAAGCCCATCCTCAAACGAACGCCGGTTCGGCAACCCCGTCAACTCATCATGCAGCGCAAGCCATCGGTTGCTCGAGACCTGCTCCTCCAGCATCACCAGAATCATGCCGATCGAAATCAGCGACTTCTGCATGTTCCACACATGCGAAGCAATATCGGCATACGTGCGATATTGCACGATCAGCGGATGCACTAGGAAGAAAGCCGCCCAGATAAAAAAACCTGTCAAAATAGCCAGCCGCCCCGTGCTCTTGCGCGGAAGCAGCTGCCGGAAGTTGAACCACGCAATCGAATACACGCAGCAGAGGCTCCAGTAAACCGCCTCGCGAAACTTGCCATTGTGGACCAGCAGACCCACCGCAAACCAGCCGCTGATCTGCACTACCGCTAGCCTCCAGCTTCGCCGCAAATAGAATGCAGTCACCCCGCTGATCATGACACCGGCAACCACACATGGAAGAAAAGCTTCCGCCTTAAAAATATGCATGCCGTAGAGGGTGTTCATCGCCAGCAGCGGCAGCGCATTCAGCGAGAGGTAAAGCAATCGGTCTCGCAGAGAGCGTCGCTGATCGCCCGAGGCCCACACCCAGACCACACCCGCCAGCAAGTAGCAGTTCATCACAATAACGTGGAGCACCTTGCTCGGCAAACCATTCGGAGCATAGAAGATGTGGGCCACCGCCTCCACAAAGGTGAAGAACAGACCCAGCAGCCACATGTTCACCTGCTCCTGCGGATGCCTCTGGCGCAGCACCAGCAGGATGACGATCAGAATCGTCAGCGCGAAGAGATCGGGAAGAAAGGCATAGTTCATCAAAGCTGTCTTTACCCTGGGAAGCAATATTCTACAGAGCTACAGCAAATCATCCTGCCAATTCATTTACAGAAAATTCTATGCACCTGGTCCATGCGCAGGTTTTCCTTCCTGCACATAATTCCGATTCCACTTCGGAATCTCAACAACATACGTCCCCGGCTTCTCAATCACCGCCTGGCAGCCCAGCCGCGAATTCAGCTGGATATCCGCCGCCGTCTCCATCCGGTCCAATTCTTTGTCTTCCGCCTCGCTGATACCCTGCGCGCCCTCTTTCACCCAGATATGACAGGTGGTGCAAGCGCAAACTCCACCGCAGGCATGATCCAGAAAGATATCGAAGTTCTCGGCCACATCAAGAAACGACATCGGCTCGCCATGACCCTCATAAGGCAGCGAGTCAAACGGAAATTCCACAGTCTTTCCTTGAGGCTCGAACGTCACTCGAACCATTCCCTCGCCCGCAGGCTTCGACAAATCTACTTCCATACTCTTTTCGTCACTCATATCTAATCTTCCGTCGACTCTCCGGCCGTAGCCTCATCCTTCACTGAATCTTCAATCTTCTCCGCCTCGGCATCACTGCTCAAAACCTGGGCCTTCGCGAACGGGTGCGGCGCTTTAACGCCTTCTCCTATGCTCTCACCTGCGGCCTCCATCGTCTTGCCTTTGATGGCGCCCGAGACGGCCGAATCCATCATCAACTCCGCAAACCGTCGTGTCGACTGATCCAGAGCCTCAATCGACTGCCGGATAGCCTTGTAATCGGTCCCCTTCGTCGCGGCCTTCAACTGCGATACACCCTGATCGATCTTCTCAATCTCATCAGACGAGAGCATCTGCCACGCAGCATGGCTCCGGCCCTTCTCTACAGCCGTCAGAATCGTCTCGGCCTCGTTCTTCGCCTCGATCACCTGCCGCTCGCGAATGTCCTCTTCGGCATAGTCAAACGAGGCGAGAATCATCGACTCCACCTGCTCATCCGTCAGCCCATACGTCGGCTTCACCTCGACCTCAGCTTCTTTCCCACTGCGCTGCTCCCGGGCACTCACATGCAGAATCCCGTTCGCATCGATCAAAAACTTCACCTCGATACGCGGCAGCCCAGCCATCATCGGCGGAATCCCCTTCAGATCAAACCGAGCCAGCGACCGGCAATCCTTAGCCAGTTCCCGCTCGCCCTGGACCACATGGATAGCCACATTCGCCTGCCCATCCACGCCCGTCGTGAAGTGCTCCGTTGCGCTGGCAGGAATCGTCGAATTCCGCTGAATGATCTTCGCTACCACCCCGCCCAGCGCCTCAATCCCCAGCGACAGCGGAGTCACATCCAGCAGCAGCAGATCCTCCGTTGCCGCCGATCCACCAGCAAGAATCTGCGCCTGCACCGCAGCCCCCAGAGCAACCACCTCGTCCGGGTTCAACTCTGTATGCGGCTTCTTTCCTCGCGCACTCAACCCAAACAGATCGTCCACCAGCCGCCGGACAGCCGGAATCCGCGTCGATCCGCCAACCAGCACCACCTCATCGATGGCCGCAGTCTCCAATCCCGCATCCTTCAAAGCCTGCCTGCAAGGTCCGGCCGTCCGAGCAATCACCCCGGCAGTCAACTCTTCAAACTGCGCCCTTGAAATCTCCCGAAGATACCTCTTCCCACTGGGCAGCAACACATCCAGCGTCGCCGCATCCGCTGTCGAAAGCAGAATCTTCGCCTCAATCACCGCCTTGCGAATCGCCTGCACCGCCTCGGCGTTGCTGCGAACATCCTCACCCAGATCGCCGGCAATATCGTCCAGCGCAATCGCAATCAGCAGATTGTCGATATCATCCCCGCCCAGGTGTGTATCTCCACCCGTAGCGATCACCTCAAATATCCCCTCATGCAGCTTCAGGATCGAGATATCGAACGTCCCACCCCCAAAGTCATAGACCGCAATCAACCCATCGCGATTCTTATCCAGCCCATAAGCCAGCGCCGCAGCCGTAGGCTCATTCACCAGCCGTAGAACCTCCAGCCCGGCAATCCGCCCGGCATCCTTCGTAGCCTGCCTCTGAGCGTCGTTGAAGTAAGCCGGGACCGTGATCACCGCCTTCGTCACGGGGGCGCCGAAAAACCTCTCCGCATTCTTCTTCAACTGCATCAATACATAGGCCGATATCTCCGGCGGCGTGAGCATCAACCCACCCACGCTAACCTTCAACACCTCACCCGGCCGCAATCCCTCCGCGAGTTTGAACGGAAACAGCTTCAGCTCTTCCTGCACATCCGCAACGTCACGCCCCATCAAACGCTTGGCCGAATAAACGGCGCTCGCCGCATCCGACATCAGCGTCCCACGCGCAGCATTTCCCACAACTACACCATCATCGGTCCACGCCACAACCGACGGAACCAGCCGTTCTCCATCCTCACCGGGGATCACCGTCGGCGTATCTCCTTGCATATAAGCAACAAGGGAGTTCGTCGTCCCCAAATCAATCCCTACAACCCTCTCATCCGCCATCGTTTCCAATCCTCTATCTGTCTTCCTTCTATTGTCCTACAATCGCCTGAAGGCTGGGCGCAGGCCCATGCTTCTGATGTTTCATGATCGAGGTCGATGCATGCTCTATCTCGGGCGCCTCCCCCATCCCGCCCTCGCCCCCTACATCAAGTCATTCTGGTACGCCCGCGACCCTCACGCCATCCACCGCTACGAGCGCGTCCTCCCATCCGGCCACGCCCAGGTCGTCATCAGCCTCGCCCGCGACTACCTTACAGACGCCAACCACCCCATCGACCCCCTTCAGCACTCACCCGCCGCTCTCTTCCTCGGCATCTACTCCCACCACCAGCAAATCGACCTCATCGATCTCACCGAGCTCATCGGCGTCCTCTTCCATCCCGGCGGAACCCTACCTTTCTTCCCCGCCGACACCCACATCTTCACCGACCGCGAAACCTCTCTCGAAGACATCTGGGGCATCGCGTCTGAAAATCTCCGAGACGACTTACGCGAAGCCCTCACTCCCGCGCAAAAATTCGCGCTACTCGATTCAGCCCTGCTCCTCCGGCTCAATCAAAGCAAAAATCAGCACCGTTCACCAGTGATCGACTTCGCGCTCACTCACCTCCACCGCTCTCCGGGCACCACCACCGTCGCCGAACTCACCCGTCAGATCGGCTATAGTCCCCGCCGCCTCTCGCAGCTCTTCCGCGAACAAGTCGGAGTCTCCCCCAAGCTCTACTGCCGCATACAGCGCTTCCAGCAAGCCGTACAGGCAATGCACCATGGCGCAGACATCCCCTGGGCCGAGCTGGCTCTCACCTGCGGCTACTACGACCAGTCCCACTTCGCCAACGACTTTCGCGCCTTCTCTGGTCTAAGCCCAACCACCTACACCGCCACCCACCGACGCTGGGGCAACCACGTCCCTCTAGATTGAGGCTGCAACGCCCGTAGTGACAGTTCTCCGTGCTGCAAATGAACTCGGCAGTCACGGGCGTAACAGAAACAGAAAAATGGGGATCTACTTCCGTTTTTTCCAAGACCAATCCACGACGCCGGGAGCATCCTTTCCCTCATGAGTAACCAAGTGAAATCCTGCACCTCCACCGTCATCCCCAGCCTCCGCTACCGAGACGCCCACGCCGCCATCGACTGGCTCGTCCGCGCCTTCGGCTTCACCAAGAACTCCGTCTACATGGGCCCCAACAACACCGTCGCCCACGCCCAACTCACCTTCGGTAATGGCATGATCATGCTCGGCTCCGTCGACAATGGCAGCGAGTACGGCAAGCTCATGGCCCAACCCGACGAGATCGGCATGCGCGAAACTAAGGGCATCTACCTCGTGGTCAACGACGCCGACGCCACCCACGCCACCGCCAAAGCCGCCGGAGCAGAGATGGTTCTCGATATCCGCGATATGGACTACGGTGGACGAGCCTTCACCTGTCGCGACCTCGAAGGCCACCTCTGGAACATCGGAACCTACGATCCCTGGGAACCAGGGTCCTAGCTCCGATCACGCGGATTAGTATTCCAGGTTGTAAGGAGCCGGATACGTCAACGTCCCGTTCGACTTCTCGTACCACATGAACAGCTTCTTCGGGCTATCGTTCACCCGCGCCGCAACAATGACTCCCGTACCGGTCCTCTTCGAGATATCGACATGGTGCGACTTGATCGGCCCCCAGTCGCTCTCCGTCGTCCAATCCTCGGTAAATCGCTTCAACGTGTAGTCATACTTTTGCGGATGCTGCTTCCAGTCGGGATCATTCATCCAGATAGCGTAAGCCTTGTCGTAATCCTTCGCCTCAAGCGCCGTCAGAAATTGATCCACGCGGTGTTCCGCAGGCAGCGTCGAGAAGAACCATCCATGCCCCAGCAGAAAACCTCCCACCCCAATCACCGCCGTTAGCAGCACCAGCACTCCAGCGCCAATCAGCACATTGCGCTTCGTGTTCTCCTTGCGCTTGTCATACTGCGGCGCATTCAGCAAAGTCATCGCTTATCCCTCAAAACTCTCGAACTATATTAGACGCAGTTTTTGTCTCGCGCGGATACGTCCTTCAACCCATCCCCGGCTCAACCCACCCCTTCATCGCCCGCAGGTGATGTTGCATATGCGCCACATAATCCTCAATCAGAAACCCGAGCGTAATCGGCGATCCGGCAACCTCGCCACGATGCGACAGGGTGCTCTTCTCCAGATGTGCAATCGTCCACACAACATGCTCATTCAGAGCGAACCACAGCCCCAGCACCTCGGCCCAATCGCGTTCGGCATAATGCTGCGCTCGCACCCACTCCATCTGGTCGTATCCCGGCAGATATTGATCAGGATCGCGCTGCATCCGCACAATGCGCCCCAGATTATTCACCGCCGAATCCGTCAGGTGTCCCACCACCTGCTTCACTGACCACTGGCCCTCGTTCTCCGATTGGCTCGCATCGTCCTCCGACAGCGTAGCCAGCCACGGCATCGCCCCGCGCACTACCCTCGCCAGCCGCTCGCTCAACTCCACCGGCTCAAGCCACAGCGGATCCGTTCCCTGTGTATATGTCACGCCCATCCAAACGCCCCCTTGTACACCTCAAACTCAGCCCCCGATTCCTGCAAGTATACCGAGACCACATCAAACCGTACCGGCACCTCTTCCTGCAACTCCTTAGGAAATCCCCACAGATAAGCTCGCGCCATCCTCCGCAGCATCCGTTGTTTGTCGTGATCCACGGCAACCTCGGCCGCAGCCGTATCTCGCCCCGTCCGCGTCTTAACCTCCACAAAGCACAACCACTCCCCATCCCACCCAATTAAATCCACATCGCCCCGCAGCTTCCCACTCGTCCACCGCTGCGCCACCACCGTGTAGCCCATCTTCCGCAGATGGAACAGCGCCTCCCGCTCTCCTCGCGCCCCTATCACTAAATTCCGAGGCTCCTGCAGGCCTCGCCCAAGCCGCTCCGCCAGAGCATCCAGTCCGCGCAGCATCCTAGCCTGTAAATTAATCCACCCATTCATGTCAGCAGCATATCCCAGCCTCAGACCACTACATGGCTCCGTGCATCTCGAGGAGTCGTCCCATACAACCGCCCCCACGCCCTCCGCAACTGCCGCGTCGACCCAAATCCCGCCCGTTCTGCCACCTGTTCCATGTCCAGACTCGTCTGGCTGATCAACTCCCGCGCCAACGCGACCCGCAAGCCATTTTTATAGTCCGAGATGCTCATCCCGGCATACTCCTGAAACAGTCGCGTCAGATGCCGACTGCTCGCTCCCGCGATCCTCGCCACCGCCCCCAGAGTCCATCCCTTTGCTGGATCCGCAATCATCGCATCCTGCACCCGATGCACCGCCGGGTGCAGATGATTCCTTCCCTCAAGCCACGGCGACATCTGCGGATCCGATCCGCTCCGCCGCAGATACACCACCAGAAACCGCGCGATCGAAACCGCCAACGCATGATCTGTCAGCTGACTCACAATATGCAGCATCAGGTCGACACCCGCTGTCACCCCCGCGCTCGAGTACCTCTCCCCATCCTCCACATACAACCGGTTCTCCAACACCCGGGCGTTCGGAGCCACCTCGGCCAGCTCTGCGCACGAGCTGTGATGCGTCGTACACGAGTACCCATCCAGCAGACCCGCCTTGCCTGCCAGCAGCGCCCCCGAGCAGATCGACACGACCTTATGCCCAGGACGCACATGTGCCCGCAGCCACTTCACAATTGCCGCCTCTCTCGCATCGTCACGCTTCGGAGCCATCCGCCCTACCGGCATCATCATGCAGTCCACATCGCCCGGCAGAACCACCATCGCCTCGTTCGGCAGCGTCTCCGGCAGCGGTTCAATCTCCGCCAGCGTCATCCCGACCGAACTCACCACCGAAGCCGACGGCCCAACATACCTCACGTCAAACCGCACCTCCGACTGATCGCGGTTGGCGACGCGCAACACCTCCAGCGGACCTGCCATATCCAGCAGCAGCATCCGCGGAGGCACCACAACATACACGGGGATTCGCTTCATCCGCGCCTTTATCCTCAAGCAACCAACTCTCGCGCAGCACCATCAAGCGCTTCTTCCACCGTGACGATCCGCGCGAACCGCCCGTCCAACACCAGCTCCGTGCGCTCCTTAATCTGCGCCGGACTCCAAATCTTCCCCTGACGGTCCGTCATCGTAAACGTAAGCGTCGCCTCTGTGACATAGTCCACATCGTAGCCCATATCGGACGCATGACGAGTCGTCGTCTCACAGCATTGCTCCGTGCGGATGCCGGACACAATCAGCCGTCGAATTCCTTGCTGAACCAACCACACGTCCAGACCGCTCCCTACCAGCGCACTATGGCTGTGCTTATGAAAGACAGCATCCGGCACAATGGAAAGTCCCGACATCGTCCTCACATGACCCGATGCGAACGAGAAGACACCTTCCTCTTCCACATGGAAGACCTGGACAACAGGAATCCCATCGGCCCGAGCGCCATCGATCAATCGTTGAAGGCGATCTAAAAACTTCCCTGCATCTCGATCGTCCCAATAAGGCCGATGCCGGAAGGACTCTTGCGCATCGACAACAATCAGTGCGGTTCGCGAATCAAACATACAATTGGCTCCTTTTGCAGGACGACGCTACCGTCGTCATTGAGCCAATCCTATGCTGCTCTCGTTCCATTCGAAAGACATCTTAGAGCCGAAGACCGGACAAAAAAGGACATCGTCTTTAGCCGCCTCCCAGGGAAAACGGGAAAGCTGTCCACAAACGTAACCCCTTGCGAGTCACGCTCAAAATCAGTTGCCCGCAGCAGACGCCTTCGCGGACTTCTGCGCCTGAATCCAACTGTTAGTGCGGGCATCGAGCATGTCGAGTGGCAGCGCTCCGCCACTCAGGATCTCGTCGTGGAAGGTGCGTATATCAAATTTGGGGCCGAGTTCCTTTTTAGCGCGTTCGCGGAGCTCGATGATCTTGAGCTGGCCGAGCTTGTAAGCACAGGCCTGCGCAGGCCATGCGATGTAGCGGTCGGTCTCGGACTGGATCAGAGGCTCGTTCACATCATTCTTGCGCATGTACTCGACAACCTGATCGCGCGACCAACCCTGCGCATGGATGCCTGTGTCGACGACAAGACGAACAGCGCGGAAGAGTTCAGAGTTGAGGCGGCCGTAGTCGCTGACCGGATCCTGATAGAAGCCAACCTCTTTGCCTAGCTGTTCAGCGTACAGGGCCCAGCCTTCGGTATAAGCGCTGAAGCCTGCATGGAGGCGAAACTTGGGCAAACCCTTGAGCTGCTGCTGAACAGAGCGCTGCATGTGATGGCCCGGGATGCCCTCGTGGTAGGCGACAGCCTCGTCTTCCAACAGCGTGCGGTGAGCAAAATCGCTGGTCGCGACAACGACGCGGCCGGGACGTTTCCCATCAGGAGTACCGGTCTGATAGTGAGTCGAGTCTGCCGACTGGAACGCAGGAATGGCTTCAACCGTGACAGGACTACCTGGAATAAAGGTGAAGAGATCCGGAAGCTTCGGCTGCATCTGAGCGATGTAGTGTCGGTAGTCGTCCAGAATCTGCTCAGACGAAGTAGGAGTCCACTTCGGATTGCTATTGATGGAGGCCCGGAATGCAGCCAAATCCGCAAAGCCTGCCTTGTGGGCGAGCGTCGACATCTCGGCGGTGATGCGAGCGACCTCGTTCAGTCCAAGGGTGTGGATCTGATCCGGCGTGAGATCGGTGGACGTCCGCGCACGAATGTCATTCTGGTATCGCTTGGCGCCCCCGGGCAGCGACGAGACAGCGAGGACGGTACGGCCATGCGGAGCATAGTCATTAGCGATGAACGCCGCGAAGTTGCGGTAAGCAGGGAGCACATCATCGTTGACCGCGGCAGTAATCTCAGTAGTCAGACGCTTCTGATCTTCAGGCGAGATACTCGCCGGAAACTTCTTGGTAGGAATAAGAAAGGGGTCAGCCTCGACGATTCCGTTGCACTGGCCCGGAACCTTTTCGAGCAGGAAGCGCACGGGCATCAGGTTATCTTTTAGCCCAACGCGCAACACCTCGGTCGTCTGGTTGAGCACACGCGGAATCTGGTGGAGACGCGCGATGTAGTCCTCATAGTGTTTGACCGAGTCGAAGGGCATACCGAGCGGAAGGTCGGCGAGCCCCGTATGGATGCCGTTCATCTGGTCGACTGGCATCTCGTACTCTTTGAGGTCGTAGTCGCTGACTCGCTGCCGGATCATCCGGAGGAGCAGATCATGGGAGAGCTGGTCCTGCTCGGGAAAGCCAGCCGTGTCGATGGCGGAGAGGCGGCCAAGATACGCGATGTCGGAGTCGTGGAGCCGGACGATGGTAGCCAGCGAGTAGTCCGAAAGCTGATCGTTATAGCGATAATCTCCGAAGGCTGTGGCCCGCTCAGGATGATTTTTGAGGTCGGCCTGATACATCTCTTCAAACAGCGCGTTCTGAGCCGCAACGCGAGTCCCAACGGGCTCTGGTGCGGCAGCCAAAGAGATGGTGGCAGACAAAGAGACGCAGCCGGCGAGGAAGAGAGTCAAGCTTCGGATGTGCATATATAGGGGGAGGGTAGCAGATGTCACGCAAGTTATTGCATGAAACCGGCAGGACAACACCTGAATGATCACTCAGACTCAGGCGATGTTCTGACAAATACACGTCACCGGAACATCCGCCTAGTTGCTTCAACTCGCCGACCCTGCGATACTTAATCGTGCACACCACGCACAAACTTCCATTCCATTTCAAGAGGTCGCGGACATGTCTGCAAAGTACATCTTCGTAACGGGCGGCGTCGTGTCTTCGCTCGGCAAGGGTCTCGCCGCAGCCTCCATTGGCTGCCTGCTTGAGGCCCGCGGGCTTAAGGTCAATCTCATGAAGTTTGACCCCTATCTCAACGTCGATCCGGGCACCATGAGCCCGTTCCAGCACGGCGAAGTCTTCGTCACTGATGACGGCGCTGAAACCGATCTCGACCTCGGCCACTACGAGCGCTTCACCCACGCCCGCCTTACCCGCGACAACAACCTCACCACCGGCCGCATCTACGAGCAGATCATCACCAAAGAGCGTCGCGGCGACTACCTCGGCAAGACCGTCCAGGTCATCCCCCACGTCACCAACGAGATCAAAAATGCCATGCGCAAGGTCTCGGCCGACTGCGACGTCACCATCGTCGAGATCGGCGGCACGGTAGGCGACATCGAATCCCTCCCCTTCCTCGAAGCCATCCGCCAGATGCGCCAGGACCTCGGCCGCGACAACACCGTCTTCGTCCACGTCACCCTCATCCCCTGGATCGCCGCCGCGCAGGAACTCAAGACCAAGCCCACCCAGCACTCTGTCAAAGAGATGCTCTCCATCGGTATCCAGCCCGACATCCTCCTCTGCCGCAGCGACCGTGCCGTCCCCCGCGAGATGCGCAGCAAGATCGCTCTCTTCTGCAACGTCGAAGAGCCCGCCGTCATCGCCGCCCGCGACGTGGCCAGCATCTATGAAGTCCCCCTCAACTTCGCGCAGGAAGGCGTCGATGCCCTTGCCCTCAAGTACCTCCGCATCGAGACCCCCGCGCCCGATCTCTCCAAGTGGCAGGACATCGTCTACCGCGCCTACAACCCCAAGGACGAAGTCTCCATCGCCATCGTAGGCAAGTACGTCGAGTACGAAGACTCCTATAAGTCCCTCAAGGAAGCCCTCGTCCACGGAGCCCTTGCCCACAATCTCAAGCTTCGCGTCACCTGGATCGAAGCCGAAGGCCTCGAGACCAAAGACCCCGACGGCCGCCCCACCCTCGAATATCAGCATCAGCTAGCCGGCTTCGACGGCATCCTCGTCCCCGGCGGCTTCGGCAAGCGCGGCATCGAGGGCATGCTCAACGCCATCCGCTACGCCCGCGAGACCGGCACGCCCTACTTCGGCATCTGCCTCGGCATGCAGACCGCCTGCATCGAGTATGCCCGCAACGTCTGCGGCCTCAAGGACGCCAACTCCGGCGAGTTCGACCCCGCCACCCCTTACCGCATCATCTACAAGCTCCGCGAACTCACCGGCGTCGAAGAAATGGGCGGCACAATGCGCCTCGGAGCTTGGGACTGCGTCATGGAGCCCGACTCCCTGGCCGCCCAAGCCTACGGCACCACCGAAATCAGCGAGCGCCACCGCCACCGCTACGAGTTCAACCGCGAGTACGAAGCCATCCTCACCGGCGGCGGTCTCCGTCTCACCGGCACCACTCCCGACGCCACCTACGTCGAGATCGTCGAGATCCCCACCCACCCCTTCTTCCTCGGCTGCCAGTTCCACCCCGAGTTCAAATCCAAGCCGCTTGAGCCGCACCCGCTCTTCCGCGACTTCGTAGCCGCCAGCTACCAGAACCGCCTCCTACAGCACCACCAGCACGCCACCGAATCCCACATCCCCCAGACCACCTAAAAGAGTCGGCAGATGCAAAGCAATCGCATCTGCCGACTCTCTTCAACGCCCGATCAATCGCACCTAATCCGCAATATCCACCACAACCTTCCCCAGAGCCTTGCCGCTCTCCACCAACGCATGCGCCGCGAGCGCCGTGCCCAGCGAAAACCGCCGCTCATCCACTAAGGGCGTCAACCTACCCGCCTCAACCAGCCTCGTAGCCTCTCGCATAATCTCCCCGTGATGCGCTCGGCCTCTGCCCGTCAACATAGGCAGCAGCGTAAACACACCCGAATACGTAGCGCCGCGAAACGACAAAGGCGCCAGCTTGTGCGTCCCCCACCCCAGGGAGCTCAGCACATGCCCCGTATAGACCTTCGCCGCCACGAACGAGTCATCCAGCGTAGCCCCGCCCACCGTGTCGTACACCACATCGAACCCCTCGCCGCCCGTATGCGCCGCCATATACCGCTCGACATTAGTAGAACGGTAATCAATCGGCACAGCCCCATAGCTCTCAACAATCGCCTTCTTCTCCGCTGAAACCGTAGCAAACACCTCCGCTCCACGCGCCCTGGCAATCTGCACCGCCACATGCCCCACCCCACCGGCACCGGCATGGATCAAAACCTTCTGCCCCGCATGAACATTTGCGCGATCGACAAGCCCTTCCCAAGCCGTAATAAACGACAACGGAATCGCAGCCGCCTGACGCATCGTCAAATTCACCGGCTTCTTTGCCAACAAATCACCATCAACTACCGCAAACTCCGCCAGCGATCCCTGCAATCCACCAACGCCACCAGTCAGCCCATACACCTCATCACCCACGCTGAAGCCACTCACTCCAGCACCCAACTCCTCGACAATCCCAGCCATATCCATGCCGAGAATGGCCGGCAGCGGCTGTTTCGCATGAGCCCCGTTTCCAGTGCGAATCTTCGTATCCAACGGATTCACCCCACTGGCCTTGATCCGCACGAGCACCTGCCCAGCCGAAGGCTTCGCCCGCTCAATTTCAGCGAAGCGAAAGGGGGAGTTGTACTCGTCCAGAACTGCCGCGCGCATAGTCGAAGAGATCGTCATATTTTCCCAGATTCTATCGACCCAGTTCCGATTCAACCAGCGCGAAGACTTCACCCCTGATCCATCCGCAAACCTAGCCCCTGATACACCACCTCCACATCCTCCAACTCAACCCGCCCAGCCTGCTCATTCACAATCCTCCGATGCCTCCGTCGCAACATCCCATGCACAATCGCGACGAACAACACCGCATACACCAGATGCCTCCCATTCTTCTCCATCCAACCTTCCAGGTTCACCGTGTACATAACCAGCAGCGGAAAATAGACCAGGTATGGAATCACCACAAGCGCCAGATTTCTCTGCCCCGCCGACTGCCACTTCGTAAAAGGCACAACCATAACCTTCCCAAAGAAAGCATCCGTCAGCAGCAGGCTCAGTCCCACCGCGATCACAACCTGCACCGCCGTAACTCTCCATCCCCGCAAAGCCGCCGGCCCAATCGCCCGCGCGCCCGCAACTGCAGCCAAAGTAACAAGCGTGCTCCACAAAAACACCCACACCTTCGTCGCCACCAAATGATCCCGCTGAGGCCGCCCATGGATAATCCCAAACACCCAGCTCCCGCGCGCATCCACTGGAGACACCAGCGCCATACGCAATCCCGCAACAATCCAGAACGCCAACATAGGAATCGCCGCGCGCAACCCATACTCCGTGATACCAAACCGGACATGCCCATGCCCAGGTGTAATCACAATTGCGCTGGCAATCATCAAAGTAATCCCGACGCCCCCATACATCGCCAGATACACACGATGCCGCTGGGTCCGCAAAAGAGTCTGATTGATAAAGTGATACACCGCTCGTCGCTGCGGTATTCGCAACACGACCGCATGCAGCAACCCACTAATCCATCTTGAAATCCATCTCTGTCTGCGCGCCGCAGTGAAGCCTTCAATCAACTGCCGCGTCCGGCGTCTATAAGCCAGCGGATACGTCACAGCCACCACAAGCATCGCCAGCAAAGTCGCAAAAAGTCCCGTCCGCCACAACGCCGTAAACACCGGCAGCGTCGACGCTCCACCCAACATCCGCTCATAGATCCCCAAGAACCAGAACGGCGGAAAATACCGGACCACCACGCTATCCGATTCCAACAGCGGCCGCAAAAACATCAACACCATCGGACACAAAATAAAAACCGTAAGCAGCACCATCATCGAAGCACCCTGCAGAAGCGGCGAAAAGCTCCGCGACAAACGCTGCCCCACCACAAGGATCAACACCCCCTGCAATCCTAGAAAAAACGCCGAGACAAACACTCCCGCCAACCCGACCGCCACAATGTGAGCAAGCAGATACCGCACAAGTCCGGGCATATCCGCCACAAACGGAAAGAACACCGCACCTAGCAGATTCATTCCCACCAAAAACATAGCCAGAAAGATCACCAACGCCGCGATCCTCGCCCAAAACAGCCTCCGGCCAGGAATCGGCAGCGTCGACAGTACAAACACATCCAGAAGTTCAGGAAACAGCAACTCCCACTCAAACACCGTCACCGCCCCCATCACCACAAACGAATACATCACATAGAAGTAGTGATGATTCACCTGCGACCAGAACGGCGGCTTCAAAGGACGAATCGGCGGCACACCGTGATACACCGGATACAGAAATAGCGCAAAGATCAGCTGCGGCACTGCAATCACAGCTGCCGCCAGAATCAGCCGCTTCATCATCTCGCCTTCAGTCGACACCATGTCGTTGTTGAAGAAGCGATCCAGCAGATGCCGCACCAGCAGCTCGAACTGACTCCGCTTCGGCTGCACCACTGGTCCCATAGCCGCTTGTACCTCCAGCGACAACACCGCATGCTCCGGCTCATCAATCTGACGAATCATCTCTTTAAGCATGGGTCACCCTCATCACTTCAACCATCTCTCGCGCCACAGCCCGCGTGTCCTGCTGCTGCACTAGCTGCGCAAAGACCCGCTCCAAATTTGGCAGCTCCATCAGCTTCGTCAGCTCACCCGGCGCAGCATCTGCAACGATCCTCCCTCGTGCAATCACAATCACGCGGTCGCATATCTGCTCCACCACCTCCAGAACATGTGAGATATACAGAATCGCCTTCCCCTGTGCCGCCAACTCCTGCAACAGATCCTTGAACAGGCGTGCCGTAACAACATCCAACCCCGACAACGGTTCATCAAACACCAGCAGCTTCGGATCATGCATCAACGCCGCTGCTATCAATACGCGCTGCTTCATCCCCTTCGAGTACAACGCAATCGGCGAGTGCCTCCACGACTCCAGCGCCAGCAGCTTCAGCAGCTCCGTCGCCTTCAGCTCAATCAACTGCTCCTGCATCCCCCGTAGCCTGCCGACCAGTTGCAGATACTCAAGCCCCGTCAGATACGTGTAGACATGCGCCTCCTCCGGCACATACCCAAACGCCGCGCGAAACCCCACCAGGTCATCGAGAATGTCCTTTCCCTCAAACAACACCCGTCCTTCATTCGGCTGCAGGATCCCCGTAATAATCTTCACCGTAGTCGACTTCCCCGAACCATTCGGCCCGAGATATCCCACAATCTCGCCCGCCTGCAATCCAAAGCTCACGTCCTGAATCGCCGGAATCCCTCGATACCGCTTCGTCAGCCGCTGCAACTCGAGCATAGGCGTGTCCTCCACCCACCCTATGTAGCAAACTACTAAGCCACTAGTCAAGTAGCATGCTACATAGGTACAATTCCCGGCATGGCAGCGGAGACAAAACTCTCGCATACAGCCGCGCTCATTCTCCAGGCCATCCATGCCGGCTCTGTCTATGGTTTCAGCATCATGGAGATGACCGGTCTGCCCAGCGGAACCGTCTACCCCGCCCTCCGCCGCCTCGAACGCGACGAGCTCATCCGCTCTCACTGGGAGCAGCAATCCATCGCCGACTACGAGCAACGCCCCCCGCGCAAATATTACAAACTCACCCGCGCCGGCAAAACCACTCTCGAGTCCTCGCACAAGCGCTACCCACTCCTCGTCAAACTGATCCCCTCCCCCGAAGGCGAACCCGCATGAGCCTGCCCGGAACATCCACGAAGACCATGCACCTCGCCGCTCTAAAGTGTGCTGCGCTTTTCGTCCCCACTCATCAGCGTCCCGAGTGGCTGCAAGAGTGGACCTCCGAACTCTGGTACGTCCATGAAGCCTGTGTCTGCAAGTGCGGCCTATCGTGGCAAAGCGAAAAAGAAGTAGCTGCTTTCTGCCTCGGCGCGTTCAACGACGCCATCTGCCTTCGCCGCAACACTCCCCGCACCAAATCACCCAAACCCCACCCACTCAACTCCCCCGCCCAGTGCGCCTTATTCCTGACTATCCTCGCCGTCACAACCTGGTGCCTCACGCTCTTACTACCCGGTGTTCGCACAGCAATCCAACCCACGCCTTATCGCGACACCCACAACCTCATCGCAATCTCAACCAACGGACATTCCGAGACACCCGTACCCACCATCAGCGTCGAGCAGTACCGATTCTGGCGAAACCGCAACCAGCATCTCTTCACTGACTTCGCCTTCTACCAAACCTCCATCAAGCTACTGCACATCGCACCTCATCATGCGCCCCAGATCTCCGTAGCCCGCACCAGCTCCAACCTCTTTGATCTGCTAGGCGTCGCCGTTCCATTCGCAACCCGGCCCGCACACGATGCCATTCCCACACTTGTCCTGAGTGAAAAACTCTGGCGCACCACCTTCAACGCCGACCCCGAAATCATCGGCCGCACCCTCAAGCTAGGTCTGCGCCCCGTCAAAGTCGTCGGCATTCTCCCCGACGGCTCTTGGCAACTCGCCGGCAAAGTAGACGCCTGGCTGCTCGAGCCCGACAATTACGCCGCCGCAATCCCAGCAACCACTCGCGGATACGTCATCGCCCGCCGCGATCCATCCTCATCGCAGACTCCACCTACAGGGACCTGGCGTCTCTTCACTCCCCAACCAAACGACAATCTAGCCAGCTTCGACTGTGTCTCCCTCGCCGACCACAGCCCGGATCCATTTGGCATCTTCACCTTCACTCTCTTCCTCGCTCTTCTCGCCCTACCCGCCACCACTTCGCTCCCTCTCGGCGAGTATCCCGCCAACCGCCACCACCTCCGCTGGTCCATCAAACTCCGCCGCTGGATCTTCCTCTGGAGTAAGCTCGCTCTCATCCTGCCCATCGTCTACTTCGGATCGCTCGACCTCGCTCACTTCAGTACATCCATCACACCGGAAGCCTCTCAGTATCTCCAGGGCATCAGCTCCTTCTGCGCTCTACTATTCGCCTTCCGCTGGACCCTCCGCGATCAGCGCAAGCGTTGCCCCGTCTGTCTGCGCTTGCTGACCAACCCAGCACGCGTAGGCCAGCCCTCAAGAAACTTCCTTGCCTGGAACGGCACCGAGCTCATCTGCGCCGGAGGACATGGCCTCCTGCACGTCCCCGAGATCGCAACCAGTTGGTTCGGCACGCAGCGCTGGCTCTACCTCGACCCCTCGTGGAAGAGCCTCTTCTCCGAGACAGCCTCCGCATCCGCAGGCCTATTCTGAGCCAATAGCGGGCCCTCAAGCTCGTTCAACCGCGCTCATCCTCTAGGCCGAATCGACCCGAAGCGCCTCTTCGGACCAAAATTCAAAAATTTTAGCCTTTGTGAATACATGCAATATTTTGCATATTAAAAATTCGATACCACCTCATAACATACTTATTTTCAATAAGCAAAACATTGAGTAGGGGTTGCATGGGCCAAATAACTCACGCAAATCGATGCTAAGTGCAAAATATTGCATAATTTCTAGAAAAATCTTTCCCGTTGACTACCCATAACCCATGGTAGAGCCTAGAGATAAGGTTTTATCCTGCGAAATTTTGTATTCCCTGAAAGGGGCCCTCACCAATGCGTAAAATTCTATCTGCCCTGGTCCTCACTCTCGGCCTCGCTGTAGCTCCCGTAGCTGCGCACGCCGATTCCTTGACCTACAACCTCATCCTCACCGCGACGACCCCCGGTTCTAACGTCAGCGGCGGTACTGGTTCATTCACCATCACCGGCGCGCCCGCTTCCTCGGGGAACTCCGACTTCAGCACCCTCCTTGGTAATCTCACTGCCATGAAGTTTTCCATCGGCAACGACACCTTCGACCTCTCTAACGCTGCTCTCAACTACGGTGACGCCTTCTTCCAGAATGGCAACCTCCTCTCCGTCATCTACGACGGCGGCACGGTCAACAAGTCCGTAGACTTCTCGTTGGTAGCCGGCTCTCTCTTCTATACCTTCTCGGACGTTGACACTCTCATCAAGGGTGTGCCGGAGTTTTCTCAGGGCACAATCAAGGTTGCGAGTATTACGGATCCCCCGTCCACCAGCCCCGTGCCCGAGCCCTCTGCTCTTCTGCTCTTCGGCACCGGCGCCCTCGGCCTCGCAGGCATCGTCTCTCGCAAGCTGACGGCCTAGTTCAACGCAACATCTCAAGCCCCGCGCTGCTTCATAACAGCGCGGGGCTTTTTGCGCTCTGCATCAAATCACGAACGTACTACTGAACCACCACATCGAACGCGCCCGTCTCCACCGTCGATCCATGCCTCATCTGCACAAAGATCCTGTACCGCCCCGCCGAAGGAAATCCATAAGGAAACTCCACCACGTTTGATATCGGTGCAGCATGCATCGGCGTATCCATCTGCATGTCCATCGGTGCCGCACTGCTCTCATCGCCATTCGCGAGCATCACCGCCGCCATCGCCGCCGACCCCTGCGGATGCGTATGCGCAAACACCGTCCCATCGGTCTTCACAAACGCCGCATGTCCCGCCATCCCCAGATAAGGCTGCATATCCGCAGCAGGTTTGCCCGAAACATCCAGCAGCCGGAAACGCAGCGCATAGGCCGTGTTCGCCGTCACAGTCTCCGGCTTATCCCACACCATCACATACCCATCCGGCAGCGTATACGAACTCCCCAGCATCCCCTTGCTCAGCGGCTGCGGCGATCCCACCGCATCATCGGCAGCCAACGCCCCACCGGACATCCCCTCAGGCACCGTCACACTAGCGACCAGCGTCTCCGGAAATCCCGTCGCATGCACGACGTCGCCATACAGCTTGTACTCTCCCGCCGGCATCGCAGGCAGCGCGATGCGAAAATCCCCCGCCCCAGCCAGCACCGGATGCAGATGAAACACCGCATCCATCTCCGGCTGCCGAATCGCATACAGGTGCATCAGGTGCCCATGATCTGGCAAAAAGTCATCATTCAAACGCCAACGTCTTTCCCTGAAGTCATCTTTTGGCTTATAGGCAGTCACCTTCAGATCAAGCTGGTTCCCCAGCAGCACCGGCTCGACACCAAGCGGTTGATAGATATCCGCCGAGTAGCTCGCCGCCTCGACATTCCACCACTTCGCCCCACCCCAAACCATCAGCCCCATCAGCACAAGGCTCCCCACCGTCGCAAAGACCGCCCGACGCCGCCTCTCAGCCGAAGCCACAGCCCCCGGCTGCAATCGAGCCTCTCGCACCGCCGCCGCCACAATCCCCGCCATGCTGACCACTAGAAATAGCCCTAGGAACCCCAGCACGATGCCCATCCCGCGCTGCATCTTCAGTGTGCTAAGCGGCATCGCCGGCACCGGCACCGACACCACCTGCACCCCGCTTGCGCCCGATACCTCAAACCGTACCTCCCACGACCCCGCGGCCATCATCCACAAATTTCCCGTGAAAAAAGCGGGATCATTAGCAGATCGCACCATGGCATCCGGCGTAGGCGGATGCTTCGAAGCCTCTCCCGTCATCGGAAGCGGCGTAATTCGTATCCCATCCACCACAGCCCCACTCGACCGTACCTCAATCGCCGCCGCGCCAGGAATCACCGTAGGCGTCCGTACCGTCACATAAAGCCGGTAAGGCCCCGCATCCACCTGCTCAAATACATCCTTGCTTCCCACATGAGCCCAAGCACCACGCGGAGCAGCAAAGACAACAAGCAAAAGCAGCAAGCCTACCCAACCTCGAGAAAAAGAAGCCCTCACCGTTGCACGCTCCGCATCCATCGGCCAAAAAGCAGCCCCACCCACGTCCCGATCGACGCATAAATCGCAGCCCGCAGCAAACCGAAATAAAGCGCAAACCCATAACTCGGCTTATAGAACTGCCTCAACCGATCGATCCCATCCGGCCGCGAGTTGTAATCGAAATACATCGTCCCAAAGAACCGGTTCTCCGAAGCCTTCGACATAAGAAACGAAGCAAACGGCCACTCCACCACCACCAGCACCGCAACAAAAACAACTCCAGAAGCCAGCGCAATCTTCCAAGGCTTCCACTCCCTCGTCCGCTGCCACAGAAGATCCAGCGCCAACGCCGGCACCAGAATCAAAATCGGAAACTTCGCCGGAACCAGATGTGTGACCGGAAAGAACACCGGCCCCAGCTTTGGCTGCGCAGGAAACAGCGGCAGAATCAGAATCTCGCCGATCACAAAAATCGTATACACCGAAGCCGCAGCCGTAGCGGCCCACCGATACCGCGAAGCCTGCGAAAGCAGCGCCAGCAACAGCGGAAGCCCAATCGCCATCGCAATGTACGCGCTGACCGTGTGCAGGCTGACGTCCCACGTGTACTCGATCAGGAAGAACATCTGCCCACCCACCATCAAGCCGCCCAGGTACAAAAACAGCCGCTGTAGCGCCTTGAAGCTCCGCTCCCCTGCCTGCCCACCTTCAGCGGCCGCCCGATTCATCGCCGCCAAAATCAAAAAAAGCACGCCCACCGCAACCGCGCGAATCCCAAGAATCAGCAGCGTATGGGGAGGACTCACAATCTTCACATCCAGCCCATATGCGGCATGCCACCAGTTATCGAACGGAGCCGACGTCAGCATCGCGATCCCGCCCCACGCCGCGATGAACGCTCCCAACGGCGCCCGGAACCCCAGCACATTCACCGAAGCCGCCTTCATCCCAGCCGACCGCCCAAACGTCGTAGCAAAGACTAAATATCCGCAAATAACCGCAGCAATCACCCCACACGCATAGATCGCCATATGCGCCGGCGTCCAAAACGTATCCCGCCCAATCGACCGGTGCCATGAAACATCCCAAGCCCCGCCGATCGAAGCCGACGTCACCGCCAGCACGCCCCACCACACGTACCAAGGAACGTCCGCATTCCCTCCAGCAGCGTGCTCTTTCGTTAACACAATTGGCGGCTGACTCGCGGACCAGGCAGGACTAGCCATAAATCTCCTCCGGGATAATTGCTATGCTAACCGTCACATCGGGTCGAAACCAAGCCAATACGGCAAATCCGTCCAGTAAAATCACCTCGAATCCACGCACCCAGCGGTTCCCCATGTCATGATGGGGACACCGGCCATCGCCGATCCAGCGTCCAATCAATCATGACGACCCAATACACCTCAGGCCGCGGCTCCTCTGGCACCTTCCTCGCCTTCCTGCTCGCGCTCGTCCTCGGAGCGGCTGCCATGGTGGTCTTCCTCCGCCAGGCCACCACCGGCATCCTCGCCCGAGTCGCCGACCGCATCACCGGCCGCACCGAAACCTTCGACACCTCCGTTCCCGCCGTCGTCCAGCGAATCCAGCGCCTCAGCCGCCTTGAGACCGTCGTCTACTCCACCGACACCGTCGTCGAAGGCTCTAAATCCAGCGTCGTCCTCCCCGATCTCCTCGCCGGCGACCGCATCCTCCTCGTCGTCCACGGCCAATCCATCGCTGGCATCGACCTCGCCCAGCTCAAGCCCGAAGACGTCCGCATCGACGAGAAGAACGGCACCCGTTCCATCCACGTCACCCTACCCGCATCGCAGCTCTTCGCCACCAACCTCGACAACCAGCACACCCGCGTCTACGCCCGCTCCACCGGCCTCCTCGTTCCCGCCGACCAGAACCTCGAGTCCGACACCCGAGCCAAAGCCGAGCAGCAACTCCAGAAATCCGCCCTTGATGATGGCATCCTGGACGCCGCTCGCAAAAACGCCCGAGCCACCATAACCACCCTCCTCTACAGCCTCGGCTTCAACCAAGTAGACGTTACTTAGGCGGGGCCTCAACTCCCGCAGTGCGCTTCGCGTCAACCAGGTCGACGTTACCTAGCGATGTTCTTGCTTTGTCCTCGCCTTTTCTTGTTTGTCATCCCCGAAGGGGGATCTGCTTTTGCCGTTGTCGTTGTTCTCGCCATTGCCTTTGCTCTCCCCCTCCCCTTTGATCCGTCCAATCCGCAGTCGCCATGTACCACTCGAGAGTCCACCCCATCCCCCTAACGTGCTATCTGCCCAACGACCTCAACCTGCGCTATCATCCATACTATGAAGCTCCTCTCCAATCTCCGCATCTTCGAAACCAGGCCTGAAGAGGATGTCCCTGCTAACGATATGAAAACGCTTCCATTCCCCGAAGAACAAGAAGACGAAGAATCGGCCCTCATCAAAACCGTAGGATGGGTATCCGCAGGTCTCGGAGCAGTCGCACTCGGTCTCTTCATCGGCCGCGAGATCCGCCAGCGCTATAAGTTCAACCGACGCACCCCCTACGACTTCTACTCCCACGCCGGCGACGAAACCGACGTAGAGGTAGGCCTCGGCATCTAGTCCGTCACGAGATCCGACGCAACGCGTGATCTGCTGCGCTCCCATGCCAAAGCTGCAAGCATCCTCGCGCGGAATGATATAAACTCCCCCAATCGGAAAATTTAGCGGAGAGCAAAGCCGCCCCGCTAAGATGCGTTACGACCGCATCCGGCCCCGTCACAGCATCCAGGTTTCGCGGGAGGATACCCATGGCATTCGAGCCGGGTAAACGCGTCGGTGATTATGAAGTAATTGAGCTGCTCGGTACCGGCGGAATGGGCCACGTCTACCGCGCTCGCAACATCATCTCTAACCGAATCGAAGCTCTGAAGATTCTCCTGCCCGATCTCTCTGCCGACCGAGAATTCGCCGACCGCTTCCTCTCCGAAATCCGCACTCTCGCCAGCCTCGACCATCCGAACATTGCCTTACTCCACACTGCATTTCAGGCAGACGACCAACTCATCATGGTCATGGAGTACGTCAAGGGAAACACCCTCGAACAGCGCGCCTGTCTAAGCCCCATGACGACCTCGACCACAGTCGAGTACATCTCCCAGGCGCTCTCCGCCCTCAGCTACGCGCACGGTCGCAGCGTGATCCACCGCGACATCAAACCCGCCAATCTCATGGTGACCTCCGACGGCGTCGTCAAGCTCATGGACTTCGGAATCGCCAAGAAGGTCGACATCAATCTCACCAGAACGGGAACTACCATTGGCTCCTTCTACTACATGTCGCCCGAACAGGTGAACGGCTCCAAGGTCGATGCGCGTTCTGATCTTTATTCCACCGGAATCGTCCTCTACGAGCTACTTGCCGGACGCCGTCCCTTCGAATCCGACTCCACCTACGGCGTTCTCGACAAGCAGCTCCACGCCACGCCACAGCCTCCCATCGAACTCAACCCAGCCCTGCCTTCCCAACTCAACGCGATCATCCTCAAAGCCCTCGCTAAAGATCCCGCCGAGCGTTTCCAAACGGCAGACGCATTCCGCGATGCCCTGAAGCCCTTCTGCACCGCGACCCAGACCTACTCTGCAGCGCCAACCACCTTCGCTGCCCCAGCCCCACCGCCACCGCCTCCTCAGTCCACTGACTATCCCCCATTCCAACCAGTCTCAATGCCGCAACCAAACGCCGCATCACCCAACGTGCCCATCGCAAGAAGCAGCAACAAGCCATTATGGATCGCAACCGGAGCCATCGCCGCAATGCTCGCTCA
>Ga0209060_10000961_pt1 | contig 37219 bp, 33 predicted proteins | sample Coa_R1_8_FD_187155 | JGI IMG/M metagenome (GOLD analysis project Ga0209060, IMG submission 187155) | Surface soil microbial communities from Centralia Pennsylvania, which are recovering from an underground coalmine fire - Coalmine... | ecosystem: Environmental > Terrestrial > Soil >...
CTTCGCCTACAATATCCTCCGCTTCAATCAATCCGACACCATCGCCCAGGATAGATACGCCGCCGCTCTCGGAGGGATCGAAGCCCTCACCGAGATGAAATTCTTCAAATAGCGTTGAACAGCCCTGGCTCCTGTCCAGCGCCGGCCCGTTGCTCGGAGCAATGTTGGCATAACAAGCGCCGAAGCCGGCATTGCCCGCTGTGGGCGACCCTTCCCGCTGTGGGCGACCCTTATGGTTCCCCCGTGATGACCATGACCCTAACCGCCCTATGGCGGTTCCCGGTCGAGTGGGAATCGCTTGCAGGGTGGGCAAAGGCGCAACCGAAATCGGCTGTTGCCGATTCCGGCACGTTTGACTGCCGAGGTCGGGCAAGCCCGACTTTGGTGCCTCGCGCCCTGTGCTTGTTGCAAACTTAAACTCAAACTCGAACATAATGGTGATTTAGCCCACCCAAGACTGGCATCGGTAGCACGCGGCCTCTTCTGTGGACGTCGCGCGGAACCGGCGCATCCTTCTGCAGCGACAAGTGTGTCCGGACCTCGTTGTAATATTTTTGGTACGAAACGAGCAGATGCCGAAGATGTCGCTCGCCAAGGACGACAACGTGGTCAAGGCAGTCCCGCCGGATCGAGCCGATGAGCCTCTCCACGTGCCCGTTCTGCCATGGCGAGCGCGCTGAGACCGGTCGGTCGCGAATGCCCATCGCCCTGATACGCCGAATGAAGGCCTCGCCATAGGCGGAGTCTCGATCGCGCATCAGATAGCGCGGCGCTTCCTTCCAGCCGTACGCTTCGATCAATTGCTGTGCGATCCATTGGGCGCTCGGATGGGCGGTTACTGCCAGCCACAGCAGCTCCCGGCGCGCATGCCGCAGGACCAAAAGCCCGTAGAGCAGCCGAAACGATACCGTCGGCACGACAAACATGTCCATGGCGGCGATGCCGTCCGCGTGATTGCGAAGAAAGGTCTTCCAGCCCGGCGAGCACGGCCGGCTTTTTCTGGCCATGTACTTGGCCACCGTAGTCTGGCCGACAGTGATGCCGAGCTTGAGCAGCTCACCATGTATCCGCGGTGCGCCCCACAGTGGGTTGATGCTCATCTCGCCAATCAGCGCGCGAACCTCGGGCGATAGTTTTGGCCGGCCGCCGCGAGATCGTGATTTCCAGCGCCAATAGGCGCGGAAACCAGCGCGATGCCATGCGATCACTGTCGCGGGCTTGAGAATTTTCAGCGCGCTGAGCACGCTGGGCGTCAGGCTATAGAGACCAGCGAAAACGAGCCGATCGATGTTGGTGAAGACAAGGCGCCTCGGTGACTTACGCCGCAGCACATTGAGTTGATGGCGAAGGACGAGAATTTCGGCCTGCAAGGCAGCACGCGACCGGAACAGCCCGGCCACAAAGCACCAAACCAACGTGCAAAGATCGACCATCGCACTGAATATCACCCGATTCGCAGGCAACCGCCAGCTGCTTTTGGGTTTGCGGTAGGGACACGACTCTCGGCAAAGGCCAACAAAGTTGCCCGGCTGTCAGGGTGAGAGAACGAAAGTGAACGGACAATAATGAACGCAAACACGTCGGCCATTCAAGGGCTTTTGCCGAGTTTGCGGTCGTACGGGATCGTCTGCGAACGCCTGCGGAAGACGCGTTTGGCTCCCCGGGCCGGATTCGAACCAGCGACCAACCGGTTAACAGCCGGTTGCTCTACCACTGAGCTACCGGGGAACGGCACCAGGGTGACCGCGTATAACAGAGCGGCCCGACTTTGCCTAGTCCCAGCTTTGCCTCTCAGCGCCGCGCCGGACGGCGGGATGGGCCGGCCGCACCACGCCTGGGACGTCTCGCCACACATCACGGAGGTATCATCATGACGCGGCCGATATCGCGCTGGCGCGCTCGCGGCGCGTCTAGGACCGGCGGGACAAATGGGCCAAAAGTCCACTTGTCCACAGGTTTTGGCCCATTTGGCCCACTTGTCCCGCCGGTCTTACGCGGATGCGGAGTCCGGGACCGGACCGATCGCGCCGCGCCCGCCCGCCGGCGGCCGGTGGTGATGCTGGTCCAGCTCTGGGAACGCCGAAGCCGCGCGCGATCTCGTCAACCGCCTGATCGCGGCGGCTGGCCCGCACTGCGCGGAAGGGCTGTCGGTAGCTTTTCAAGATGTCCGGTTTTGGTAGCACATCAAATGTCCGCTTCTGGGTTAGGGTGACCTGGCCGGTTTGGAAGCGGTGGACGCGCCGGCTTGGTGTTGGCTTAGATTGCGGCTGGAGCGCTGTTTTCGGGCTGTTTTGATGTCAGTTTCTTTGTTCGACCTGAGGGCCGTTTCTTCGTCCCGACCTGCCGTGGCCCAGTGACGCCGCGCGCAGCCGCAGTCAAGGCTGGCCGTCGCGCTGCGCTTTCCACAAGCTCCGCCCTCGGAGCGGGGCGAAATATCAATCATAAATCGTGCATCTATTAACTCGCTCTTTACTGTAATCCGGAGAAAGTCCGGACCAGGATCAAGGCTCGAATGAGCATTCGTGCAGATTTGGGTGATCGCCAGTCGCGTGAACACCCGAACATGCTGATGAACGCAAACATCAAATGTCGCAGCCGCCAGTCAACCCGGAGATTTTCGAGCAGCGGCTTCGTGAAATCGAAGCGCGCATCGACACCTTGCAAACCTCAACCCGGCACGACGACATCGCCGTAACCCTGCGCCAGCATTTCGCTGAATTTCGTGCTGTCCTCAACGAGGCGCGGCCGGTCGAGGAGGTTGCAAAGATCTGGCGTCATGACCTTGAGAGCCTCGAACAACGCATCGGCGCGCGAGTTGAGAAGCTGGCAAATTTCGAGGCCCGGTCGGACCGCCAGGGCGAAGCCGATCGCCGCATCGACCAGCTGCTCAAGCACCTCGGGGAGCTGCGCGCCTTGAACGATCGCAGGCTAGCAGCGATCCAACAGCAGATCGCGACGACCGTCGCGGATGCGATCGGCAATCCGGCGGAATCAATTCGCCGCGATGTAGCTTCGCTGAAGGAAATTCAGACGTCGGTCGACAGGCGGACTCGCGACACGTTCGAGGCCGTCTATGGCACAATCGAAGAGGTCGTGGATCGCCTCGCCGCCATTGAGAATGAGCTTCGCTTGCTCCGCCAGCCGCCGGCGAAGACCGCGAGTTTGGGTCAGCCCGCCGGTCCGGAGCCTGCCCCTGACCCGTCTTCTGAGGCGGGTGCAAATACCCGTCGGGCTCAGGCGGCGCCTCACGCGATTGATCGGATTGTCGTATCAGAGCCCCCTCTTCCCCTGGCCCCTACTCTAACCCTCCCCCGCGAGCGGAGGGCGGAAGGGTGGGGGCAAGCGGCGGAGAGTGGGGACGGAGCCGCCGAAACCGCAGAGCCGGTGCGGGCCAGATTTGTTGCCGCAGCGCGCCGGGCGGCCCAGGCCGTCGTCGGCGAGCAGCCGCGAACGCAGGCCCGTTCCCCTGCCCCGGCCTCCGCTCTGACCCTCGCGCGCTTGCGGAGGAGAGAAGGGAGAGGGCCGGGCGAGGGGAGGCAGGGGGAAAAATCCCGCAAGCACGCGGCGCTGAGTCTCCCATTGGGCGCGCTATTCCCGAGGTTGAGGCCGCGGGCGAAAGCCGCGATGGTTGCCGTCGGCATGATCGCGCTGGTGCTCGGCCTGTGCGGCGTCGCAGTCGATTTGTTTAACGCGCCTGCGGGAGAGCATTCGGTTTGGGCCGCCAGCAGGATCGACGATGCCGCCGAGTCCGACGCCGGGCTGACCGGCTCGCAGCCGCCGCCCGACCAACCGCCGGCCCGCCCCGGCGCCAACCCCGACGAGCAGACGCTCCCGGCTGCCATCAACGCGAAAGCGCTCACCAGCGAGACCATGCCTGCACAGGCCCCACCGCACGTCGTTTCGCCAGAGATGGCGGTGTCTCGCGCAATCTCAACTTCATCTGCGAGCCAAACGCCGGCGAGGCCCGCTCCCTACCTTTCCCCACAGGCGGCGGCGGGCAAAGAGGTAACGGCTTTGACGGTGCGAAATGCGCCGCCGCAAGCGGCGCCTGGTCGCGATCCGGCCTCGCAATATGCCTCCCCGGCCCCGCCGGACCTCAGGGAAACGCCATTGCCGCCGACAATTGGAAGCAAGGCGCTTGTTGCGGCCGCTTCCGCAGGTGACCCCGGCGCCTGCTACGAAGTTGCCATGCGGTTTGCGCAGGGCCGCAACACCACCCAGGATCTCGCTATGGCCGCCGCGTGGCTCGAGCGCGCAGCGGAAGGCGGCCTGGCCGCGGCTCAATTTCGCCTCGCCGTCATGTACGAAAAAGGTCTCGGAGTTCGGAAAGACCTCGCGGAGGCGCGCCGCCTCTTTGTGGCGGCCGCCGCCAAAGGGCACGCCAAGGCCATGCATAATCTGGCAGTGCTTTACGCCGGAGGCCTTGACGGTAAGCCGGACTATGCGCTCGCATCGCAATGGTTCCGCAGGGCCGCCGTCCACGGTGTGGTTGACAGCCAATATAACCTGGCGATCCTGTACGCGCGCGGTCTCGGCGTCGAGCGCAACTTTGCGGAGTCCTACAAATGGTTCGCGCTGGCCGCAAAAGGCGGCGACAAGGATGCCGCCCGCAAGCGCGACGAAGTCGCCATACGGCTTGACCCGCAGGAACTGGAAAGCGCCAGATTGAATGCAGAGAGTTTCGTCGCCGTGCCGCAGCCCGACGAAGCGACCGCCGTCAAAGCGCCGGCCGGCGGCTGGGACCAGGTGGCCGCGGCTGCGACAACAAAATCCAAGGCGTCCGTCAGGCCAGAGCGTTTTTCCGGAAGGTAGGAGCGGGCGCCCCTCTCCGCATGCGCAAAAGGGCGGGGTGGGCTGAGCGAACGGGCCCCGCCTTTGGCGGGCGGCGAAAGGCTCCGCGAGAACCCGCCAGTCGGCATCGCCGCTGGAAAGCCCTGGCGGGTTTCGCTATCGCTCAGCACATCCTACGGCGCTGCAGCCGCGCCTCGCGAAGGACTTACAGTCTCGCCGGGTGCGCACGCCTTGGCACCCCGGCGGAAGGGCGGATTCCTCATGTTCATCGCCAAAAAGGCTTTGCGTTTGGGACGCAACCCGATACCGGTTAGCCTTGGTGGCCGGGCCGTCGCGATCTCGGGGCGAGTCCTCCGCCACCGCAAATCCGGCGTCTAAGTCGTGGCACCTTCGGGTTGAGACAGTGGAAATCTACCTCCCGATCGCAGACCTGCCGGTCAATGTCTTTTTGCTGTTGGGGATGGGGCTTGCGGTCGGCTTCATTTCCGGCATGTTCGGCATCGGCGGCGGATTTCTGATGACGCCGCTCTTGATTTTTATCGGCATTTCGCCGGCGGTCTCCGTCGCCACCGTATCGACCCACATTGCGGCTTCGTCATTCTCAGGCGCTGTGGCCTATTGGCGCCGCCGGGCGATCGACATTGCGCTCGCGTTGATGCTGCTCGCGGGCGGGATTGTTGGGACGGTCGCGGGGGTGCTGCTGTTCACGGCGCTGCGCCAGCTCGGGCACCTCGATATCGTGATCTCCCTTTCCTATCTGCTCCTGCTCGGCTCTGTGGGCGCGATGATGGTGGCCGAGGGATTGCGGGCGATCCTGCGGGCGCGTCAGGGCAAGCCGGTGGAACTGCGCCGCCCAGGCAGCCACACCTGGATCCACGGTCTGCCGCTAAAAATCAGGTTCAAGCAGTCGAAAATATACGTGTCGGCGATCCCGGTCTGTGCGATCGGGTTCATCATGGGCTTCATCGGCGCCATCATGGGGATCGGCGGGGGCTTTCTGCTGGTTCCGATGTTGATCTACTTTCTGCGCGTACCCACCAATGTGGTGATCGGCACCTCGATGGTGCTGACTTTGATCACCATGGCGTCCGCAACAATCCTGCATGCTGCGACCAACCACCTCGTCGACGCGGTGCTGGCCCTTATCCTGATGGTGGGAGGGGTGACCGGAGCGCAATTCGGCGCCCGGGCCGGCCAGAAGATGCGAAGCGAGCGCCTGCGCCTTCTGCTCGGAATCCTGGTCCTCGCGGTCGGATTGCGATTCGCATTCGACCTGATCGTGACTCCGAACGAACTCTACACGATTCGCACCGTCGGGGAGGGGCCATGAGGCCGACCTCTCGACGGCAGATCCGGGCCGTCTGCGCAATGGCATCGTTGCTGCTTGCGCTCGCGGCCCGGCCGGCGGCCGCGGAACGCCTGGTTTCGTCCCTTTCGAACCATATCGTTCAGATCACCTCGAACTTCACGGGCGTCGAGCTCACTCTGTTCGGAACGGTCGAGAATGGTCAGGCGGCGGCGCTGCACAACCGCTACGACATTGTTGCGACCGTGACGGGGCCGCGTGAGTCCATGGTGGTTCTCCACAAGGAGCGCATCTTCGGCATCTGGATGAACGCGCAATCGCGAACTTTCGTTGACGTGCCGGCCTTCCTGGAGGTGCTTTCGACCCGCCCGTTCGCAAGCTTCGCCGATGCCGAGATGCTGCGCCGTGAGCGGATCGGCATTGCCGATACGCCGCTGCCGCAACAGCTCGGACCTCGTGTCACCGACGCAAGTCCGGATGATCCATTCCGGCAGTCCTTCGTGCGCATCAAGCAGGAGCGCCATCTTTATGGCGAGACAACGAACGGGGTGACGTTCCTCACTCCGACCCTTTATCGCGCTACGATTTTTGTGCCGGCCGAAGCGCCGGTTGGCACCTACGATGTCGACATCAAACTGTTCGCCGGCGGGGCCGTGATTGCGCGCACCAATTCGGCATTCGAGATCGTGACGGTCGGCTTCGAGCGCTTCATCGCCAGCGCCGCGGTCGATCACGGCCTGGCTTACGGCGTGGTGACCGCCATGATGGCCGTCATGACAGGCTGGCTCGCGTCGGTCATATTCCGGCGGGACTGACCTGCCGCATCACCTTCGCGGGCGGCCGGCAACCCAATTTCGGGGCAAAACCCCGGAACGGCGTTGCGAACGGTGACCGAACTTGGTGAGTGCGAAGACAGCCCACCCGAACAGTTCCCAGACTTTCAGGCGCCCCCGAGCGCTTTCCGACCCGGCCAGGTCGTGCTGGACGCCGATCGTTCATCTTGCATTCATCCCGCCACATAGAGACTGGCAACGCGCTTGAGCGATTTTCTGCGTACGATCGCTCACATTCGGGCCCGCGGCGTGGTGGGGTTTTGTGGTTAACAAGGAGCGGAATAGGTGGGGGAAGGGAATGAATCTCGTACGGGCGCTTTGCTGTTCCCTGGGCGTTAGCCTTGCCACGCCACTGTTTGCCGGTGCGGCGCTGGCCCAAACAGACGCAACCACGGGTTCGGCGGTTGCGAATCCAGGCGAAACAAGCTCGATCGACATGAGCGCGATCGACAGCGTGGACGAGTGTATGGTCGCGTTGATTTGCATCGATCGCTACCTGTGGTCGCTCTACGCGCGGACGCCAAAAACTGACACAATCAAGGTGCCGGAACAGATCAAGGCAGCAGTCAAGCGGAGAGGCAAAACCAGGACCGTCACAAGGACCATCACGAAGCTCGTAGACGAGGATTTCACGTGGAAGGATCCAAAAGCCGCTGCAAGGTTCGGGATGTCTCCCGCGGATTACGTGATTGGCGGCATGGACCAAAGCTTCCGGATCACGCTCTATCACGCCCTGCGCGCCCTCGACGAGGCGGGCTTCATGCCAGGCATAACAAGCGCCTTTCGCGACGATTATCGGCAAGCCATCGCGGCCGGCCAGAAGGCTCAAACCGACAGGTCCTATCATGGAGGAAGCTTCCGCGGCGGCTATGGGCACGGGCTGGCGGCCGATATCGTGAGCGTAAAGGGCGAGACTCGCGCAGAGAGATGGGCATCCAGCGAGCAGCTGTGGAAATGGATCGATACCCACGAAAAAGAGCTTGGCATCGGAAGACCCTACCGCGATAGAGACGCGCCGCATGTTGCCCCCCTCGACGGCAAAGAGTATGCGGCGCACCGCGTCGAGCCGAATACGCAGCATGCCGAACTGAAGGCCAAGACGCGCCAGCGCGTCGCTCTGCGCAGCGATCATGGCCTGTTGAAGCACGTAAGAGCAGCAAGGCCTTCAAGGGCGCAATCGAGACTGCAAACGCGCTCGACTTGATTTAGGTCCGCGTTTAAGTCCCCGCCCGCGGCGCGCTGCGCGACGTAGAACGACCCTTTAGGGTCGCTGTACGGCATGCCTCGGGCGAATGACCAGCATGAAAGCATCAGAATTGTTTGATATCAGCGGCCGGGTGGCGCTGGTGACCGGCGCGTCAAGCGGGCTTGGGACGCGTTTCGCTGAGCTTCTGGCCGTCAACGGCGCCGCCGTCGGTCTGGTGGCGCGCCGTGGCGAGCGCCTTGCCGGCGTAGCGTCGCGGATCAAGGCGGCGGGCGGCCGCGCTGTTGCGGTCGAGGCCGACGTCTGCGACCGCGATGCGATGACGCGCGCCTTCGACGGCGTCGAGGCGCAGTTCGGCACCGTCACCATCCTGATCAACAATGCCGGGATTGCCCACGCAGATCGCGCTGTCGACATGGCGGAAATGCAATGGCGGCGCGTCCTCAGCACCGACCTCGATGCCGTCTTCTTCTGGGCCCAGGAGGCGGCCCGGCGCATGCTGGCGGCCGGCACGGGAGGCGCGATCGTCAATATCGCATCCGTGCTGGGCTTCGGGGTCGCGAAAGGCGTGGCGGCCTATGCGACCGCGAAAGCCGGGGTCGTGCAGCTCACCAAGGCCCTCGGCCTCGAACTCGCCTTCAAGGGCATCCGCGTCAACGCCATCGCGCCCGGATGGTTTATGACTGACCTCAACCGCGAGTATCTGACAAGCGAGGCCGGCGATAAGCTCAGGCGCGAAATTCCGGTCGGCCGCTTCGGCGAAGACGGCGACCTTGACGGCGCGCTACTGCTGCTCGTGTCGGACGCGGGCCGTTTTATCGTCGGCGCCACCATCGTGGTCGATGGCGGCCAGATGGTGGCGTTGCGGGGGTAGCATGCATTGCCCAATGCAGGCAGAGGCATTCCTGCATATGCAGGCAGCCGACCATATCAGGCTTGCCAATCATCGAGATGCAATCCAGGTACGCGCCCGAAGTCGTGCGTGTTGTTGGTCACGAGAATTAAACTGCGCGACCTCGCCTGGCCGGCGATCAGCACCTCGCATGGACCGATTGGTGTTCCTCTGGATGCCAAAAGGGCACGAATCTCCGCGGCCTGCCGCGCATCCTCTTTGTCGAACTCGAGGACTTCAAACTGAAGGGAGTCGATCAGGGCGACGCTCTGCGCAGTTCGTCGGCTCTTGAACGCACCATAGAACAGTTCGTGCGCCACGATGGCGGAAATCACGACGTCCGCGGGCTTCTCCCGTCGCGCGCGCCGCGCGAGCTTTGACGTCGCATCGTTTAGCAGTCCGATGACGACATTCGAGTCAAGCAGGTAGCGCATCACCGGAACAGCTTCTCAAGCGCAGGCCGCTCCTGCTCCGCGACTCCTTCGCGAACAGCTTGAACAAAATCCTCGTCGAGCTTCCCCGCAATTGCATCCAGCCAGGCCCAGTCCTCGGCCACGGGCTCAAGAATCACCGCGCTGCCATGTCGGCGAATGCGCACCTCTTCTCCGGGGAGGCGAAAGTCTTTCGGCAAGCGCACAGCCTGAGATCGGCCCGACCAGAAAATTCTTGCCCATTGCATGATCACGCCTCAATGCTAGATATCAATGATATATAGCACTGAACTCCGGAACACAAACAGAGATTCGCGCGGGAGCGGGCCGCGAAGCCGGCGCTGAACAGATCCGGGTTTGATCCAAATTGCGGAGCTTGCTCCCTCGCACAGCGCCGTTTCAGATTCCGCGTCGGAAACCCAACTGGCGCGCTCAAGCACATCCTCAACAACAAAAAATCCCGGCCGCCCTTTCGGCCGCAATTTCTTTTCCCGCACACAACGGAATTTGACGTGAGCGCGTTGTAATGCCGGCTTCCGCCGAATCTGGCGGTGACTATATCCATCAATTGAGTTACGCCTTCGCCTTCTGGCCGCGGAGAACGCGCATGCCCCTCGAGCCTGTCAGCCTTGACGACAAATACGACCTTAAGAAAAGCCGGGTCTTTGTGACCGGCTTTCAGGCGCTCGTCCGCCTCAGCCTCATGCAGAAAGAACGAGACCGGCGCGCCGGCCTTAATACTGCCGGCTACGTGACCGGCTATAGGGGTTCGCCGCTCGGGACGCTCGACCAGCAGTTCATGCGCGCGGGCGCCATACTTGGGCAAAACGACATCCGGTTCCACCCGGCCACCAATGAGGACCTCGCCGCGACCGCGCTGTGGGGCTCGCAACAGGCCGAGTTGCGCGGCGAAGGCAAGTTCGATGGCGTGTTTGGCATGTGGTACGGCAAGGGGCCAGGCGTTGACCGCACTGGAGATGCATTCCGCCACGCCAACTTCGCCGGCACCTCGCGGCATGGCGGCGTCATTGCGCTCATGGGCGACGACCACACCGCCGAATCGTCCACCACGGCGCATCAGTCCGAGTTCCACTTCGTCGACGTGATGATCCCGATCCTCAATCCGGCGGGCGTTCAGGAAATCATCGACTACGGACTCTATGGCTGGGCGATGTCGCGCTTTACCGGCGCCTGGACCGCGCTCAAATGCATGCACGAGACCGTCGAGTCGACCGCCGTCGTGGATGGCAGCCTTGATCGGGTGCAAATCGTCATCCCGGACGATTTCGCCATGCCGCCGGGCGGCCTCAATATCCGGCTCAACGACGCCGTTTTGGCCCAGGAGGCCCGGCTGCACGATTTCAAGCGCGACGCGATGCTGGCCTTCGTGCGGGCGAACCGTCTCAACCGCATGATCTGCAGCGGAGGGCGCGCTCCGAAGATCGGCGTCATCACAGTCGGCAAGAGCTACCTCGATGTCCGGCAGGCGCTCGATGAACTCGGGCTCGATGAGGTGAGGTGCAACGATCTCGGCCTGCGTCTCTACAAAGTCGGCTGTCCCTGGCCGATCGGCCGGCAAGATTTGACGGATTTTGCCGCCGGCCTCGAACTCATCATCGTGGTCGAGGAAAAGCGTTCGCTCATCGAAGTGCAGGTCCGTGAGGAGCTTTACGGCACCGCCAACCAGCCGGTCTGCATCGGCAAGAAGGACGAGAAGGGCAACTGGCTGTTCCCGGTCAAGGGCGCGCTCGATCCGAACGACATCGCGATTTGCATCGGAGAACGTCTGCTCGGCTATGTTCGCAACGACGACCTCGCCGCCCGCGTGACGGCGCTCAGGGAGGCCCAGCGCGCGCTCGCCGAGGCGCAGGACGTTGCGGCGCGCCTTCCGTATTTCTGCTCCGGCTGCCCGCACAATTCGTCGACAGTAGTGCCGGAAGGCAGCCGCGCCTACGCCGGCATCGGCTGTCACTACATGGCCCAGTGGATGGACCGTTCCACCTCGGGCTACACCCAGATGGGGGGAGAAGGGGCGAATTGGATCGGCGAGGCGCCATTTTCAAAGCGCCCCCACGTGTTCCAGAATCTCGGCGACGGCACCTATAATCATTCGGGCTCGCTCGCCGTCCGCGCCGCGATCCAGGCCGGCGTCAATATCACCTACAAGATTCTCTACAACGATGCGGTCGCCATGACCGGCGGCCAGCGGGTCGACGGCGATATTTCGGTTCTGCAGATCGCCAACGAAATGGCGGCGGCGGGCGCCAGACGGGTCGTCGTCGTCACCGATGAGCCGTGGAAATATCCCGCCGGCGCCAAATGGCCCGCGGGCTTGAAAATCTATCACCGCGACGACCTCCAGGACGTGCAGAAGGAACTTGCGGCGGTGCCGGGATGCACGGTGCTGATCTATGATCAGACCTGTGCCGCAGAGAAGCGCCGCCGCCGCAAGCGCGGCCAGTTCCCCGACCCCGACAAGCGCGTCGTCATCAACGAACTGGTGTGCGAGGGCTGCGGCGATTGCGGCGTAAAGTCGAACTGCGTGTCGGTGCAGCCGCTTGAAACGGAGTTCGGCCGCAAGCGCACCATCGACCAGTCGAGCTGCAACAAGGACTTCTCCTGCCTGAAGGGCTTCTGCCCATCTTTCGTGACGATTGAAGGCGCCAGGCTCAGGCGCGGCAAGGGCATCGCGCCGCCGCAGAACGTTGCGGCCCTGCCCGAGCCGGTGTTGCCGCAGATCAACGGCACCTACGGGGTCATCGTTACCGGCATCGGCGGCACCGGCATTATAACCATCGGCGCCATCCTGGGGATGGCGGCGCACCTCGAAGGCAAGGGCGTCGGCATCATCGACATGGCGGGGATCGCCCAGAAGGGGGGCGCCGTTCACAGCCACATTCGGTTTGCCAACAAGCCTGAAGATATTCACGCAATCAGGGTCGCGGCGCGCGGCGCCGATCTGGTGCTCGGCGGTGATATGATCGTGGTCGGCAACAAAAAGGTGCTCGCCGCCGTGAAGCCCGGCGTCACCGCCATGGTGATGAATCTCGCCGAGGTGCTGCCCGGCGAATTCACCCGCAACCCCGACTTCTCGCTGCCGACGGAGAGGATCAAGCGCACGATCTCCTCCCTTGTGGGAAAGGACCGCAGCCATTTTGTCGACGCCACCCGGCTTTCCACCGCGCTGCTCGGCCAGTCGCTCGGCGCCAACATGTTTATGCTGGGCTACGCCTATCAGCTTGGGGCGCTGCCGGTGTCGGCGAAGGCCATCGAACGGGCGATCACGCTCAACGGCGAGGCCATAGACATGAACCACGCGGCGTTCCGCTGGGGCCGCCGCGCCGCCATCGACCTCGCCTTGGTCGAAACGATGGCGAGGCCGGCGCCAGAGGCGCGAGACCGCGCGCGCATGCTGTCGACCTCGCTTGACGAGGTCATTGCGCGACGTGCGGAATTTCTCGCCGCTTACCAGGACGCCGCCTATGCGGCGCGCTATCGCCGCCGCGTCGACGCGGCGCGCGCTGCCGAGATCGCCCGTACGCCCGGCAAGAGCGGATTTGCCGAGGCCGTCGCGCGCTATCTGTTCAAACTCATGGCCTACAAGGACGAATACGAGGTGGCGCGTCTCTACGCCGACCCGAGCTTCATGCGACAGGTCAGGAACGAGGTTGACGGAGAGAATCTGCGCTTCACGTTCCACCTCGCGCCCCCGCTCCTCGCCCGGCGCGACAAGGCGACGGGCGAGCCGCGCAAAATGAGCTTCGGGCCGTGGATGCTCACGGTGTTTCGACTGCTGGCGAAGCTCAAGTTCCTGCGCGGGACGGCGCTTGATCCGTTCGGTTACACGGCGGAGCGCAAGATCGAGCGGCAGCTTGTACGCGACTACGAAACGCTACTGGATGAGCTGCTGGCGAAACTCGCGCCCGACAACCATGATCTCGCGATCAGCCTGGCATCCGTCCCGGAAAAAATCCGCGGCTTCGGCCATGTCAAGCTGCGTCACCTCGCGGCAGCCAAGGCCGAGGAGGCGGCGTTGCTGGAGCAATTCCGCGCCGGCGGGGCGCCGCTGCTCAAGGCGGCGGAATGAGGGAGGCGAGAGCGCGGGGAAGCGATCCAGGGTCGAACGTTTCCCCGGAGTCGTGGCGAGGCTTGTCCCGGCCTTTACCTGCTGCCCCCTCCGTGCCCTCTCCGCTTGCGGGTGAGGGCAGGGGCAGGCGCCGATGTCAGCGAACACGGGAGTGCGCACCGCGTTACGCGGCGGTGTGTTGCGCGGGCATGACGATGCATGACGATGAAGCGACGATCCGTTGTCGTCAAAACCCATGATGCCGCCGACAAAACACTTACGGCTGGCCGAAGATGCTCCTGTCCCTATACCATTTTAAGAAGTCCTCGAACAGCTCCTGGCGCTCGGCGGGGCCCAGTTGCCCCGGCTGTTTGTCGTCCTTTTCGGCGACAGGTTGCGCAGGCAACTGATCACTTCGCTCGGTGCTGCCGAGGCCGGTCGTCGTCGGGGGCGGCACAACGCGCGGCTGCTCCCGTTTCGCCGTCTTGTTGGTCTTCAGACGCCTTGGCGAGGTGACCTTCGGCGCCGGGCCTGAGTTATCCGATATGCCGGTTTGTGGCGGGTCCGAAGAATAGGCCGATATATTATTTTGTGGGGACTCCGGCGAAACGGCCGATATACCGTTTTGCTTAGGTTCTGGAGAAAGGGTTTGCGCGACGCCGTGAGTGAAACGGAAAAACCATGATTGTTGGGAATCCGTATTTGCGGCCGGTGTTTGTTCAGTGGATGGGCGCGGACTGACTGTTTTCTGCGAGGGTTCAAAAAACCAGCACCGTCGGTGATGGACCCGGTCAGCGTAGTAATACCAATGACCGGCCCTGGCCTCTTGCCCCGGCTTTTCGAAGCATTCGTCGGCCGCCGACGCCGCCCGGGTTGAGCCAAGCCACATCGCTGCTGCGAGCGAGCTGGCAAAGATCGCGGACACCAATGAATTGACTCGATGTGGCATTGCACCCTCCGCCCCCCGAGCGATTTCAACGAGACACGGCTGCTCAGGCAGAAGTGAGTGGATAATTTGACGATTTCGTGCGAAATGCAAGCAATTGCTATTGACTTTCATATTTTTTGCGAATCGCGCGACCGCTTGCTATCATTCCGGGTGCTATGACCGGGCAGTGTGAGCGCCGGACGAACGATCGGTTTTAAGTCGGCTTGCGTGCTGTCACCAGGCAAAGCAACTTCAATTGGCGGGCGTCTCGCTCACGTCCGCATACAGCCGCCAATATCAATTCCGCATGGGAGGACTACCATGAAGCATCTCATCACGCTGACATTGATGGTCGGAGTCGCCGCGGGCGCATTGATGATGGTCACGGGACGCTGGAGCCATGCCCAGGGCGCCGATCCCAATGCAGCTCCCGATCCTTACAAGATGCAGGAAAACTGGGCGCAGCTCGCCGACGGCCGGAAATTTGGCCAGGCCATCAAGGTGCAGGTTGATCACAGCGACGGCAAGAGCATCTGGGTGTTCGACCGTTGCGCGTCGAACGACTGCTCCAATTCGATGATTCCGCCGATCCAGAAGTTCGATGCTGCGGGCAAGTTCGTCAGGGCGTTCGGCGCCGGCATGTTCAACTTTCCGCACGGCTTCTACGTCGACCGGGAAGGAAATGTGTGGGCGTCCGATGAACGGGCGAAGAACGGCAAGGGCGCCGCGGTCGTCAAATTCAGCCCGCAGGGCCAGGTATTGCTGACCCTGGGCAAGCCCGGAATGCCCGGCAACGCTCCCGGCTATCTCGATGGTCCGAGCGGCGTCGCGGTGGCGCCGAACGGCGACGTCTACGTCGCCGACGGCCATGGCGGAACCACCAATGACCGGATCGTGAAATTTGCCAAGGACGGCAGGCTGATCATGGCGTGGGGCAAGCACGGCAAGGCAGCCGGCGAATTCGACACGCCTCACGGCATCGCGCTCGATTCGGCCGGACGCGTCTACGTCGCCGACCGGGCCAACAACCGCATCCAGATTTTCGAGCCGGACGGCAAGTTCGTGGCGGAGTGGAAGCAGTTTGGCCGCCCGAGTGACATTGCGATCGACAAGAATGACATGATCTACGTCGCCGATTCGCAGTCAAACGCGACCAATAATCCAGGCTTCAAGCAGGGCATAAGGATTGGCAGCATCAGGGATGGCAAGGTTACGGCCTTCATTCCCGAGCCCTCTCCCGAGGTCGGAGCGCCGGAAGGCGTCGGGGTCGACGATGCAGGCAACGTCTATGGCGGCTATACGGCGAAGATGACTGTGCGGCGGTTTGTGAAGGGCTGACCCGCCGCTTCCTGAGTTGCAGCGCATTTCGCTGACATCGAGTTACGTCCTGGGCGCCGCCGGGCTTGTCCGCCGACGCCCAAGTCTTCCGCCCAGGTCTTCAGGCGCGGAGCGGAAATAATGGAGGTTGGCCGGGGACAAGCGCAGCCGCGAGCCGGCCACACGGCAACCCGCGATCGCGCACAATGCCGGCGAGAGCGGTGCGCTGTTGCACGGCGCGGCCGCCGCCGTCTTTGCGCGCCACGAAAAATGCACTAACATCGATCGCACTGCGAAATCCAAAATCAATCCTCGGGAGGCTCTCATGAATAAGCTGATCGTGCCTGCTGTCTTCATCGCCATCGGGGCCGCAGGCGGCGTTGCCTGGTCGCAGACGCCGGCGCCCAATCCGAACGTAAAGGTCTACTACACCACGCCGCTTGAGAACGACGGTTCGCGATTCGTGCGGCTCCAGTCCGTCACCATACCTCCGAAAGAGGGCAACAATTTTCACCGGCACCCCGGCGATCAATGGTCGGCGGTCCAGGAGGGAGAAATCACCTTGACCATCCAGGGCCAGGCGCCGCGCACCCTCAAGGCCGGCGACAGCGTCTATATCCCCCGTGGCACCGTGCACCGCAACCAGAACCTCACTGACAAACCGGCGCGCACAATCGAACTCAACATCATGGACAAGGACAAGCCGCTGCTTGAGCCGGTCCCGGTGACCCAGTAGTCAACATCGCATTAAAATTGTCGCGCTGGATGGGCTCAGCGTCAGCAAGACCCATCGTGGGCATAATGTGGCTGGCGAGGGATTTGCCATCGCTGGACATGCGCGCAGGCGCCAGCCCTCTCAGGCATGCGCCTGATGCTATTCAGACAACCGGAGCCGCGCCGCGCGTGTCCCGGGGAAGGAGGAATGCATGAACAAATTGATCGTCCCAGCCATCGCCGTGGCGGCCGCTGTGGCGGCGCCGGCGTGGTCGCAGACGCCGCAGCCTCAGGGATCGCGCTTTCAGCCGACGCCTTATTTCGTTATGCCGCTTGAAAAGGACCCGACCCGGCAAGTGCGGCTGCAATCGGTCGTGATTCCGCCGGGCGCCGGGAACCAGTTCCACCGCCATCCGGGCGACCAATGGTGGGCGGTGCAGGAGGGAGAGGTCACCTATACGGTCAAGGGCCAGCCCTCGCGCGTGCTCAAGGCCGGCGACTTTGTCTATGTCCCGCGCGGTACCGTCCACCGCAACCAGAATCTTTCGGATAAGCCGGCACGCTCGATCGAGCTCAACATCACCGACAAGGACAAGCCGCAGACCGAGCAGGTGACGGAGTGACGGCAATCATTTTGGATTGTGTTGGTTAGCGCGGGTTCTCTCTGACGCACCCTGTAGGGGCGACCCGCGCGCTCGCCGGGTCTGCGCACGGCGTGTGCCCTGACCGGTCGTGATCAGGGTCATCTTAGGCCGTCCATTGCGAACCGCCGGCAACGGTGCGGCCACAGGAGTCGCCCCGTTGCCGCTTCTGCCGCCCGGCGATCTCGAAAACGCCCTTGAAAAAAGCCGAAGCGGAAGTTCGTCCGCACCTTGCAGCCGAAGTTTTCCAGGCCACATTGCCATCCAGGCAATGAGCCTCGGGCTTTGTCACGCCCGGCGTCAAGGGCTGACATGCGCAGACCCCGGCCATTCCGCAGGCGAGCGGCGGCGCAGGATTGTTCCGTCCGACGTGCAGAATGACCCAACCCTTCCTTTGATAGATGGCCCACGAGATCGAGCGCAAATTCCTGGTGAAAGATGACCGATGGCGCCATGGCGCCGACGGCGGCGTGTCGATCCGGCAAGCCTATCTCTGCCGCACGCCGTCGATATCCCTCCGCATCCGGGTGGCGGACGAGAGTCGTGCGACGCTTACGGTGAAATCACCGGAAGCGCAAATCAGAAGGCTTGAATTCGAATATCCAATTCCGCTCGCCGATGCGTACGCGCTGATCGCGTTGCGGGAGGGCGCCATTGTGGAGAAGCGGCGCCACAGGCTTCCTTGGCGCGGCTTGACGTTCGAGATCGACGTGTTTCAGGGCGAGAATCAAGGTCTCGTCATCGCCGAAATCGAGCTTCCGCATGAAAGCGCATGCTTTGAAAAGCCGGCGTGGCTCGGTGCGGAAATCACTGCCGATGCCCGCTACTCGAATGCCAGTCTGGCTGCCAGGCCGTTTTCGAGCTGGTCAACACCTTCACGCGCCAATCACTTCGTCTCTTTGAAGTAGCGCAGGTCCGGCGGCGGTTGATCTTTCTTGGCCGGCATCAGGAGGCCATCGGCGCTGAGGAAATAGCTCTCCTTGCCGATGGCGACATGGACGTTGTTTTCCGCGCAGACGTCTTCGCGCCACCAGATCGGCTTGTTGGTCGTCACCCGCCGATAGGTCTTCTTCACCAGCCACGGGCGCGTCAGCGCATTGTCGATCGTGGTGATATCGTCGTGGAGCAGGTTGCGATCGGCCTTGTCGAGATAGATGCGCTCCTTGACCACTGTTTTGTTATCCTCGTGCAACGGAATGCCGCTGGCGTCGAAGACGCGGGGCCCTTTCATGCCGCGCGTCTCGACTTCGAGGGTGTCGTAGCGGCCGTCGCCGTCCTCATCAAGCCATTTGCCGATCGAATATCCTGAGAACTGCGGATCCTCGTCCATGTTGCTTGGAAAGGACCGGCCGTCCGTGTAGATGCGGCGATTGTCGTGGATGTGCTCGATCAGAATGTACGTGGTTTGCGGCGTGACGACGACTTCCATCGGCGCATAGGCAATCATGACCCGCGGCATGCCGGGCGACAGGCACGTGAAGGTTGGATCCGTACCTTGCCCGCCTTCCGCCTGATCCCTCAGATTGGCCTCATAAATGGCTTGATATTCCGGAGTCAGCGGCGCTTCCTGCCCGAGGCCGACGGGTTTGGTCTCATCCCATGGCAGGCCGATGCGCAAGGGATTGCCGGTGTTGGTCCGGCGCCATTGACCCTTCAGATCGGGGTATTTGGACTCATCAAACGCGGCGGCGCCCGGCGGCGCCAGCAACGCGGCCGCAAGCGCGGTCGCGCCGATCAAGCTTCGGAAACGCATGTGGTCCTCCCTGGCGATCTTGTGGGCAAAAGGTACACGACATGCGGTTGCGCCGGAAGGGCACGGACCTGGCGTTTCGATGCCGGGCTTTGCAACGCGGCAAAAAATGGACATTCTTGAGAGCGAAGCCGCGCTGCCGAGGCCGGACTTGCAGGATCGGTTGAGCAGGCCCTCCCTACCCTCTGGCATGCGGGAAGGCAGAGGGGTCGCGCCGATGAGGGGTTCCGCCGTCGCTCAACCCGTTCTACCCAACCCACAGGTGATATGGGACAGAAGATGCGAAGCATTTGCTTAACGTCGCCGTTGCTTGCCGCGATCGCCGGCCTGGCGCTCGGATGTCTGAGTCTCGCGCCGTGCGGGCATGCTGCCGAAGCATCTCCCGCGGGCCGGTACGCGGAGCTTCCAGGCGTCAAGCTGTGGTTCACCGACACCGGAGGCGCGGGCGCGCCGATCGTGCTCCTGCATGCCAACACCGGCACCAGCGAAAGCTGGCAGCCGCAGGCGACAGCCTTTGCGCAGCAAGGCTATCGGGTCATCGCTTTCGACCGCCGCGGCTGGGGCAGGAGCGTGGCAGACCCGACCACTGGTCCGCAGCCTGGCAGCGTTGCGGGCGATCTCGATGCGCTCGCGGATCACCTCAAGCTCGACAGGTTCCACCTGGTGGGAGTGGCCGGCGGCGGCTTCGTTTCAATCGATTATGCGGCTTGGCGCCCGGAACGTCTGCGCAGCCTTGTCGTCGCCGCAAGCACCGGACAATTTGCTGAGAAAGAGATGCGGGATTTTACCGCCCGGATCGAAATTCCGGAGCTTCGCAAGCTGCCCGCGGTGTATCGGGAGGTTGGCCCTTCATACCGTGGCGCCAACCCGGAGGGCACCAGGCGCTGGATCGAAATCGACGCGCATGCCCAGCAGCAGGACGCTCCGGCCCAGCCGCTGCGTACGCCCAACACCTTCGCCAAGCTCGAGCGCCTCACGATGCCTGTGCTCGTCATAGCGGCCGACGCCGATCTGCTCGCGCCGCCGGCCTTGATGCGCGCCTGGGCAGCGCATTTGAAGAACTATGAATGGGCCATGGTGCCGGATTCCGGCCATGCGATCGCATGGGAACATCCGGACTTTTTTAACGAGACGGTTCTCGCATTCGTCAAGCGACATTGAGACTGCGGGGAGCGAGGCCACGTTCGCTGACGCTTGTCTGGCCTCATTGTCGTTGACCCATCACCGGTCTCCCCGGCGGACGGTATCCCCGTTGCAGCGGAAGGTCGGGAGGAACCGCCCGGCAATTCTACCCTCGGGCGAAGGAAGTCACATGGATTCCGCCGCGAGCAGCGCCGCCGACCCCATTGACGACGCCGCCAGATCAGCGCACCATGGCCGCGGTCATCTTTACCTTTCAGGTTCGATGATCGACCTCATGTATCCTGCCCGCGTCGGATGGCGCGGGCTTTTTTATGAATCGACGCGGTAAGTGCTGGCGCAATCGCGGAGCAGCTCACGACGCCGCTGCTTCGCGTTCAAAAATCCAGCGTGTTGGCAGCGGGCACTGCTGCGTCCTTTCCCGAGTAATATTCATGCGGGTTGTCGGCGCACACTGATTCCGGCCATTGGCCCAGCGGCGACAGGGGACGCTGATAAATGATGCCCGCCGACCACGGCGTCGTAAACACGCCTCTAATCGCTGACGGGGACAACGGCGGTTTCGCCATCGCGAGGAGCAGTCGCAGCAGCGTCGGGTGCTCTTTCAAGTTCCTGCAGGATCATGATCTTCTGCCATACTTTTTGCGAGAGCCCGGCGCCGACGCGCTCGATATCGCTGACCACTTCGGCGACCGCCCGATCGTCAAGACTCTGGCCAAAAAGGACCGCAACCTTCGAAGTCAGCGACAGCATTTCCGAACAATAGTCGAGATATCGCGTCATCTGAAATCGGTTGAGCACAAGCGGCGGAGACGATGGGGTGTTCGCACGAACGACGAATTTGCTTGGATCCTTCGTCAGCTGATGCATATCAATCACATGGACGATGGAGCGAAGCTCGTGCAGCGCCGCCAGAGCGCGGCGGCGTTTGAGGCGCTCTTCCAGCTTGAGCAGGGAGAGGACCGCCGCCCCGGCGAGGATCGTGAGGTTGGCTGCTGCCTCAATGCCCTGCGCAGCAGAGGAAACGTTATCGGCAGCCGCGTTGGTAAAGTCGATCAGCGATAGCATCCATCCAAGAACCGCAAGGCCGACGGCTATCGTGGCGAAAACGAGGATGCGCAGCCCAACATAGGCGCGTGCGATGCTGACTGCGCGTCGCGTATCTTCCTTCGCGATCGCATGAAGCTGAACGCACACCCTGTAGAGCCCGCATTCGCCGAATCGCTCGAAGATCCGCGCGACAAGCCTCTCAATCGTTTCGACCACTGGGCCGGGTCTCAGGATCAACCTTTCACGACCGGATGACACGGGCGGACGACCTCCTTTGACGAGAGCACGGCGCGATGGCAAACGCCGGAGCTCTCTTAGCGTTCGGAGCACAGGGCTGCGACAATCCCGTGACAGGCGCCGTATGCGTTGGCACGGGGAAAATACGTGGGGCAGGATGTGGGCGCCTCCGGCGACGCCAGCGCCGATGACACGGCCGAACTGGCAAGGCGACAGGCTTGCGCCGGTAATATGGCCGGCATGCATGTCGGAGAAATCGACATCCAACGCGCTCCCTTCCGCCGCCTGCGCTGCAGGATGTATAATCGTTACGACAAGGGGAGGAAGGCATGGCTTTCTCTGCTTCACTCAGGCTCGCAGTGCCTGCGGCGGTGCTGTTCGCGGCGATTGCGACCAACGCACGCGCGTTCGACGAGAGCAAGTATCCCGATTTTGCTGGGGTGTGGCGCAAACCGATCGGAATCGGCAATCAGTGGGATCAGACGAAGCCGCTGGGGCGCGCGCAGGAGCCGCCCCTCACGCCCGAGTACCAGGCGATCTTCGAGGCGAGCCTTGCGGACCAGAAGGCCGGCGGGCAGGGCAACGACGCACCGTCGCGCTGCGTGCCATTTGCCATGCCGCGGGTGATGACGGTGGTGTTCGACATGGAGATCGTCGTCACGCCTGCCGCCACCTACATGCTGTTCGCCCATTCCATGCCCAGGCGCATTCTCACCGATGGGCGCGACTGGCCGCAGGAGATCGAGCCGACCTTCCTCGGGCTCTCGATCGGCCGATGGATCGATACCGACGGCGACGGCCGCTATGACGTGCTCGAGATCGAGACCCGCGGCCTGAAGGGCCCGCGAACCTACGAGGGCACCGGCCTGCCGTTTCACGCCGACAACCAGACCGTGGTGAAGGAGCGCCTTTTTCTCGATAACGGCAATCCGGATGCGCTCCGCGACGAGATTACGGTGTTCGACCACGCCTTGACGCGGCCCTGGACGGTCACCAAGCGATACCGCCGCGACCGCAATCCGGTGCGGCTGGAATACAACTGCTCCGAAGATAATCACCACGTTCTGATCGGCGGCCAGGATTATTTTTTGAGCGGAGACGACACGCTGATGCCCTCCAAGAAGGGCCAGCCGCCGCCGGACCTTCGTTATTTTGGGACGACGGGGAAGTGAAACACAAGTAGGGTGGGTTGAGCGCAGCGAAACCCACCATTGGCCTCGCCTCTGGAAGGCGCTGATGGGTTTCGCTATCGCTCAACCCATCCTACGATGAGCCGCGCAGAAGCGACCCCGCTTCACTTCAACGGCACCATCGCGGTCACATCGACCTCGAGCATCATTCCGGGCCATGCCAGTTGGACGATGTTGAGGAGCGTGTGGGCAGGCGGGAGCGTCGTGCCGAAGACTTCCGACCGGCATCTGCCGTAATCGGCCTGGAAGCGCATGTCGGTGACGTAGCTCACAATCTTGACGATATCTCCGAACCCGGCGCCGTTCTTCTCCAGTGCGCGCCTGATCTTGTCGTAGGCGTATCGGCATTGAGCGGCGAAGTCGTCCTCGTGACGGATGTCGCCCGGCTTGCCGTTTTCGTCCTCGGCCCCGACGCCGGCCAGGAAGATCATCTTGGCGGGCCCCGAGAAGCTCACGGCGACGGCTTCGGAGAAGCGGCCTTTGGCCCATTCCGAGTAATTATAGTTCCTCTTCTCAAAACCCGGCGCCGTCTGCGCCGAAGCGGTCGTCGAACCCGTGCTGATTGCGGCGATGAACCATAAAGCGAATGTCGCTATCCGCGCCGCGAATATCGTTGTCCTTGTCATAGTGGGGCTCCGTCTGAAATACATCTCCGGCACAATGTACCGAAATTCGGGGAGACGAGCACTTGCTCTACGACGACAACCTGACCACCGAGCGGCCGACCTTCGTGACCCACCTGGAATGCGCCTATACGGGCGAGCGCCACGCGGCCGACGAGGCGCACAACCTCTCGCGCGCCGGCAAACCGTTGTTGGTGCGCTATGATCTTGCGGGCGTCGCCAAAGCGCTGACCAAGGAAGCACTGGCGCGGCGGGCGCCCGACCTGTGGCGCTACCGAGAGCTGCTTCCGGTCCGCCGTGTGCAGGACATCGTCAGCCTGGGCGAAACCGTGACGCCGCTCATCGAACTGCCGCGGCTCGCGGCCAGGCTTGGCAGCACAGCGCTTCTGGTCAAGGACGAAGGACGGCTGCCGACCGGTTCGTTCAAGGCCCGTGGCCTTGTCATGGCGGTGTCCATGGCCAAAGCCTTCGGCATCAAGCACATGGCGATGCCGACCAATGGCAATGCAGGCGCGGCGCTCGCGGCCTACGCCAGCCGTTGCGGCATCAAGACGACGATCTTCTGTCCGGAAGATACGCCGGAGGTCAACGTCAGCGAGATCGCGTTGCAGGGCGCCACTGTCTATCGGGTCAATGGCCTGATCGATGACTGCGGCAAGATCGTCGGCGCCGGAAAGGAGAAGGCGGGCTGGTTTGATGTCTCGACCCTCAAGGAGCCCTATCGGATCGAGGGCAAGAAGACGATGGGACTGGAGCTGGCCGAGCAGCTCAACTGGGAGCTGCCGGACGCGATCTTTTATCCGACCGGCGGCGGCACCGGCCTGATCGGTATGTGGAAGGCTTTTGCGGAGCTTGAAGCGATCGGCTTCATCGGTCCCAAGCGTCCCCGAATGATCGCCGTGCAGGCCGCCGGATGCGCCCCGATGGTGCGGGCCTTCGAGGCGGGCGTCGAGCATGCGCCGCGCTTCGAGAACGCCTATACGGTCGCAAGCGGCATCCGGGTTCCGCAGGCGATCGGGGACTTTCTCATTCTGCGCGCCGTGCGCGACAGCAACGGCTTTGCCATCGCGGTGACTGATGAGGCTATCATCGAGGCGGTGGATGAAGTCGCACGAGGCGAAGGCTTCCTGATGTGCCCAGAGGGAGGCGCCACCTATGCGGCGTACAAGCAAAGCCTCGCGGACGGCCGCATCGGCCGCCACGAACGCGCCGTGCTGTTCAACTGCGCGACCGGCCTCAAATATCCGTTACCCCCGGTGCATCGGACGCTCGACCTCAATAAGGAGATCGATTTTGCGAGCCTGTGACGGGCTGGGCGCGAGCGTGCCCATGGCCCTTGTAGGATGGGTTGAGCGCAGCGAAACCCATCAGGGACTGCCTCATGCCGCAAGCTTCCGCTTCACCAGCCGCTCCGCATTCCCCACGTAAATCTTGCGCCGCGCCTCGTCGTCGATGTCGAGGCCTTCGATGACCGCGATCGTCGGCGCGATCGGCCCGAGCGGCGTGTCGGTGGCGAAGACGATATGATCCGCGCCGAAGAATGCGAGGCCGCACGGAATGCCGTATTTGCCGCCGAACATGGCGGTGTCGCCGTAGAACTCCTTGAAATATTCAAGGTGGGGACGCTTGAGCGAGGTCAGCACCTCGGAATAGTCCTCGCCCGACGTGCGCGCGCCGAGCACGTCAAGGCCGGGGCCGACGCGGCCGTCGAAATATGGGATCATGCCGCCGCAGTGGTGGGTGACGATCTTGATGCCGGGATGCCGGTCAAACAATCCGGCGAATACGAGCCGGCTCATTGCTACCGAAGTGTCGTAGGGCCAGCCGAAGCACCACCACATCTCATAGCGGGATTTCGCCTCGGCCGGGTAATCCGTCATGGCGGCGGTGCGGGCCGGGTGCAACCAGATCGGCAGGTCGAAGCCCGCCATTGCGGCGAACACCGGAGCGAACGCTGGCTCGTCAAGCGGCCGCCCGGCGAGCGGAGTGAAGACCTGGACGCCGCACGCGCCCAGTTCCGTGACGGCGCGCGTCGCTTCGGCGACAGAACCTTCGACGTCCGTGAGCGACACCGCCGCCACGAAGCCGGCAAACCGTTCCGGATGGCGCGCGCACAAATCGGCCATGGCGTCGTTGCCGATGCGGGCAAGCTGCAAGGCGGCAACGCCTTTGGCGATATCCTCAATCGGCGGATTGGGCAGCGAAATGATCTGCCGGTAGTCGCCGAACTGATCCATCTCGCGAAACCGCTCGTTGAGGTCGAAGAGCTTGGTGATGGACCGCAGCCGTTTGCCCAGATTCTGAGTCTGCGGCGACAACTTGGTCATTTCCTCGAAGAATTTCTCCGGGTAGATGTGGCAGTAGATGTCGATCAACGGATAGCTCGCCATCGTCTCCTCGCTCGGCATCACGGGCCGCCCAAACTTCGAAAAACAGTAGCACCTTTCTCTTGGAACCGATCAAGATGCTTCCCTCCCTCAATGGCGAGACGCGCCTTCACCTCATTCTCGGCGACCCGGTCGGCCAGACCAAGTCGCCTTCCGGCCTCACTGGCGAATTCGTGGCCCGCGGCGCCAATGCGATCTGCATTCCGGTGCATATCGCGCCGGCCGACTTCGATGCCTTTGTGGCCGCGGCCAAACGCGGGCAGAACATCGACGGCATCGTCATCACCATCCCGCACAAGTTCGCTGCGCTGCGTCATTGCGACGAAGCATCCGATCGCGCCCGCTTTCTCGGCGCGGCCAATCTGCTGCACCGCATCGCCGCGGACCGCTGGCGCGGCGACATGACCGACGGCGCCGCCATGGTGGCGGCGCTGCGGCGCGCCGGCTTTAATCCGGCGGGAAAGCGCGCCCTTGTCATTGGCGCGGGCGGGGCCGGCTCTGCGGTCGCTTTGGCGTTGATCGAAGCCGAGGTGGCGACGCTTGCAGTGGCAGACATGGACACGGAGCGCCGCTCAACCCTCATCGAACGCATGGCCGCGAGAGCGCCCGGGGCCGTGCGAACCGGAACCACCGACGCCGCCGGCTTCGACCTCGTGGTGAATGCGACGCCGGCCGGAATGCAGCCGACCGATCCCTTGCCCGTCGATGCGGCGCGGCTTGAGCCGTCCGCATACGTTGCGGATCTCATCACCAGACCAGTCCTCACGCCGCTGCTCGAAGCCGCCCGCCGCCGCGGCTGCAAGGTCGTGACCGGAGAGGACATGTTCGCCGCGCAGGCGGGCGATATGGCCGATATTCTGCTGGCGCCGCCTGCATCCTGATGACAAGGACCGTTCCGTGACCGACAAACTCGCCAAACTGCGCCACGAGCTTGCCGTCGCCAACCGCATCCTCGCCCACGAAGGCATTATCGATGCTTTCGGACATGTCAGCATTCGCCATCCCGACGATCCGGGCCGCTATTTCCTGTCGCGATCACGGTCGCCGGAGCTGGTGGGGCCCGACGATATTCTCGAGTTCGACCTCGACTCGCAGCCGATCGAACCACCCGCCGCGCACCTCTATGCCGAGCGCGTCATCCACGGCGAGATCTACAAGGCGCGGCCGGATGTGGCCGCGGTCTGCCATCACCATGCGCCGGCCGTCATGCCATTCTGCATCAGCGGCGATCCGGTCGTGCCGGTGTTTCACCTCGGCGCCGCGATGGGCGCAGTGGCGCCGTTCTGGGACAGCCGCGATGAATTCGGCGACACCAATCTGCTGGTGGTGAAGCATGCGGAAGGCGCCTCGCTCGCCCGCGCGCTTGGCAAGCATTCCATCGTGCTAATGCGACGCCATGGCGCAACCGTGGTCGGCGCAAGCCTGCGCGAACTGGTTTTCCGCGCCATCTATTCCTGCGACAATGCCCGCTATCTGAGCGAGGCGAAGCGGCTCGGCAATTTCTCCCCGCTGACGCCGGGCGAGATTGAAATGGCGCAAGCGATCTATCAGCTTCCCACCGCGCAGAACCGGGCCTGGGAATATTGGGAGACACGGCTCGTGAAGCGGGGCGGCATGCCCGCCGGATCGATGCAGGTTGCGGCGGCCCCCCAACGTTCCCCCTCCCGCTCGCAGGCGAGGGTTGGGGGGACGGGGACGCCGGCCAAAGTGACTGTTAAGAAAACTGCCAAGAAGGCAGCGGCCAGGAAGCCCGTCACGCCGAAGGGAGGGAGACGCAGATGAAAAGTGCCGGTTTCGTGAAGCTCGCCCTTGCCTTGCTCATAACCGCGCTGGCTATGCCCGGCGTCCGGGCCGAGGACACCCTGAAGGTCGCGATCGGCCAGATCAACAATTGGGAAAACCAGGCGCCGACGCTCGGTCAGGAGGCCGGCATCTTCAAGAAGCATGGCCTCGTGCTCGACACGTTCGGCACTTCCGGCGCCGGCGAGACCTTGCAGCCGATCATTTCCGGCAGCGCCGATATCGGCATCGGGGTCGGCGTCGCCGGCGTCATGCGCGCCTTCTCCACCGGTGCGCCGGTCCGCATCCTCGCGCCCGCGTTCACCGGCACGGCCGACCTCTATTGGTATGTGCGGGCCGATTCGCCGCTCAAGACGCTCGCCGACGCGACGGCGCGCAACACGATCGCATACTCCACCAACGGATCGAGCTCCCACAATATCGTGCTTGCCTTCGTTGACGAACTGGGGCTCAAAGCAAAACCAACGCCCACCGGCAGCCCGCCCGCCACCCTCACCGCCGTGATGTCGGGCCAGATCGACATCGGCTGGGCGGCGCCGCCCATCGCAATGCAGGAAATAAAGGACGGCAAGGTCCGTATCATCGCCCGCGGCAGCGATGTCCCCTCGCTCCGCGGGCAGACCGTGCGGGCGACCATCATCAATGCCGGCCTGTTGCAAAAACGTCCTGAAATCGCCGCCCGCTTCATGGCGGCTTATCGCGAGACGATCGACTGGATGTATTCCGACCCGCATGCCGTCGAACTCTACGCAAAGAAGATCGACAAGCCGGTCGAACTCGTTCGCGATACCATCAAGACCTTCTACCCGAAGGAAGCCCTGCAATCCGACCACATGGACGATATGCCGGGAATTCTTCGCGATGCGGTGAAACTCAAGTTTCTCCGCGAGCCTCTGACCGAGGCGCAGTTGAAGGAGCTGGTCCGCACGCCGCCGAGGTAAGTCCGCCCAAACCAATGGAGACATGCCGATGACACATCAGCGCAAAGCCGCTCCGACACGGCGCCGCGTGCTGGCTGGCGCTGCCGCCGCAGGCGCGGTCGCATTCGCCCCGGCCATCGTTCGCGCGCAGGCGAAATCGCTGAAGATCGCCGTTCTGCTGACGCGCTCCGGCTATCTTGCACCGGCAGGCCAGAGCTGTCACCGCGGCGCGCTGATCGCTCCCAGAGTGCTGGCTGACTATGGGCACCAGGTCGATCTCGTCCACGTGGACGTCGAGTCCAATCCGGACGTCGCGCGCAACCAGGCCGAGCGGGTGATCAATGACGGCGTCGACGTTGTGGTCGGCGCCTTCGATTCCGCCTGCACGCTCGCCATAGCGCAGGTGTGCGAACAGCGCCAGGCGCCGCTCGTTGTCAACATCGCGGCGGCGCCCGCTCTCACCGAGCAGGGCTACCGGTTCCTGGTGCGCAATTTCCCGACCGGCGGCCAGATCGCCGTCAACGGACTCGCCCGCATCAAGGCCTTTATCGAAGCCACCAAGGCGAACCCCAAGACGGCGGTTTTCCTGCACGTGAACGACACCTTCGGCACTGCACAGCGCCAGGCGATGGATCGCCTGCTGCCGAATGCAGGCATGCCGTTCCGCGTGCTCGAATCGATCGCCTACGATCCGCGCGCCCAGGATCTCTCCGTCGAGGTGACCAAGATCCGCGCGCTCAAGCCCGACCTTGTTCTCGTGGTCACCCGCGCGGCCGACGCCATCAAGCTCGTGCGCGATATGGTGCGCCAGCGCTTCGAGCCCATGGGCATCATCTCGCCCGGCGCACCGGGGCTCTATGACGAGGAATTCTACGAAGCGCTTGGGCCCCTCGCGGATTATCACGCCTATGCGGTTCCGTGGGCCAATCCGAAGAGCAGCATGGCCCAGGCGCTCGAAAAGGCGTTCAAGCCGGCCTATCCGAACTATCGTTTCGCCGTGGAATGCTTCAATGTGGGCTTCACCTTCGAGGCGCTCCTCGTTGCGGCGGACGGCTTCAAGCGCGCCGGCACCACGAACGGCGCCGAACTGATGAAGGCGATCCGTGCGACCAACATCAAGGAGCACATCATGATCGGCGGCCCGATCACGTTCGACGATAAGGGCCAGAACAACAATGTCCCATCCGCCATGGTGCAGAACCGCAACCGCGCCCCGACCGTGGTGCTGCCCGCCGAAGATGCCACTATGGCGCCGGTCTTCCCGATGCCGCCGTGGCAGGGGCGGACGTGATTTTCTGGAGGTGTGCTGAATTGGGGCGTAATCCTCTCCATGTGGTCGATCTATCTCAACGTCGCAGTCCAGGGCGTGCTGACCGGGCTCGTCTACGGCTTGATGGCGCTCGGCCTGTCGGTCATCTTCGGCGTTGTCCGGGTGGTCAATTTCGCCCATGGGGAATTTGCCGTGGTGGCCATGTACGCGGCCTATGCGCTGTTCACGGCATTCCGGCTCGACCCGTTGTGGGCGTTGCTGCCGCTTGCGGCCTTGTTCTTTTTGGTCGGCTACGGGCTGCAGGCGGCGCTCATCAACCCGTTCGTCGGCCGGCCGGAACATGAGCAGTTCATTCTCCTGGTCGGCGTCGGCATCATCATCGTCAACGTACTGCTGATCGCCTTCGGCCCCGACTCCCGGCCCGTGAACCTCTCCTATGGTTTTGACTCCTACGAGATCGGCCCTCTCATCGTCGACAAGCCGCGGGTCTTCGCGGCGGCAGCCGCGATTGCGGTGGCGGCGGCCCTGTTCTGGTTCTTCCGCCGCACCCGAACCGGCGCGGCGATCCGGGCCTGCGCCGACAACCTTGTGGGAGCTGGTGTCGTCGGGCTCAACGTCAAGCGACTCTTTGCGCTCACATTCGGGCTCGGGCTTGCCTGCGTTGGAGCCGCAGGGGCGCTGCTAGTCACCATCGCAGACGCAGCGCCGTCGCTCGGACCCGCCTATACGCTCCTCGCCTTCATCATTGTCATCATCGGCGGCTTGGGATCGATGGCGGGGGCGCTCGTCGGCGGCGTGCTGATTGGGGTTTCCGAGGCGCTGGCGGGCTTTCTGTTCGCGCCGTCGATGAAGAGCATGTTTTCCTTTGCGTTGTTGATCGCCGTGCTGGTGCTGCGTCCCCAGGGCCTGCTGGGGCAGCGCACATGATCGAGCTGTGGCGCATCGCGCCGCCGCGCGGCCGCATCGTCATCGCGCTCGCGCTCGCCGTTCTCCTCGCGCTGCCGCTCGCGGCCGACCGTTACGTCATCTCGGTGCTCACGCTCATCTTCTACTTCGCCTATGTGGGGCAGGCCTGGAATCTGATGATGGGCTACGCAGGGCAGCTTTCGCTCGGCCATGCGCTTTACGTCGGTGTCGGCGGCTATGTGGCGGCGCTCATGTGGCTCAAGCTCGGGATCGGTCCGTGGCTTGGCGTGTTTGCGGCGGTCGCGGCGGCGGCGGCGTTTGGCGCCGCGATCGGCTGGCTCGGCTTTCGGTTCGGCATCGCCGGGGTCTATTTCGCGCTGCTGACCATCGCGTTCGCCGAGTTCACGCGGATCGGCTTCGATCACCTTGAACTGACAGGGGGCGCCGCCGGGCTGTTCCTGCCGTTCGAAGAAAAGCGCATCGGCGAGTGGTGGAACCTGCGCGGCGGGCAGCTTCTGTTCTATTATCTGGGGCTGGCGCTCGCGGCCGGCGCGGCTCTTCTGGTCGCCTTGATGGCGCGCTCGCGGCTCGGCTATCAGTGGCGCGCGGTGCGGGAAGACGAGACTGCGGCGCGCGCGCTGGGCATCGACGCTTTCGCGGTCAAAATGGCGGCGGTGGTCATTTCGTCCGGCATGACGGCGGTCGGCGGCGTGTTCTATGCGTTCTATTACAACAACCTGTTTCCCTCCCAGGTGTTTGAGATTTCACGCTCGATTGAACTCATTCTCGCCCCGATCGTCGGCGGCCTCGGCACCGTGTTCGGTCCTGTCATCGGCGCGTTCGTGCTCACGCCGCTGGGCGAGGGCCTGACCGCCGTCACCGGACGTTTCGGCATCAATGCGCCGGGCGTCAAAGCCGTGTTCTACGGCGTCGTGCTCATCGTAATCATCTCCGCGATGCCGTCCGGCGTGTGGCCGCGGCTCGCCGCCCTGTTCGGGCTCAAGGACCACGCCCGATGACGACGCTTCTCGCAGCGGCCAATTTGAGCAAGCGGTTTGCCGGCCTCATTGCGGTCAACCAGGTCAGCTTCGAGGTCGCGGCGGGTGAGATCTTTGCGGTGATCGGCCCCAATGGCGCCGGCAAGACCACGCTGTTCGCCATGATCGCGGGCGCGCTTACGCCCGATGAGGGTACGGTGACGTTCGCCGGCGCGCGCATCGACGGCTTGACTTCGGACGCGGTGTGCCGCCGCGGCATCGCCCGCACCTTTCAGATCGTGCGGCCGTTTCCGGCGCTTTCGGTTGAGGACAATGTCATGATCGGCGCACTGCTGCGGCGCGCCGACATGCGGTCCGCGCGCGCCCATGCGCGCGCCATTCTGGAGATGCTTGATCTTGCCGACAAGCGCGCCGCAACGGCGTCCTCCCTCACCCTGCCGGACAGGAAGCGCCTCGAAGTCGCCCGCGCGCTGGCGACCGATCCGAAGCTCCTGCTGCTCGACGAGGTCATGGCCGGCCTGCGGCCGACCGAAACCGACCGCATGGTCGCGATCCTGAGAAAGCTCAACCGCGATACCGGAATGACCATCCTGTTGATCGAGCACGTGATGCGCGCCGTAATGGCGCTGGCGTCCCGCGTGCTGGTCCTCCACCACGGCGCCGCAATCGCGCATGGCGCGCCCAAAGACGTGGTGCGCGACCCCGCGGTGATCGCATCCTATCTTGGCGCCGAGGCGGTCGGGTGATGCTCAGCGTGTGCGACATCGACGTCTTCTACGGCGATGCGCAGGCGCTCGACCGTGTGAGCATCGACGTGGAGGAAGGCAAGATCGTCGCCATCGTGGGAGCGAACGGCGCCGGCAAAACCTCGCTGATCCGCACCATCGCGGGCATGCAGCGGCCGGCGCGCGGCCATATCACGTTTCGCGGCGCCGACATCACCGGCTGGCCGAGCTGCCGGGTCTGCAACGCCGGCATCGGCCAGGTTGCGGAGGGCCGCCAGGTATTTCCCACGCTGACGGTGCGGGAAAACCTCGAAGTCGCGGCGCTGCTGCCGCGGGCGCGCGGCAAGCTCGCCCACAGCCTCGCACGGGTGTTCGCGATGTTTCCAATTCTCGCCGAGCGCGGCCGCCAGCCCGCCGGAACGTTGTCGGGCGGCGAGCAGCAGATGCTCGCCATCGGCCGCTGCCTGATGGGCCGGCCCGACCTCGTGATGTTCGACGAGCCGTCGCTCGGGCTCGCGCCCGCGCTCGTGCAGGAGGTGCTCAAGACCATCCGCGAGCTGAACCGCGACGGACTGACCTGTGTTCTGGTAGAGCAGAATGTCGCCGTATCGCTGCGCCTCGCCGACCGCGCCTATGTGCTGGAGAACGGCCGCATCACGCTCTCCGGGGCCGGAGCGGAACTGCTGGCGGACGACCGGGTCAGGCAGGCTTATTTGGGGATGTGACGAGGGATGATGGCATGTAGGGCGCAATAGCGCAGCGTATTGGCCAGCTACCAGGCGAATCAAGCAGCCCCATGCTGACTCACTCACGCGACGAAGAGTTGGTCTATACGCCGGTCGGATGGCGGATTACGCTTTGCTAATCCGCCCTACCGTGCTCCATCACTGAATCCATGATCCGCATCACCCACCATATCGCGATCGACGAGAGCGAGATCACGGAAAGCTTCATCCGCGCCTCCGGTCCGGGCGGGCAGAACGTCAACAAGCTTGCCACCGCCGTGCAACTGCGTTTCGACGTGCGCCATTCGCCCTCGCTGCCCGACGAGCTGCGGGCGCGGCTGGAGCAGATCGCCGGGCGGCGGCTGACCCGAGACGGCGTGCTGGTGATCACCGCGCAACGCTATCGCACGCAGGAGCGCAACCGCGACGATGCGCTAACGCGACTGATCGAGTTGATCCGCGCTGCCGCGGTCCGTCCGACGCCGCGCCGGCCAACGCGGCCGACGCTGGCATCCAAGGTGCGCCGCCTGGAGGGCAAGAAGCGCCGCGGCGGCATCAAGGCGCTGCGCGGCGCGAAGCCGAGGGAGGAGTGACGAGTCCGCAGCATCAGCCTTGCAGGCTGGCAACGCCGGCCGCGACAAAATATGATTTTTATGGTATTATTACATTTGGAGCGTCGCTGAGAGGGAGCTGATCGGTAGCAGCGAGAATTCCAAAAATTCCCTGTTATTTTCCTTGTTCTCAGGGAATTCGATCAGGGTTTGTTCTCGCAGGGTCGGCAACAGCGGCCGATACGTTCAAATCTGATCGCGCGGCCAAGCCCGTGCCTGCGCGGTTCGCGTCTGATGCGCAGTCAAGCCCTGTGGACAAGATTGCGACGCCCCGGCTGCCTTTGTCCACCTGCAGCCTGAGCCTATATTCCGGCAATTCCCCACCCTGAGTCGTCTCATGCCGGTTCGCCAGCTCGATCCCGCCACCATCAACCGCATCGCCGCCGGCGAGGTGGTCGACCGGCCGGCGAGCGTCGTCAAGGAACTGATCGAGAATGCGCTCGACGCCGACGCCCGCCGTATCGACGTGCTCACCGATGGCGGCGGGCGGCGGCTCATCCGCGTCGTCGACGACGGCGTCGGCATGACCCGGGCGGATCTCGCGCTGGCGGTCGAGCGCCACGCCACCTCGAAACTCGATAACGACGACCTCAACGCGATCCGCACGCTCGGCTTCCGCGGCGAGGCCTTGCCCTCGATCGGCGCGGTGGCGCGGCTCGCCATCACCACACGGCACGCAAGCGAACCCCATGCCTGGACGATTACGGTCGATGGCGGCACGAAATCCGATGTCAGGCCCGCCGCGCTCGGTGCGGGCACCTGCGTCGAGGTCCGCGACCTGTTTTACGCAACGCCGGCGCGGCTCAAGTTTCTCAGGACCGAGCGCACCGAGGCGGAAGCCATTCGCGATGTCGTGCGCCGCCTGGCCATGAGCCGCCCCGACGTTGGCTTTAGCCTCGCCGGCGAAGAGCGCGCGTCGGTGACCTGGGCGGCGGCGCAACCCTGCCCTGCCTCGCAGGCCGGGGAGGGCCCTGAGGGGGTGGGGCGGCTTGCCCGCCTCGGCGAGGTGCTGGGCGCGGACTTCCGCGCCAACGCGGTCGCAGTCGCGGCCGGTCGCGACGGATTTGCGCTCGAAGGCTTCGCCGGCCTGCCGACTTACAGCAAGGCCAATGCGCTCAGCCTCTATCTTTTCGTCAACGGCCGCGCGGTGCGCGACAAGCTTCTGCTCGGCGCGGTGCGCGCCGCATATGCGGATTATCTGCCGCGCGACCGCCATCCCGTGGTGGCGCTGTTCATCACCCTTGATCCGCGCGAGGTCGACGTCAACGTCCATCCGGCCAAGACCGAGGTGCGGTTTCGCTCGTCCGGGCTGGTGCGATCCATGATGATCGGCGCCTTGCGCGAGGCGCTGTCGCGCGAGGGCGGACGCGCCGCGTCGACCGGGGGCGCCGCGACCCTGCTGGCGTTCCGGCCAGGCTTGCCGCGGTCGGACCGGTGGGATTGGCGCAATTCTCCGGCACGACCCGCTGCAGTTTGGCAAGGCAGGGCTGAAACTCGCGGTGCATCCGGCTTCGGCCGGGCCGCGGCGGCGACTGACAACGATGCCGAGCTGAGCGCCTGCGGCCGCGCGGCGCGCAGCGGTTTCGCGAACGACGCGCAGTCCGCGTTCGACGTGGGGACGCCGTCCGCCGACGCGCGCATCGCCGCGATCGGCGGCGACGCGCAAGAGGTCGATCGCCCGCTCGGTGCGGTGCGTGCTCAAGTGCACGAGACCTACATCGTGGCGCAGACTCGCGACGGCGTCGTGATCGTCGACCAGCATGCCGCCCATGAGAGGCTCGTATATGAACGACTAAAGGCGGCGCTGGAGAAATCCGGCGTGGCGCGCCAGATCCTGCTTATTCCGGATATCGTCGAACTCGACGAGACCGACGTCGAGCGGCTCGTTGCGCGCGCCGATGAACTTGCGCGGTTCGGCCTCGCGATTGAAGCTTTCGGTCCCGGCGCGATTGCAGTGCGCGAGACGCCGGCGCTCTTGGGCGAGATCGACAGCGCCGCGCTGGTGCGCGATCTTGCCGAGCACATGGCCGAATGGGACGAGGCGCTGCCGCTCGAACGCCGCCTCATGCACGTCGCCGCCACCATGGCGTGCCACGGCTCGGTGCGTGCCGGACGCAGGCTCAAACCTGAGGAAATGAACGCGCTGCTGCGCGAGATGGAAGCGACGCCGAATTCCGGCCAATGCAATCACGGCCGCCCGACCTACGTGGAGTTGAAGCTCACGGACATCGAGCGGTTGTTTGGCCGGCGATAGGGCTGGCTGTGGCCGCACGCTCGGTCTAACTTCTCACGCTGAGAATGTAATGTCCGCTTGCGCGGGCGATGACACCAGAGAGGACTGCTATGGGTGCCGGTATCAAGCGCCGTGATGGCATCGGGAGTCCAGCCGCCATTCTCGGCTTACTGTTCGCCCTCCAGCCGCTCCGGCCCGCCGTGGCCCAGGAATGGCCGACCCGCACCATCACGCTGGTCGTGCCGTTCACGCCGGGCGGCGGCGTCGACATCTCTGCGCGGCTGCAGGCGCAGGCGATCGGCGACATTCTCGGGCAGAACGTCATCGTGGAGAATATCGGCGGCGGCGCCGGCATGACGGCGGGCGTGCGCGTCGCCCACGCGGCGCCGGACGGATACACCTTCATGATCGGCAATTCCGGCACCCACGCCTACAACCAGTCTCTCTACAAGAAGCCGCTCTACAACTCGGTGACGGATTTCACTCCCGTCGGCCTCGTTTCCGAATCGCCGCGCATCCTCAACGCCCGCAAAGACCTGCCGGTGAACAGCCTTCAGGAATTCATCGTCTGGCTCAAGGCCAACGAACGCACGGCCCAGTTCGGCTCCGCCGGCGTCGGCACCGGCACTCACCTGCCCTGCGTGCTGTTCAATCTCGCGATCGGCGTCAACATTACTCATGTGCCCTATCGTGGCGCCGGCCCGGTGATTCAGGACCTGATCGGCGGGCGGATCGACTATATGTGCGACACCATCCAGACCGGCGCTCAACTGGCGAAGCAGGGCGCCTTGAAGCCGATCGCCGTACTCGCGCCCCATCGCGTCGCCATCGTTCCCGAGATTCCGACCGCTGCCGAACAGGGCCTGCCGGGAGTCGAAGCGAGCGTGTGGAACGCCTTCTTCCTGCCAAAGGGGACGCCGGACGCCATCGTCCGCAAGCTCAATGCCGCCGTCAACCAGTCGCTGGAGAACCCGGTTCTGCGCAAGCGCCTGGAGGAGTTGGGACTGGAGATTGTGCCGGCGGAGCAGCGGACGCCCGAATATCTCGCCAGGTTTCTGCCCGAGGATATCGAGCGCTGGGCAAAGCCGATTCGGGCGGCGGGAATCAGTGCGGATTGAGGGCTTGCTCCCTTGGCTCAGGCCCGCGCTTCCTTGAGATGAAAGAATGAGATGAAAGAAATTGAGCGCAGGCTGTCCTGCCCTGCATGCTGAAAGGTAAAGATCAAGATCCGTTGTAAGAGTGACTACACCCTTCTTTTGAATCTCCAACAAAGTCGCATCAGCAGGGGCCAGCCGGATGAACTCCGCCTGCTTCGCGGCCCGGCGCTCTCAACATAACGCTCCGTGGCATTGCGAATGTAGGCTTGGAATATCGGCTAGGAGGAAACTGACCCGGCAGGACCGGGCCACGGGTAGCAGAAGTTTCATGCGCTGCAGGTCGGGCCAGGCCCGGTGGAAAACTCTTTTGAATTTCGAGTGGGGCAGGACGTGAAAAGCGGCCAACCCGCGATCACTCGCGGCCTTGATCGCTT
>Ga0209060_10000962_pt1 | contig 37211 bp, 28 predicted proteins | sample Coa_R1_8_FD_187155 | JGI IMG/M metagenome (GOLD analysis project Ga0209060, IMG submission 187155) | Surface soil microbial communities from Centralia Pennsylvania, which are recovering from an underground coalmine fire - Coalmine... | ecosystem: Environmental > Terrestrial > Soil >...
CTTGATCGTTCCTTCTTTCACGCGCGCGCGAAATTCCTCCACGCTCAATCCCGCGCCAATTTTTTTCTGCAGCGGCAATCTCCGCTTCGAGGCATCCACAATTCGCAGCGCCTTCGCATGCTCCACTCGCTGCGAGACGGCCGCCAGCGTAATCGCCAGCTTGTCCATCACGAATCCCGGATTCACGCCCGTGCCAACCAGCGCCACGCCCCACTCTTTCGCCGCCGTGTCGAGTTTCGTCGCCAGCTCCGGATGTGTCCGGTACGGATACGAAAGCTCTTCGCAAGTCGAAACGACGCACGACTCCGCTTCGAGGCATGCCAGCAATTGGTCCATCACTTTCGGCAAGGAAGAAGAGGTCGTGTGCATCACAACGTCCGCCGCTTGTCCCAACACTTCCGCGGCATCCGCGGAAACTTTCACGCCCCAGGGCGCATCGCTCGCGCCAACTACTTCGCCCAAATCGCGGCCAATCTTTGCAGGGTCGGTGTCAATCGCGCCGATAATTTCCACGGACTGTTTTTCGCGCAGAAGCTTCGCAATCGAAGCTCCGATCGGACCGATACCATATTGAATCGCGCGTATTTTCTTTTTCACAATCGTTCTCCGCTTCGGCGGTGCAAGCCTACACCGCGCATTTTAGGTGCAAAGGAATCTTCTAAGATAGAGGATTCGCTCCGTCCCCGCAACGCAAACGCGCCGGTACTTCACTCGCTCTTGGTTCTGCCCTTGCTCCCGCGTAACATAAAGGGCCTCGGCCCCGCACCAACCTGTCACACTCTGGAAGAGGCTCCCCATGCAAGCGCGCAAACTCGCCGACGACGAAATTTCAAAACTGATGACCAGGCTTCCCGGCTGGTCCGTGAAAAACGGAAAGCTTCACCGTGAATACGAGTGCAAGGATTTCGTCGCCGCGTTCGGCAACATGACGCGCGTCGCGCTCATCGCCGAATCGATGAACCATCATCCCGAATGGTTCAACGTCTGGAATAAAGTTGTGATCGATCTCGTCACGCACAGCGTGAAAGGAATCAGCGATCTGGATTTCGTTCTCGCCGAAAAAGTGGAGGACGTTTTTTCCGGCGGGCTCGCGAAGCAACAAAAATCCGGCTCATGAAGGGCGCTCACGAGCCCACCGGCAAATCTTTCCGCTGGTTGCTTAGTTCGCTGCGATGGATTCTCGCCGCCGCGGTTCTCGCAATTCTTTTTCATTTCATTCCGTTCGATGTTTTGCGCACAGCAATCGCAAAAGTTCCGCCGGCTCGTTTCGCAATCATTCTTCTTCTCTATCTTTGCGCGCACGGAATCGGCGTCCTCAAATGGCGCATGGTCGTGAATTCCGCCGGCGCTCAACTCGATCTGCGCACTTCCGCGCAATGCTATTTCGGCGGACTCTTCGGAACTCTCTTCCTTCCTTCTATTGTCGGAGGCGATGTCGTTCGTCTCGCCGTCGGACTTCGTAACAGCCCGCGTCCTGCTGCTGTGCTCGCGGGAAATCTCGCCGACCGTTTCCTCGACGTTGCGGCACAAGCGGGACTCGTTCTTCTAGGACTCATTCTGCTTCCCGGTTCACTTCCCGAAGCGTTGCGCGAGCGCGGCATTCGTTATCTTGTGCTGCTCGTCGTCATCGTTCTTGCCGGTATTGCAATCGCGTACGGAATCTATCGCGTTGCGGTGGCGCGCAGTCCCTGGAAAGTGCGCCGCCGTATCGTGAAACTGCGCCACGCGTTGCGTGCCGTCAAAAGCCGGCCGGCGATTCTGATTTCCGGTTGGCTCACCGGAACGCTGATCCAGTTCACCTTTCTCGTACTCACTGCGTTGCTTGCGATTTCCTGTGGACTCACGCTTCCGCTGCGCGTGTGGCTTTTCGCGTGGCCACTCGCGAAACTCGCCGCGGTGTTGCCACTAACGCAAGGCGGAATGGGAGTGCGCGAAGCCGCGCTGATGGCTCTGCTCGCGCCGTTCGGCGCACCCGGCGCGCTTGTGCTGGCGGCGGGACTGGTGTGGGAGGGAATTATAATTTCGGGCGGATTAATCGCCGGCGCGGCGGCGCTCATTCTAAGAAAATCTTCATCTTCATAAATTTGATTACGAGTACGCATCACATCCTTGACTCTTTCTTTAAGCGCGCGACAATAAGGGCACCCTTCCAGTAGCAGTCCAGAGGACTGTCCTCTCCAGTCTCGTTCGAAACAAAATTTGCACAGGCCGAAGTTCGCGCGCAGTTTCCGACGCGAAGGGGCTGTGTATACGGCGGGACCGCCATGAATGCGACATTGCCGAACGTTGCGACGTACGCCGGCCTGCAGGGCCGAAAATTACGGGTGTTGATGGCGGAGGCGGAGCCGGCGCAGGTTTCGAAAATGCTGCGGTCGCTTTTTCCGGACGACGAATCGTCCTTGCAACTTACTATAGTGTCAACAATAAGCATATTGCTACCGACGATTCAGCTCGTGGGGCCGGAGATTTTGTTCCTGGATCTGGCGACGTCCGGGCAGGACGCACTGGCGACGGTGCGAACGGTGCACCGGGCGGCGCCGAGCCTGCCGCTGATAACGGTGGCGACGACGCCGGAAAAGTCCGTTGCGGAACAAAGTTTGCGGGAAGGGGCGCTGGATTTTGTACTGAAGGACGTGGCGGATGTTCGAACGCTGGAGCGAGTGCTGCGAAATGCGCTGGAGCGAAATACGGTCTCAGGCCTGGCGGACCTGCTTCGCGACGCAAAAACCGGGCTTTACAACGCAGACGGATTCCGGGCGCTGACGGAAAAATATTTGCAGACGGCGAAGAGGACGGACGGACAACTGGTGCTGCTGGGGATTCGAATCGCAAACCTTGCAGAGCTGCAAAAAGAGTTTGGCCCTACGGACAGCGAGAGCGCGGTGATGGATACGGCGGCGCTGTTGAAGGGCTGTTTCCGGAGAACGGATCTTCTGGCGCGTATTTCCCATTGCGAATTCGCGGTTCTGGCGTCGGACGCGGCCGAACCGAGCGTTGCGATTTTACGGCAGCGACTGGAAACGCGAAGGGTGGCAATGAACGAAGCGAGGTCGCCCTGGGGTTCTGTGGAACTGCAAACCGAAGTCTCGTTCTGGGCGGCGCGACAAGAGAGTTCGCTGGTGGAGGAGTTCGAGTCCTTGTTGAAGAAGTTGCGGGGGAACGAGCGGAAGGCAGATGTTGCGATGTTGAGCGGAAGGTAAGCGCAGGCAGGCACAGGATGCAAAGAGCACTGAAATTCCGGCGGCGGTTGACGGAGGCTGGCGCGCTACTCGTCGTCATCCTGGCGACCGGAGTGACGGTCAGCGTGCGGAGCGTGGGGGAAACCAGCGAAATGAATCGCGAGGTTTCTCACACACAGGAAGTTTTGAACGAAGCGGCAACGCTGCGATTGGTACGGCTGCGAATGCAGACGGAGCTGTGGCTTTACCGGGCGACAAAGTGGGGCCAGGTTGTGGAGCGATACCGGACGGATCGAGAAAGGGCGCTCGGGGGTGCGGGTCGGCTGACCGATTTGACGAAGGACAATCCATTGCAACAGTCAAAAGCCAGCCGGATTGAAACGCTATTGAAAATGCAGGTGCAGTTGCTGGATGCAGCGATGGAGAAGGCGCAAGCAAACGCGGCGAAGGGGCAGCCACAGGAGTCCGACACGGTTTTGCCTGCGAACGATGAACTGCCGGCGTTGCTGGACGCATTTGAAAAGACGGAGCAAGAACTCTTCGCGATGCGGTCTGAATCGATACGCAGAAGCGTGAAATGGACGCTTTGGTTGCAGCTGATGACAGGGGTTCTGGCGTGCGGCGCGCTGATTCTGGGCTGCTACTACATTCAGCGGGAAGTGGTGTCGAGAGCGCAAATCGAAATAGGGTTGCGGCGCGCGCGAGAGCTGCTGGGCACGCAATTGAATCGACAGCGCAGCGCGTTGCACGACACAGTGGAAGATTTGCATGCGCAAATCATCGCCCGGAATGAGGCGGAAGAAAGAATGCGGCAACTGAATGCGGAGCTGGAAGCGCGGGTGGTGCTGCGGACGAAAGAACTACAGGAGATGAACCGGGAGCTGGAATCGTTCAACTATTCGGTGTCGCACGATTTGCGCGCGCCGCTACGGCACATGGACGGCTTTTCGCGAATTCTGGAAGACGAATACGCGGCGGAGCTTTCGACAGAAGCGCGGCGTTACCTGGGGAGAATTCGAATCGCGGCGAAACAGATGTCCGCGCTGGTGGATGATCTGCTGCAACTGGCGCGGTTTGGGCGTCAAGCGGTCAAGTATGAAGAGGTGGCGCTTAACGAGATTCTTGAGGAAACGATTGCGAGCTGCGAGGCGGACGGCGAGGACCGGGAAATTGTGTGGAAGGTGGCCGAGCTGCCGATGGTGCAAGCGGATCCGGGGCTAGTCCGACAGGTATACGCGAACCTGATAGCAAACGCGGTGAAGTTTACGCGGAAGAAAAGTCCCGCAACGATTGAAATCGGCTGGGAAAAGACGGAAACAGAAGTGGTGCTGTTTGTGAAAGACAACGGAGCGGGGTTCGATCCGAAATATTCGGACAAGCTGTTTGGCGTGTTTCAACGATTGCACCGGCAAGACGAATTTGAGGGAACGGGAATCGGGCTCGCAATCGTGGCACGAATCGTGCACAAGCATGGCGGGCGTGTCTGGGCCGAAGCAAAGCCGGAGCAGGGAGCAACGTTTTACTTCACGCTGCCGTCGGCTTCCAGTGAGACAAACCCCACGCTAGAGATGGCAGGAGCACACGTATGAAACAACAAGCGGCGCACATTTTGTTAGTGGAAGACGATCCGGCCGACGCCGAACTTACGACGCGATCGCTGCAGCACTACGAGAAGAATTTGAGAATCGTGGTCGCGCGAGATGGCGCGGAAGCCCTGGACTATTTGTTTTGCCGAGGAAAGTTTGCGGCCCGAAACGGGAGAGAGCATCCCAGCGTGGTCATGCTCGATCTGAAGCTGCCGAGAGTGAGCGGGCACGATGTGTTGAAAGCGATCAAGGAAGACGGAAGGACGCGGTGCATTCCGGTGATTGTGATGACGTCTTCCAACCACGAAGAAGACTTGAGGGAGTGCTATCAACGAGGGGCGAACAGCTTCGTGCAGAAACCAGTGGAAGTTGCGAGCTTTCGGGACGCGGTAACGCTGCTGGGAAATTATTGGCTGCGGGTGAACTGCGCCCCACCCGCAGCAGCATTTGAAGTGCAATAGACAGGCGGAACCATGAGTTTCCAGGTACTGGCACCACCCATGATGGCCGGTGACACGGCGACGTTGCGGGCGTTGATCTTGGACGACGCTCGAGACGATGCCGAACTGATCCTGCACGAATTGAAGAAAAACGGATTCACGATTGAAGCAACAATCGTTTCGGAGAGAGATACTTTCACCGCGGCGGTGAGCCAAGACACGTTTGACATAATTCTTTCCGACTACCGATTGCCCGGATGGACGGGACTTGATGCGCTTGGGATAGTGAAGTCCACCGGCCGGGACATCCCGTTTCTGCTGATCACGGGCACGTTGGGAGAGGAAGCCGCGGTCGAATGCATCAAGCAGGGCGTGAGCGACTACGTGCTGAAGGACAACCTGGAACGGTTGCCGCTGGCGCTCAATCGTTCCTTAAACGAGAAGCGATTGCGGGAAAATGCGGCCAACGCGCTGACGGCCCTTGCGGAAAGTGAAGCACGAGCGCGGAGGCAGTTTGAAGAGCTGGATCTGCTGTACCGGACAACGCCGGTATGTCTTGCGCTGCTGGACCAGGATTTGCGATTCGTTCGAGTGAACGATGCGATGGCACGGAACCACGGGATATCCGCAGAAGCTCACGCAGGAAGATCATTGCGGGAACTGGTTCCGCAGGCATACCAAGATTCGGTGCAACTCTATCAGCAGATCTTCGCGACAGGCGAGGCGATCCTCAATGTGGAGGCGGAAGTGAAACGAACGATTCCGCCCTATGAACCACGGCACTACATAGCGAGTTTTTTCCCGCTGCAAAGCCCCCCGAGAACAAAAAAGCTGGTTTGCGTCGTGATGATGGACATCACTGAGCGGAAAGCAGCAGAGAAAGCGCTTCGGGCGTCTGAGGAGCGCAACCGTGAACTCGTGGAGAATTCGATTTACGGGATTTGCCGGGTGAGCGAAAAAGGAGAATTTCTGGATGCGAACCCGGCGCTGCTGCGATTGCTGGGTTGCGATTCGATTTTGAAATTCCGGAAGCTAAATCTGTTTCGAGATGTTTTTCGTTTTCCAGAACAGCATGTCAAGCTGCTGCAGGCTTGCCAAGAAACTGGATTCGTTCGTCAGGCGGAGGCCGAATGGCGGCGACTGGACGGAGGCTTCGTGAGCGTACGAGTAAGCCTCCGACTTCTGAAACGCAACGACGAAAGGCCGGAGTACGAAGTGACGGCAGAAGACGTAACGGAACTGCGAGCGATGGAACGGCAGCTTTTCCAGGCGCAGAAATTTGAAGCGATAGGACAACTTGCGGGCGGCATTGCCCACGATTTCAACAACGTGGTAGGGGCAATTCTGGGATGGGCGGAAATTGGAATTGATCAATGCGTTGCGAACCCGCAGATTGCAGATCGATTCAGCAGAATCAAGGAACAAGGAGAGCGCGCGGCATCGTTGACAAGAGAGTTGCTGGCGTTCGCGCGACGCCAGGTGCTGCAACCGCGCATCATCGATTTGAATTCGGCGGCGAACGGGCTGGTGAATTTTCTGGATCGCGTGATCGGCAAGGACATCGAGCTGAAAATCGTGACGGTGCCGCTGGACCCGGTCAAGGCCGACCCGACACAAATCGAACAAGTGATCATGAATTTGTGCATCAATGCGCGGGACGCGATGCCAAACGGCGGCCGTATGGTGATCGAGACGGAAATGGTGGATCTGGACGAGTCTTATTGCCGGTTTTATCCGCATGTCGTTTCAGGACGGTATGCAGTGATTTCCGTATCGGATACCGGAATTGGAATGGATGCGGAGACGAAGGAGCGCATTTTTGAGCCGTTTTTCACGACGAAAGAGGCGGGCAAAGGAACCGGAATGGGGCTCGCTACGGTTTACGGAATCGTGAAGCAGCACGGCGGCTTCACGCATGTCTACAGCGAACCCGGGCAGGGAACGCTGTTCCGTGTGTATTTGCCGGCGACGCCCAACGCGGAAGCCGACAAGAAACCCGCGGCGCTCGCGCCGTGTTCGAATCAAGATTCGCGCGGCACGGAATTGATTCTGTTGGCGGAAGATCACGAATCGATCCGCGAGATGGCGCGGCACGCGCTTTTGCAATTGGGGTATCGGGTACTTTCGGCGGCAAACGGGGAGGAGGCGCTGCAATTGGCGGAGCATGAACAGCCGGCCATAGCGGTCCTGGACGTGGTAATGCCACGGTTGGGCGGTCCGGCGACGGCAGCGCGGCTTGTCCAGAGGTTTCCCGAAATGCCGGTGATATTCACGAGCGGATACAGCCACGACGGAGCCGGGCTGCCTGTCGGAAAACGGGGCATGACGTACTTGCAAAAACCATACAGCCCAACCGCACTTGGGAAACTGGTACGAGGCGTACTGGATATGCAAGGACGGAACGTAGGTTCCTGACAGCACGAAATTGGCGTTGACAGGGGCTTTTCCCAGGTGCTAAATAGCGGACAATACGGGCCCTCTGGTGGTAAGTCTCTTACCGCGATGCGGTCTAAGCACCACGCGAGTGATGCGGCGCCCCTGCCTGGCAGGGCAGGGAGGCGCGGCTGCTGAGGGATCCGTCTCGTAACACCCCACCCCGGGAGGCGAGGATCCTCGGGTTTTCGCCTCCACTTTTCCATTTAGGTTCGATTTCCGTAAACAGCGCTACTGAAGGTAGCTTTCCACGCCGCCACTTTGTGGACACTCTGCAGAGTGGAGCAGATCGCGGCAAGGTCATGCGATGGGCACAGGCCCTTCCAGGCTAAACAAGAGTGCCTGTGCTACTGTTTTGCGTTCGCATGGGAGATGCGTGGGGGATGAGTGCGCCGTTGCTGGAGCTAAATCGAGTGACGGTGATGCGGGGAGAGCGCGCGGCATTGGACGAGGTGTCGCTGCGGATTGAGGCGGGCGAGCACGTTTGCATCCTTGGGCCGAACGGTTGCGGAAAATCAACACTGATCAAGACGATTACGAGGGAGTGTTACCCGCTGGCGCGGGAAGGATCGTCGATGGCGATTCTGGGGCGCGAGCGGTGGGATGTGTTCGAGCTGCGAAATTTGCTGGGGATTGTTTCGCCGGATTTGCTGGCGGCTTGTACGACGGATGCGACGGGGCGGGACGTTGTATTGAGCGGATTTTTCAGCAGCACGCGGATATTTCCACATCATCAGCCGGACCCGGAACACTTGCGGCGGAGCGATGAAGTGCTGGCGCGATTGGGGATTGCGCATCTGGCGGATCGTTGCGTGATGCACATGTCGAGCGGAGAAGCGAAGCGGACACTGATTGCGCGGGCGTTGGTGCATGAGCCGAAGACGCTGCTCTTTGACGAGCCGAGCAATGCGCTGGATATCGGGGCGCAGTTTCAGTTGCGGGACACGATGCGGGAACTGGCGCAGTCGGGGCTGGCGATTTTGCTGGTGACGCACCACGTGAGCGAAATTATTCCGGAGATGGAGCGGGTGATTTTGCTGAGGGCGGGCAAAGTGATGGCAGATGGGGCGAAAGACAAAGTTTTGACGGAAGCCAATTTGCAAGCGCTCTTCGGTGTCCCGGTACGTTTGCAGAAAAACGAAGGATTCTTCCAGCTTTATTAATCAGCGAAAGACAACGGTTGGACGCGTTGCGGAGCTATTTTTCCTGCGGCCGCGAGCGAGAGATGGTGCGGGACTCGGGATTTTTGGGAGACCAATCTTCGGGCGGGAAGGCGACGCGCCAGAACTGGGGACGCGGCGCGGAAAATTCGAGGCCGATTTCGGCTTTGTTGCCGCGAACAGGTCCGAGGAAAACGACGGAACACTCCTGTTCTTCCGTGGTGCGCTTGTGCTGGAGGAGGAGCAGGCTGCCGCTGGTGAGGCGAGCTTGCAGAAGGACGAGCGCGCCGTGCGCGTTGATGGCGAGCGTTTCGGTTTCTTCGTCGAAGTCGGCGCCCTGGGCGTCTTTGCCGCGCAAGCGAACGGGAACCTGCATGAGGACTCGCTGGCTGCGGCGCTTGGGACCGGAATGAATGTGCGTGTTGGGAGGTTGGGACATACGTTCTCGCTGACTTCTATTTTACCGAGAGAGACGGTGTTGCACTGCACGAACGGGAAAGCTGGTGGCTAAAGAGTTTATTCGGTTCAGAGCGAAAGCCGCTGTTGGCTAAACGCGCTGGTCCATCGGAATGTAGCTGCGCGTATCGTGACCGAGATAGATCTGGCGCGGACGGGCAATCTTTTGCTCGGGGTCGAGCAGCATTTCCTGCCATTGAGAAATCCAGCCGGACGTGCGAGGAATCGCGAAGAGGACCGGAAACATGGTCATGGGGAAGCCCATCGATTGATAGATGAGGCCGGTATAAAAGTCGACGTTGGGATAGAGCTTGCGCTTGACGAAATATTCGTCTTCGAGGGCGATGCGTTCACATTCGAGGGCGATTTCGAGGAGCGGATTCCTGCCCATGAGTTCGAAAACTTCGTAGGCGACACGCTTGATGATGCGAGCGCGCGGGTCGTAGTTTTTGTAAATGCGGTGGCCAAAGCCCATGAGCTTGGTTTCGCCGGCCTTGACGCGTTTGATGAAGTCGGGGACTTTGCCGACGGAGCCGATTTCGTGGAGCATGCGGACGACTTCTTCGTTGGCGCCGCCGTGGAGCGGGCCGTAGAGAGCGGCGATGGCCGCGGCGGTGGCGGAATAGGGATCGACGTGGGAGCTGCCGACACCGCGGATGACATTGGCGGAGCAATTCTGTTCGTGATCGGCGTGGAGGATGAAGAGAACGTCGAGGGCGCGCTCGAGAGTGGGATTCGGGCGATAGCGCGCTTCGGTGGTGCGAAAGAGCATGTTGAGAAAATTGCCGGGATAGCTGAGTTCGTTGTCGGGATAAACGAAGGGCATGCCGAGCGTGTGGCGGTAGGCGAAGGCGGCGATCGTTGGCATTTTGCCGATGAGGCGAAACGTTTGTTTCTGGCGGGACTCGGGATTCAGGATGTCTTTCGCGTCGTGATAGAAAGTGGAAAGGGCGGCGATGGTGGAGATCATCATGCCCATGGGGTGGGCGTCGTAGTGAAAGCCGTCGAGAAATTTCTTGATGCTCTCGTGGATGAAAGTGTGATGGGAGATGTGCCAGGACCAATCCTTGAGCTGCGTTTCGGTGGGAAGTTCGCCGTGGAGGAGAAGATAGGCGGTTTCGAGATACGTGCTTTTTTCGGCGAGCTCTTCAATGGGATAACCGCGGTAGCGAAGGATGCCCTTGTCGCCGTCGATGTAAGAAACGCGGCTGATGCAGGAGGCGGTGTTGTTGAAGGCGGGGTCGTAACTCATCATCCCGAAATCGTTGGCGTCGAGTTTGATTTGGCGGAGGTCCATGGCGCGGATGGTGCCGTGGGTGACGGGAATTTCGTAGGACTTGCCGGTGCGATTGTCGGTGATGGTGACGGTTTCGCGAGGAGCAGCGGTGTCGGCGGTCTTTTTCGATTCGGCGGTGGAAGTGACGGAATCCATGGATAAGCCTCAGTCACCTTTCACTTTACACCAAAAGAGGAGAGGAGGGCGACGGGGGGAAAGTACAGGTGAGGAAAAGGGGGAAGGAGGGTAAAGAGAAGAAGGGAAAGGGGATAGGGGAGGCGCGACATTCCTCTTGACAATAGTCGTTATAACAACTATAATGCGACTGTGAGTTGGGAAGGGACCCCAGGAGGAGCGGAAATGATTACGATTCGCAAGAGCAACGAGCGCGGGCATGCCGATCATGGATGGCTGGACACGCGGTTTACCTTTTCTTTCGCGGAGTATTTTGATCCGAAGCACGTGCAGTTTCGAACGCTGCGAGTGATGAACGACGACCGGGTGGCGGGCGGCGGAGGATTTCCGACGCATCCGCACCGGGATATGGAGATCGTGACGTACGTGCTGGAAGGCGCGCTGGCGCACAAGGACAGCATGGGCAACGGCTCGACGATCAAGCCGGGAGACGTGCAGTACATGAGCGCGGGGACGGGAGTGGCGCACAGCGAGTTCAACGCGTCGCTGACCGAGCCGGTGCACCTGTATCAAATCTGGATGTTCCCGGACAAGGATGGATACAAGCCGGCATACGATCAGAAATATTTCTCGCCGGAGGAGAAGCGCGGGAAGCTGCGGTTGTTAGTTTCGCCGGATGGACGCGAGGGTTCGGTGAAAATCCGGCAGGACAACGAGCTGTACTCGACGATCCTCGGCGCCGGAGAAAAAGTGAATTACGAGCTGAAGCCGGAGCGGCATGCCTACGTGCAAGTGGCGCGCGGAAGTGTGACGCTGAATGGCAAGAAGCTGGAAGTCGGCGACGGCGCGGCGATTTCGGAAGAGAAGTCGCTGGAGCTGGCCGGAGTAGACGACTCGGAAGTGCTGCTGTTTGACTTGGCGTAAAACGAAATGGAAAGAAGAAAAGGGCGGAAGCGGAATGCTTCTGCCCTTTTTCTTTTTGCAAGGTTGTATCGGCGCAATTACGGAGCCGGTGGCAATGTTTGCGACGGGTTGTGAGGAAAGAAATTGAATGGGCGAAGAATGAAGTCATGCCACATGACGGGCATGACGGGCCAATCTTCCGCGCGCGGAACGTGGTGAAAGCCCATCGTGTACCAAGCAACGATGTCGGTATTTTCGATGTTGCGGTTGGCTTTCGTCCAGACGGCGAGACCGTCGTCGGTGCCTTTGCTGTCGGTCGGATAGACGCCGGCAGCGTAGCGCTCGTCGGACTTGTACGGAGTGACCCACAACTGATGAGAAGAGAAGGCGCCGACTTTTTGGGGCCCATCGTCAGGATCGAGAAGCGAGGCTGCGTTGGCGCCGGGCATGAGTTCGTAACCCGTGGGATAGCCAAGCGGGCCTTTGACATTGGGATTGATGAAGTGCCACATCGAAGGCTTTTCGATGTTGATATTCATCATGGCGTCTTTTTCTGTGTGTGCAGTGGATGGCTCGACGACCCAAATCGTCTTGCGCGCGGGATTGTTCAACGGACGTTTCACAAGCCGGTCGGCCATGAAGGAATTGTTTTGGCCATCGACGTCGACGTCCAAGCGGAAGGAAAAGAAGTGGTCGTGATTGACGCCGATGGTATTTTCCGCGACGAAGTTGCCGTATTCGTCGGCGGAGCCTGACATCGGGTGGCCGGCGGAGATTTTTTCTTTGACGGCTTTTGTTTCGATGATACCGGTGGCGCCGACGGCGACGCGGATTGCACCGTCGCGATCGAAGCGCCAGTCAATGACGTAATCGTAGTTGCCGATGACGGCTGCGGTGCGCAAGACAAGCACGCGCGCGCCGCTGCCCCAGATTTCGTGTTCTTCGTAGTGACGCCATGCAGGATCACCGCTATAACTTTCATAGAGGCAGGCGACATGAGAACGAATGACGGGCATGCCGTGGCTGTCTGGAATCAGAGAATCGAAGTAGGTCGCGGTAGTTGGGCAATCGACGCCGTCGCGAAGCGGTTTCAGAACGCCGCCGTGATAGAACTCGCCGGCGTCGATGAAGACGCGAGTGGCCCATCCGGTGGCTGGGTCCATATAAGGAACGTACAACTCAGACATGGCGCCTTCGTAGAGGACGGAGCGGAAGGCCTTGCCGTCGTTGAATTTTGCGAGATTCACGATGGCGCCCAAACGCGGATCCAGGCGGAAACGGAATTGCCAGCTCTGCCAACTGACATCATTTGCCGCCGACACCTGATAGCTCGGGCCGAGCGGTTGTGAGAGTGCGATGGGAGTGGTATTTGCGCGCGCCGCAAGAGGCAGGTCCATGTAGTTGATGGGAGAAGTTGGAACCGGGACGGGGCCGTCATCGATGACATTGAGAACTTTCTTTTCCACGGCATCAATTTCGATGTTCAGCCCTTCGATGGACCGCCCCCAATTGAGATAGACGCCGTGCATATCCGCGCAGCCGCCAAACATGATGCGATGGCCTTCGAGTTCGGGCAGCGCGAAATAGCCGAAGGGCGTCGGGGCACACTCGACGGTAGTCAAATCGGTGATGCCGCGTTTCTTGAGAGCTTCGATGACGCGCGGATCCTTTTTCACAATTTCCCCAAGTTCGCGAAATTCCAAGTCGAGAACCGGGGCGACAGCGCCCGGGACTTCTTTGAAGGATTCGAGTTTGTGTCCGGCGATGTCCACGACGGCCTCGAGCGTTTTTCCTTTGCGAAGCAGGATGACCTCGGCTTCGCGAAACACGGGATCGCCGGCTTTCCACGAAAGAATTTTGTCCTTGGGCGGCTCTTTCAGCAGAACGCTCGCGTAGAAAGTGTCCGCGTCAATTTTTCCAGCGTCGCGCAAAACGTCATAGACGACCCAATATTCCTGTGTTTTGAGCGATTCGAGGGGATGTTGCAGCGGTATGGATTGAGAGTAGAGCAAAACGGGCGCGAGAAAGCCGAGTACTAAAGCAGAGAGACGACGAGATAAAACTGAACGCACTTTCATCCTCCAGTGAAGAATGGCAATCCGGGGCAGAAACCGTGCGGCTCATCCTTTCCAACCCTGAAGCAAAACACAACACAAAAAAAGAAATGCGATCGATTGCGAAACCTGCTTCATCGCGCCGCGGTGCGCCCCGGAAATTTCGATAGAAGCAATTTGAAACATATGTTTCACGCGAGAACGATTGTCGCAATAGAAATTTTGCGTTTGCATTCCGCCGCCGATTGACCAAGATACGGAAAATTTCTCCGGCAACGCGATCGAGTCGATCCGCTGCCTCCGTGGAACTGCCAGCGCGAAATCAGCGCCTGCAATCCGCTGGGAGCGGGCTTGTGCGGAAGTGTGTCCGGCCGTGCCGGAGAAGTGCAGTCAAAGAGGAGGGGTTATGTTGAGTGAGCGCGAAAGTGGGAAGTGGGGCCCCGGTAAGTTCCTAAGCTTCGTAGCGTTGTTGACGGTCGCCATGCTGTTGTTGCTCGCGGACACGGCCGCGGGCCAATCGACGTTCGGGTCGATTTTTGGAACGTTGAAGGATGCATCCGGGAATGTGGTTACGGGCGCCACAATCACGTTGAAGAACACGGGAACAGATATCGAACGAAGCGTGACGACCGACGCGAACGGCGCGTATTCGTTCCTAAGCCTCGAGCCAGGAATCTATTCGCTGGCGATGCAGATGGCAGGTTTTCAGAAGCTCGAATATCCAAACGTGGATTTGCAGGCGCGCGAGACGAAGCGTATCGATTCGGCATTGAAGATCGCTTCGCAATCGCAAACGGTGCTGGTTGAAGACACGGCAGGCGCGGTCATTACGACGGACGTTTCCAACCTCGCGCAGACGAAGACCGGAAGAGAACTCGTAGACTTGCCGGTCGCGATCTTTACGCGGGCGTCGGGTTCCACCAGTCCGATTTCGACTTTGACGACGCAGCCGGGAGTGCAAACGGACGACAATGGAAATCTGAGTGTGGCGGGGGCGACGCCAGCTCTGATGTCCTACACAATCGACGGCATCAGCAGCGTGAGCGTGGAGGCCAGCGGGCCTTTGAACGAGCTCTTTCCGTCGTTCAATTCGATTGCGGAAATCCGCGTGAACGCGACGAACAATAACGCGGAGTTCAGCGGTGTGAGCGACGTGACGACCATCTCGCGGAGCGGAGGCAATTCTTTTCACGGCGGACTTTTCGAAAATCATCAGAACACAGCGATCAACGCGGGGAATCCGTTTACCGGGAAGCCCAAAATCGTTATGAACGATTTCGGTGGTTTTTGGGGCGGACCGGTGCGAATGCCCGGTCTATATAACGGGCGCGACAAAACGTTTTTCTTCATGAGCTATGAAGGGCTTCGCTTGCCGAAGCAGGTACCGTTAACCGAAAACGTTCCCACACTGGCGATGCGCGGCGGCGATTTGTGCGCCTACCTGAATGGAGTACAAATCTATCAGCCGGATGGAAGTTCCATCCCGTGCAATGCGGTTCCGATTTCGCCACTAGCCGCCAACGTGCTGAAGTATCTTGTTCCCGCGCCGAACACAGGCGCGCCAGACGCAACCTCCAACAATTACCGCGTCAATTTTCCGACTCCAATCTCCAGCAATCAGGCAGATTTGCGCATCGACCAAAAGCTGACTCCGAATCAAATGATTTATGCACGCGCGACATTCAAAACGCGGCAGGTAACCGCCGCACCGGGCGCCGGGCCGTGGAATACGCAAGGAACGACGGCGCTGGGGCCGTTCTCCCTTCCGGAGCAGGATTCGGGACTCACGATCGCGTACAACTACGTCATCCGGCCGACGCTGATTAACGAATTGCGTGCCGGCTTCAATCAAATGCACACGTCGACGAGCTTCAACAATAACAATGCGGCGCTGCTGGCGCAGCTGGGGCTCGTTGTTCCGACGGGGCTCGTATTGCCGACCGCTTCCGAAGTGCCCAATTTCCAAATCACGGGTTTTCAACAGACCGGCGGGGCGAATCCTTCGTTCCAGCAAAGCAAAATCATGCAGGTGCTGGACAACGTGACATGGACCAAGGGAAGGCACACATTCAAGTTTGGCGGCGACGTGCGGCGAATGACCGACCACGACGACAACGTGTTCGGAAATCAGCGGCTCGGTCAATTCGTGTTTAATGGCGCGGTCACGAATCTCGACTTGAACGGGAATGATCCAAGCACGAGTGGCACGAAGCCCGTGATTGGTGATCCATACACGGCATTTCTATTGGGCTACCCGGACTATGTTTTTCTTTCCCAGGTAAACAATCCGAACATGAACGGACTTGGCTATTCGTATGCGGTATTCGCGCAAGACGATTGGAGAGTGACTCCGAGCCTTACGATTAATTTTGGTTTGCGCTATGAATTGCATCCTCCGCTGAAGGATACGCAATACAACACGGCCGATTTTCTTCCCGATTGGACGGGAACGGTAAACGGACAAGTGGTTCACGGCGCTGTGGTGGTGCCAAACGACAAGACGCTTGCATTGACCGAGCCTGCGTTTGCGGCTTCCATCGCGCCGACGCCGATTCTGACGGCGAAACAAGCGGGATTGCCGGACAAGCTGCGGTACACGGACAAGAAAGACCTGGGCCCGCGAATCGGATTTGCGTGGCGGCCGTTTCACAACGACAGGACGGTCTTCCGCGGAGGCTACGGAAGATTTATCGAAGCGCCGCTTGGTTTTTCATTGGTGTCTGGTTGGGCGGTCAGTGCGAGCAGCGTGAACTACTACGGCCAGAGCTTTGACTCCGCTGGAAATGCGGCGCTGTCGTTTCCATCGCCGTTCCCTTCCAACATCAATGCGGTCGGACAGGAAAGTTTTTACTACGCGTTCCCCGTGAAGTACCACGACCCAACGGTGCAGGAGTGGAATTTGACGTTTGAGCGAGAGCTGGGTTTCGGAACCGGGTTGCGACTCTCCTACACCGGCAGCCACGGATCGAATCTCGAAACAATGGCGGACCTCAACCAGGTTCCTGCGAACACGCAAGGCTACAGCGTTGCATCCGCAAATGTGCCTTATCCGATCTGGGGCGTGCTCCAAAGCGTGCAAAACGGCGCGGAGAGCAATTACCACAACATAACCATCGAAGTGAAAAAGCGTTTCGCGCAAGGGCTGCAGTTCCAGAGCAGCTACTCTTTCACACGCGATCTTTCGAATGAAGGCGGTGCGGTGCCAACGGCGTTTGTCGGCGCTGGCGGCAACTGGGTGTCCGACCGTTTTCATCTAGGCTTGGACTACGGCAACGTGGCTTACGACCGGCGGCACCGATTCCTGACGACGTATTTGTACGAACTTCCGTTCGGCAAGGGCAAGAAGTTCGCGAACAGTTCGAACGAGTTTGTGGACCGGCTCATCGGCGGATGGGAAGTTGCCGGCGTGGTGGTCGTGCAGAGCGGACCATTTTTGACGCCGTACGAGCAGACATCTGATCCGTCCGGCACGAACATGATTAACGTTGTCGGATCGACGCGTCCGGACGTCGTGCCGGGAGTTTCGCCGTACGCGGCGAGTTCGACAGGGTTCTTTCTGAATCCGGCCGCGTTCGCGGTTCCTTCGTCGAATATAGGGCGATTCGGCAACGCTCCGGTGGGAGGAATTGTTGGACCAGGAACGCGCGCCGTTTCGATGTCGTTGATGAAGACCGTGCGATTCACGGAGGGATTGCGGCTCCAGTTCGGAGCGGAAGTGGCGAACCTTTTCAATCATCGCAATTATGAGCCGCCGAGCTTGCTTGTGACAGACGGGAACACGGCTGGTTTCGGCCAGTTGACAGGCTTGCAGTCGGCGGAAGGGGCCGGACCGCGCGCAGTGCAGATTACCGCGCGGCTCAACTTCTGACACGATTGCCAGTCTGCAAACTGAAACACAAGAATGAAGGAGCGCTGCCATTCGTACATGGTCGCGCTCTTTTGTTGTTGCACGGCGATGCCCGTCTGGGCACAAGGGCGAACGCGGAGCGTCCTCTGCGCGCACAGCCCAGTACACTGGAAATAATTTCGGGCTCCATCCTCTACTGGGGAACATCGAAAAATGAAAAAGCTTTTGGTCGGCGCGGGGCTCAGCATTGTGGGAATTGCGGCGGTACTGACCTGGTGGACGGTTCATCCCGCTCCTTCGCATTTGCAGAGTTCCAACAAGATTCCGGCCTCGGTATGGGGCGGGGGACCGACGAAGATTACGCTTGAAACGGAAAGTTCGACGCCCGTGACCATGAGCATTACGTTTGCGGACCATTCGAAGCCTGCCGGCGAGCAGCCGATTTTGGAGACGGCTGAAAAAACCATTTCCGGAATTCATTCGTGGAGCGTGAGCGTTCCGAACCAGGTGGGCGGATATATTGAAGTGGAAGCGCAGCACCCGAAGGCAGGCGACTGGCTGAAATGGAAAGTTGGGTTCAACGGCCACGTTGTAAAGGAAGAAAAGGAAACGCTCGACAAGGATTTGGAGCCGAAGACGGCGTTCTTTCTGCAACTGCACCTTGACGATTATTCCAAGGCGCTCGACGAAATGCAGGAAGTGCAGCCCACGACGTCTGAATCGCCCGAAGACAACTAAGCCGATTTGCGGCGCAATACTGGCAAAGAGAAAAGAAGACCGAGAATCAGGCCGCTCAGAAGTGCCAGCAGGCAATGTTCGAATTTCACTTTGGTGGCCATCATGAAGACGATGCTGAGAGCGAGGAACGTACGAATCCGGACCGAGACGGGCAGTGACTTATTTTGAAGCGCCGCGGAAAGAGCAGCGCCGCCTTTCGGAATCGCCAGGCGAATCGCGCGCATCTTCGGCATGTTGATTACGATACCGAGCAGCATCACGACGACGATTCCGATGAGCGAGCCCGGAATCCAGCCGAATTTCATCGCACCCAAAACTGACGCCAGGTAACCGCCGGTAAGAATGAGCACGGCGAGCGCGGGACCGTTGAATACCGGCGCAAAACGGCCGAATCGCAGCCACAGTTGCGCTTCCTCTGGCGTGGTGGATTCGCGCAAATAGGTGACCGCGGCCCACTCAATGCTGAACGCGATGAAAAGCAGCAGCGCGGAAGCGACGTGGATGAAGAGGACGAAAGTGTAAAGACTCATCGAGCTACCTCGCGCGACTGAAGGTTGTGAGCTGCCTGCAGTGAAAATTTTGGAATCAGTTGGCGTTTCGTCGCCGTCTCTGGGCGGGAAGTTCAGCCGCAGTTTTTATGATGGCAGGGATGGAGAGGCCAACGTTCAAGGCTATCAAAGGGCTAATCTGATTCGAAAGGTCGTGTGCTAGAGCGACAATTCCGCCCAGTAAGGCCAGACCTACAAATTGTGCCCAATAAATCCAATCAAAGTCAGGTCTTTCCACTTTGCGTGATTGTGAGATCAAGTACAGACGGAAAAGATTTACAGCAAGTCCACCGAAGAATCCGAAGGTGAACGCAGAGAAGCGATGGTCCCAGAAAGTCACGCTACCTTGTCTGACAAGGCAGTTAGAAGTCGAGTTCCAAGTCCGTGAGTCTGCCGGTAGTGCTTGCGCGTGGTATAAAGATCGCGACCTCTCTCATCGGGTACGGAAGATCGAATAATCTCATCCTGGAGATAATCGATTAGTTGTCGGATTTCCTCGATCGGGAGCTTTGTTTGCTCCGCTAAACCGTCGAGAGTGCGCCACTCATATCTTGCGTCTTCCATGGCATCAATCACGGCTTTTCTGGCATCGGCGGCGACCGATCCGTTCGAGCCGGCAGGCGGCAGGCTGATCGAATTGTTCGTATCCTTCATGGCCACAGAATACGCGCCTATCGCACGGCTTTCAAGACATTTCCCAATGAGCCAGCTACGTTAACGATATACTGCGAGAAACGTTGCCAATCTTCGCTACCCGCGCTTGCGCTGAAATTCCTTCATGAAACTGGTCAGAGCTTCGACGGCCGCAAGTTCGACGGCGTTATAGAGCGAGATGCGCATGCCGCCGACGGAGCGATGGCCGGGAGTGCCGACGAGTCCGGCTGTTTCGGCTTGCTTGGCAAATTCCTTTTCGACGGCTTCGTCGCCGCCCGCGATACGGAAGACGACGTTCATGCGCGAGCGGGAAGCTGGTTCAACGGGGCATTTAAAGTAGCCACTGCTCGAGTCAATCGTGTCGTAAAGCAATTTGGCTTTGGCTTCATTGCGCTTTTGCACCGCGGAAATGCCGCCGAGGGAATCGATCCACTCCATCACGAGGCCGATGATGTAAATCGCGAACGTAGGAGGCGTGTGATAGAGCGACTTTTCTTTGATGTGCGTGCGGTATTGAAGAAGCGTCGGGAGATTCTTGTCGGCGCGTTCGGCGAGATCTTTGCGGATGATGACGACGGTTGCGCCGCTGGGGCCGAGATTTTTCTGTGCTCCGGCGAAGACGACGCCGAATTTCTTGACGTCGATTGGCCGCGAAGCGATGTCGGAAGACATATCCGCGACGAGCGGGACGTCGCCCGTTTCCGGCATCGTGTGATACTGCGTGCCCTCGATCGTGTTGTTGGTGCACATATGGACGTACGAAGCGTCCGCCGACAGCGACAGGTCGCTCTGGCTTGGCACTCGGGTGAACTTGACCGGTTCCGTCGTGCCCGCGATTCTGTGCGCAATTCCCTTTTTCAATTCGCCGAGCGCCTTTGCGGTCCACGTGCCTGTGTGAATCAGGTCGACGGGTTTGTTCGGCAAGCACAGATTCATCGGCGCCATGGTGAACTGCATGCTGCCGCCGCCTTGCACGAAGATCACCGCGTACTCGTCCGGAATTGCGAGGTGTTTGCGCAGGCCGGCTTCAGCCGCGGCGTTGATGCTTTCAAATTCGGGCGAGCGGTGGCTCATTTCCATTACGGACATACCGGAGCCGCGCCAATCGAGCAGCTCTTCGCGGATGCGCTCAAGCACGGCAAGGGGAAGCGCGGCGGGGCCGGCGTTGAAATTGAAGACACGTTTCGCAGCAGGAGCAGTGACAGAGGAAGACACGGTCATATTCTCCAGAAGGGCGAGTCGCCCGTTTTTGAGTGCAAGCCAATGCGCCGGGGAACCGCGGGGCCGCGAACGGGCGTTGCAGGAACTTAGAATAACACGCGGCATCGATGCGAAGAGAATCGCGCGCGGCGCGCACGAGTGGATGTAAAATGCGGGCGGCGAGGGACCCTTATGAAACGGCGCGAATTGCTACAGAAAGCAGGGTTTGCGGCAGCAGCATTGGCAATACCAAAATGGGCGAACGCGGCGAGCGCGGCGAAGGTGGATTGCTTGTTTCAACTGTCCGTGATTACCGATGAAATTACGCAGGACTTTGGCCATGCGCTGGAAGTGGCCGCAAACGAATTTGGCGTCGGCTTCGTCGAGATACGCGGACTGTGGAAGAAAAACATCGTCAATCTGGATGAAAAGGAAGTCGCGGAAGCGAAGAAGTTGCTCGCGAAATACGATTTGAAGGTGACGGACATCGCCAGTCCGTTATTTAAAGTGGATTGGCCTGGTGCGCCGAAATCGAAATATAGCCCAACTGGATCGGCGTACAACGCGAGCTTCACGTTCGAACAGCAAGACGAGGTGCTGGAACGCGCGACTGCGATGGCGCGAGCGTTCGGAACGAATAAAGTGCGCATGTTCGATTTTTGGCGGCTGGAAAGCGACAAGCCCTATCGCGATGCGATGGATGCAAAAATTCGCGAATTTGCGGAGAAGGCCGCGAAGAATAATATCCTTCTGATTCTAGAGAACGAATACGAATGCAATTCTGGCACTGGAGCTGAAGCCGCGCGTACTCTTGCTGCGGTGCCGAACAAAAATTTCCTGATCAATTGGGATCCTGGCAACGCGGCAGCGCTTGGCGAAAAAGCGTATCCCGACGGTTATGCAAAGGTGCCGAGGGAGCGCATCGGTCATATGCATCTGAAGGACGTGCAGAAAAAGGCCGACGGCACGTACGGCTGGGCCGCGATGGGAAAGGGCATCATCGATTATGCCGAGCAGTTCCGCGCGATGCTGCGCGACGGCTATCGCGGGACGATGAGCCTTGAGACTCACTGGGAAGGTGGCGGCACGCCGGAAGAATCTTCCCGCATCTGCATGGCGGGAACGAAAGAATTGCTGCGCAAAGCAGGCGCGCTCAAGTAAAACGAAATCAATTCGCGAGGTAATGTCCCATGCCCGAGAAGAGTTCGAGACGCGATTTTCTGAAATGGAGCGCGACGGCTGCCGGTTCGGTCAGTTTTCCTGCAAGAAGCTACTCGCGCATTCTTGGAGCGAACAACGTCGTGCGCACCGGCGTGATCGGTTTTTCGGACCGGTTTCGCGAAGCGTTGTTTCCCGCATTTTTGAAACACGCGGGGGCACAGCAGTTTGAAATTAACGCGCTGTCCGACATCTGGAAGCGCCGCCGCGACGATGGGGTCGCGCTCATCACGGAGAGTACGGGCCATCGCGTGGCGCTCTGCCGCAATAACGACGAACTCTACGATCGCAAGGACATCGACGCAGTCATCATCGCGACCGCCGATTTCCAGCACGCGCAGCACGGCATCGAAGCCGTTAAAAACAACGTGGATGCCTACGTTGAAAAGCCGACCGCGCACACGATGGAAGACGCGCGTGAATTCCGTAAAGCCGTGCGGCAGACCGGCCGCATCGTGCAGGTTGGCACGCAGCGCCGCAGCGCGAAAAATTACCAGCGCGCAAAGGAATTCATCCAGTCCGGCCAGTTTGGCGACATCGTCAGCGTCGAAATGACCTGGAACGTGAATCAGCCGGGCCGCTGGCGCCGGCCGATTCTCGTGAAGCAGTTGAAGGAAGAAGACACCGACTGGAAGCGCTTTCTGATGAACAAGCCGATGATTCCCTTCGACGCGCGGAAATATCTCGAGTTTCGCCTGTTCTGGCCGTATTCGAGCGGCATCCCGGATCAGTGGATGGTGCACCAGATTGACACCGTGCACTGGTTTACGAATTTGCCGCGTCCGCGCAGCGTTGTGGCGAACGGCGGAATCTATCTTTGGAAAGACGGCCGCGAGAATTGGGACACGCTGACTGCCGTGTTCGATTACGGTCCGCTGAACGACCCGGCCAAAGGTTTTCAGGTGGTCTATTCGTCGCGACAGACGAATTCGGCCGGCGACGTGAAAGAGCTTTACCGTTCGAATGCCGGCACGCTTGATCTTGATAAAAACACCATCAGCGCGGACGGTGGACTCGATGAAGGATCAGCCCGCGCGATGGGAATGAAAGCCAACAAACTTCCGACGAAGAATTTAATCGAAGGCGGCACTGGAATCGAAACCAGTTCGAATGCAGGCGTGGATGAAGCGACCAGCGCCAACATGCGGAACTGGATGGAGTGCGTGCGCAATTCAAAAACGCCCAACGCGAATATCGAAGCGGGCTACAGCCACTCTGTCGCACTTTGCATGACGATCGCCGCGATCCAGACCGGGCAGCGTGTTACATTTGACGACGACGCGCAGGAAGTTATGGTGGCCGGGAAAGCCTGGACGCCGGTCTGAGATTCTCCCGCCAGAGCTGTATCGGTCAATCGAGCCGCGGTTTTCCGGAGTCTGACAGCTCGATCAAGTCTTCCGGAAACGGCTCAAAATAATGTTGCTGCGCCAAATAGGACTGCTGAAATCGCGCAATCCACGAACGCACCACGGCCAGCACACTCGAAAGTGGCAGGCGTCTCTTCCGGTAACGTTCCAGAGTGGCGAGAAAATGCCTTCGCTCTTGCGCGGATAGACCGTCGGATACGTAGCCGAGCGCGTGCTCCAGGACGTTGCAATGTGAAGTGTGGCGCGCCGGCCGCGCCAGCGCTTCGTGCAATTTTTCGCGATAAGCCGCTTCTATTTCTTTCCAGGATTTTTTCTGCGGATTGGCAAGGATTCGGCCCATCTCCCGCATCGCTTGCTGGCTGTAGGCCATAAAAACAAATTTATGCGACGCGTGAAACTCGATGAGCGCCGCGGCCGAACGTTTTGCAATGCACTCGCGATAGCGCGCCAGGGTAAAAATCTTGATCAGAAAATGTTCGCGCAAGTTGAAGTTGCGCAACCGTCCTTCATCTTCAATGGCCGCCGTTGGGAAGTGTTCAAGGACGGCCGCACCAAACATTCCCGCGCCTTTGCCGATCGCGGCCGCGCGTTCGGTGGTCGCGTAAACTTTTACGTCGCTGATTCCGCAGGAGGGCGACCGGCTTTTCAGGAGAAATCCATCGGTGTCGCCATTGTTTTGCAAAAAGTCTTCAATAAACGTTTGCATGTCGCGGGTCGCATCCACGTCCGTGCCCGGCTGAAGGAGTTTCAATTCTTTGCCAAATTGAACCAGTCGCACAGGGAGACGCGGCGTGCCGAGCCCAATGTGGGCTTCGGGACACACATCCACGAACGCGACATGCGGCTCGAGCAAATCGATCAGACGATCGCGGAGGATGCTGCCGTCATAGCGGCAAGCTTCAAAACCAAGGCAACGGCTGACGACGACACGCGGTTTCGGAAATCGTTTCAAGCAGTTCCCACTTCGGTTACCAGAGCAAATTCCACGCGGTGCCGCATTGGATCGATGCGTTCGGCGCGCACGCGAACGCGGTCACCCAATTTCCACGAACGCTGTTTTGAAAGTGGCGTAGCAGCGCCACGCCCGCGGCCGCCACGCTCCCCGGAAATTCCCGTCGCCACAATTGCATGCTCGTGCTCGCGGTACAGGCAGCGTGCTCCCGCGGCGTCTTCCAGCGCGCCAATCGGCAACAGTCCTTCGACAAAGACTTCCATCAGCTCCACGAAGCAGCCGTACTTCTGCACCGAAATAATCAAGCCGTCATATTCGTCGCCAAGATGCTGCTCCATGAACTGAGCCGTTTTCCAGTCGCGCAATTCGCGTTCCGCGGTGGCAGCGCGGCGCTCCGCGTCGGAAGTCTCCGTCGCAAGCTCTTCCAGAACGCGATGGGAATAAAGGGCCGCGGTCGCAGCCTTCAGCAGGTGCGGTTCGGGTGGAGGATTTGGCCCTGGATTCGCCAAAGCCCATTTCAACGCACGATGCACGACAAGATCCGGATAACGCCGGATGGGCGAGGTAAAGTGTGTGTATTCATCAAATCCGAGCGCAAAGTGCCCCAAAGATTCCGGCGCGTAGCGCGCTTGTTTCAGCGAGCGCAGCATCAGGTAAGAAACGATGCGCTCCTCGGTCTTGCCCGCGAGCTTTCGCAATAATTTTTGATAGTGCTGCGGAGTAAGGCTCAATTCGCTTGCGCCGGGTAGGGCGACTTTCATCCCGCGTTCGCGCCCGTGCCCCGCCGAATCCGGACGGCCGCGCTTCGCTGGAGCCGGGACGCGCCCGTGTTTCACGGCAATCTCGCGCTGATGCAGATTTTCAACTCCAAGCGAATAGCCAAATGCCCTCGCCAACTCTTCAAACTCCAGCACTTTCCTCGCGTCGGGCTTTTCATGAACGCGATGCAGCGCGGCAATTCCCCGCTTCAGCAGATACCCGGCGACGGCACGATTCGCCGCGAGCATGAACTCCTCAATCAAGCGGTGTGCAATATTGCGTTCGCTCCGCGTAATGTTGGTCATTTTCTGTTCTTCGTCGAATTCAATCACCGGTTCCGGCAGATCGAAGTCAATCGATCCATGTTCGTTGCGCCTCGCGTTCAACAAAAGCGCGAGTTCCTTCATATTTTCAAAGTGTGGCGCCAGCGCGGAGTAGCGCTTCGTCATCTCGGCGTCGCCCTCCAGCACTTTGTTGACGTTTGTGTACGTCATCCGCTCGGCGGAGCGAATGATGCCCGCCGTCATCCGCGAACTCGTCATTCGCCCAGCGGCGTCAAAGTCCATCAGCGCGCTCATCACCAACCGGTCTTCGTGAGGATTCAGCGAGCAAATTCCGTTCGACAGCTCTTCCGGCAGCATCGGCACCGCACGGTGCAAAAAATAAACCGACGTGCCGCGCAGCCGCGCCTCATTGTCGAGCGTCGTCAACGTCCGAACGTAATTCGCCACGTCCGCGATGTGCACCTGCAGATGCCAACCGCCCGCCCGCTTCTCAACGTAAACCGCATCGTCAAAATCGCGCGCTGTTTCTCCGTCAATCGTCACAATGGGCAGCGAACGAAAGTCTTCCCGACCCGCGCGGTCGGCGTCATCCACCGGGTGCGCGCGCTCTTCCGCTTCCCGCACCGCTTCCGGCGAAAACTCGTGCGGCAGATGATGCTTGCGAATCACGATCTCTGTATCCACCCCGAGATCGCCCGGATTCCCGAGGATTTCAATCACGCGCCCGACCGGAGCCAAGCCGCCGCGCGGATATCGCACCAATTCCGCGTTCACGACCGCTCCATCCAGTTCTTTCAAGCGCGGCAGCCGCCGGCTCTTTTGCCCCTCTTCCGCAGAAGCCAAACCAAGCTTCGCTCGCAACGCCGCCGTCAATTCCTGTCCCGGCGGAATCTCGATCTGGTGGTGAATTCGCGTGTCGTACGGCAGCACCACGTTGCTATGCGGCCCGTAGCGAAAAAGTCCCACGACGCTCGGGTGCGCACGGTTCAGCACCCGCACGATGCGTCCTTCGATCCGCTGCCCCTCGCCGGAGAATCCGCGCCGGCTGATTTCGACCGCGACATGGTCGCCGTGCATCGCGTCTTCCGTTGCGTGCCGTGGGATGAAGATGTCGCCTTCGATGTTGGGAATCGGCTGGTCCGGAATCACAAACCCGTACCCATCCTGATGCAACACCAAGCGTCCGCTGACACTGTTTCCGGGCAGTCGTCTGGCCGTCGGAGCACTGTCGGCTGGGCGTTTCGTGCCCGATTCCGATTCGAATTTTTTGCCCCGCAGCTTGTATTTTCCCGGCGCGACTTCTGCGATCAGACTGCGTTTCTTCAATTTGGAAAGCATTTTGAAAAGCGGCTTTCGCTCGCTCTTCGATAGATGCAGTCCTTGGACAATTTCTGTCGTGGTAACGCTCTCATTCCTAACCTGCAGAAAACGCAATATGTTATCGGGGCTTAGAGAGGAGCTTTTTGACATGGACGGTACGCTAGCCGAAAGTTATAAAGATTCCGTTAAAAACTCTGCCCTTTCCTCGGCTTTTCCGCAACAAATTTCCCCGTTTTGGGGTTAAATGAAGCAGGCCAACACACGACCGGTGAGCCACCCTCCGTCAGGCTTACCGGATTCCCCGTAAGGGGAAGAATAGGGAGGCGAGAAGACCTGGCTCGCCTCCCTTTTCGTTTCCCGTGGAACAATCTTCCCGTAACAATCATCCAAGGAAGTGCGTGTTATAATCCACCATGGGCGTCACGTTAAAAGACATTGCCCGCGATCTCGGCGTAAGCGTTATCACGGTCTCGAAAGCCCTCCGCAATCACTCCGATATAAGTGATCAAACCAAGGCGCGCGTGCTCAAGCGCGTCCAGGAGCTGAATTACCGCCCGAATCTCGCCGCCCGGGCGCTCGTCACCGGCCGCACCAACATGATCGGCATGGTGATTCCAGACCTCGTGCACTCCTTTTTCTCGGAAGTCGTTCGCGGCGTTTCCGTCTCCCTCCGGAACAGCGGCTATACGCTGGTTGTCACCTCGTCTGAGCAGGACCCCAAAATCGAGCGCCAGGCTGTCGAGCAGTTCATCACGCGCCGCGTCGATATGCTGCTCATCGCGTCCACCCATTGGACTGTCGAGATGTTCCGCCGGATTGAAGAAGCTGGCATTCCCTACATTTTGATTGATCGGAGCTTCCTGGGCCTGGCGGCGCATTTCGTCGGGGTGAATGACGAAGAGGTTGGCGCGCTGGCGACGCAACATTTAATCGATACCGGCTGCAAACGCATCGCTCACATCGGTGGACCTGCGCTCAGCCCGCTGCTGGGACGCCTTGAAGGTTACAAACGCGCCCTCACCAAAAATGGCATCGCGGTCGACCCTGATCTCGTCATGAGCACGGACCGCGCCGAAGAACTCGGTGACGCTGCCGCCTACAGCGCGACCCAGATTTTGCTCGGACAGAACCCTCGCCCCGACGGCATCTTCTGCTACAACGATTTGGCCGCCTACGGCGCCATTTCGGCAATCCTCGATGCCGGTCTGCGAGTCCCCGAAGATGTTTCCGTCATCGGCTGCGGCAATCTGCTTTACAACAAATTCCTGCGCGTGCCGCTCAGTAGCGTTGACCAGCAGACCGCCGTCATCGGCCAGCGCGCAGCCAAGCTTGCCTTGCAGCTGATTGAAGCCGATCAGGCTATTGTGCCCAAGCCAATTTTTCTCGAGCCCCGCCTCGTCCTCCGCGCCTCAACCCGGAAGCAGAAATCCGCGGCCAAGCCCTGATTGTACTTCTCGCAGCAGGCTATCGCCTTGGCCTGACCGTGCCTTGCTACTGGTGAATCCAGGCCAAATTATCGAAATGCAATCCTTCGCCGTGCAAAAACCGGAAATTTACGCCGGAGCTCGCGTCGCGCCATCCGGTGCGTACGCGCCGTAATTCGCCCCGCTTGAGCGTGATGGAAACCGCTCGCGTTTCCGGTGAACTGACGTTCACCATGGCGTCGCTCGATCCGCCGTTGTAAATATCGATGCCCGCAAAAATTTGCGGTACGGAAAACCAGATGTTCGCGCTGTCCGCGTTTTGATCTTTCAGCGCGAGGTGAAACGTCCCGAACTTTCCGCCGGGCACCGCAATCGTCCACTGCGAGTCGCCCCACGCAATTGGCGCGGCCGGATAAAAGCCGTCCAGAATCGTTCCGGCGGTCAGGTGCGGATCGTCAAACGTCACGATGCGCACAGGAGCGTTTCCGCCGCTCCCTTGAATCGCAATGTCCCGCGCGCCTTCATGCCGGACGCGCAACACGCGGGTTTTCTCATCGAAGGTGTATCCCGACTTTGTCAAATCGGAAAGTTTTGCCAACGGCTTTCCATTCGCCGTGACGAACTCCGGCACAAAATCGAGCCGCAGCACTTCCGTCGCGTCCTCGTCGAATGTCGAATAGACCACCGATCCCGTTTCGTACGCGATCTTCGTCACCGGCGAAATTCCGCCCAGCAAATGCGATTCATTCTCGGGCGCCCATTCCGGTACCGCCCAGAATGCATCCATCAATCGCCGCGGCCCGTCGGTAAACTCGTCGGTGAACCACCACTGGTCCGTGTACGGCGCGTGCGCGGCTCCCGGCAACCCTTGCCAATATGTCACCCAGTTGTATGAACGAAACGCCGCATCCTTGTACGCCGCGTCGTTCGTTTTCGCGTAGTAGAACGCTTCCACTGCCGCCAGCCGCGACGTGTGGCTCTCGCAGCATTGATTCGGCAAATTGCAGCAGAATTGTTTTCCGTCGCCTTGTTCCGTCGTCACCGTCGCACCGTGCACCACATATTTCGGCCACTTCGGCGTTGTCTTCACCCAATCGATCAATTTCCGCGCGTGCTCGCGCCAGTCGGAATCTTTTTCCGGATGCAGCAGCACATACCGCGCCAGCTCCAGCGGAATTACCTGATTCATATTTTCCATACCGGGGCCAACGTCTTCGAAATAGCCGACCCACACGTTGTTCGTCATCGGGTATTTCATCAGCCACGACCATGCGCCTTCGCGCACCCGTTTGTAGCCGACAACGTCGCCCAGCCCCAGCCGAATCAGTTCATCGAATAGGATGATCGGCTCGACCACATTCGCCGAGTAGGGGCTCATTCCGCGCCCTCCTTCGAGCGATCCATCTCGCGCGAAGCAGCGGAACGGCCACGGCGAACTCTTTTCGTCGCCCGGCTGGAAATGTTTCGCGAGCATCTCCGCGCAGCGAATCGCCTCGCGCAAATACTTGGTGTTACCGGTCATTTCATAGAGACGCAGGTATGCGTAGCCATCCGCGCCGATCAGGTGGGGCTCGATAAAATCTTCGCCGTGCTGGCTCCATCCCGTGTAGCGTTTCGCGCCGGGATTCGCCGATGGATACGGAACCCCAGCCCACGAATAACCTTCGGGTGTCAGTCCGTTTTCCAGTTCATAGTCCATGTAGTTCTGCAGCATTTCCAGCGTTCGCGCGTCGCCCGTGTACGCGTAAAGCCGCTCGACAAATCCCTGCATCATCGCGCGCGGATATGCGGTCGAATTCACCCAATGCAATTCGGGAAACATTTCGTACGTTGCGCGATCGAAATCGAAGCAGCAATAGAAATAATCCAGCCGCTGCCGGTTGTATTGGTCCCACAGAATCGTCCACTGCGTCAGAACGTGCGACGAATACGAAAATCCCGCATCGTCTGCCATCGGCCACGGCAGCAATTTGCCCTGCGCGTCCAGCTGCACTGGCCGCCCGGCAATCGTCGGCTCATTTACCGTCGACGTCACCGGCCACTGTTGCTGTCCTGAAGCCGCGCCCGCAAAAAACAATCCCAGCGCCATCGTTCGCAAGAAACGCATCGCATCTCCTCGCATTCAAACATGAGCATATCCGCTTCGTTTCGGTTTTTACACTACGCCGTAGCCCACGCTGCGCTGTAGCTCAAGCTTTTGCGCCTGGGCTTTGGTAGCGTAGCCACTCCTGGCTGCGCATCTGCGTCTTTCTTGGAATTGGCCTCGCCCGCTCGGACCGGCTCATCTAGGAAATTTTGCTTCTACTGAGGACTGAAGACTGAGAACTGAAGACTGTTTTTTGGTAGCGTAGCCACTCCTGGCTGCGCATCTGCGTCTTTCTTCGAACTGGCCTCGCCCGCTCGGACCGGCTCATCTAGGAAATTTTGCTTCTACTGAGGACTGAAGACTGAGAACTGAAGACTTGTTTTTGGTGCGGATGAGAGGACTCGAACCTCCACGGGTGTTACCCCACAGGCTTCTGAGACCTGCGCGTCTGCCAGTTCCGCCACATCCGCACTGCTGTTTGCTCGCGAAAGCTCTGAGGCTGTACAACGAGGCTTCTCTATCTTCTCCGCCCCTCGCCGCCTTTGTCAACGCAGACAGACCTCCCAACTCCAGTCCGACGCCCAATTCCCTGCGCCGCCCCCGTAATTACCGCAATTTTGTTAATTTCTGCTCCTGCCACGGCCCCCTCCGCTCTTCCCCGTACTATTCGTTTTGGTGATGCTTGACACTAGCTTTTCTTATTCTCGGTGCTATACTCCGGCCCAGAATACCGTATTACCCCTTGCCCGCTTCCTGGGCTTCTCTTCCAGAAAGCTGGCACCGCGGATCGGTTCCAGTCGGAGGTCATTATGGAATCTATTCAGGGGCCCATCTTGTATCTTCTGATCGCCGGCGGAGCTTTGACGGCCGCTTTCCTCGGTCTCCTCATCTGGCGCAGTCTGCTGGAAAGCCACGAAGACGATCAGATCTTCCTTGGAACGGCCGAAAAACACCTGGCTCAGGAACAGCAGTTGCTTGTGGCGCGCATCAATACGCTATCCCGGCCAATTACCATGACCGGAATTCTCGCCGGGATACTTTTGTTGTCAGCGGCGGCTATCTGGGTCTATCACGGCTTGAAGCAGAACTTCTGATCGCTTCCCGTCGTTTCGCGCAACTCGCTTACTGCGACGGCGGTTTGCTCGCAGTTCCTGTTGCAGGAACGGGTGTGTTCGCTGGAGCGCCCGCCGGTTGTTTGATCGTCTGCACGACGGAAGTGTGGTCGTGCGCGATCAGCCAGTGCGTGTCCTTCTTGATGAGTATCAGCGTCGTCTGCCCTCGCGCGCCGGTTGGCGTGCCGTCCACGGTCGCTTCGAATTCCCATTGGTAACAAGCCCACGCCGTCGTTCCGTTCACTCGGATGTACGAATTCATTCTGTCCAGCCGCACCTGCTGCATGTGCGACCGCTGTTGCTGATAAAGCGCCAGATAATTCGTCCAGCCCAGCACCGGTGCCGCCCATGCGCCGCTCACCACAGAAACGTCGTCCGAATAAACTTTGTGCATCCGCTCGGTATCGCCCAGTTGCCACGCGCCTAAATATTCGCTCAGCATGTAGTCGATCTGCTGTTCGTCCGTCAGCGGCACAACCGGATTCGCGCTGTTGTTGTCCACTTTCGGCGGCTCGTTCTTTTTCTTCTTCTTGTCGTTTTGAGCATGAGCGCCCGGCGCAGCGGCCAGCGCCAGCAGCATACAAAGCGCCGCAAGTGTCGCGCCCAGCGCGCGCATCACGTTGCAAATTCGCCGTGAACCGTGTGTCGTAACTCCAGCCATAAATTCCCCCTCGAACTTGCCCATCCATTCCCGCAACTTGTCATCCTGAGGCGAACCATGAAGTTCGCCGAAGCACCTCAACCTAAAGTCCGAGCACCCAAACTCACGCGCGCGCGCGAACTGCATTTCGCTTTCGGCGAACGGCAAACCGCAAACGAGAAACATTTCTTCTTCAAGCAGTGTACGTCAGCGCGAGCGCGACGCGACGACCAGGTTCTCAAAGTAGCACAGGCACTCTTGCCTGTGCCGGTCGAGCCAAACGGCAACTAGCTACTATTTCCGGCGGGAAGCTGCCAGCAGGTTCACAAAGAGGCGATAGGCGCCCGGCACGCCTTCCGGCAATTGCCGGAAGAACGCAATCCCCGTGTAGATGTACGTTCCTTTGCCTAGCTTCGTATAAAGCAGCGCGCCATCCAGATCTTTTTCGCCCGGATCGTTCATCGCCAGCAGCGGCGTGTAGCGCGAATCGTATTCGCTCCAGAAATAAAGCCCGCGCTCCTGCACCCAACCCTTGAAATCGTCCTGCGTGATTTTGTTCGGCGTGTTCAGCAGCGCATCGTCCGGCTTCAAAAATTTCACTGGCGAAGTTTCATCGGTAATTCGCGGCAGCGGCTCGCCCGCCTTGTTCGCAATCTTCGCCGGATACGGCGCGTAGTTTTTTCCGTCCCAGGCAAAGTCGCGCTGATATTGCACCACCAGCGTTCCGCCATTCTGCGCATAGTCGAGCAGCCGCTGATTCGCGCCCGGCAATTCGCCGCGCAATTCATACGCGCGCACGCCCACCACGATCGCGTCGTATTTCGACAGGTCGCCAAAATTCAGCGCATTTGCATCCAGCATCTCCACGTGGATGCCCAGCATCTTCAGCGCGTCCGGCACCGGCTCGCTCTCCGCGCTGATGTACCCAACGCGCAAATTCTCCGGCACCTTTATATCGAACGCATGCACCACCGTCTGCGCCGGCTCTTCCCACGTCAGCGTCGGCATCGAAACCAGCGGCTCAATCGACGTCGTGAATTTCTCTTCGCCCCGCTTCGCGTACGCCGTAATTGTGTAGCGCCCCGCTTCCATCTTCGTCGGCGGAGTCACCGTAAGTTTCGCGTACCGGTCGCCCTCGCCCGTGAAGCTCACATCCACCGCGCCGCTGCTTTTCCATCCCGCCGGCACATCCAGCCCCACACTCACCGTCGCCGCCTTCTGCGAATACGAATGCACGCGCAAAAACACATCGAACGACTCATGCTTCGCCGTCAGCTTCTCAATCTCCTGCTTCGGCTCCACCGCCAGCGTATACGCCGGCACGACTTGAGGAGGGACCTGTTCGGCGTGAGTAGTATTTGCGGCCACGAAAAGGACCGGCGACTCCATGCTGAATCGATGATCTCCCACGCTCAGAGTTTGATTCACAGCAAATGCTGGGGATCCCACGGGTACGCCGATGGAAGTCCGGTCGCTGGCAAGGCGTGTCGCTCGAAGCGTATGCAATTCGTTATCGATTCCGCCATTCTTATCTTGCTGAGTCGTGCCATCAGGCAACACCAAGCCGTTGCTATCGAACACGCACAGTTCGGCGGTGCGGCAACGCCGCGCACTCGAAACCTCGGCAGTTTCACCGACAGCGACAAACTGCCTGTTCACGTTCGAGGTAATTTGGACCCTTGCCGCAAACTCGAGCGCATGGTCGATTCGTTCTTCAACCCAAACAAGCTCCCTCAAATCGCCCACGTTACAACCAGGTGGAACCGAGTTTCTTGCTAACGGCGGATCCAAAAGCTCTGCCGCCTGCGCAATTGCTTTAGCGGCTTTTGCCCAACTCAACCCAAGCGCTGCCTGCTTTGCCTCATCTAATTTGGCGTCAAATTTTGATGCCAAAGACTGCAGGTATTCTTTGCTACCCGCACACGCAACCAGCCCATGATTCGAAGTAAGGGCAGCCAGAGGCCTTGCCAAGGAGGCCGGATCGAGATCCTTACCATCCTCCCGTTTCAGTGCAAGCGGCCGCCGGAAAAACGGTGATCCCAAAAACGCAGCAATACCCTGCGTTCGATGATTCCCAAACGCATCTAGTCCGATTTCGCGCCAAGACTTTCCCCAAAGCGGGGAAACTTCGTCCAGCGGCAATACATACCCCGTCGGTTTGTCACTTCGATCCAAATCGAGAATAACAACCTCGTTGTTCGCGCTGCCCCACGCCGGTAACCCTTCTTTTAAATGCTCGGGATATGCATTCGCATCAGCCGCCCGCTGCACCGCAATCGGCGTCAACAATCCGGCAGCTTGATGATGTCCATGTCCGCCATGCACTCCACCCCAATTGTTGATCACAATGTTTGGACGGAACGTGCGAATCACTCGCACCATATCTTCCAAAACCTGATCGCCCCAGATCTTTTCCGTCTCCTCGGGCGTCTTCGAAAATCCGAAATCCTTCGCCCGCGTGAAATAAAGTTTCACGCCATAACCACGCGTCGCCGCCAGCAACTCTTGCGTCCGAATCAGCCCCAGTTGCGGCGCCTGCTCCGGCCCCAGCGCATTTTGCCCACCCTCGCCGCGCGTCAACGACAGCAGTGCCACATCCGCATGTAGTCCGCGTGCCAGATACGTCAGCACATCCGCTCGTTCATCATCCGGATGCGCCGTCACATACAAAATCCGCGTCGTCACTCGCGCACTGTCAATCGCTTCAATCGTTTCCGCAAGCCCCGGTCCAGTCCCCGGCGCCGCAGGAAACTGCCCATAACTCCGCGCACTCGCCAAACTCAATACCACCGCCGCCATCGCCACAATCTTCCGCATAACTCTCCCGCGCTTCAGTGCCATCTCCGCGCCCCTTCATCTGACGCTCTGCATCCCACTCGCGTTACTTCGCAAGCAGCCCTTCTCACCTCGCGCAGCCACCCCAAGGTGTTGTCGTGTTCCTCGCTCTTACCGAGAACTGATGACTGATGACTGGGAACTTGTTTTCTCAAACGGTTTACCCTGAGCGCTGTCCCCGAAGGGCCACTGCCTCTTCTCTTTCGACCAAATCAAATACGCCACCACTCCCAGCGCAATCTCCAGCAATCCCCATTTCCGCGCCGGCCCCGTTTGCCAAAAAAGCCACGCCCACCCAAACATCGTCAACACTGCCGGCACGGGATAGAGCCACATCTTGAACGGAAATTTCTCCGGCCCCCATCGCTTCCGCAACATCATCACGCCAACCGCTTGCCCGATAAACTGCACAATCAATCGCACCGCCAGAATTCCCGCGATGCTCGTCTGCAAATCCAGTGTCACGCTCAAAATCAGCGCCAGCGCTCCCAGCACCAGCAGCGACACGTGCGGAAAATGTTTTGTCGGATGCACTTTCGCGAATACCGACAAGAAATTCCCGTCCAGCGCCGCCGAGTAGGGCACCCGTGAATATCCGAGCAGCACGGAAAACACGCTTGCCAGCGCAATCCACAGCACCATGCACGTCACCACCTGCGCCGCGCCGTGCCCGTACAATCGCTCCACAAACAGACTCGCCAGAAATTTCGAATCCGCCGCCTCGCGCCACGGCACCACGCCCAGAATGCTCGCTTGCATCAGCAAATAAAGTGCGGCAATTCCCAGCACCGAAAGAAAAATCCCGCGCGGGATGTTTTTCTCCGGCTGTTTGATCTCGCCGCCCAAATGGCAAATGTTGTAGTAGCCCCAGTAGCTGTAAACCGTATTCACCATCGCCGCGCCCAGCCCCGCAAACCACAGCGACGAAAACGAAAACGCCCCTGCCGGAAAATCAAACGCAATTTTCCTGTCGAAATGCGTCAGGCCGCCCCAGATCATCCACAGCATCGTTCCCACAACGCCCGCCCACAGCAGCACCGAAATTTTTCCAATCGTCGTAATCCGCCTGTAGAGCAGCACAATCAGCAACACCACCAGCCCGCCCGAAATCGCTTTGCCTTCCCATTTTGTCAGTGGATGTAAAAAGCTCGCGTACCGCGCGAAGCCAATCGAAGCCGACGCCACCGAGAGCGGCGCTTGTATAAACGTCTGCCACACGAACAGGAACGACATCAGCCGTCCCAATTTCTGCGGCCCGTACGCCTCCCGCAAAAATACGTACGTTCCTCCCGCCTTCGGCATCGCCGCGCCCAGTTCGCTCCAGACGAACGCGTCCAGCGTCGCAATCACCGCGCCCGCAAGCCAGGCCAGGATCGCTTGCGGCCCGCCCATCGCCTTGATCACCAGCGAACTCACCACAAACGGGCCAATCCCCACAATCTCAATCATGTTCAGCGCGACGGCCTCTTTCAGTCCCAGCCCGCGCTCCAGTTGCCCGTCTTGCGTTCCCGTTGTGCTTGCCGTCGTAGGTGCCGCTTTCTGAAGCGGCCCTCCGCTTGCCTTCACCGCGTCGTCCGCCTGCCCGTTCTCGCCCTCACGCATCGTCCCGCGAGAATACCAAACCCATCGCCCTTTTCCTCTTTCTTGTCGAGGCAGCTTTACGCCGTCATATCGTTCCCGATTTTTCCCTGTTTTCTCTCTCTCGATTTTCTTTCCTTTTCTCTGTGCCCTCTGTGACTCTGTGGCAATCCCTCTTTCTTTATTTTCCCTTCACCATGCTATGCACCATCGCAATCTGTCCGCTATGCCAGATCGTGTGCTGCACAATTCCATTCAATAGGAATTCATAGGGATAGGTCCGCCCTGGCGTCTGCTTCCCTAAATCCTCCACCGGAAAATTCCGCATCCGTTCCTCCAGCAAATCCCGGCTCTTGTTCCACCGCTCCACAAGCTCGCCCCACGGAATCGCCGCCTCGCCCCATTCTTTCTCCGCTTCCCACTTCGGCATCGGGCACGATTCATTCGTCTTGCGGATTCGCTCATTCCACAGCAGCAAGTGCTGCAGCAGCTCCGCAATGGAATGTGTTCCTCCCGCAGGCTTCGTCACCGCTTGCCCGGGCGTAATTCGCGCCAATAATTCCGCGAGGCTCGGTCCGTACCACGCTCCCGCCACCGTCGCCTGTCGGTACGCCACGGCAATCTCTTCACACTTGTTCATCGCTCTCTCCTCCACGTCGCTCTCGTAGAGGCGAGTTTACCTCGCTAGGTTGTCTCTCGGCTTTGCTCGAAAGGTCCGAAGCGGCCCTCGTGTGGCATAGGCTTCAGCCTGTGCTCTTACGGCGGCGATCGCGGCAAGCTATCCGCCCCAATCGGATTCACACCTACGGGACGAGTTTCTGCACTCTCTGTATGCTTGTGTAGGGGCGGGACTTCAGTCCGCCCCTCTTGTGGCATAGGCTTCAGCCTGTGCTCTTACGGCTGCAATCGCGGCAAAGCTATCAGCCCCAATCGGACTCACACCTACAGGACGAGTTTCTGCACTCTCTGTTTGTATGTGTAGGGGGCGGGACTTCAGTCCGCCCTCTTGTGGCATAGGCTTCAGCCT
>Ga0209060_10000963_pt1 | contig 37150 bp, 36 predicted proteins | sample Coa_R1_8_FD_187155 | JGI IMG/M metagenome (GOLD analysis project Ga0209060, IMG submission 187155) | Surface soil microbial communities from Centralia Pennsylvania, which are recovering from an underground coalmine fire - Coalmine... | ecosystem: Environmental > Terrestrial > Soil >...
GTGGTGAAGAACGGCTCGAACAGGTGCGCGCGCACCTCGCCGCTCATCCCGGCGCCCTCGTCCGACACCGAGAGGAGCACGTAGGGGCGCGCGCCCCAGAAGCCCCGGGGCGCCTCGCGGCCGCCGTCGACCCAGACGTTGGAGGTCTCGATGGTCAGCTGGCCGCCGGTCGGCATGGCGTCGCGCGCGTTGACCGCCAGGTTGATCAGGATCTGCTCGACCTGGCCCGGGTCGAAGGAGATCGAGGTCAGCTCGTCGGCGCAGACGACCTGCAGCTGGATGTCCTCGCCGATGAGCCGCAGGATCATCTTCTCGGTGCGCCGGATGACCTCGTTCAGGTCGAGGACCTTGGGGGCGATGATCTCCTTGCGCGAGAACGCCAGCAGCTGGCGGGTCAGCGCCGCCGCGGACTGGGTCGCCTCGACCACCTCGGCCAGCCGCTCGCGCGTCGCGTGGGTGGGCGGCAGCGGCTGCAAGCTGTAGTCGATCCCCGCGGAGATGACGGTCAGGAGGTTGTTGAAGTCGTGCGCGATCCCGCCCGCCAGCCTGCCGATCGACTCCATCTTCTGGGCGTGCAGCAGCTGCTCCTCGAGCCGCTTTCGATCGGTGACGTCCGAGAAGGTCACCAGCACCTGCGCCAGGGCGCCGTTGGGGTCGCACACCGCCTCGGCGGTGATCTCCAGGTAGAAGCGCGACCCGTCACAGCGGGTCGCCTCGGTCTCCACCTTCTGGAGCTGGTTGTCGCGCAGCTGCGTCAGCGCGACGGCCGGCTCGTCGGTCGTCTTCCACAGGTCGAACAGCGAACGGCCGGCCAGCTCCTCGCCGGCAGAGTAGCCCCACAGGCGCTGGACCGCCGCGTTGGCGAACGTCAGCGTGCCGTTCGGATCGGCGATGGCGATCGCCTGCGCGCTCGAGCTGAGCACGGTGTCGAGGACGCGCAGGCGCTCCTCGGCGATCCGGCGATCGGTGACGTCCTGCACCGCGCCGATGGTGCGCAGCGGGCCGGCCGGTCCGGGCAACGGCCGGAAGGTGGTCCGCGAGCGCATCTGCAGCCAGCGCACCCGCCCCTGGCGATCGACGATGCGGTGCTCGAGGTCGAAGCTGCCGTCGCCCGCGGGATCGTGGGCCCGCTGGAGCTCCGTCACGACCCGCTCCATGTCCTCGGGATAGACCTGCGAGACGATCTTGGGGAGCGTCGCCGGCTCGTCCGCCTCCCAGCCGTACATCCGACGGAGCTCGAGCGACCAAAAGATCTGATCGGTCTCGTGATCGTGGTCGAAGATCCCGATGTTCCCGACGCGGATGGCCTGCCGCAACCGCTGATCGTCGTCTTGCATTGAGCAGTGTCTCCCTCCGGAGTCCGACTGTTCGCCACAAACGGCGCGGGTCGATTGTCACATTGTTCCAGATCCGGAGCTACATAAAATCAGTAGCGTTCGGCGCCGAATCAGCTCACGGTGCTCAGGGCTGCTCAGCCCGCGCTCAGGCGAGCCCGTAATCCGCGATCTTCTTGGCGATCGTCGGGTACGACACGCCGAGCAGGCGGGCCACCGCGGTCCGGTTGCCGCCCGCGAAGGCGAGCAGCCGCGCGATGTAGGCGCGCTCCAGCCCCTCGAGGTCGGGCGGCTTGCCGGCGGGGTCGACGTCGATGGAGAAGAACGACGCGGGGGCCGGCGTCGTGCCGGTGCGCGACGGCCCCGAGAGGACGATGCAGTCGTCGTCGATCACCTCGCGGGTCGAGAGGATGACGGCCCGCTCGATGACGTTGCGCAGCTCGCGCACGTTCCCCGGGTAGTCGTAGCCGAGCAGCAGCCGCTCGGTCGAGGCGGCGAAGCGAACCGCCGGCTTGCGCATCCGGGTGGCGAACCGGGTGAGGAAGTGACCCGCCAGCGGCAGGATGTCCTCGGGGCGCTCGCGCAGCGGCGGCACCCGGATGTGGAAGACGTCGAGCCGGTGGTAGAGATCCAGCCGGAAGGCCCCCTTCTCGACCTCGTCGGCCAGCTCCTTGTTGGTGGCGGCCACGACGCGGACGTTGATCGACAGGTCGCGGGTCCCGCCCAGCCGCCGGAAGGTCATCTCCTCCAGGACCTTCAGCAGCTTGGCCTGGGTGGCCACCGGCATCTCGCCGACCTCGTCGAGCAGCAGCGTGCCGCCGTCGGCCTCCTCGAACAGGCCCCGCTTCTGGGCCTTGGCGTCGGTGAAGGCGCCGCGCTCGTGCCCGAACAGCTCGCTCTCCAGCAGGCTCTCGGGCACCGAGGCGCAGTTGATCTCCACGAAGGGCCCGTCCTTGCGCCCCACCGTCCGCCGGGCGATGAGGTCGGCGATGAGCTCCTTGCCGGTCCCCGACTCGCCCTGGATGAGGACGGTCGTGTCGGGCGCCTCGGCCACCTTGTCGACCATGTCGATCACCTTCTGCATCGCCGCCGAGGCGCCGACCACGAAGTCGCCCATGGCCGCCTGCGCGCGGCCGGCCAGCTGGCGCACCTGCGCGCGCAGCCGCTGCGCCTCGATCGCCTTGCGCACGGTGACCACGAACTCGGGCAGCTGCAGCGGCTTCGACAGGTAGTCGAAGGCGCCCAGCTTGAGCGCCTGCACGGCGCTGGCCACGTCGGCGTAGGCCGTGGCGATCACCACCAGGGTGTCGAGGCTGCGCTCGCGCACCTCGCGCGACATCGCCTCGAGCACGGCGATCCCGTCGGTGTCGGGCAGGTGCCGGTCGAGGATCACCAGGTCGGGCGGCTCGCGCTGGAAGGCGGCCAGCCCGGCCTTGCCGTTTCCGGCGGTGGCCACCACGAACCCCTCCGCCGACAGCGCCTCCTCGGCCACGATGCGGAACGTCTTCTCGTCGTCGATGACCAGAACGGTTGGTTTCATGTCCTCACCTCCACGCCGACCGCCGGCGACTCACGCTCGATCTCGCCGTCGACGGGCAGCCGCACCCGAAACAGCGCCCCGCCCAGCGTCGAGGTGCCGCCCTCGATCGTCCCCCCGTGGGCCTCGACGAAGCGGCGCGAGGTGGGGAGACCCAGCCCGGTGCCGTTGGGCTTGGTGGTGAAGAACGGCTCGAACAGGTGCGCGCGCGCCTCCGCCGACAACCCCGGGCCGTCGTCGGCCACCTCGATCGTCGCCTCGCCGTCGCGCGCCGCCACCGCGACCGTCACCGCCCTCCCCGCCTCGACGGCGTTCTTGATCAGGTTCACCATCACCCCCTGGATCTTGTGGGCGTCGCAGCGGACCGGCAGCGTCGGCGGCGCGTTCACCGTCAGCCTCACGTCCCGGTCGGCCACCAGATCGCTCACCGCCTCGGCCGCGCGCGCCACCACCGCCGCCAGGTCGGCCGGCGCGCGGTCGATGCGCGGCGAGCGCGAGAACGAGAGCAGCGAGTCGACCACGTCGCGCAGGCGCGCGATCTCACCCACCACCTGCGGCCGCAGCCGCGCCACCCGCGCCTGGTTGGCGGGGTCCTGCGCGATGAGCTCGACGGCCATCCCCAGGCCGTTGAGCGCGTTCTTCAGCTCGTGTGCGATGGCGGCCGAGGTCTTGCCCATGGCGGCGAATCGCTCGGCCTCGACCAGCGCCGCCTGGGTGGCCACCAGCTCCTGGGTGCGGTCGCGCACCCGCTGCTCGAGCAGGCCGGCCGCCTCACGCAGCTCGTGGTCGCGCTTCTGGATCGACTGCTCCATCTGCTCGAACGCACCCAGCAAGGTCGAGATCTCCTCGGTCCCCGCGGGGCGCGGCGTGGCCGCCGCCGGCACGCGCTCGCCGCGCGCGATCCGGATGGCGCCGTCGGCCAGCGCCTGCAACGGGCGCGTCAGGTAGGTCGACAGCAGCACCCCCGCCAGCGTCGCCACGATGATGCCCAGGAGCAGGATGCCGCCCAGCGTCGCCCCCTGCTGCTCGATGTTGGCGGTCAGCGTCCGCCAGGGCCAGGAGAAGACCACCGCGTAGCGCGTCCCGCCGCCGACCGGCGCGTAGGCGAACAGCGCCTTCTGCCCGTTGGCCTCGCCGACCAGCGTCCCGCTGGCGCCGTGCGAGGCGGCGGCGATCGCCTCCGCCCAGCTCGAGCCGCCCATCACGCGCGGGCGCCCCGGCGGGTAGATCACCCGCCCGGGGGCCCCGAAGTCGGCGTCCTCGTCGATCAGCACGGCGTCGGTGTCGCGCGGCAGGTTCTCGCGAAAGGTGGGCGAGATGAGGTTGTCCTCGGCCAGCGCGATCACGCCGACCAGCGCGCCGACGAAGCGGCCGCCGCGCACCACCGGCTGCACGATCTTCAACGTCTGCCCCAGCGCGGGCTCGTCGGTGATCCGGAACAGCGGCCCTTGCTCGCCGCCCCGCACGGCCTCGAACCACGGCCGGTCGCCGAACGACTCGCCGCGGAATGCCGAGCCGTTCGGCACCGAGCGGACGCAGCGGCCGGCGCGGTCGAGCAGCAGCACGGCCGTGTTGTAGAGCACCGAGTGCGCGTGCGCGCCGGCCAGGATCTGCTCCTCCTGCAGGAGATCGGGATCGGTCGGGTTCATCTCCGGCAGCAGCGCCAGCCGCTTGAGCTCGTCCTCGAGGATCTCGAAGTTGTCGCGCAGCGCGAAGGCCCGGTTCTCGGCGAACAGCTGGTACTCGGTGGTCAGCTCGCGCCGCATCGTGCGCGCCGACTGGTAGATGGTGGTCCCGCCCGCCAGCCCGATCGACACGACCAGCAGCGACGTCAGGACCAGCGAGAGCTCTGTCCGGAGAGTCAGAACTGGAACGCTAGCACCGCTGGCGCGGTTTTACACACCTTGCTCCCCCCCGAAACCACTTCTTGATGAGCCTCGCGCTAGCTTGCCAGCTGAAGGAGGTAGCGATGATGTCCACCTTGGCGCGGCGTTTGGAGGGTGCGGAGAGTGATCGCAGACTTGCGAGCGGCGCGGTGTTCGCGGCGAAGATGGTCGGCGTCGGCCTCGGGGCCGGGCTGTTGCTGGTCGTCTGTCAGTTCCTGCTCGACGCCTGGTTCCGCGCGATCCGATGAACGCACGGCGTGTCCGGCGTCACTCACCGCGCCCGGAGGGTGACAGCGGCCGGTAGAAGACGGCGGTGCCGCCCAGCCCGCCGCGGAGGAGCAGCACATAGCCGGGGATCTCCCCGGCGCGCACCCACCCGAGCCGCGCCGCCGGCGTCGATTGTCAGGTCGGCCAGCTCGTCGATCTGACGCTGGTCGACGCGCGCGAGCCGCCGCGCCGAGCCTCCGTCCCTCGCCCTCCGCCCCTCTCCACTCTCAACTTATGCCAGAGGGGGTGGATTGCGGCAAGCCCCGGGTCATGGTGCAGGGTCGCCGATCATGACGAATCATGGCGTGGTGATCGCTGGAGGCGGCCCGACGGGGCTGATGCTGGCGGGCGAGCTGGCGCTGGCGCGGGTCGACGTCGCCGTCGTCGAGCGGCGCGACACGCAGGAGCTGGCCGGCTCGCGCGCGGGCGGCCTGCACGCCCGCACCATCGAGGTGCTCGACCAGCGCGGAATCGCCGAGCGCTTCCTGTCGCAAGGGAAGACCGCGCAGGTCGCGGGGCTGGCGATGATCCCGCTCGACATCAGCGACTTCCCGACGCGGCACCCGTACGGGCTCGGGCTGTGGCAGAACCACATCGAGCGAATCCTCGCCGCCTGGGTCGGCGAGCTGGCGGTCCCGATCTACCGCGGGCGCGAGGTGACCGGGTTCGCCCAGGACACCGCCGGCGTCGAGGTGACGCTCGACGACGGCCGCTCGCTGCGGGCGCAGTATCTCGTCGGGTGCGACGGCGGCCGGAGCCTGGTCCGCAAGAAGGCGGGCATCGACTTCCCGGGGTGGGACCCGTCCGTCAGCTACCTCATCGCCGAGATGTCGATGTCCGGCGAGCCGGAGCTGGGCGTCCGCCGCGGACCCAAGGGGGTCAACGGCCTGGGCAGGCTGGAGGACGGCAAGCGTGTCCGCGCGGTGCTCGTCGAGGACGACGTCCGGCAGGGCGAGCCGACGCTGGACGAGCTCCGTGGGGCGCTGGTCGCCGTGTACGGCAGCGACTACGGCGTCCACGACGTCACCTGGCTCTCGCGCTTCACCGACATGACCCGGCAGGCGGCCGCCTACCGCGCCGGGCGCGTGCTCCTGGCCGGCGACGCGGCGCACCTGCACTCGCCGGCCGGCGGCCAGGGACTGAACATCGGCGTCCAGGACGCCGTGAACCTGGGCTGGAAGCTGGCGCAGGTGGTGCGCGGCACGTCGCCCGAGAGCTTGCTGGACACGTACCACGCCGAGCGGCACCCGATCGCCGCGCGCGTCCTCAAGATGACGATGACGGCGACGGCGCTCAATCGCGACGACGACCGGACGAAGGCCCTGCGCGAGACCGTCGCCGACCTGCTGTCGATGGACGAGCCGCGAAAGCGCTACGCCGGGATGATGTCCGGCCTGGACGTCCACTACGACCTCGGCCCGGGTCACCCTCTGCTGGGGCGCCGCCTGCCCGATCTCGACCTCGAGACCGCGGCCGGCCCGCGGCGGGCGTTCTCGTGGCTGCACGACGCCCGACCGGTGCTGCTCGACCTCGCTGCGCCGGCGAGCGCGCCCGCGATGCTGGACGCCGCGCCCTGGACGGACCGGGTGCAGCGGGTCGAGGCCCGATACGCCGGCGCCTGGGAGCTCCCGGTGCTCGGCGCGGTCGCCGCTCCCACGGCCGTCCTCATCCGACCCGACGGATATGTCGCCTGGGTCGGCGAGGGCGCCAACGGGGGCCTGCGCGAGGCCCTGACCACCTGGTTCGGCGCGCCGTCCGCCGCGGTATAATCAACCCTTCGCTTATCGCTTGGGAGGTTAGAGATGCGCGCAGCGGGGTTGGCAGTGGCCTCGGTCGTCGTCGTGCTGGGAGGGTGCAAGGGGCTCCCGCTCGGCGGTCCACGGTCGGTCGTCAGCGACGCGTCGACGAATATCGCCTTCCTCGACGCGTCGGGGCCGCTCTTCCCCCCCGACGCCTCGACGGGGCCGGTCTACGGCGCCGCCTGCTGGGAAAGCGCGCTGCCGGAGCCCGTCCAGCCGACGCAGCCCACGTCGACCGTCGCCGAGGCGTGCGCGGCGGGGGCTGCCGCGACCGCGAGCGATTGGACCTATCCGCTGAACTCGGCGGGGGCCAACGGCGACGATCGTCGCTACCTCGTGGGACGCTGGGCGGTCTGCGACCAGAGCATCTTCGGGCTGCCGGCGCACGCCGGGCTCGAGTTCGGCGCCAACGGTCGCTGGCGGATGCTGACCGTCGACGCCGACACCGGCGCGCTGGTCCCGATGGCCCGCGCGGAGACGACCTCCGGCTACTACCACCTCCTGGGGATCGGACAGCTCAACCTCGACGGCGAGCTGCCTGGCGACGGCAACCACAGCTTCATCATCACGTTCACCTCGGGGATGGCCGCGCTCAACTTCAACGACTCCGCGGGGCTGGCCGAGGTCTACGCCCGCACGACCCCCTCCCCGCTCAATGGCGCCGACAACCCGCCGCCGACGCAGTCCGAGAGCTGCTCGATGGTCGGCGACTGGGAGCTCCCGGGCCAAGTCATTACGACCAGGACGGGAACGACCACCGGTCCGCCGACGGTGTTCTCGTTCGACGCCGCCGGGAACGTGATGTTCGGCGGCGAGGACATCTGCGACGCCCCCCACTTCTTCGGGACCTACGCGCTCTCGCCAGGCATGTTCCAGCTGACCAGCAACAGCCCGGGGACCTGCGCCTGGAATTTCGCGGCCGGCTACGCGGCCGCGTTCGACGCCACCTGCGACCACGTGTCGCTGAACCCCCGGTACGACGACTGCACGGGTGGCCGGATCTACTTCAACGCCCCGAGCGTCCTGACGCGACGGCCGGCCGGCGCCTGCTGCGACGCCGGCGCGGCGGCGCCCTGACCGCCCGCTACCGCGGTTGTCGACCGGGCGCCTGGGCTGCCCAGGTCCGGTCGAAGTCGTGCGACGAGATCCAAGCCTCTCGTTCCTGCCGCGCGGCGCCGCCCTGCGGATATCGCCGTCGGACCTGGAGGACGATGGCGCGGCGGAAGGGCTCGAGCCGCGAGGCCGCGCCGGGATCGAGCTGGCGCAGGAGGAGAGACAGCTCGCCCGCTTCGATCTCCCGGCCGACCCCGAGGTAGTCGGGTACGTAGGCGACAAAGGCCCTGGCGGCACCTCCCGGGAACCGCGCTGGTGTCGCGCTCCCCAGGCCCCGGATGCTTTCCCTCAGGTCGGCGTCTCGCCCGAGGTCCATCAGGATCCGCAGACGTCGTCGAAACAGGCCCGCGTCGAACTGGCTCGCCAAGGCGGCATCCGCCAGGCACAGCGAGGCTTCGGCATCGCTCCGCGCCGCCGGCGTTCGGATGATGTGGCTCCACCCGATGGTGGCGTTCTGGTCGGCGTCGTAGAGCACCGCCTCGGCCGGATCGGACGGAGGCCCGTGGTCGATGAACTCCGGCTCGGGCGCGCACGGCGAGCGAAGACCGTCCCGCTCGAGCGCCCGCACGTACAGGGCTTGCGAGAACCAGTTGGCGGCCGCTGGGTCGCCGGGCGCGGCGCGGAACCACGCCGAGGACGCCGAAACGAACGACGCCGTCTGCCCGGGTCTACAGAGGGGAAGCAAGGCCTCCCGGCTCGAGACGGCGCCCGCCCCCGAGCCCAGGCCATCTGGCAGCGGGCACCCGGACGGCCGCGCGCCGGCGGTCGCCGGCTGGTCGGGGCGAGACGCCGCGTCTTCACCGCGCCGGCGTGAAGCCGCTGGCGCTCGAGACGCCTGGCAGCCCGAGAATGCCGCGGCCAAGAAGATCGCAACCAAGAAGAGCAGGCTCCGCGCTCCGGCGTGCGAGCCAGGGAACATCGCTCATCCTTCTCCCAGGCGTCGCCGCAGGTCGGCGACGCTCTGGCGCCAACCATCGCCCTCGCCCTCTTCCCACAGGTCGCGCAACTCGGAGTTGTCGGCCAGCACCCGGTCGACCGCCGCCGTCGCACGGCTCAGCAGGGCCGGCGGCGGGATCAGCCGGTGGGAGGCCACCCAGGCGTCGACCTTCTCGGTGTAGGCGTCCTGGTACCCGGGGCTCCCTCGCAACCGCGCGAGGACCTCGCACGCGGCGAGCGCGTTGCACGCGACGTCCTGATCCAGGTACTCGTCGCCCGCCGCCTCCAGCTCCTCCAGCGCGGATTCGACGAGCGACAGATCGTCCACGTCGTCCAGGCCATACGCCCAGTCGTTCGCCGTGTCGTTGTCGAACGCTCGTTCTCCCCAGGCACCCATGGACCCCGCCTTTCGTTCGCTTGACGATCTCGCGTTCGACACGGGCGCGCAAGCATGCCCACGGTGTGCGGGAGCAGCGCTCACTCGCGCCAGAGCAGCCAGGTGGTCACGTCATCCTCGTCGGGGCACGCCACGCCGGTCACGTCGACGCTCACCACGTTCCAGAGCCGGTACTTCATCCCGTGCAGCCTGACCGATCCCGTTTGCCCGGGCGGGACCATCGCCTCGGTATCGCCCGAGACGCGCAGGGCGCGCGCGGTCTCGTCCCCGCCGCAGGGGCTGCGATGGGATCCGACCGGCGTGCCCCAGCCGACGGTCAGCTGAGCCCCCGCGAGGTCCCTCGGACCGAATTCGTCCTGCTCGATCGCGAGCACCGGCCCCGCCTCGTCGGTCAGGAGCAGATCCGCAGTCCTTCCAGCATGGAAGGCAGAAAAGAACCGAAAGTGGACGTGCGCGCCGAGGCGCGCCCGCAGGACCGGGTATCTGACCCCCGAGAACGCGTACATGATCCGCCAGGTCTCGTTCTCGCCATCCCGCACGTCGACATAGCGCTCGGGAGAGTGCTCGCACGCGACGACGTAGCCGGGGGCGTGCGCATCTCCCGACAGCTCTCCAACCCCCACCAGCGTTCCTTCGAGCGACAGGTCGGCCTCGGTCCTCTCCCACCCCGAGCCGGGCGCGCCGAGCTGGCTCAAGCAGATCTCGAGGCGAGCGTCGTCGTTCGATCGCCAGGGCGGCTCACCGTCCTGCTCGGCCACGCGACGTCTCGCGTGGAGCAACGCGGCGACGCCCAGCGCCAGCGCCGCGGCCACCATCAGCCTGGTCCTCGTCCGTGGGCCGCGACTCATCCCTGTCGAACCGACACCACCCGCGGCATCAAGTTCCAGGCTCCGACGGTCGGGCCCCGCCTTCCTCCTCCGGCTGCACCACCTCCGACTCCGCCACGATGAAGGGCCTTTCACGCGTCACCTTGGTGATCCGACGCCGGCGCGCCCCTCTCAGGACCAGCACACGTTGCCCCGAAGGATCGACGATGAACGTCGACACGGTCCCTTCGACGCAGATCGCGTGAAGGTCAGAGGCGGTCGGCTCCTCGGTCCTCTCGTCCTTCTGAAGACCGAGCAGGAGGCGCGCGCCGACACCGTCCAGCTGGTTCATCAGCTCGATCGAGGCGCGCCTCCCGATGACGACTGGAAGCGCGGTCCCGGGGAACGCCACCAGAGTCCGGAGCGTCAGGGCCGGAAGCGGGCCGTCTTCACCCATTCACGGCCCGCGCCCGGCCAAGTCGTCGCACATGGCCCAGAACCCCGGACTCTGGACGGCCTCGCGGACCTCCCGCACCCAGAGGGAGCAGCCATAGACCAGGGCCACCCGCCGTTCATCCGCGGCGGCGAGGGCCAGAGAGTCCGGCAACCGCGCCGACCCGAGCGCCCTCAACCCACAGAGGCCGTACAGCCGAGCGCCTGGCGGCCCGAGGCGCGCCATCCGAGCAAAGGTCGCCTCCCCGCCCTCCCGAAGAGCGCGCCGCAGCTCTGCTCCGTGTGGTGAGCGACCGTCGGGATATGCCTTGACGTATCCCTCGAACAGCGTCGACCGCTGCATGGGCAGCTCCCACGCTCCCGGGTTCTCGGCCATCCAGCGTTCCTCGTCCGACGCTCCCCGGTAACCCGCTGCGTACCGCAACAACGACAGGCCCACGCCCATCGAGACCAACGTCAGCGTCGTCCCGAGAACGATCCACGGCCAGCGTCCCTTTACCCACCGCATCGGAGAGCACTCCCGCTTGCCCAACGATACCGCCGTTCCGGGCAGCGGGCGTCAAGGAAGGGCACCGTGGAAGACCTCGACGGCGACGACCCTCCCGTCCGGGCCGAAGCGCAGGCTCTCCGAGACGCGCTTGGCCTCGCCGTTTGTCTCCCGGGTGTAGACGATCGCCAGCTCGCCGGTCTCGGCGTCCCGGAGGACCCGATCCAGGGTGAACCGCAGCGAGCGCGCCCGCGACAGCGCCGCCGTCCAGTACGCCCTCAAGGCGGTCTTCCCCCTGACCGTCGCCACGCCGACGACCTCGCGGGCACGCGGGCTGGTGAGCTCGACCTCTTCGGCGAAGCTCGCCAGCAGCGCCTCGACATCGCGCGCGTTCCAGGCCGCGATCCACCCGGCCGCGAACGCCTCCGCCTGCTCGCGCGTCATCGGGGTCTCACGTGCAAGTCAGGGGCGCGTTGCGCCGCAGGCAGGTCCGCCGGTGGGGCCTCGCTCTCGGCGAGACCAGGAGGTCGCACCTGGCGTCCAGGTCCGACTGCGGCTGGCCGGCCTTCGCAAGGACGAGGTCGCTGACGGGGGTCATCGTCGCCGGGCCCTCGTCGCCGAACACGATCGCGGTCTTCCTGGACGACCCCAACAGCTCCTGCCGGAGGGTGGTCGCGTCCGGTTCCGCGTGCAGGTACGTCAACCCGCACAGCGCATACAGCTGCGCCCCGGCGCTCGGCGATTTGGCGAGCACGCGCAAGCCGTCGACGTCCCGGGCGTCGAGGATGACCAGGAAGGCCTCGGCCCCCTCCGTCACGCATCCGCTCGCGCCGACGATCGTATCGAACGTCGGGGCCGCGGCGAGCGACTGAACCAGGGCTGGACAGCGTGCCGGACGCGCCTGAGGCTCGCGCCGCGGGGTGTGGCAAGCACCGAGCCCCAGGACGACCGACAGGAGCGTCAGGCCCTTCCTGCTCGACACCCCCGGGCCTCAGCGCTTCCAGGCGGCCAGGATCTCGTCGACCCGCTTGTTCGCGGCGGCGTCGACGGCCTGGCGGGACTTGTCGGCGTCGAACCAGGCGACCGTCCGCTGGATCCCCTCGGCGAAGGGGATCTCGGCCTGCCAGCCGGGGACGAACGACTTGACCTTGGTGTTGTCGAACAGCGCGCACCAGCTCTTGTCGCCCAGCAGGCCGGCGCCCGTGTCGGGATCCAGCTTGGCGATGAACTCGCTGGGGACGTGGACCAGGTTCGGCTCGGCGCCGGCGGCGCGGCCCACCAGGCGCAGGATCTGGTCCCAGGTCAGCCACTCGTCCGAGGTGATGTGGAAGGCGTGGCCGATGGCGCGCGGGTTGCCGCACAGGCCCAGGAAGGCGCGCGCGAAGTCATCGGCGTGCGTCAGCGTCCACAGCGACGTCCCCTCGCCGTGGATGATCACCGGCAGGCCGCGGCGGATGCGATCGATGATGGTGAAGTCGGACTTGCTGACCGCCACCGGGACGATGGTGTCGTAGGTGTGCGACGGGCGCACGATGGTCATCGGGAAGCCGGTGGCGCGGTGGGCGCGCATCAGCGCCTCCTCGCAGGCGATCTTGTTGCGCGAGTACTCCCAGTAGGGGTTCGCCAGCGGCGTGGACTCGGTGATCATCGGGTGCGCCGGCGGCTTCTGGTAGGCCGACGCGCTGCTGATGAAGACGTACTGCCCGGTCGTGGCGGCCTCGGGCCCGCCCGCGAACCAGGCCAGATCGCGCTCGACGTCCGACGGCAGGAAGGCGATCCAGTTGACCACCACGTCGTAGCGGGCGCCGCGCAGCTCGGCGGGTGGCGCACCGGAGTGGATGTCGTGGTTGATGACCCGGACGCCGGCGGGGAGCGGGTGCTTGCGGCTCTTGCCGCGATTCAGGAGGTGCAGCTCGTGCCCCTTTTCGACCACCAGCCGGCTGAGCGTCGAGCTGATGTTCCCGGTACCGCCGATGAACAGGATCTTCATGCGCGGCAGTATATATTCGACCGTCATGCCTTACGACCACAGCACCGTCGAGCCCAAGTGGCAGGCCCGCTGGCGCGAAGCCGGCCTCCACAAGACCCCCACCGACCCCGGCAAGCCGAAGTACTACGCCCTGGACATGTTCCCCTACCCCTCCGGGGCCGGCCTTCACGTCGGGCACTGCGAGGGGTACACGGCGACCGACGTCATCACGCGCTGGAAGCGGATGCAGGGGTTCCGGGTGCTGCACCCGATGGGGTGGGACGCGTTCGGGCTGCCGGCCGAGAACTACGCCATCAAGCACGGCGTCCACCCGCGCGTCACGACGGCGGCGGCCATCGCCAACTTCAAGCGCCAGATCGACTCGGTCGGGTTCGCCTACGACTGGGACCGCGAGGTCGACACCACCGATCCGGGCTACGTGAAGTGGACCCAGTGGATCTTCCTCAAGCTCTACGAGCGCGGCCTGGCCGACGAGGCGGTCATCCCGATCAACTGGTGCCCCAACGACAAGACGGGCCTGGCGAACGAGGAGGTCACGCAAGGGAAGTGCGAGCGCTGCGGGACGCCCGTGGTGCGCAAGGACATGCGGCAGTGGATCCTGCGCATCACCCGCTACGCCGACCGCCTGCTGACCGACCTCGACACGCTCGACTGGCCGGCCTCGACGATGGCGATGCAGCGCAACTGGATCGGCCGCAGCGAGGGGGCCGAGGTCGTGTTCCACAGCGCCGCGCCCGTCGCCGGCAAGGAGATCCGCGTCTTCACCACCCGGCCCGACACGCTCTACGGCGCGACGTACATGGTGCTCTCTCCCGAGCACGCGCTGGTCGACGTGCTGACCACGCCCGCCCAGCGCGCCGCGGTGACCGCCTATCAGGAAGAGGCGCGCCGCAAGAGCGACCTCGAGCGGACCGATCTGGCCAAGGACAAAACGGGCGTCTTCACCGGCGCCACCGCGACGAACCCGGTCACCGGCAAGCCGATCCCGATCTGGATCGCCGACTACGTGCTGGCGAGCTACGGCACCGGCGCCATCATGGCTGTCCCGGCCCACGACGAGCGCGACTTCGCCTTCGCCAAGAAGTTCGACCTCCCGATAGTCCAGGTCATCAAGCCGAAGGACGGCGGCACGCCCGACCCGAACGCCGCCTTCACCGAGGAGGGCGTCAACGTCAACTCGGGCCCGCTCGACGGGCTGGCGACGCCGGAGGCCAAGCGGACCATCACGCGCGACCTCGAGGCGCGCGGCGTCGGCAAGGGCGCCGTCAGCTACCGCTTGCGCGACTGGGTCTTCTCGCGCCAGCGCTACTGGGGCGAGCCCATCCCGCTGGTCCACTGCGCGAAGGACGGCGTCGTCCCGGTGCCCGAGGCGCAGCTGCCGGTCACGCTGCCGGACGTCGAGCGCTACGCGCCGACCGGCACGGGCGAGTCGCCGCTGGCCGCCATCGACAGCTGGGTCAACACCACCTGCCCCAAGTGCGGCGGGCCGGCCAAGCGCGAGACCAACACCATGCCGCAGTGGGCGGGATCGTGCTGGTACTACCTGCGCTACCTCGACCCGAAGAACGCCACGCAGGCGTGGGATCCGAAGGCCGACCAGGAATGGATGTCGGTCGATCTCTACGTCGGTGGCGCCGAGCACAGCGTGCTGCACCTGCTCTACGCGCGCTTCTGGCACAAGGTCCTGTTCGACCTGGGCCTGGTGCACACCAAGGAGCCATTCCAGAAGCTGCGCCACCAGGGGACGGTGCTGTCGTACTCCTACCAGGACGGGATGGGCCGCTACCACGAGCTCTCCGAGGTCGAGATGAAGGGCGACAAGCCGGTCCTCGAGGCGACCGGCGAGCCGCTCACGATGTCGGTCGAGAAGATGGCCAAGTCGAAGATGAACGGCGTCAACCCGGACGACGTCATCCGCGAGTACGGCGCCGACGTGATGCGGCTCTACGAGATGTTCATGGGCGAGTTCGAGCTGCCGAAGCCGTGGGACCCGCGCGCCATCGAGGGGGTCAATCGGTTCCTCAAGCGCGTCTGGCGCTTCAGCGAGGAGTTCGACGCCGCCAAGGCGCCCGCCGACGACCCCAACCTGCGCCTGCGCCACAAGACCATCAAGCGCGTGACCAACGACCTCGAGCGAATGCAGTTCAACACCGCGATCGCCGGGCTGATGGAGTACGTCAACGAGCTGGGCAAGACCGGCGCCACGCGTGACGACCTGCTGACGCTGGTCAAGCTGGTCGGCCCCTACGCCCCGCACCTGGGCGACGAGTGCTGGGAGCGGCTGGGGGGGAAGGGCTTCCTCCTCGAGGCCCCGTGGCCGGTCTACGACGACGCGCTGACCGTGGACGAGCGCGTCACCGTCGGCGTCCAGGTCGACGGCAAGCTGCGCGGCAGCGTCGAGCTCGCCCGCGACGCCAGCGAGGACGACGCCCGCGACGCCGCCCTCGCCCTCTCCAACGTCGCCAAGCACCTCGAGGGGCGCGCCGTGAAGAAGTTCATCTACAAGCCCGGCCGCATCATCGGCCTCGTCACCGGCCCCGCCTGACTCCCCGCTGCGCGGGCCTCGCTCCCTTGCAGCGGGCGCCGCCCGCCGGAGCGAGGCGTCCCCCGCTAGAACCGGAGGGTGAGCGTCGGCCCCGGCGCCAGCGCGTGGAACGGGACCACCGGCTCGGGGGGCGGCAGGCCGAGGCCCTGTCGCAGGTCGGCGTTGAACCGGTGGGTCGCCTGGGGGGCCAGCACCAGGCCCGAGACGCGCGAGAGGACGTAGACCACGGCGGCTGTCGCCAGCAGCGAGATGGCGGCGCCCTGCTCGAGGTCCTGGAAGGCGCGGTTCACCCCGGACTCCTGCTGGTGGTCGAGGTGGATGAGCCAGAACACGGCGCCGACCCCGGCCCCGGCGGCGACGGCGCTGGTGATGGCCAGCGCCAGCCCCGCGTCGGCGTCGCGGGCGTAGAACGCGCCCACGCCGGCGACCGGCGACAGCGCCTCCAGCGTGACCGCCAGCGCAGTGCTCTTCCTCTGCGCGTCGTACGCTTGCTGCGCCGGCAGCGGCGGCGGCGCGGACGCGGCCGGCGCCTCCTGCGCGCGGGCGACGGACGACAGCGCGAGCAAGCAGGCCAGCGCCGCGAAGATCCGCACGCCCGGACCTTACACCGGGCCGCGCACCGGCGCCCGCCTCAGTTCATCGAGGCCCGCTGCTCGATCAGGAACTTGTCGAGGTGGTGCAACGTGACGAACCCGGCGCGCGGGAACTCCAGGTTCACGATCACGTAGGCCGTCACCGACATGATCGCGGCGAACATCAACATGTGAAGGTAGCTCGGGTGGCCGCGCCGCTTGGCCATCCCGATCCCCGCGAAGAAGGCGCAGACCAGCGACAGGCTGAGCAGCAGGATGAAGATCGCCCCCGGCACGTGCGTCCGCAGCGCCGCGTAGCGTGCCGTCGCCACGTCGAACATCTCGTTGAGGCTCGGCAGCACGAGCATCGTCGCGCCGCGCGGATCGGACGCCCGCCCGCTGGCCGCCACGGCGTTGCTCCAGATCCGATCCTGAAGGCCGTCGGCCTGCTGCCGCTCGGCCCGCGCCGCCGCGAAGCTGGCCAGCTTGTGGTAGTAGCTGAGCCGCGCGTCGACGTACTGGCGCATCTCGTCGCGCAGCACCGCTGCGTCCTGCGGCGGCAAGAGGTCGAGCCGCTGGTAGGCGGTCCCTATCGACTGCACCTCCTGGACGATCAGCTGGCGGCGCGCGTTGAGGCGATCCTGGGCCCCGCTGAAGGTGAAGGCCACCAGCAGGCCCAGGAGCGCGTACAGCGACGCCTCGACCGCCGCCGTGCCGTCCGAGCCGGCCACGGGGTCGTTCTCCGTCCGCCGGAGCGCGTAGTGATGTCCGGCGATCTGCATGGCCATCATGCCCAGGAACAGCAGCGCCAGCACTCCGAAGAAGATCACGTTCAGCAACACCCGTCCTCCCCCGCTCCTCAACCTAAGCGCACGCTCGGGCGCCCGGCGGCCGGCCGCGCGCGCCGCGGAGAGTTTCGGGAACCCGCCGTACACCGACGGCGCACGCGGGCCCCCATATTGCCCTCGATGAGCGCACAACGGATGTCCGAGCGGGAGCGGTTGGCGGAGTCGTCGCGGCGGGATCGGCCCTGGAAGAAGTGGGGCCCCTACCTCAGCGAGCGGCAGTGGGGGACCGTGCGCGAGAACTCGACGCGCACCATCGAGGCCTGGAACGAGGTCAGCCATGACCAGGCGCGCTCGCGTGCCTACGCCAGCGGCGAGGACGGCCTGTGCGGCTTCTGCGACGATCAGATGCTGCTCTGCTTCGCGCTGGGGCTCTGGAACGGGCGCGATCCGATCCTCAAAGAGCGCCTCTTCGGGCTCACCAACAGCGAGGGGAACCACGGCGAGGACGTGAAGGAGTACTACTACTACCTCGACAGCACCCCGACCCACGCCTACGCGAAGATGCTCTACAAGTATCCGCAGGCGCCCTTCCCGTACGAGGAGCTGGTGTCGGAGAACCGGCGCCGCTCGCGCTCGGACTTCGAGTTCGAGCTGATCGACACCGGCGTCTTCGACCAGGACCGCTACTGGGACGTCTTCTTCGAGGTCGCCAAGCTCGAGCCCGAGGACATGTTCTTCCGCATCACCGCGGTCAACAACGGCCCCGAGCCGGCGACCCTGCACATGCTGCCGCAGCTGTGGTTCCGCAACACCTGGCACCGCGCCAGCGCGGCGCCGCGGCCGCTGCTCGACGCCCGCCAGCACCCGCGCGGACCGGTGGTCTGCGCCCGCCACGACTTGCTCGGGACGTCGTTCCTCTACTGCGAGGGGGCGGGCGAGCTGCTGTTCACCGACAACGAGACCAACCGCTACCGCCTGTGGGGCGAGCCGAACCCCACCGCCTTCCAGAAGGACGGCATCAACGACTACGTCGTGAACGGGCGGCGCGACGCCGTGAACCCCCACACCGAGGGGACCAAGGCGGCGGCGCACTATCTGCGCACCGTCGGCCCGGGCGAGAGCTGGTCGATCCGCCTGCGGTTGACGCCGCACGCGCCGGCCGAGCTGCCCGACCCGTTCGCCAAGTGCGCGCAGATCTTCACCGACCGGATGCGCGAGGCGGACGACTTCTACGCCGAGGTGCTCTCGCCCAAGCTCTCCGCCGACGCCAAGAACGTCGTGCGACAAGGGTACGGCGGCCTCCTGTGGACCAAGCAGGCGTACGTCTACGACGTCGACACCTGGCTGACCGAGCACGGCGTCTCGCGCGGCTCCGCGCCGCAGATCCGGAACCAGAACTGGTTCCACATGTACAGCGCCGACGTCATCTCGATGCCCGACAAGTGGGAGTACCCCTGGTTCGCCACCTGGGACCTGGCGTTCCACACCGTCGCGCTGTCGCTGATCGATCCCGACTTCGCGCGCGACCAGCTGGACCTGATGACGCTGGATCGCTACCAGCACCCCAACGGGCAGATGCCGGCCTACGAGTGGAACTTCGACGACGTGAACCCGCCCGTTCACGCCTGGGCGGCGATGTTCACCTACCGCTTCCAGAAGCACACGCTGGGCGCGGACGCGGTCCCGTTCCTCAAACGGACCTTCCACATGCTGCTGGCGAACTTCACCTGGTGGATGAACCGCAAGGACCGCGACGGGCACAACCTGTTCGAGGGGGGCTTCCTGGGCCTCGACAACATCGGCGTGTTCGATCGCAGCGCGGCGCTGCCGACCGGCGGCTACCTCGAGCAGGCCGACGGGACCGCCTGGATGGCGTTCTTTGCGCAGAACATGCTCGACATGGCCCTCGAGCTGTCGCTGCACGACCCCGCCTACGAGGGGCTGGCGGTGAAGTTCTACGAGCAGGTCATCCGCATCGCGGCCGCCACCAACCGCATCGGCGAGCGCGACGCCCTGTGGGACGAGGAGGACGGCTTCTTCTACGACGTGCTGCGCGTCCCCGGCCAGTGGTCGACGCGGCTCAAGGTGCGCTCGGTGGTCGGCCTGCTGCCGCTCTGCGCGGTGACGGTGTTCCGCCCCGAGGTGCTCGAGCGCCTGCCCAAGTTCGTCGAGCGGGCGCGCTGGTACAACGAGAACCGCCGCGACCTCTTTACCAACCTGCACCAGCCGGGGAAGCCGGGCGCCGGCGGCCGCCTGATGCTGGCCATGGTCAACGACGACAAGCTGCGCCGCGTGCTGGCGCGGATGCTCGATCCCAACGAGTTCCTGGGCGACCATGGCATCCGCTCGCTGTCGCGCTACCACCTCGACCACCCGTACATCTTCAACGCCGGGGGTCAGCAGTACGGCGTGCACTACCTGCCGGCCGAGTCCGACACCGGCATGTTCGGCGGCAACTCGAACTGGCGCGGGCCCATCTGGGCGCCGATCAACGCGCTCCTCGTCCGCGCGCTCCTGCAGATGTACAGCTACTACGGCAACGAGTTCCGCGTGGAGTGCCCCACCGGCTCGGGCCAGTACATGAACCTGTTCGAGGTCGCCCAGGAGCTCTCGAACCGTCTCGGCAGCCTCTTTCTGCTCGACGCCGCGGGGCACCGGCCGGTGTTCGGCGGGGCCAAGAAGTTCCACGATGACCCGCGCTTCCGCGACAACGTCCTGTTCTACGAGTACTTCCACGGCGACAACGGCGCCGGGCTGGGGGCCAGCCACCAGACCGGCTGGACCGCCGTCATCCCGGCGCTGATGCAGCTGTTCGCCCGGCTGACGCCGGAGATGCTGCTGGCCCCCGACGCGACGATCGCCGACGTGGCGAGCCGGCGCCCCCCCGAGCCCGAGCTTCCGGCCACGCGCGTCACGGCACCCTGACGCCCGGCGCGAGGTCGACCCAGCGCGCAAATTCGGCCCGGATTGACGTTAGTCACTGGCCCGCGAGGGCGTGGCGGCGCTAGTGTCCGGACCGAAGCGCGCGGAGGAGTATCGACATGGCCAGGCTGCTTGACTTACTTCGGGACGAACAGGGCGCCACGGCGGTCGAGTACGGACTGATCGTCGCCGCGATCGCGGGTCTGATCATCACGGTGACCTTCGTGCTCGGCAACAAGATGAACAACCTGTTCAACAACGTCCAGGTCGGGATTCCCTAGAGGCTGTCTCCCCAATAGCCGCAGGGCCGCTCAGGGAACAGGCAGGCAGGTCGAGCAGAACCACCGGGCGTTGAAGCTGTCGTAGTCGCAGGTCGCGCCGGTCGGACAATCGCTGTCGTCGAGACAGCTGTCCTGCCTGGTGTGGCAGAAATAGCCGTGTCCGCAGGGGTCGCAGTTGCACGGGGTCGGCACCCCGTTCACTGAGCAGGTCGCGCCCGCGTCCGCCGGGCAGGCGACGGTCAGGCAGGCGCACAGTTGATTGACCAGGCTGGGCGAGCAGAACCCGCCCGGTCCACAATCGCTGTCGACCCGGCAATTTCCGCCGCCGTAACAGTAGTTGGCTGCGCCGGAGCTCGCCGACTCCCGGCACAGGCAAGGCGTGTTGTCCGCGCAATCCGAGTCGCTGGCGCAGAGGTCGTAGCTGCAAGAGGGAGAGCAGTCGACGATCGGTCCGCCTTCGGAGGTGTTGCACCGCCCGTTCACGCCGTCGGTGCAGTCGCTGTCGCCGGTGCAGCCGGCCGGCTGGTCGGGCTGCGTGCAGGCGTTCGCCGTCGAGCCGGGGGCTCGCCCGCTGGGACAGACGGCCCCCTGCGCGCGGTGGTTCGCAGGGACCCGCCCCGACAGGTTGCCCGTCGAGGTCAACGAGCCGGCGTCGCAGCCGGCGCACGCCACCAGGCAAGCAACGAGCGCAATCGATCGCATCGCCCCCGGAGACGCAACAACCGTGCCCGACGCTCGGGCCCCGCCGGACGGCCCGCGCGCGGCGAGTGTCTCAGAAACCCGTCGTATCGCGGCGAATGCGGCGCGGAAATTCGAGCCGGTCAGGGGCACAGGGCCTGGCCGCCCGACGACACGTAGGCCTTCGTCTTCGAGACGAGGTATCCCCCGTCGCTGTCGGGGGTGGTCTGCGTGCCCTCGCCCGCGCCGAACGCCGCGCCGACGACGTGCGCGGCCGCCAGCTCGGTCCAGTGCGCGGGGACGGTGGTCGGCGCGGCGCTCTCGACGCCGGCCGCGTTGCCGCCGAAGAAGTAGTCGACGCGGTTGTCCTGGTAGTGGTCGGCGGTGTTGTTCTGGTTGGCGTTGCCGAGCGGCGTCTGCCAGTAGAGCGCCGGCGTCCCCAGCGCCTCGGTCAGCGCCTTGACCCAGGCGAGATCCTGCGCGTAGTCGGGGAGCTTGGTGTCGGTGGCGTCCCACCAGTTGTTCTGGCTCTCCACGATCTGGTAGTAGCCGGCGTCGCGATCGCTGGTCTCGACCGCGATGAAGTCGGCGCTCGACTGCCCGCAGGCCGCCAGGAAGGTGGCCAGCGCCTTGGCGTCGGTGGTCACGTCGGTGCTCTTGTTGGTGTTGCTGGCGATGTTCCAGGCCGAGGCGGACAGCCCGACCAGCGCGTTCGGCGCGTACTTGCGCACCATGGAGATCAGGCACTGGCCCATCCCGCCGATCGTGTTGGGGAGGCTGCCGCAGTCGGTGGGGTTGGCGCTGGCCACGGCGGCCGCCGCGGTCGCCGCGCCCGCCTGCCGGGCATATCCCCAGAAGTCGGGCTCGATGTGCAGCAGCGCCTTGTTCTGTCCGATCGCCTGCAGCAGGAACCGCCAGTCGTTGTAGTAGCGGGTCATCAGGGACGTGTTGGTCGCCGCCTGCGTCGCCTCGGCGCTCCCCTCGGTGAAGCCGGAGATGGTGTTCTTCGCCGTCTGCAGGAGCTCGTAGTAGGTGAACATCGGCACCTGGGCGTTCTTCGCCGCCGCCTGCATGAAGTAGGTCGCGTACATCCCGGGCGGCGTGTTGTAGCAACCCCACCAGATGCAGCTGGTGGTGCACACGTTGCCGCCCGCCATGCAGGAGGCGCCGCAGGCGGTGCAGGGGGTCGCCGAGTCGAACAGGCCGCCCGAGATGTAGATGTAGCGGATGTCGAACGGCGCCATCGCCGCGGTGGTGTCGGAGGTCGAGACGCCGACCAGCAGGCGGTTCTTCCCCAGCTTGCTCAGCATCGAGGCGCCGATGCAGCTCCCGCCGGCGCCCCCGCCGCCCGTCGCGCCGCCGGTCGCCTTGGCGCCGCCGCCGCCCGCAGCGCCGCCGCTCCCGGTCGCGCCGCCGCTCGCCTTGGCGCCGCCGCCGCCCGCGGCGCCCCCCTTCCCCGTCGCGCCGCCGGTCCCCGTCGCGCCGCCGGCACCGCTGCCGCCGGTCGCGCCGCCCGAGCCCGTCGTACCGCCGGTCGCGCCGCCCGAGCCCGTCGTGCCGCCCGAGCCCATCGAACCGCCCGAGGCGCTGCCGCCCTGGCCGGTGCCGCCAGTTGCCGATTCACCACCGGTCCCGCCGCTCCCCTTCCCTCCACACCCCGCCGAGCCGAGTAAGAGGACGAACGAGAGGGCGAGCGCGAGGCTCCCCACAGGACAACCGCGTCGGTGAGCCGTCATCGGACGGCCATTTTACCCCTGGCGCCGCGCGCGCCGGAAGCGCGGTCAGTGGGCCGCGGCCGAGCGCGTCACCAGCTCGGCGCGGATCTCGCCCAGCTTCGCCGTCAGCACCGCGGCATTTTCGTGGCCCACGCGGAGCAAGATCTTCTGCCCGGCCGAGCGCGCCTCGAGCGACGGATCGGCGTAGATGTAGAGGGCGCTCGGCGGGCCGCCGCCGTCGGCCGCGAACCGCCTCACGACGATCGGCTCGGAGATGGCCGGCGTCGCCAGCAGGTTGTCGATCACCTCCACCACGCGGTCGTTGAGGTACTTCCCGGGGAACCCGAGATCCTCGTACGCCGCCTGCAGGATCGGGTACAGGCGCCGGTAGAGGCCGACGGCCCGCCGCGCGTCGATCGTCTGCGCGAAGCGCACGAAGGGGGTGTAGCGCGCGGCGTTCGCCGGGCCGATCACGGTCTCGGCGCCGCGCACCTGGGCCTGGAAGTGCCCCGGCGTCGGCTTCACCGGCCACAGCGAGGCAGAGGCGTCGTCGCCGGCCAGGTTGTTCACCGTGGCCACGAACCGGCGCGCCAGCCCGTGGACCTCGATGAACTCGCGCACGTCCTTGCGCCCCAGCAGGTGGACGACCTCGTTTTCGATGAAGGCGTCGGCGCGATCGACCGGCGGCAGGTTCTCCGGCGGCTCGGGGCGCGGCAGCGGGTGCTTGATCGCCGGCGGAGGAGGCGGCGCCGCGGGGGGCGGCGTCGGGGAGAACGCCGCCCCGGGCGCCGGCATGGCCACGATTGGCGGGACCGGCCGCTGATGCCGCCACCAGAGGGCGGCGCCGGCCACGACCAGCAGGACGACGAAGGCCACACCGTACGCGCGCGTCACCCCTACGGTGTGGGCGACGAAGGGCGGCCGGTCAATCGGGACCGGCCCCGAACGCCCGGCGCGGGGTCAGGGAGTCCCGTCGCCGCCCGGCGGCTGCCGCACGCCCGGCGAGGCCTGGACGCTCGGCGGCGGCGCGGCGCTGGGCGGCGCCACCGTCGCCACCGGCGTGGTCGACACCTTCTTGTCGCGCCCGAACACCTTCTTCAGCCATGCCGCCAGCCCCGCCAGGGCCAGCACGATCGCCTTCTTGAGCGCGATCAGCAGCGCGATGATCTTGGCGCCGAACTTGGCCAGCAGGCCGACCTTGGCGACCTTCAGCGCCGCCAGCCCGGCGCCCCCCAGCACCAGCGCGGTGAGCCCGTACTCGGCCACCTTGTCCTTCTTGCCGTCGAAGTCCTGGTAGCGCGCGCCCTGCTTGTAGGTGGTCGCCGCCAGGATCGCCGCCGCCGCCGGCTTCGAGGCCTCGAGGGTCGCGGCGCTGTCGATCAGGTTGATCGCCACGAACCCCTTCCGTCCCAGCACGCGGGTGTTGAAGTTGACGGTCTCGCCCGCGCCGTCGTCGTGCTTGAGGCGGGTGCCCCACACCATGTGGTGGCGCTGGGCCTCGTAGCGCGGCGGCTCGGACCAGCCGGCCACGTGGAACGGCTTGAAGCCCCGCTTCTGCCGCTCCTCGTTGGCCTCCTCGGTGCCGTCGCGGATCTGCTTGAGCAGGTCGTCGGCGTTCAGCTTCGCCGCCTCGTCGTCCTTGACGTAGCCCTCCTCGGTGTAGCGGATGGTGATCAGCCAGTCGGCGTCCCCGCGCGCCACGACGCCCAGCAGGTTGTCGTTCCAGAAGTTGCCGTTCTTCTCCATCAGCTTCTTCGCCTGCGGCGGATCGAGGTAGAGGAACCCCTCCGGCAAGGCGAGCTGCAGGTCGTGCCCCAGCTCGACCTGCGTCGGCCCTTCGATCGGCTTGAACTCGGGCGCCGGCTCGGCCGGCGCGCCTGTCGTAGCCCCCGACGGGGGCGCCCCCGCCGGCTCGGCCGGCTTCGAGATCGCGGTCGCCGCCATCAGCCCGACCGCCGCTACCACACCCATTCCCACGGTCCAGCGCGCTTTGCCCATCGCGACATGGTACCCCAGTCCGTCGCGCGCAAGAACCCCTCGCCCCCGGTCGCGAAGACGTCGGCCTGGCCACATTTCTGGCGGCCGTCTCGACCGTCCATTGCGGGATCTTCCGACCCGAACGCGGCCGCGGCCGATCCCATCTTGGAAATGGGATTTGGAACTCGGAGGGATCGGCATGGGTGAACAGCTGCTCGAGGGGATGGAAGTCCACGACGTCGAGGGGAAACGGATCGGGAAGGTCATGCACGTCGAGAAGCAGCTCGGCTACTTCGAGTCGAGCGGCGGCTTCTCGGGTCCGCGCTACATCCCCTTCTGGGCCATCGACCACTTCAACCAGGCGGGCGTCTTTCTCAACGTGACCCGCTCGGTCGTGAGCGACGTCTACGACCGCCTGCCGGAGGTGACGCCCGACATCAGCCCCGGCGGCCGGTTCACCGGGACGGGCCACATCCAGAGCGGACGGTCCGGCAAGATGGTCCCGCTCGACGCGAACGGCCTGCGCGAAGTGCGCGAGCGCATCCACCCGGGCGTGAAGGTCTTCGACGCCGACGACCAGAGCCTCGGCTGGATCGAGTCGTACGACAAGGCCTCGGGCTACATGCGCATCGAGCAGACGCGGCTGCTCGAGGGAGACATCTTCCTGCCCGCGACGTCGGTCTCCTACCTCGACGAGGACGGCATCCACCTGACCGAGACCAAGGAGATCATCGCCAGCCGCTTCAAGCAGATGCCCGAGGTGGCGCGCCCGTTCTTCATGCGCTGACCGCGCCCGCGGGCGGTAGACTCGCCCGCCATGAGGGTCGCCGTCCCGAGCTTCGCGGCTGCAGTGGCGGCCGCGCTCGCCCTCGGCGCCCCCGTCGCGGCGGCCGACGCGCCGGGCCCGGCGCTGGCGGTCGGTGCCCCGGCCCCGCCGCTCGCGGGGACGACGCTGGACGGCCGGGCGTTCGAAGCCGCGGACTGGTCGGCGGGCGAGGCGACGGTGGTCATGTTCTTCGGCACCTATTGCCGCCCGTGCCACCGGGCGCTGCGCGAGCTCGACGCCATCCAGCGGACGGTCGGCCCGCGGCTGCGCTTCATCCTCGTCGATGCCGGCGAGGACCCGGCCGCCGTCCGGAGGTTCTTCGCCGACAATCCCCGCCCCGGCGACGGGACCGTGGTCATCGACACCGCGGGGAGCGACCGGCGGCGCTGGGGCTGCGAGCTCGAGCCGACGCTGTTCCTCGTCGATCGCGCGGGCCACGTCCGCTACATCAACCATGGCTGGGGCGAGGGCTCGGAGGCCAAGTACCTGCGCCGCGTCCGCAACGTCCTCGGCCCGCCTCAGGGTCCGTGAAGCCAGCCGTACGACGGCGTGATGATCAGCGCCACGCCCCAGGTCTGTGAATAGCTGTTGAGCGAGAAGGGGGTGCTCCCGGCCGCGCCACAGGTGATCGCGGCGCAGCCGGCCGCCAGGACGGCAACGGCCATCACGGTGAGGGTCCGGCCCCCGAGGTGTCGACGAGGTGCGTTGCGGTCCATGCGAGCGCCGTCCCCGGCCAAGAGCAAGGCCGACACCAGGGCCGAACGCCGCGCCGGAACGGCGATCAGAGGGATTTACCGTTGGAATTTCGACGGAACGCTGTCCGACCCCGGGCGCAGCCGCCGCCAGCGGAAGGCGCTCGCGGAACTGCGGAGCGCGTCGTTCGTTCATAGAGGCATGGACCCCGCCGCCGCCTTCTTCGCTCGCATCACGGCCGATCCCGCGGGCGTCGTCACCGCGCTCCTCATCGGCGCGACGTTCGCGAACCTCCAGGGTCTCGGCTCGGTCCGAGACGACGCCATCGAGGCGGCCGCCGATCTGCTCATCGAGCTCGGGAGCCGTTCGACCGCCGCGCCCGGAGCTACGCCCCTCCCCCGCCGGATCTCGCGAGCCTAGCTCGCACGCCTTCGGGCCCGGCGCGCGAAGGCGCGACCGCCTCAGTGAGCGCCGGCGAGCCCGGCCGTCCGCTGCGCCGCCAGCTCGCCCGCCAGGTCGACGACCTCGTCACGGCGCCGACAGTCGCCCGTGTAGTGGGCGACCGTCGCGATCCAGCACAGCTCGCCGACCACCTCGACGAGGTCGGCGTGGACATCAGCCCGGGCGGTGAGCGCGGCGAAGATCATGTGTCCCGTTATCGGCCAGTCCGCGGTCGGCGGGAGTAAGTAATCGCCTGATTCACCGCGCCCCCCCTGGCCGCGGGCGATCTCGGATCTATGCGCGCGCCTCAGCGCATCGGCGATCGACCATCCCTGAAGCTCGCGCCGGGCCCAGCAAACCCCAGACGGCCAGCGCCTTGACCAGGCCTCTTTCGGCTCCGGTCATGGCCACGCCGGCGTTCAAGGCGTCGTGCCGGCCGCCAGCTCGTCGAGGCACCAGACCCGCATGCCGTCGGACGCGCCCGCGGTCAGCAGGTTGCCGCTCGGCGACCAGGTGATGAAGCCGAGGTTCGCGTCGTTCAACGACAGCAACCGCCCCACCAGGGTGCCGTCGGCGGTCGACCAGAGGGCGATGACGCCGGTGTGGCCGGCGGTGATGGTCCAGTCGACGCCGGCCGCGGCGACCGTCTTGCCGTCCGGCGAGAACGCGACCGAGCTGCCGAAGCTGTTGAACTCCGCGCCGATGATCGGAACCAGGCCGGTCGCGAGATCGCGCACCGGCTGGCCGCCGGGGACCGACCACAGCCGCACGAGCCCGTTCTGGTCGCCGGCGAGCAGCAGCGTGCCGTCGGGCGAGAAAGCGACGCTGTTGATGACGTCGGTGTGCCCGACCATCGTCGCCAGAAGCGCGCCCGAGGCGACGTCCCAGAGCTTGATGTCGTTCCCGACGGGGACGATGCCGCCGTCGGGCGCCGGCTGTTCGTACCCGGCGGTGGCCAGCACCGTTCCGTCGTGGCTGAGCGCGAGCGTCGTCAAAGCAGTGGCGTGCGCCATCCACGCGCGCTGAACCGCGCCGCTGGCCGCGTCCCAGAGAGTGACCCGACCAGAGCTCGTGGACTGGTCCACGCCGATGATCGTCTTCCCATCCGGCGTGAACACGGCGTCCGACACGGTGTCGTAGTTGACCAGCCCCGCGAAGGTCATCGTCGACGTGGCCGTCCCCTGCGTGAGGTCCCAGTACGTCCCCGTGGCGTTGAACGTCACCAGCAGCTGGTCGGTGGGCGTCAAGGCGACGCTCCCCTGGTTCCCGATCGCCGACGACATGGGGATGACCCGCAGCCGCGCCCCTTGCGTCGCGTCCCAGACCTGCGTGGGGCCGGCGACGCCGCCGAACACCTCGCGAACACCGTCCCGCGCGAACATCCCGCCCCAGATGAACCCGGTCTGCCCCGAGGTGTTCACCTCGGTCCCGTCGGAGAACCGGTAGAAATGCAGCGCGGCCGCCGCCACCGCCAGGATCGTCCCGTCGGGCGAGAGGGTCATGTCCTGCGGGACGTCGTTGGTCTCGAACGTGCGCGCGGCGGTGCCCGTCGCCACGTTGTAGAGCACCGCGCCCGCCAGGCTGCCGATCACCAACTGCGTGCCGTCCGCCGAGAACGCGAGCGCTCGGACGAAGCTCTGCCCGCTCCAGCCGGGACCGACGGGCGAGCCATCGGCCGTGGCGATCACCTTCACGGCCGTCCCCTGCGTCGCGTCCCCGGTCGAGATCGCCAGCCGCGTCCCGTCCGCCGAGAGCGCCGCGGCGGGCGCGAACGTGACGCCGACGCCGGCGTCGCGGCTCACCCCTCCGTCGCCCGCCGGCATCGGGTAGGTGCGCACGAGGTTCCCGGTGGCGGCGCTGAGCCACTCGAAGTCCTTCGGCGTCCCGACCACCAGCGTCTGCCCGTCCGGCGCAAAATGGAGCGACTGCACCGCCCCGCCGAGCGTCGTCGCCTTCCACAGCGGCATCGCCGTCGCCGGATCGACGCCCGTCACCGCTCCACCACCGTCGCCGACCACGACCAGACTCCCCACGGGCGCAGCCGCCACCGCCGCCGGAGCCGCGCCGAGGATCAAGCGCCCCGTCTCCTTGCCGTCGCTGGCGCGCCAGATCCGGAGCGCGTCGTCGCTGCCGATGGTCGCGCCCCACGACGCGTCGGGCGCGAGCGCTCCGGCGCCGATGTATCCCAGCTGGCCGGTGAACGTCCGCGGGACGTGCCACGTGCCGTTCGTAATCAGCGACGCGCCGAGCGGGTGCGTGGCCAAGAAATAACCGCCACCGGCCGCCGCGACGATCGACGCCGCGTTGGGCGAGAGATCCCGGCACGGCGTGAGACCGAGCGTGGCGGCCGTGACGCCCCCATCGCTCTGCGCGCCGCCGCCGCCTTGCGCTCCCGCGTGGCCGCCTTGCCCGCCACCGCCGCCCTGCGCGCCGCCACCGCCCTGCGCTCCAGCGTGGCCGCCCTGCCCGCCGACTCCCCCCTGCGCGCCCGCGTGGCCGCCCGCCGCTCCGGCGGCCCCGCCAGCGCCGCCGCGGCCCGCGCCTCCATCGACCCGCGATCCGCGCGAGCCCCCGCAACCGGCGGCGAGCAAGAGCGCCCAAGGGAGACCCAGTTTTCGCGCTACCGCCCCCACCCGCATGAGGCCCCCGATGATACCGGGACGCGCCGCCCTACGGCAACGCCACCATCAAGGTCTGGGTGGCTACAATTGGGGGTGTCCGAGAACCGCAACATCTCGCCCGACGACATGCACAACCTTGCGGGTAGCGCTGGGACGATCGTCGAGCACGCCGCGCGCGCCCGAAGCCGGGCGAGCTCGGTACTAGCGCCTCAAAAATAGAAGGCCAGCTCGCCCACGATCTGCGCGTAGGCGTTTGCCGTCTCCACGCCGGCGCGCAGCGCCAACCAGCGGGAGAGCGCGAAGGCCTGCCCCACGCGCAGGCGGAGAGCGGGCGTGCGATCGCCGAGGAAGTAGTAGATGGCGCGGGCGCCGGCCTCGAAGCGCCAGGGACCGGCGCCGCCGGCCAGCATCGCCTCACCGCCGGCGCCCAGGCGGAAATCGTGCGCCCCCGCGAAGGCCGGGCCGACGCCGAGGTCCGTCTCGGCCAGGAGGAGAAAGAGCATGCTCCGGTGCGGCGCCAAACGTGCGGCGACGCCACCGCCCGTGGTCACGCCGACGTAGAGGCAGCGCCAGCCGGCGATCGGCGAGCCGGGCTCCTCGCAGCCGAGCTCGCGCGCGTTGTCGACGCCGAACCAGACTTTCCAGGACGGGCTCTGCACCCAGAGATCGAACGGCGACGCGGAGACGATGTCGATCGCGTCGAGACGATCGAGGCGCAGCGCGCGCTGCTGGTTTTCGAACCGCAGCCGCAGGCTGCCCATCTGCAGGCGCGCGTCCTCGGGGTAGCCGTGCGGATCGTCGAGGTAGTCGTGCAGGGCGCCGCGCAGCGAGATGGTCTCGAACGCGCCGGCCTGGTCGGAGGTTCCCGCCCCCACGGTGAGGCGGAGCGAATCGTGCCCCGTCTCCGGCGCGCCGATCGCGGGCTGCGCCGTGACCACCTGGGGCGGAACGCCGGTGCGCCCGCGCGCGAGCAACAGGCGGCGCTCGCGCTGCTTGAAGAGCTCGCTGGGCGAGGACTCCTTGCGCGTCTTGTAGCGGAGATAATCGTAGGCGGCGTCCAGGATCAGGGCCTGGCGCTCCTTCGACTCCCCGGGCGGCTGCGGGGGGGCGGGCGCACCCGGCGCGGCAGTGGCCCAAGCCCGCGCCGCCTCCAGCTCGGCGCCGGTGAAGCTCCCCTTGCGGCGCTTCATGACCGTCACCAGCGACGGTCGCGCGGAGATCCTGCGGACCAGCCCGGGCTGGGCGAGGACGACGCGGACCGTATCCCCGGGAATGACCGTGCCGTGAAAGTGCTCGGTCAGGTGCAACCTCGGATCGGCGACCTCCATCAGCGAGAGCAGCAGGTACGAACAGTTGCGGGTGAAGAAGTAGTAGCGAAACTGGGCGGTTCGCGTCTCCCAGGCGTGCATCACCAGACGGCGGACCTGCTCCGGCGTGAACGACAGCTCGTACTCCCACAGGTCCCGGCTCTCGATGTTCGAGTACTCCTGGACCTTCACGTAGTACGGCATCACGTAGAAGCGACCGGGGAACATCCCGGTGACGCCCTTGAACGCGTAGACGAGGCCGTTTTCCGTGTCGACGTCCCCGGCGTAGTTCACGATGTAGTCGAGCAGCTGGTTCCCTTCGCCCGTCGAGCGCGACAGCCGCAGGAAGGTGTGCCCGTACATCGTGGCGGGGCTGTTCAGGTACGCGGTGGCGTAGACCAGCGTGGCGGTCGTCGCCGAGATCCCGGTACGCCATTTGTCGAAGGCCGGGCAGCTCTCGTGAGGGACGCGGGCGGCGTCGATGCCGAGCGCGCTTCGGAGCCACTCCCAGCGCGCCGGAAGGCGGCACTGCGCATGCGCGTCGTCGCGCGGCTCCGACGCCAGAAAGGCGCGCAGAGAAGCCTCCAGCTCCGCTTCCGGATCGCGGCGACCGCGCGGGCCCGCCTGGAAGAACTCCCCACCGTCGACCTCGCTCTTCCAGCCTCCGAAGAGCGAGTGTCGATAGTGAAGGAGAACGCGCCACTCGCGCGTGTCGGCCAAGTGCCGAGAGCGGGCGAGCGCGATCAGCTGATCGGCGTAGCCGGCGTCCGCCGCCGCGGGAAGCGGGGCGACCATCGCCGCGACGAGCGACAGCTGCGCCGCCGCGGCGATGCCGGAGAACAACGCGCTACTTGACCGAGCCGGTCTTCGCCGGGGTGCTCAGCGCGACGCTCTGGGCGGGCGGCGCCTTCTTGACGTACGGCCTCCCCTCGGCCCGGGCGACGGCGCGCTCGTCGCTGCAGGAGTTGGCCAGGGACGGATCGGACTTGATCTGCGCCTTGACCCCGACCAGCAGGTCCATCGGGCCGCTCTTCTCGCTCGGCAGGATCGCCTCGTACTTGGCCTGCGTCATCGAGGCCAGCGCCGGCTTCGCGCTCTCTTCGCATCCCAGCAGCGTCGCGAAGGAGGTGAGGAACTCACCGCCGCCGGCCGCCATGTTGCGCTTCAGATCCTGGAAGTTCACCTCGGCAAAGGCCGCTTGTTCGCGCTGCGACTTGATGACGCCGTTGTCGCCGCAGTTCGAGGTGCCCGAGGTGATCCCGAACGTCTGGCTGGCGAAGGTTCCGTTCGTCGTCGCCGCCAGAACCTGGATCATCCCAGGTTTGTTTCCGAAGGCCATCGATCCGAGCCCGCATCCAGCCGCCCCGTATCCCTGTGCGTGGGCAGCTGCAGCTCCGAGAGCCAGGAAGGTTGCCACCGTCCCGATTCCCAACACGGAAAGTCTTTTCATTGACGTTCTCCTCACTTGACCTGGATGTCCGCGTCCTGCGTCGCGCGGATGGAGCATCGTAAGGGGATGCCCGATTCGCCACAAGCCTGAGCTGGCTACTAAAAGACCGCGACTCCGTCCTCGGGCGGTGGCGTACCGGAAGGAGCTCCACCAGAACGTCGATCACCGCCCTTACGCGCGCGATGGGAGCAAAGGCGAAATAGACGGGCACCTAACCCTTCGAAATCTTGAGCGCAGACCCGTTTGATCGCCCCCTTCGCTCGCGACGGCAGCGAGCACACGGCCTCGCGCTCCCCAGAGCCGAGGTGTGTCGCTCGAACCGAGACCTTCGTCCACCTTCTTCGCAGGTTCTGTCCTCCGCGATCGGCGGCTGGAACCGCGAATCTCACGTCATCCGGCGGGTCGACGGGCTTCAGCGACCCGCCCGCGCGTGCATCGTCGCCACCGGAGCCTCCGATCCCCGAGCGATCGAGGTCGGGCCCGCCGGCTCGGTCTTTCGGGGTGATCGGCGAAGCGTTGGGCTGCCATGGCGAGTGGATAAAATCGACGGCCCCTGTTAGCACTTCGGGCGTCTCGTGCGTCCTGGAGGGCAAATGCTCGCGCGTCTCGCGCGGCTTACAGGAGGAGATCTCATGCTCTCGATGTCTTGCCACCATCTCTCTGCCCTCGGTCTGGCGCTCTACGGCGTCGGTTGCGGTAGCCTCTCGGGGGACACCGGGTCCCCCTCCACGCTCACCAACATCCACGGGACCGTCACCTCCGACGCCCCCTCCACGCTGCCCAGTTCGCTGGCCACGGCAATCGTCTGGTTCGGGATTTCCGCTGACCACACCTTCCACGAGTCCGCCGACAGCGTGCCCGTGTCCGGCGGCTTTCCGGCCTCGTTCGAGATCGGGCTCACAACGATCCCTCCCGCGAGCGCGATGATCGACTTCAGCACGGTCTTTGGCACCTCGCCGGACGTCGGCGCCACCGGTGTACACGTGGCCCTGGGATTTGTGGTGGCGTACGACGATCGCAATGGCAACGGTCGCCTGGATATCGTGGACCCGGGCGCATCGCAGTACACCGACGAGGTCGAGGGAGTCGCCGACCGGCTCATCTTCTACGTCGACCAGTCCGTTCCGACGTCACTGGTGACGAGCCCTCGGTTCGCCGCGTTGGGCATCGACGGCTCGATGCCACAGAAGGGCTACAATCTGATGCTTCCCGATTCCAACTATTGCTACGCCGGCGCCGACGCCGGCGCGGGCTCGGCGGGAGCGTGCGTGAGGGGCTATGTGTGGGAACCGATGGACACCCCCGTATCACTCTCGCTGGGGAAGGGCTCCCCCGTGTTTGCTCCGCAGGACCCGCAGCAGCTCATGTGCTCCACGGGGCCGAACAGCGGCACGACATTTAGTTCAAGCAGCCTCCCTCCGACGATCTCGGTCCTGGACTTTTCGGGGATGCTCCCCTCGGCCAACGATCCGAACGTCCACTGCGACGACCTCGACAACTTCGAATACCTCTCCTCCTGCACGACCAACGTGGCCGCTCCCTGCCAGCAGGAGAACACCGTTTGCGCTCAGCAGACGATCGTGACGCTGGACCCGGTGGGGGGATCGCCCATGGCGCCGCCCGCCGGCTGGCCGTGCGTCGCTCAGCCGCCGCCATCGTCCGTCTTTCTGAGCTGGCTGGCTGCGGGTCAGCACTCGTCAAGCGGCGGCGGTGGTGGCCCGGTCGGATCCGGTGCCGCCGACGCTGGGCTCAGCTCGAACTGAGCCCGTCCCCTGTTCGCCCGGCAGCGCATGCCCACCGACGACGGAGCCGATCTGACCAACGCAGAGCTCGCCGAGCTCTACCGCCGGTACGGGTTTCTGCTCCGTCGTCGCGGCCGTACGCTCCTCCGCGACGAAGCCCTGGCCGAGGATGCCTTGCAGACCGCCTTCGTAAAGATCATCGAGTCGCGCGCGGCGCTGGCCCGCGCCGAGAACCGCCTGGCCTGGATGTACCGGGTCGTCGACCGCTGCTGCTTCGACCTGCTACGCCGGCGCCGCGTGCGCCGCACCGAGCCGATCGACGGGCGCGCCGACACGGCGCTCGCCGTCCCGGGCGTCGACGTCGAGGCGCGCGACGCTGTGCTCCGGGTCCTCGGCGAGCTCTCCGACTCCGAATACGAGGTCGCGGTTCTGGCGTACGTCGACGGCACACCGCAGACCGAGATCGCGTCGACGCTGGGCCTCTCGCGGCCGACGATCTGGAAGCGCCTGCTGGCGATCCGCGAGCGGGCGGCCCGTTTGCTCGAGGTGACGCCATGACCGACTCCGTGCCCGACCTCCGCAACCTCCACCCCACGGGCGCCCGGCTGGACGCCCTCGTCACCGGGGACGCCGACGCCCACGCGACCGCGCACGTGGCGTCGTGCGCCGCCTGCTCGGCCTACGTCGAGCAGCTCCGCCGAGAGGTGGACGCCTTCGCAGCAGCGCCGCGCCCCGAACCCGAGGCGTTCGTGCAGGCGGTCAACCGCCGGCGCGCGGCGGACGAGGCTCGCCGGCATCGGGGGCGCTGGCTGGGCGCGACGACCTCCGCGCTGGCCCTGGCAGCCTGCGTAGCGCTCTTCGTTCATGAACGCCCGCCCGCCCTGCCGGTGACCGAGGCTCCGGTCGCGGCGCCGAGCGTCGGACCCATCCGATTCAAGGGCGGATCGCAGGTGGCGGTGGTGGTCGAGCGGCATGGCACGCAGTCGCGCGAGATCGGGAGCCTGAACATCGCGCCGGGCGATCGAATCCGCGTCGAGATCGCGCTCGACCACGACGACGACATCCAGGCCGGCGTGGTCGCCGACGACGGCACCTGGGTGGCGCTGCAGCCCGCCGCACATCTCGGCGCGGGGACGCACTTCTCTGAGGGGGCGATCGCCTTCGATCAGCGCGTCGACCCCGGGTGGGTGATAGTCGGCCCGCCCGACGCCGTCGCCCGCGCCCGCTCGACCCGCGACTTCTCCGGCGTTCACGCCATCCGCATCCACCCGGTCGCGCCTTGAGGCCCACCCTGCATAGACGCGTGGTCGTCGCGCTGGTGATGGTCTTCTTCGTCGGGTTGTCGGCGCGGGCGGCGGCGGCACCAGTCCGCATCCTCATTGCGGTCGGCGCCCCAATAGGCCTCTCGGCTGACCAGACGCTGGTGCACCCACGCGACGACGCCCGGGGCGTAGCCGAGGTGCTCACCACCCTGGGCGGCGTTTCGTCGCCAGACGCCCTGTTGGTCCCCGACGCACGGGTTGCGTCGGTCCGCGCAGCGTTCGATCGTGCCGAGGTGATCGCCCGCCAGCACCTGGCCGGCGAGGTGACGTTCATCTTCTACTTCAGCGGCCACGGCGACCACGACGCGCTCCACCTTTCGGGAGAGATGCTCCCGCTCGACGAGCTCCGCGGTCGTGTCGAGCACATGCCGGCCGCCCTCCGCTTGGTGATCATCGACGCCTGCCGGGTGAGCCAAGACCGCGCCAAGGGGATGAGTGGGGAACCGGGCTTCGCCATCACCCTGGCGCCGGTCCCTCCCGCGACGGGAATGGCCTGGCTATTCGCCTCCAGTGACGGCGAGGTCGCGCAGGAGTCCGACGAGATCGGGGGCGCGCTCTTCTCGCACTTCTGGACCACCGGCCTGCGGGGCGCGGCCGACGCAGACGGGGACGGTCGAGTCACCCTCCAGGAGTCTTTCGATTTCGCCTACGCCCAGACGCTGCTGCGATCGGCGCGATCGGGCGCGGTCCTCCAACGGCCACAGGAGCGTCTCGATCTCACCGCGGCGGGGCCGGTCGTCCTCACCCAGCTCGCCGCGCGGCGGGCGACGCTGGTGCTCCCCGCCGATCGGGACGCCCTCTACCTGGTCTACGGGGTGGTCGCGCGGACACTCGAGGCGGAGCTGTTCGCCCGCCCGGATCGCCCCACCGCCCTCGCGCTCCCGGCCGGACGCTACTTGGTGCAGCGGCGGTTCGCGGGGGCCGGCGGCGCCACAGAGGTCGTCCTCCCGGCGGGCGCTGTGCGCGGACTGGAGCCGTCTGCGTTCCGTCCCTTCGAATCAGAGGCCTTAGCGCTCAAGAGCGAGCTGGTCGTACGCCCCTGGAGCCTCACGTTGAGCGACGGCGTCGTTGGGGGAACGGCGATCTCCTTGGGTGACGAGGCGATGCTGGAGATCGAGCGGCGCTGGCGGAACCTCGGCGTGGCGGTGCGCGCGCTGGCCGGGAGGGGCGAATACGGGACGTCGGTCAACGACGTGTACGAGACCTCGCTCGGCGGCGAAGCGGGGGTGGTCGGCATCGTGCCGCTCGGCGCCCGAGTCGACCTGCGTGCCGGGGTCGACCTGCGCGCCGTCTTCATTCGCCAGGAGGTCACGCGCAAGGACGCAGCCGAAGTCGAAGCGGTCGGATACCCCGGGACGGCCTGGTTCAACGGCAGCGCCTGGGGCGGCGGCCTCCACGCCGACGCCCGCTGCCAGCTCTCTTCGAAGTTCTACGTCGTGGCCACGGTTAAAGGTCTCGCACTGGCGACCGGGACCGACCGCGGTATCGAAGGCCGCCTCTCGTTCGGCGCCTCCCTGGGAATCGGCGCGTCGTTCTGATCCGCGCAGCGCCGGAGAACCTAGCGTGTCAACGTCGGCATCCTGTAGGGCCTCCAAGATTTTCTCGCCGACGAGTGCGTGGTTGGTCGTCGAGGCGTTGAAGGCGTGGCGCGCGCAGTGCCCCGGCTCGCTGGTGTGCCCTCCCCCACGCCGCGTCCGGAAGGACGGCCGCCTCGCGTCCCAGATGGGCACCTACCTCGCCGGCAAGTCGACTGGGCCCGCGATGGCCGCCGCGTTCAAGGCCGCCGGTCTCAAACCGCGCACGCCCAACGAAGCCGGACGGGTCACCTACGCTACGCTCGTCGGCGGGTCCGGCAAGGTATCGGCCTTCACCCTGCAGAAGTGGATGGGGCACGCCGACGTGACCACCGAGTGCTACGTCAAGCAACAGCCCGGGCTTTCGGCGGGCGAGCTGGCGGCGCTGGGGGATTGACCATGGTCGTCGTCTTGCCGCTCGCGCTGGTGTTGCTGGTCGGGCTGGTGACCCTGGGGTGGTTCGGCAACCGACCGCCGTGGCTGCGATGGCTGGCGCGGACGGGCGTGGTGGTGGTTGTGGCCTGCTTGACGCTTGTCGCGGCGGCGCTCCTGCACGACCGGTAAGCGCGAGCTGGCGGCGCTCGGCGGGTAGCTTCTAAAGGCCGTGGCGAGGTTCGGGTACCTGCTCGGCGAAGAGCGCCGCTGGATGGAGTTGGAGACGCTCGAAGCGCTGGAGGCAGGGATCGCCCGG
>Ga0209060_10000966_pt1 | contig 36962 bp, 28 predicted proteins | sample Coa_R1_8_FD_187155 | JGI IMG/M metagenome (GOLD analysis project Ga0209060, IMG submission 187155) | Surface soil microbial communities from Centralia Pennsylvania, which are recovering from an underground coalmine fire - Coalmine... | ecosystem: Environmental > Terrestrial > Soil >...
GTTTGGCGGGGCGATCATTGTCCAGCGCAACTGGGAACGCGACTATCTCAAATACTTCATCGCGCTCGGCGCGGGATTCATGCTGGCAACTGCATTCATTGAAATTGTTCCCGCCAGCATGGCGTTGAAAGGCGAAAGCGCGCCTGCGCTGATCCTTCTCGGTTACCTGCTTATTCATTTCTTCGAGCATGCGGTCACGCCGCATTTTCATTTCGGCGAAGAGACGCACGCTGGACATTCCAAACACGGATACTCCGTCTTGCTCGGTTTGGTGATTCATACTTTTTTTGACGGCATCGCCATTGCCGCGGGATTTATTGTGTCCAACTGGCTGGGCTGGCTGATTTTCGTGGCGATCTTCCTGCACAAAATTCCAGAAGGCTTCACCATCGCCTCCATTATGCTGGCCCGCGGCCAGAGCCGGAAAACCGCGTGGGGAGCATCGGTGTTGCTGGGTGTCGCCACTTTGGCTGGCGTACTAATCATGGCGATGATGCGCCATCAGGTTGGATTTGGCTTGCCGCTATCAGCGGGTGTCACGATCTATGTCGCCGCTTCGGACTTAATTCCCGAAGTAAACCACGAACCAGGTGTAAAAATGGCGTTCGTGGTGTTTTTGGGCGTGGGATTGTTTTATCTTCTTGAGCACTTTGCCCGCTAAGATTCTTTGGCGAATGCAAGGACGCATGCCGCTGCGTGTTCCTACTCGACAGTGTGCTTCGCAGTGTAGCCTTCGCGGGCAATGATCTGGAACTTCACGTCTTTCCCTTTTTGATCTTTCACTTTGAGCGGACCGCCGTCGGGCGCAACGACTTCGACTTTTAATTTGCGATAAGTTCCATCGAGCTTCTGATTGGTCGGATGATAGGAGATCGTGTACTGATTGCGAATGTCGCCGAGAATGTCGTGAAATACTTCGGGATATTCCGCTTGAAATCGCGGTTGATAAAATCTGCCGCCGGTCATCTTTGCAAAGTTCTGCATTTGATTGTCAGCCTGCAAATAATCCAGCGAAGTAACCGGGATTCCAAGGCCACGGCTGGGCGCTCCACCGCCGCGTGCATCCGCCAAAGCACGCGCAATCCAGCCAATACTAATCGGGTAAATCGTCACATCTTTTGTGGACTTGATCTTCTTCATAAGCTGGTCGAGATTGATACGACTGAAGCTATCGAATCCGCTTGAAATCAGAATGATGTATTTGCGTCCTTCGATGCGATCCAGGCGATCCATTGTGTCAAACAAGGCATCGTACAAATCGGTTTCCGAGAAACCGGGGATCTGCATCATGTTGATCGCGCCCATCACTGACTGCTTGTCTTGCGTAAAATCCACCAGAATATGCGGACGAAGATCGTAATATTCCACTGCAACCCAATCTTCCTTCTTTAACTGGGTGGCGAAGGCGAAAGAGGCGCGCACCGCGTCGATCGTGAATCCCCAGTTGTGCGCGGCGAATTCAGTCAGCAATACCGCCGTAATGGGAGCTTGGGACACCCCGAAGTTGGAGATGGTCTGGGGAGTGCCGTCTTCACTAATGCGGAAATTGTCTTTGGTCAAAGTGGAAATAAACTGGCCATCTTTCGTGACGACTGAAACAGGCACTTCCACCAAAGGCACACTTACGTGCAAGGTGTAGTCAGGCATGCCTTCAATTTTCTTGGGATGCTCTGAAGGGGGGGGTGGTGGCGGAGCTTCCTTCTTTTTTGGAATCGCGTAAGGACCAACATCGCTTTGCGGCCCACCGGCTTCGGGAGGAGTTTGGGGATTTTGCTGGTCAGAGTTCGTGTCCGGCTGCTGTGGGTCTTGCGCGCTTAGAGGTAAGTTGCAGGCAAAACAGAGGAAAACAATCAAGGCAAAACAAAAAGTCGCAACTTTCCGGAACCATGCCGAAAAGTGGATGTGTGGAAGAGACTCACTCACCGTAAACCCGCCAAACATGCATCCTCCCCATTCTTTCTAAGAGTATAGACGCAGCCTGATGCCCGAGGGATGTTCGGCGTCAGGCAGTTTCGCCAGCCATTTTGTCGGCATGGCGAAGATCAGGGAAAATCCACGTCCAAAGACCGATTACGGCAAGGGTGCCGATTCCACCAAGAACGACCGCCGGCACCGTTCCAAACCAATGTGCGGTGAGGCCGGACTCGAACTGGCCCAACTCGTTTGAAGTACCAATAAAAATCATGTCCACGGCAGTGACGCGGCCGCGCATTTCATCGGGTGTTGCTAATTGCACAAGAGTCGCACGTATAACGACGCTGACCATATCGAACGCACCGGTCAGCAATAATGCCAGGAGCGAAAGCGGCACACTGCGGGAGAGACCAAAAACGATGGTAAAGACACCGAACCCGGCCACGCACCAAAGCATGGTTGCGCCGACATTTCTGCGTACGGGGTTGTGAGCAAGAAATATCGCCATCGCAGCTGCTCCCACGGCAGGCGCGCTGCGCAAAAGACCGAGACCCCAGGGCCCAATATGTAAAATTTCACGCGCGTAAACTGGCAGGAGCGCTACGGCCCCGCCGAGCAATACGGCGAACATATCGAGCGAAATCAGCGCGAGGATCAACTTTCTCTCCCAGACATAGCGGAAGCCCGCCAATACGCTATCTCTCCCGGGTCTAGACCGGCTCTGGCCTCGCGCTTTTATGTGCCACATAACGACAACCGCAGCCAAGGATGCCGCCATTGCCGCCGCATAAACCGCGCGCGGTCCCTGGGTAACCGCATACAGTAAACCTCCAAGTGCTGGACCCGAAATTGTCGCGGCCTGAAATGTGGTTGCGTTCCAGGTCACAGCATTGGGAAAATGTTCAATTGGAACGATTTGCGGCAAAATCGCGCGGGCGGCGGGTCCATTAAAAGACCGCACAACTCCCAGCAAGAGAACAACTGCATAAATCGGCATAACCGATTGGATATTGCGCAATGTCATGAAGAGCAGCAATGACGAGCACAGAAAAAATCCTGCGTAACAAACCATCAGGACTTTGCGTCGCGAGAAGCGATCTGCCACATGACCAGCAGCTAGAAACAGCAAGATTCCTGGAAGGAACTGGGCCAAGCCAACTAAGCCTAAATCGAGCGGCTTTTTTGTAATCTCATAAACTTGCCAGCCGACGGCAACGGATTGCATTTCCTGCGCGGCAACAATACAAAAGCGCGCGCACTGATAAAGCGAAAAATCGGGATATTGAAATGCAGCATACCCTACACGACCGGTGGCTGTTGCTGGAGAACTTGCCATCCCCTCTACTCTGACACAATTTTGTTGCGCGCTCTCGAAAGAAGCTATCCATCGCGTAAAATTGCCGCGTGTCCAATATCTTTTGTGACATCGGTTGGATTTTTTGTTGCATTTACGCGACAGTCCCTTCGTATTGGCTGATGGTCCATCCTCACGTGGAATTTTGGCGAGCGCGGGCTTCCTCGCCTTTTCGTATTCTCTTGCCGGCCTGGATCGGCATGTGGATTCTTTTGGGACTGGCAACCACGCCTTGGCGAAGCGTTCATTTTTACCGATCGCCTTGGGCTATTTTGCCCGCGATCGCCTTATTTGCCATTGGAATTTGGATCTATCGTCGTTCGGGAGCTCACTTTAGCCTGAATCAGCTTTCGGGAATGCCTGAAGTGCGCCAAAATACCAAGTCTCAAATCCTTGTAATTTCTGGCTTGCACGGATATGTCCGGCATCCTATTTACCTGGCTCATCTTTTTGAAATGCTGGCTTGGAGTTTGGGCACGGGTTTGGCGGTCTGTTATGCGCTGACATCATTCGCCATTGCGACTGGCGCCATCATGATTCGTCTTGAAGACAAAGAGCTTGAACGACGATTCGGGCAATCCTACCGGGAGTATCGGATGAGGGTACCAGCGGTCTTGCCCAGAATTTCCGGTAGAGCAAACTCGCTATAATCGGTGCCATTCATGCGCTTCGAATTCTTCATTGCCTCGCGCTACTTGAGAGCTAAACGCAGACAAGCTTTCATAGGAGTAATTACCGGCATTTCTATTCTCGGAGTCGCTGCGGGCGTAGCATCGCTTGTTGTTGCTCTGGCCATCAATAACGGTTTTCGGCAAGATTTACAAGATCGTCTCCTAGGCTCAACTTCGCATATCAATCTGCTGCGAATCCAATCAGACGGCATTAAAAATTGGCAGCTGCTGATGGATCGCCTCTCGCATCAACCTCATGTTGTAGCCGCCGCCCCGGTCATTTATGAACAAGTTCTGATCTCGCGCGGGCCGCGGGCCAGCGGAGCGGTTCTCAAGGGCATTGTTCCAAGCGATGAGCGGCGCGTCAGCGACCTGCTCAACAGCGTAAAGGGCGGATCGGTGGAGGCGCTCGCGGAAACTTCAGCACCCTCCGCGCCGCGAGATCAATCTCCCGACGCTTTAGAAAGTGTTGCTGAGCGCGTCGCTGCGATGCCACCGATCATTCTTGGCAAAGATATGGCCGATAATTTGGGCGCAACCGTTGGTTCCGTGGTTCTTGTCACGAGCCCGCAAGGTGAGCTGACTCCTTTCGGCCTCGTTCCCAAATACAGCCGTTTCAGGGTCTCTGGAATCCTCAATTCCGGGTTCTTTGACTATGACAATACCTGGTCACTCGCCCGGCTCTCCGATACGCAAAAGCTTTTTGGCCTCGACGACGAAGTCGCTGCCATTGAATTCAAAGTGGACGACATCTACCAGGCAGGCAACATCGCGAAGTCCATCGAACAAGCGGCTGGCAGCGGCTTTATGACAACGAATTGGATGGAGCAGAACAAAGCCATCTTTCGCGCTCTAAAGCTCGAGCGCCTTGTAACGTTCATCACTATTGGCCTTATCGTCTTCGTTGCCGCTTTGAACATCCTGATATCTCTGATCATGATGGTCATGGAGAAAACGCGGGACATTGCGGTTCTCATGTCCATGGGCGCACGCAAATCACAGGTGCGGCGGATCTTTATCGCGCAGGGTTTGCTGATTGGGGTGGTCGGGACGGTGATTGGCCTGATCGTCGGCTATCTGCTCTCTTGGGCTGGCGCGCAATACCATCTGCTCTCGCTTGCGCCGGAAGTCTATTCCATTGACTATGTTCCTTTCGCTCCGCGCGCAACAGATGGTTTGCTGGTCGCCATTGTTGCAATCGGGATTTCTTTAATTGCAACAATTTATCCATCGTGGTCGGCAGCGCGCGTTCTTCCCGCGGAAGCGCTGCGCTACGAATAGTCCCATTTCCATTTCATGTTTTAATTGGAAAAACAGCGCTTGAGACTAGGAGCACCCCTTTTGCATCTAAGTAAACAGGCCGTATTGAAAGTCGAAGGTCTGAGAAAGGTCTTTCGATCTGGCAAATCGGATTTAGTGCTCTTTGAAAATTTATCGTTTGAAGTGACTCAGGGGCAGATGGCTGCAATCGTTGGAGAATCAGGAGCGGGAAAGAGTACCTTGTTGCACATCCTCGGCGCTCTTGATCGGGCTTCCTCTGGGGACGTATACTGCGCCCAATCGCGCGTGAATTCGTTATCCGAGAATGACGCCGCCGCGTTTCGCAATCGCGAACTCGGTTTTGTTTGGCAGTTCCACTATCTGCTGCCCGAATTTACCGCGCTCGAAAATGCCGCGATGCCATTGTTGCTTCGCGGCGATTCCCGGCAATCCGCTCTGACGGAAGCTTCGAGTTGGTTGCGTGAAGTCGGCCTAGAACAGCGGGCTGGCCATCGTTCGGGCGAGCTTTCCGGCGGCGAGCAGCAACGCGTTGCTTTAGCCAGAGCGCTGATCACCAAACCGAAAGTTTTGCTGGCGGACGAACCAACCGGCGACCTCGACATGCAAACTGCCGATGCAGTTTTTGAGCTGGTTGCGCGTTTGCATCGAGAACGCGGGTTGACGTCATTGATCGCCACACATAACTTCGCTTTTGCGCGCCGTTGTGATCGAGTATTGCGGTTGCAGAAAGGCAGGATTGAAGAAGTTCAGCCGGAAAGCTTACCGGCATAGGATTCTCGGATGGGTTATTTGCAGAAAACGAAAATTTCACCGAAACGACTTTAGGAAATGAGTGTTTCTTTAGTAATGAGGAAGTAAACTTAGTACATCTTTTGTGCCATTGGATTCTTGTAGTCTTGGTTGCATAATGAAGTAGGGGACAGAGCATCGGAAACAGAGTCTTCCAGATGCTCAGGGGGACGGGTGATATGTTCGAGCGTTATACTGAGAAAGCGCGGCGCGTCATCTTTTTTGCGCGGTATGAGGCCAGCCAGTTCGGTTCTCCTTACATAGAGACCGAGCACTTGCTGCTGGGTTTGCTGCGTGAAGACAAAGCTCTGACCAACCGCTTCCTGCGTTCCCACGCTTCGGTGGAATCCATCCGCAAGCAAATTGAAGCGCACACCACCATTCGCGAAAAGGTTTCGACTTCAGTCGATCTTCCGTTAAGTAATGAATGTAAGCGCGTTCTGGCCTATGCAGCGGAAGAAGCTGAACGGCTTTCGCACAAGCACATTGGAACTGAGCACCTTCTTCTGGGCTTGCTCCGGGAGGAAAAGTGTTTTGCTGCGGAAATTCTGCATGAACGAGGCCTGCGCCTGACTGCGATTCGCGAAGAACTTGCCCGTACCAGTCAGGAAAAAACACAGCCGCAAAGGCAGCGCGAGTCTTCATTGTTGAGCGAATTCTCCCGCGACCTGACTCAGGCTGCGATGGACACGCAGCTCGACCCATTGGTTGGCCGCGATGGTGAACTTGATCGCGTAATTCAGATTCTCTGCCGCCGCACCAAGAACAATCCGGTCCTGATCGGCGAACCCGGAGTCGGCAAAACTGCCATCGTCGAAGGCCTAGCCCAACGGATTGCCGATGGCGAGGTGCCCTCGTTCTTGTCTGACAAGCGCATCCTCGCACTTGATCTTTCCTTGATTGTTGCGGGAACCAAATATCGCGGTCAGTTTGAAGAGCGCCTTAAAACCATCATGAAAGAGTTAATGGAGTCACAAAACTCCATCGTCTTTATTGATGAGCTGCATACGCTCGTTGGAGCTGGTTCGGCGGAGGGTTCGCTCGATGCCGCCAACATTCTTAAGCCGGCTCTTTCGCGTGGGGAAATCCAGTGCATCGGGGCCACCACGCCTGGGGAATACCGCAAGTCTATCGAGAAAGACCGCTCTTTGGAGCGCCGCTTCCAGGCAGTGAAAGTTCCGCCTCCAAACGAGGAAGACGCCACCAAGATTCTGTTCGGCATCAAAGACCGCTACGAAAAATTCCACGCGGTCACTTATACCGACGACTCGATTAATTTTGCCGTATCTCATTCGAACCGCTATATTCCCGACCGTTTTCTGCCAGACAAGGCAATCGATTTGATCGACGAAGCTGGGGCTCGCGTGAAACTGCGCCAGACTTCGCTACCGGAAGAAATTACGGAAGTCCAAAAGCGCATTAAGTTCATCGTGCATCGGATGGAAAACGCCATCGCGAACCACGAGTTCGAGAAAGCACGTTTCTACTCCGATGAAGAACGCAAAGAACGCGAGAACCTGCGCGCCCTCCGCGAAAAATATCACTTAGATGAATCCGCCACTGGCGTCGTCAGCCGCGAAGACATAGAAGATGTTGTCTCCCGCTGGACCGGCGTGCCCATCACTTCGATCAAAGAAGAAGAAACGCAGAAGCTTCTGCGCATCGAAGAAGAATTGCACAGGCGGGTCATTTCACAGGACAAGGCGATCAGCGCGCTGGCTCGTGCCATCCGCCGCAGCCGTGCAGGATTAAAAAATCCAAATCGCCCGATTGGTTCATTCTTGTTCCTTGGCCCGACGGGCGTGGGTAAAACGGAAGTTGCGCGGACTCTGGCACACTTCATGTTCGGCAGCGAAAAATCGCTGATTCGATTCGACATGTCTGAATTCATGGAGAAGCACTCGGTTTCAAAACTGATCGGCTCGCCTCCGGGATATGTGGGCTACGAGGAAGGCGGTCAGCTTACCGAGCGCGTGAAGCGTGCGCCCTATTCGGTTGTGCTCCTCGATGAAATTGAGAAAGCGCACCCGGACGTGTTCAACATTCTCTTGCAGGTGTTTGAAGACGGCCATCTCACGGACGGCCTGGGCAATCGCGTTGATTTTAAAAATACCGTCATCATCATGACGTCGAACATCGGCGCACGGCATCTTCAAAAGCGCGAAGGGCTGGGTTTCCAGTCTGGTGCGGAAGAAATGGTCGCGGAAAAAGTAGATGACTTGGTCAAGGGCGAAGTCAAGCGCACTTTTAATCCCGAGTTCCTCAACCGTCTCGATGAGATTATTCTCTTCAACGCACTGAGCGAGACCGACCTGATTCAGATCCTGGAGCTTCTGGTCGGCCAGTTGAATGCTAATCTCGCGCAGAAGTCGATTACCGTAACAGTGACCGACGAAGCCAAGAAGTGGATTCTCAATCAGACGCTATCTGACCGGAGCTATGGTGCACGGCCGCTGCGTCGTGCGTTGCAGAAGTACATTGAAGATCCGCTCTCTGAAGCGTTGATTCAGGGCACGATCACAACACGTCCGGCGTTTATCGAAGTCTTCCTCGACGGCAACAAGTTGTTCTACCGTCCAGTGGATTCGAAGGAAACCGAAGGCGTGCTTCTGTACGAAAATTAAGTCAGTATTGATCATCAGCCGCCAGCTCAACACTGGCGGCTTTTGTTTTAGAACTCTCTCATGCAAGTAACTGTCTATTCAGCCTTTTGGTGTCCCGAGTGCCGTGTGGCCAAGCGCTTTCTCCAACAAAACAATATCCCTTTCACCGATATTGACATTGAAACTACGCCGGGTGCGGCAGAAGAAGTCATTAAACGCACCGGAAAACGTGCCATTCCGCAGTTCGTAATTGATGGCGAATGGGTTCAACCCTACCGCGTCGGCGAAGGCTTCCTCTTCGAGGAAATGGCCAAACGCCTTCAAATTAAAGAAATTAAAGACGCGAAGTAATCGCCTGTACAGTGCCCTCCGTACCGTAGAAATATTGGCCTTCCGAACGGAAAATAAACCCATCAACGCTGGGACTGGCTTCAGCGGAGAGAGGTTCATGGACGCCAATCGCCCACACGTCGAAGAAGAGCAGGTTTGTTGCCTTTGGGAAAGTTTTGTTCACGGCCTGATTGCGATTTTTCTAGTGGTGCTAGCCATCGTCATCGCGCATTACTGCTGGCCTTCTTCGAACCGCGGAATGCAAGCTCAGATCAGTCAGCTTTCTCACCAAGTGGAACAATTGCGGCAGGAACAAGCGATGCCGGCGATGGTGTTGAACCGCTACCGCAATTCGGTCTGCTACATCTACGGCGTCTACCAAGTTGGGTTTGTGGGGAAGCGGCCTTCTTTGCGAGTGCGCATTTCCGGCACTGGTTTCGTCGTCGCGGATGGTCTCCTGGTAACGAATCGCCACGTGGCGGAACCGTGGTATGGAGATGTTGATTCCGAGGATTTAATTCACAGTGGGGCTACTCCGCAGCTCGAAAAACTACTCGCCTTCTTTCCCGGATATTCGACACCGGTGGACATCACTCCGCTCGTATGGTCGGCACAGGGCGACCTGGCAGTACTGCGTATCGAAGATGCGCATACCGCACATCAGTTGAGACCCTTGCCGTTAGCCGATGCGCTTCCGAATCCGGGGGAGATCGTTGCAGTGGTTGGTTACCCAATGGGAGTTTTAGGGATGGTTGCGAAGTCTCCCGAAGCAGTTTATCAGCGCCTTGCGTTTCGCCATGACGACATCGGTGCCGCGAATGAACTGGCCGCGTTATCGCTGATTCGCCCATCGGCGACGTATGGCCATCTTGGAGATGTTGTGGGCGACAAACTGATTTACGATGCGCCTACTGCCCACGGTGGTAGCGGTGGACCGGTTTTCAACTCTCAAGGACAAGTAATCGGCATCAACGCCGCCTATATCGATGGATTTTCCGGCGGCACCTTGGGAATTTCCGTACACGCTTTACGGCCGCTCATCACAGCCGCGCAGGCGAAATCTTTGCAAGGCGCAGCCGAACGCATGCCAGTACGGCCATACTAGGTTTTTTGCTTCTGCAAACCATTTCTTTGCATCCAGCCCGGCTCCCGGACGTGCTCTTCCTCGAGACGCTTCAAACGCGCCGCCATAATGCCCGGACGTCCTAAATATCCGACAATCTTTCGTTCATTGCCCCGTTCGACAACGGCTAGACGGCCTACGTTGTTCTGCAGCATTTTGGCCGAAGCTTCGTGCAAGCTCTCATCAGGGTAAGTGACCACAACATCACGCGTGGCCGTATCAAGCAGCGTTGAAGCGCCATTCGGAGAGGCCTCCAATGCCCTCATAATATCTCCACGAGTGATAATTCCCATCAGCTCACCTGCCTCATTGACAACAAATATTCCTTGATGACGGCTAACCTCCGGGTCGTGTCGGGCAATGCGGTCGGCCAGCTCACTCACTTTCATATTGGCGGGAAGAGTAGGAGCACTCGCATCCATCGTTTCTCGCACTCTCACCTGATGTAGCACGTCGGCTTCGTAATCCTGGTGAATGTGCAAACCGCGACGCGCCAGCTTTTCCGTCATGATGGAGGCCCGCGGCATCATCAGCATCGCAATACCATCCGCGATGACACAAACCAGCATCAGTGGCAAAACTGAGTTGTAATCGCGTGTAATTTCAAAGGCAAAAATGATGAAAGAAAAAGTGGCACGAGAAGCCGCGCCGAAAACTGCCCCCATGGCTACAAGAGCGAAAGCCCCTGCGGAGAGATCGGCGGTAGGAAAGAGCTTATCCACGACGAGCGCGAATACGCCGCCCATAGCCGCGCTTGACATGAACATCGGTGCCAAGAGGCCTCCCGATGTGCCAGATCCTAGGGAAATGACCAGCGCCGCCGATTTTGCAACCATCACGATCAAAAGCAGCTTCCACGCCAGGCTGCCATTGAGAATATCTCCGATGGTGTCGTATCCGACGCCCAGAACGCGGGGAACGAAATAGCCAATAGTACCCAGTCCCAGCGCACCAATGGCTGGCCACCAAAGCTCATCAATCGGCAACTTTTCAAATAGATCTTCCACAAAATAGAGAAGCTTGCTGAAGCCGACAGCGGCGAGTCCGCACAGCAACCCGAGCAAGAGATAGAACGGCAACGCGCGCGGAACGCCGAAATTCATGTTTGCGACGGCAAACATGGGCCCTGCGCCGAGCAATTGCATATGTACAGCGGCCGCTAAAACGCTGGCGATCACCAACGGGATAAACGATCGGGCTTTGAATTCGAACAACAACAATTCAATGGCAAGAATTACCGCCGCAATGGGTGTGTTGAAGGTCGCCGACATACCAGCGGCTGCGCCGCAAGCAAGCAAGACCTTACGCTCTGACGCTGTGGTGTGAACGATTTGCCCAATAAGCGACCCCATAGCGCCGCCGGTCTGGATGATCGGGCCTTCCGCGCCAAATGGGCCACCTGTTCCGATTGCAATTGCCGCTGAAATTGGTTTCAAGATTGCAACCCGCGGCTGGATCCGGCTGCGATTAAACATCACGGCTTCCATCGCCTCAGGAATACCGTGACCTTTGATTTTCGGGGATCCATACTTCGCCATAAATCCAACGACAATGCCGCCAATCACCGGGGTGACGATGATCCATAGACCGATCTGTGTGTGCTGTGCGCTTATAAAATTCGTGGCGAAGCGATGGTAAAAGAAAATGTTGGTAAACAAGCCGATGAGTTTATAGAGGACAAATGCAATCAGCCCCGCCAGAAGTCCGACACCGCCAGCCAGAAATGACATCAACACCATGCGAAATTCGACGGGATTTGCGATTCGCACGTCGCGTACTTGGGCCCCTGTTGCGCTGATGGTCGCGGGCGTTGCGTTTTCTTTGCCTTGCGCCTTCTCAATCATTCTTTGGCGTTTTCCCTTCCTTGCTCCCAACCACGGCCTTTATGGCGGCGATGAAAGCTGGACCCAGCAGGTGAAGCTCATCGCGATGATGCAGAGCCAGTCCCCGCAATACTTCTTCACCCTTCGTTGTTAACTCCAATAAAACCTCGCGTTTGTCGCCATCGCCACGCTGCCGCCGCAAATATCCACGGGTTTCCAGCCGATTTACTAATTCGACCGTGCTGTGGTGCTTGATCTGTAAGCGCTCAGCTAATTCGCTGATTCTCGGCCGGACTCCCTCGGGAAGTCCCTTCACTGCCAGCATGAGTTGATATTGATGAGGCTCGAGGCCTTCTTTTCGCGATGCTTCTTCACTAAAACGCAGGAAGCGGCGGATTTGGTAACGCAACTCCGCCATGGCCCGATAGTCGGGAACTCCAGTCTTAGGCTGTTTCGAGGAATGCATTCTGATATATATATCGTAACACGATACAAATAGAGTCCCACAAAACCGGAGGTTCACTGGCCACATCGCTTCAACACCATTTAAAATCCCTAGTCCGCACATTTTCAGATGGAACGAGGCTAATTTTGATCCCACGTTATACCCGCCCTGAAATGGGCCGCATTTGGAGTGAAGATAACCGCTTTCGTAATTGGCTGAAGGTCGAGCTTGCTGCCACCGAAACCCTCGCCGAGGCCGGAATGGTGCCCAAAGACGCAGCTCGCACGCTTCGTGAAAAAGCCGGCTTTAACCTTGAACGGATCCATCAAATTGAAGCGGAAGTCCGGCATGACGTTATTGCTTTCACGACCTCCGTCGCTGAAATCGTCGGCCCAGCCGCTCGCTGGTTCCATTACGGCCTCACATCCAATGACGTTGTGGACACGGCCCAAGCCCTCCTGATTCAGGAAGCCTCGCAAATCATCGCGGCAGATTTGGAGCGATTGTCAGAAGCCCTAAAGAAGCGGGCGTGGGAGTTCAAAGACACACCTATGGTCGGCCGCACCCATGGCGTCCATGCCGAGCCCATCACCTTCGGGTTCAAACTTGCAAACTGGTACTCCGAAGTGCAACGCGACATCGAGCGGTTCAAGTTCGCCGCTGAAGATATGCGTGTGGGTAAATTTTCCGGCGCCGTTGGCACTTTCGCGCATCTCAGCCCCGAACTTGAAGAAAAGATGTGCGCGCGCCTCGGCCTGAAAGCGGCCGCGGTTTCTTCTCAGGTCATTCAGCGTGACCGTCACGCGCACTATTTGGGTACGCTCGCTGTGATCGCTTCCACGCTCGACAAAATCGCCACGGAAATCCGTCATCTTCAGCGCACCGAAGTCCGTGAAGCCGAAGAGTTCTTCAGCGAGAAGCAAAAAGGTTCTTCCGCCATGCCGCACAAGCGCAACCCGGTGACTTGTGAACAGATCAGCGGACTAGCCCGAGTCGTGCGCTCCAACGCGCAGGCCGGGTACGAAAATATTCCACTCTGGCACGAACGCGACATATCGCACTCTTCCGCCGAACGCGTCATTATTCCCGACTCGACTACACTCACGGATTATCTACTCCAGAAAACCGCCAACCTCATCGAAACCATGTTCGTCTATCCCGAGCGCATGTTGCTGAATCTCGAGAGCACTGGTGGGCTTGTATTCAGCGGGCAGCTCCTGCTCGATCTCGTGGAAAATGGCGTCTCCCGTGAGGATGCATACCGCATGGTGCAGACTCACGCCATGAAGGCATGGAAAGAAGGTTTGAATTTCCGGACCCTTATTCTCAATGACAAAGAAATCACTCGCCGCGTCCCCCGCGCTCAAATTGATCGCGCTTTCGACCTGAAGCGTCAGTTGCGCAACATCGATAAAATTTTCGCCAGGGTATTCGGCGGAGAAGCAAAACCAACAGCAGGAAATGCTCGCGCTCAACATTCCCGTGCGAAAAAAAAAAGGTCACGAACAGAAAAATAGTCTTTGTCTGGTCCGCTCAATTCGCGGATCAGCACCCTATAATGAAGGGCCATGCCGATCCGCTTGTTTTTTATTTGCCCTGTCCTGCTGGTAATTTTGTGTGCGTTGCACGCACAGGATCAAAGCCCTAGACCAGAAAACACGACCTCGCCTGCGCCGCAATCTGCTCCGGCTCAACCCACACCACAAACGGATACGGCGGTTCACCAATCGGTATCCGCGGTTGATTCAAATTTGCCCGCACCCGAACGCGCATGGAACTTGCTCAACTCCGGCCTTCAAGAAGAGAGTGCCGCCAAGCGGACAATCGCTGTGCGCGTGCTTTCGTTGATGACCAGTGACAAACGTGCATTGAAGCTTTCACTAAATGCGCTGAACGACGACAAGCCTGAAGTCCGTGCCGCTGCGGCATTTTCTCTCGGAGAACTGCACGACAAATCTGTTATCCCGCCACTCGAAAAAGCCCTTGCCGACAAGGACAATTCCGTCGTCATAGCCTCTGCCAACGCGCTGCTTAAGTTCAAAGATCCCGCAGCTTATAAAATTTTCTTTGCCGTGCTAACGGGGGACATGAAAGGCGGCAAAGGCTTGATCGCCTCTCAGTTGGATCAATTGAAAGACGCCAAACAAATGGCCCTGATGGGGTTCCAAGAAGGCATCGGCTTCATTCCCTACGCTGGCATGGGCTATGACGCTTATCGAGCTATCAAGAAGGATGACTCTTCACCTATCCGTTCCGCAGCCGCTCGTGCTCTCGTGGATGACCCGGATGTGATTACGGAAGATGCGCTTGTGCAAACTGCCGTCGCCGACAAAAGTGAAATTGTTCGCAATGCCGCTCTTTCCACTCTGGCCCGGCGCGGCAATCCCAAAATCATCGAACGAATTGTTCCCGCACTCAACGATGACAAAGATTCAGTCAAATACTCAGCGGCCGCAACAATTCTTCATCTGACGGACATCCAATCGAAACCTAAGCCGGTGCGCCATACTACAGTAAAACCTGGCACACACACCAATTAAGCACCCTACAATCGGTTAATCAGCGAAGCCACATAGCCCGCTCCGAAGCCGTTATCAATATTGACTACACTGACATTCGACGCGCAGGAATTCATCATTCCGAGCAAGGCGGCGACTCCTTTAAACGATGCTCCATAACCCACGCTTGTTGGAACCGCAACTACAGGCACCCCGACCAACCCTCCCACCACGCTCGGCAAGGCACCCTCCATCCCTGCACACACAATTACCACTCGCGCCCGCGCCAGAGTCTCTCGATTGGCCAACAACCGATGGATCCCTGCCACTCCAACGTCATAGACATGCTCGACATCATTCCCCATCATCTCTGCCGTGACGACAGCTTCCTCCGCCACGGGAATATCGCTCGTACCAGCGGAAATTACTGCGATCCGGCCCTTGCCATATTTTTTCGGATCACGGTGCAACACAATTGCGCGCGCCAATTCGCGGTACTCCGCTTTCTTGATCTTTTTTTTCACCGCCGCAAATTGCTTTTCATCGGCGCGTGTCGCCAGAACGTTGCCTTCCTGCTTTGCCAGTCGTCCGAAAATTCCCGTTAATTGTGCGGGAGTCTTTCCCTGCCCGAAAATCACCTCCGGCATTCCCGCCCGCATGGCGCGATGATGGTCCACCTTGGCGAAACCTAAATCTTCAAACGGCAAATGCCTCAGCCGTTCCATGGCTTCATCAGGCGAGCGCTTTCCCGCGCGTACCTCTTCAAAGAGTTTTCTTATGGATTCTGAATTCAACGGAATATCCGGCAAGCAAATTAACTACCAACGTATCACAAGAAAAAATTGGCTGGGGTGCGTACCTCTCTGCGGTTACAAGTAGCGATTGCTTAAATCACGCCACAATTGTTCGGCGACATCAGCATTTTCCACGTGGGTAAGGAATATGCGCCGCATTGTGCTCTGGCTCACTTTGCCATGTAAATAAGCATCGTATAAGGCTTTCCCTAGTTCGTATCCCTGCTTTTCTTCATCACTCTGGACTACGGAATTTGCATCTTCGCCACGCGCAGGATACAGCACAAGCGATCCGAAATAGGCTAATGCATGCTCAATGGCCTGCGTCGTGCCGCTCGCCTGCCTATTTTTCCCTAGATAAGGTAACCCGCGGCAAGCGTGGTGCAAGAATTGCGCGGCTGCTTCCGTTGCATACACCATCTGGAACTCTCGCACATAAAATGCATTTACCTGTCGCAGATACGCGCAGCCTCGTTCATTTACTTTCTGAAGAATGTCTGCTGTCTCCTGCTCGTTGGCGCCTTTCCGCAGAAGCAATCGGCTCAATGGCTCGTCGGATTGTCCCCGGCAAACTTCAGGCAACATATCTACCAGGAATTTTGGTTGGGTCGTATTGTGAGGAGAATACCGGTTAATCCCAAGAAATCGAACCAAACTGTCAATCAGGTTATAGATGGTTGGAGTTAGATCTGGCCCTTCGTCTTCATCCCGCCCCCAGCGGCTCAAATGCAGACGGTAGCTCTCATATTTTTCGAGAGGGGTCGAATTGAAGGCGCAGAGGACGTTTTCTGTCACCCGAACAGCATCCACTCGCTCTTGTTTTTCTCCGGTCGCACGCCAATAGAGCGCATCCACATTTTGCAGAAGGGTCAAAATCTTTTCGGTGGGCAATTCAGAACGTAATTGCAGCGGCAGATGGCCGGGTGCAAGATGTGACTCTCCAAACAAGACCATAATTACCGCCTGCGGATGCTTCGCGCGAGTCTCTGCAATCTTGTGGGCAGCATGGCGGTCACGCGCTCCGATCTTGCGTAAGTCTTCCCTCGGCATGCAATCGAGTCCATATATCGCCTCACCATGCTCTCTTGCCGTTACCAGCAATTCATAAAACGGCTCCCAGGCGTATCCCCAATCCAAATCAAAGCGGATGCGTTGCCGAAACTCCGCTTCATCAATCTCCCGGCGCCACCATTCCTCAATAATGTGTTGATCGCGGGCAAAAATCGTTTCTACTCCCAGCACCACCGGGCGATCACCCGGCTGCGCGCGCAATTCAAACACGGAAGCTGCAAATTTTTGCGCAGCTGGCAGCGCATGATAGTCCCCAATAAGAATTGTGTCAGAACCTTGAATCTCAACTTCTAATTCTTTTGCCGTAAGCACATCCCCGTACGAACGGAAAGCTTGCCGGAATTCCTGCAAATATTTCCTGCGGCTGCTCGAATCAGCAGCGCGAATGTCCCGCTCGACCCCGACGAGTGCGTGCAACTGCGCCGCGTTTCTTCGGGACCGTAAATTGGACGGCGTCGCCATCTCGTCCGGCAGGCTCCTTGACTTACCTTTGATGTCCTCCCTATGCTCGTTGGTTAAGCATTGGGAGCTAAAATTTGTCGAACTTTCCGCCTCAAAATCTGACCGTCGCTACAACCGGTGCCAGCGGGTCGTTATTTCTTCGTCACTTTCTCCTCGCGGTCGAACGCGACTCACGAGTCAAAGCCGTAAATTTCATCGCCTCTGACAGCGCACTACGCGTGATGTCGGAGGAACTTGGCCTCACCGGCCGCAGCAACCTCGTCTCCCAAATTCTTGGCGCCGGCATAAAAAAGACTTCCCGCAAAATTCAGCAACAAGCCAACGCCGATATTGGCGCGAACATCGCCAGCGGCTCCTATCCCGCCGATGCCATGGTTGTCATCCCGTGCAGCATGGGAACGCTTGCCCGCATTGCAAATGGGGTTGCGTCTGCCCTCATCGAACGCGCTGCCGATGTCTGCCTCAAAGAAAAACGTTCGCTCGTTCTTTGTGTGCGCGAAACACCGCTTAACAAAATTCACATCCGCAACATGTACCGCGCTGCCGATGCAGGCGCGACGGTTTTCCCGCTCATCCCAACCTTCTACAACCGGCCTGCGGGCCTTGACGTCATGGCCCGTGAATTCTGTAATCGCGTGCTGGCCCACATTGGCCTGCCTCAGCCCAACGCCTATCGTTGGAAGGGCTAAGACGCTCCACACCGGTAATCAGTTACCTGCCGGGAGGTCTTAAGTGTAGGAAGCGGAGCAGGTTCCAACCAGATTCCCACCGGACATGTACCGCCCGTTTTTTCCCTTTGCGGAATGCAAAAATCCGGCGAGTTGTGCTGTTACGTTGGTTATCTTCTTCTGCTAACTTTCGGACTTTACAATCGCGGCATTGTGAAGAAGGCGTTCATTTTCGAAGTGTTGGTTTGCGCGGTCGCTATTTGTAGCTTTGCCAGCGCTAAACAGCTCGTCTTGGTGGCCGACAAAGACAGCACAACCACCAATATCAAGTCTGCCGATCTCGCCAACATCTTTACAGCACACACGCGCACCTGGCAGGACGGCAAGACCATCAAGATTGTGATGCGCGACCCTTCCTCGGAAGATGCGCAACTGGTGCTTCGCCGCATTTTGAATATGACCACGGAGCAAGCTCGCTCTTTCATTCAAGCTCATCCTGGCGTGATTGTGGTCGCGGACTCTGACGATGCGATTTTGCACTTTGTATCGAATAACCGCGGCGCCATCGGCGTCATTGATTTGTACTCGCTGACCAAAGACGTGAACGTCGTAAAGATTGACGGCAAGCTGCCCCTCGAACCGGGCTATCTCCTTAAAGGGAACTAGAAATGACTACAGCAGGTCTTAGCGCCACTTTTGTCCGCAGCACCGTCGTACTAATCTTGTTGTGCGCTACGAGCACATTCGCGGCCAAGAACTCGAAACCAAAGCAACAGACGCCTGCGCCTCCCGCAACCATACAGTTCACGACGAGTTCACCGGAAGCTGGACGTCTGACTCAAAAAGCTTTGGATATTTATCTCGATCAAGTACAGCAAGTTGAATCCATTAACTTGCTACACAAAGCTTTGGCCCTCGACCCAGAATTCGCCATGGGACACGAGCTGCTCGCGCAAATCAGCCTCGATTCGGCGGAACAGGTCCGCGAGCAAGCGAAGGCTTTCGCTGACAAGGATTACGCCAGTCCAGCCGAGCGTGAGGTTATCGAGTGGTATCAGGATGCTTCCGATCACAACCTCTTATTTGCAATCACCAAGATGAACGATTTGCTGGGTCAATATCCTCACGACAAAACTCTCGTATGGATGACTACGTGGTGGTTGATGACCGAGGCGCAATACGACCGGGCCATTGCAATATATGAGAAGTCAGGAATCACGGATTCGCCCGGCCTCATGAACAACATGGGCTACAACTATGCGTACTCGCGCCGCTTTGATAAAGCGCTCGCCATGATGGATAAGTACGTGGCGGCGCTCCCCAACGAATCGAACCCTCAGGATTCTTATGCGGAAATCTCGCGTTTAGCTGGCCGCTTTGAGCAGTCCATAGAGCATTACCGTGCTTCTTTGGCCATCGATCCGAATTTTTACTCTTCGCAATTCGGCCTCGCCGACACCTATTCGATTATGGGCGATCAGGCACGCGCGCGCCGCGAATACGAAGCCGGATTCCACAAATTTTCCTTGCCGGAACAGCAAGACACTTTGTGGCGTTCTCGCGAAGCCGCGACCTTCATTCGGGAAGGGGATTTTGATTGGGCCGATCGCGCATTTCAAGCAATCGCTGACAACGCGCATGCTCATCACACCAGCCTTGCGGAAGCCGACACTTACCGCCAAATGGCTTTGTATCAACCGGATTCGACTCACGCTCTTGAATTGTTAAGCAAAGCCGATGCTGCGGTCGCTGCCGGAGAAAATTCCAACAAGACCGCTTTACAGCAGGAAGCCGCACAAATTTTGCGGGCACGTGTGGAGTTGGCAGTTAAGATGGGCAACAAAAAGATTGCGAAACCCAGTCTTGATACGCTGGCCGAAATGTCCAACGATGCCAATGACACGTTGATTGACCTTGCTTATCATGGCGCTGCGGGTGCAATGTTTGTGTCCGACGGCAAATATCACGATGCCATTGCGCAGCTTGAGCAGGACATGAACAATCCTCTTTCACTCAAGCTTCTGATCACGGCCTACCAAAAAACTGGCGATACGACAGCCGCTGCGCATGCTGTGGATCTCTTAAGCAACTTCAATGACCCAACCGTAGAGCAGGCTTTAGTCGTTCCTGAATTCCGCAGGTGCGCGCAAGACCCAACGTGCAACGGTGGCGTGAAGAGTGCGGCGTCATCCTCACCGGTTCCGCACACGCTGTAAAACCAAACACCTTCTGAGCGCAAAATCGCCTAATGTTCCTTGCGGAACATTAGGCGAAATTCGTTCTTGTGTTCCTAAAGGAACATCCCAAAATGGGAAACCTAAGATTTCATTGGGTTTAGCGGGAGGCGAAAGCTTGTGACATCGAGGTGTCCGTAGCTACCAAAGTAGACTTGACGTGAGGACGACATTTCCTCATGTGCCTACGCATTCCAATTCAAGCCGAAGAATGGCTTGAATGGGCCACCTACCGGTTCCGATATACTTCGCAGCGGAGGTAATCCATGCAAAGGCTGATATTGCTTTCGGCGCTTGCGTTTCTTTTTATAGCTGGAAACCCGTCATTTCATGTAACTCTCGCCGCAGCGCGAGACGCAGCCGTTGTGAATCCGAAGATCGTAACTGTGATATTCGAAAACGATAAGGTTCGTGTTCTGCGGGCACGGTATGCCCCCCATCAACGTCTGGAGATGCACTCCCATCCGGCCAAGGCTGAAGTGCAGATCACCGATGGCCGGTTTCAAATCTTCACCCCTGACGCTAAATCTCAGGACGCATCCGGCAAAGCGGGCGAATTCTTCTGGTTCCCTCCCACTCCACAGCATGCGGTCGAGAACCCGGACGACCACCCGATGGAGTTGCTGGAGATTGAAATGAAGCAGGCCACCGCGCCGTCGGTTTCTGTCTCCTGTTTGCCGTCCGCAAGCGCGCCCAATTCAGACCCGGTTCCGGTCGAGCGCGAGGTCTATCATCGTTGCGTATTTCAGAATCAGTATGTGCGTGTCTTGGATGTGAAATTGGCGCCGGGCGAGGCCACAGGTTTCCATACGCACTCGCACGACAACATCCCGGTATTCGTCGAGGACGCGACGATTCAACAGGAGACTTTCGGTGAGGCGGAGGGAAGCCGGCATCCAAAGTTTCGGCGGGCGAAGCTTGGTACGTGAAAGGCAACCCGCCCTATACGCACCGTACCAAGAATGCTGGAAATACGCCATTTCGCGTAATTGATGTGGAGCTGTTGCAGTAAATGATAGCCCACACAACGAAACTCACATTGTGTGGGCCACCCTTCGCCTGGGGCTCAGGATGACAATTCAATAGTTTTGCTCGCAAAAAAGCCCACTCTTTCGAGTAGGCTTTTCGTCTCATAACTTCATCTGCTTTCAGAAGACAAACCTTGCCAGCAGATAAACGCTATTGTTTCCGTTTGCATCGCGTCCAGCTGCGTCGTAGTTTGTGCTGGCCCCATTGAAGCGCAGGTAGCCAGTATATTGGGCCGCCAACTCGACGTTCTGTTGCGGCCACCATGATGCATTGAGCAGATAGCCATTGCTGGCCGGGCTACCGTTCGCGCTCCCGGAAACCGGAGCTTGCGCAAACAACAACGGATCTGCAGTTCCGGTGATGTTGAAATATCCAGCTGTAGCGGAAAAACGCGTCCCGAAGTGGTATTCCGCTTCGATTTGCGCCGTATTCAATCGATGGCCGGGTACGGCTGCGCCGCCCTGCTCGAAAGTAGCTGTTAGGAATGAATTCTCTCGAATATACGTTCCCCGCAGTGACACTACATCGTTTTTAAACTGGGGCAGTACCCGATCTATTTGGAAATCAAAGGCATAGTCCGTATAGCCATCCATTAGACCGGTCACAGCGTTCGGTGTGCTCTTCAAGTGCATGCCGTAAGTGCCGACTTCCAACTCGGTGTTCTTCCATGAAGTTGTGTACGCACCTCGCCAGTACGGGGCCAAACCGCGGATGTTGTAAGAAAATCCGGTCCCCGCATTTGGTTGTGCTCCGCCGATGTGTTCTGACCTATACATGGTGCCAGCTAAGTACCAGTGATCATTCCACATCGCGTAACCACCAACTCCAGCAACGTCTTCTGCAAGGGATCCATTAATGATCGCCGCCGCAGAAGGCCCCGGCGCCGTATCGCTGGATTCAAAAGGAAATCCCCAAGCAGGAGTGCTGTTCCACAAATCTTCCACCGTGGGGTTGTTATTCAGTGTGGCTCCGAAGGTCAGGGACTTTCCCCACAGATGCCCGTTGCTGTTTGCATAGCGTATGTCGGTGTTGTCCCAACTGAAGTGATCTGCCTGCGCGTCGTAAGTAACCTGGAGAAAGCTGCCTATGTGGTCGGCCCACCGGCCTGCAAGAAAGAAGGAGGCTTGCTGGGGAAACTCGAAATTGCCGTTCTGCGTGCCAGGTTGCTGGGTCTTGGTGGAAGTAAAGGACGTGTCAAACAATAGCGAAATTGGAAACGCTTCCAGTAAGTGTAGCGAAGTGTTGTGGTCTTTCTTGTCGTCGGAAATTTCAGGTTTGGTCACGAAAGTATAGCCTTCCAGCTTGAATCGCCTGCCAAAAGCATTTAGCTCCGGCGGTGAATAGTGGCAGGCGGCGCATGGCAACCCGGTTTGCCGCGAATAGCTCGGGACAGCGGCTGAAGTGCTGGATAAAACCAAAATGGTGATTGATAGCAGTAAAACGTTCAAAATCAATACAATTTGATTCCCTACGATGCGAGATCTCAAATTACTCATCTCAACCTCCCTGCATTTGCCAATCGTCTAAGCACGGAACGAGTTTAGAAATACGGCGTCAGAAAGGCCGTGACACTAGTCACAACGATTCGTGTAAAACGTCACGGGAGGGTGTTTGTTCGCAAACATCGCGCCTCTTGATTTGTGCTCAATCCCGTACTAATCTGGGCTTACACCGGAAAGGAGGTGGTCGGATGACAAGTTTAGATTCAGGCATTTGTAGCATCTACAGACCAGGTGAGGTGGCTGTAACTTAGGGCGGTTGCTCTAAGGCTCTCGGAAGTTTTAGTTTTAAACTCGAGGGCATCCATTCACAGCATGAATTGGTGAGTAAGGTTCAATGCCGCCCGGCGTTAGGTCGCGCCGGGACCCGAATTGTGCCGAAGTGGCCACACTAGAGTGACCACCTCTTGGTTAATCTCAACCAGACCACCGGACGGCCTACGCGAAAGCGCGGGCCGTTTGTTTTACGAAAAAAAGCGGCCTGATGACTATCAAGCCGCTTTGTTATCCATGTTTAAATCCGATCAGGGAATACTGAAACCAGCAATGTATCCGTAACCGAGGAATGAGTTATCGTCGATGTAGAAAATATCTTCGGGAATAGTCGTTCCTTCCGGGCTCGTGGATGTTGCATCACCCGCGCTGTTGGTCATGATGTTCCCGCCGAATCCATAGCAATCGGAACCTTGGTACACCGGACATTGTGAGCCCCCATATTGACGATCCGGAGTTGCACCAGTCAGGCTGACGAACAAAAGCCCACTTGTCTGCATTTGAATAAAGCCGCTTTGCAGCGGATCCTGCGGCGGTGGAGTTCCTTCTTGTGTCCAGGTTCCCTCGCCGTTCACGGTTGTTTGTGGTTGCAAGGTTGCGTAATAGACCTGCCTCCACGGACCTTTACGCGCAGTTGAACAACAGGGAAAGAAGCTGGTGGTAAACTCCTGTGTTCCATCCAACGAAAGCTGGAAGTCACCGGCCCATTGCCCGGAAGGGAATGTGATATTTGAGTTCACAGCTCCGCTTGCATTCGTGGTTACAGAACCGACTGTTAAACACGTCGGATAAAGCTGCCCAGGCGCTGGGCAGAATTCCACTGTGTAAGTTGTGTTCGGGGTTGCGCCGTCTAATTGAATTGTCGTCACTCCGACAGTGTTCACGGTTACTTGCCCGTAAGGTTTACTATTGAACTGGTAAAGAGATACGTCGTATTGCAATGGAGCAACACCACTGAGACCCAGTTGGAAAATTGTTCCCTTATTGGCGGAGCCTCCCGCGATGGTAACTCCATAAAGGAAGCCATTCTGTAACAGAAGCGATCCTTCCGGGTAAGCGCCATCGGAACCGCCCGTAAAAGTATGCAGCGTCGTGAGATTCCCTGCCGTGTTCAGTTCGAAAACCGTCCCAACCTTGTCCGATCCTCCGTATGCAGTGGTGCCATAAAAGTTTCCTGAAGCATCAGCAATCAGCCCAGCATAAGGGTAGGCACCGTCGGTGCCGTTAAAACTGTGAAGAATAGTTTTGTTTCCAGAGGTGTCTATGCGAAAGATCGTCCCTTCGCCAGACGCTCCGCCTAGTTGCGTAGTTCCATAAAGATTCCCGGACGAGTCGCGAATCAATCCGGCCGGAAGTTCCGCGCCATCGCCTGCTCCGGTGAAGTCATGCAAGACTGTGTGGGTCCATCCGCTGGCACCGGAGGCGAGTTCGAACACGGTGCCGCATTGCGCATATCCGCTACACGTACCTCCGCCGGTGGTCGTGCTGTAAAGGTTTCCCGCAGAGTCGGAAATGAGTGGAGCTTGCGGGAAGGCGCCGTTCGTGGTGTCACAAGGGAATTTGTACAATTGCGTTTCCGCCCAACTACTGCCCGAAGCGCTTAATTCAAAGACTGTGCCTGCTCCGTTTTGGCAGTTCGCCGTGCTGATACCCCCGCCAAAAGTAGTTCCAAATAGATTACCTTTGGAATCCAGCAACAAACTATCTTGCGGAAAACCGCCATCGTTATTGTTTGTTGCGCCAAGGAATGAATAGAGCACACTGAAATTGTTATTGGCGTCGAGTTTGTAAACTACTCCGCAACCGTTTGTAGCACCGAAACACGGGGTACCTCCGCTCTCTGTCGTTCCGTAAAAATTACCAGCGGAATCTTGAATCAGCCCTGAGACCGGGACCGCGCCCCCATTGCCGCCGGGAAAGCTGTAAAGAACGGTCAGTTCCCCTGCAGGGGTAACCCGATAGATCGTTCCCTGATTGTTCGCTCCTCCGCTGGATGCGGTTCCATAGAGGTTTCCCGATGCATCGCTAAACAGTTGAACAAATAGTGGCGTCGCGCCGTCAGCTCCGCCCGTAAAAGTGTGTAGAGTTTTATACTCCTGCGCTGACGATTGACCACCCATTAGGCAAAACGCCATGGCAAGCGCGGTTGCATAACGCCTGATGGAAAATAAGGGACTTCGCACAACACTGAACTGCTGATCAAATTTCATGGGATTGGTTCTGCCTCCTGCCGGACGTGTGGGCCGTATGAACCGGCCAGAGTAAATCTGTATGAAAACCGGATTGCGGGGAATCGGGCGGGAACTGTAAGTCGGAAACCTTATTCACTCAAGGGATCCGATTCTGAAGTAGGGTTAAACCCCGAGATTCGCAAACAGGCAGGGGACGCGCACTTAAAATGAAAGTGGCAATTACAGTATCATTCTGCCATGCCTTTCATGGACCCCGAACGCGAACGGCTGGCAAAGGTTTACGCTGCCATGAGCGATGCTGAACTCGACCGGCTCGACGAGCAAGCTCATAGCTTGACGAGAGACGCCCGCGAGGCACTCGAAACCGAATTAGAAAAGCGAGAGATGCATGTCACCTCATCGAGCGCTGCTCATGATGAAATTGAAGTGCAGCGTTTGCAAACTGTGCGTCAATTCCGCGATTTACCGGAAGCATTGCTAACAAAAGGTCTGCTCGAATCGGCGGGTATTCCCTGTTTTCTTGCAAATGAAAACATCGTCCGTATGGATTGGTTCATCTCCAACTTTGTTGGTGGAATCAAATTGCAAGTGCGACCGGAAGATGAACCCGCCGCATTAGAACTTCTGGCACAGCCCATCCCTGAAAAATTCGACTTCCAGGGCGCTGAGAGCTTCGAACAGCCACGCTGTCCTAAGTGCTTCTCTCTCGATATCGCCTACGAAGATTTGAACAAACCCATTGCCTACGCTAGCGCCTATTTAGGCGTGCCAATCCCAATCAAACAAAATTCCTGGAGATGCTCAACTTGCGGCAGGGCCTGGGAAGAAGTAAAAGGCGCATAAAGGAGAATGCTGATGAGGGTTGATTGGTTTGCAAAAATAGTTATGCTGGCAATCACAACTCCGCCAACTTCGCATCCATTTTTGCTGGGCAAATTTGCGCTGTCGGATATGGATAAATAGCTTTCTCGAACTGGAGATTTATCGAATAACGCGGTAGAGTAACCGTTCGCCTATGCCTGACAATCTCGTTGCCAACAAAGAAAAAGAAGCTGCCGGACGCGCGGGCGCTACATTCGTGCATGATGGCGATGTAGTCGGCTTGGGCACAGGCTCGACAGCCGCCTACGCAGTGCGCTTTCTCGGCGAACGCGTGCGAGATGGGTTGAAGATTCGTGGTATTCCGACTTCCGTACAGACGCGCGATTTGGCTGTGAGCCTGGATATCCCTTTGACGAATTTTGACGAAGTGCAGCAGATTGACATCACTCTGGACGGAGCGGATGAGTTCGACCCCCAGCTGAATTTGATTAAGGGCGGCGGTGGCGCACTATTGCGGGAGAAAGTTGTAGCATCCGCATCGAGAAAAGTTGTAATTCTGGCGGACGCGAGCAAGCGGGTTGAGAAGTTGGGTAAATTCCCGCTGCCAGTGGAAGTAATTCCCTTCGCTCAGGCGCTGATTGCAAGAAAGATTGCAGACTTAGGCGCGGTCGTGAAAGTAAGAATGGCCAAAGATGGATCTGTTTTCGTGACCGACGAAGGACATCACATTTTAGATTGCGGATTTGGGCCGATTAACGATCCGTCGGAATTGGCGCGCAGATTATCGGATACGCCCGGAGTCGTCGAACACGGACTCTTTATCGGTATGGCGGATGTGGTGCTGCTCGCAAACGGCGATAGCGTGCAGGAGCTTCACAAAGCATAAAACCAGATCTCTTGGCAGTGCTACTTCAAGAAACAATCTCTGAGAGTGCGGCAAGCAGCCGCTCTACTTCCTCCGACGTGTTGTAGTGGGCAAGGCCGATCCGCAAGAAGCCTCCGTCTTTCTCCACGTCAAGCTGCTCGGTCAGATTGATGGCGTAGTAATTCCCATCCCAGGTGAAGAACCCTCGATTGCCGAGTTGTGTGGCGAGTTCAAGCGGAGTATGCCCACCGATACGCACAGCAATCGTCGGGCAACGCTCGGCAAATCGGCTGGGGTCAGAAATTCCGTATAGCTTCAAAACGGGAATTTGCTTCAGCCCGGTAATCAGCTTCTCCATCAACCCGCGTTCGTGAGCTTGAATTGCGTTAAATGCCGCAAGAATGGCGCTTCTCCTCGACGTAACAGACGAATCAACATTTCGTCCGAGATCAGCCAAGTACTCGACACATGCGCCAATGCCGGCAATGCACTCGTGGTTGAGCGTGCCCCACTCCCAGCAATTCGGGATTGCATTTGTATTAGCTCGAACTTTATAAGGCTGAAGCCGCTTGAGATGCTCGCGTTTGCCAAAGAGCACGCCCATGTGAGGCCCGAAAAATTTATACGTCGAGCACACAAGAAAATCGCAATCGAGGGCTTTCACATCAATCGGGCCGTGGGGAGCATAATGCACGGCATCAATATAAGTAAGCGCGCCAGCTCGATGCGCGAGTTGAATAATTTCGCGGACGGGATTAATCGTGCCAACCGCATTTGAAGCCAGTCCAACGGCAACGAGCTTCGTGCGATACGTAATTTTGCTTTCCAGATCTTGCAGATCCAGGGTGCAATCCGCTTCGTTGATTTCGGCAACTTTAATCGTCACGCCCAGTTCTTCCAAGGCCTTCCAGGGAGAGAAATTGGCGTCGTGGTCGAGCCGGGTTAGCAGGATTTCATCGCCGGCCTTCAGTTCTCTGCCAATGGCCCGGCTCATCGCATAAGTCAGCGCGGTCATGTTCGCGCCAAAAATAATTTCGTCCGGCCCGCAATTCAGGAAATCTGCCATAGCATGCCGGGCTTCGGCGATTATGGCATCGCTGCTGCGGCTGGTGGCGAAGGCCCCGCATGTGTTGGCATTGTTGTTTGCGAGATATCCGGAAATGGAGTCAATTACGCGCTGCGGAACTTGAGTTCCACCGGGGCCATCGAGAAATACGGCGGGCTGGCCACTTACTGTTTGCGCGAGCGCAGGAAACTGAGCACGCGCCCATTTCAGGTCGAGTGCAACGCTGACATCGGATTCAATCGAAGGCATGGTGGTTCTATTCTAACGATCAGCCCATCATGGTCGCGTGCTCGGGATGGATCTTATAAATCACGCGGACTTCCCCGGGCCCTCCATAAGGGTATTTGTCCACCCCGAGGTACTTCTTCGCCATCTTGTCAATGTGTTCGCTCGCACCCTGCTCTGTGATCTCGACCACACGACCCCGAATTTCCAGATAACGATACGGGTTCTCAGGATCAATCACGGCCAGTGAAACCCGCGGATCGCGGCGCACATTGCGATCTTTTTGGCGCCCCTTGGCGGAATTAAAAATCACATGATCGCCTTCCAGATCGCACCAGACAGGCGTCACTTGCGGTTGGCCGTCAGGCATAATCGTACCCAAACTAGCAAACGCACGTTTACTGAATAGATCGCGGTATTTTTCGGGAATTACTCCAGACATTGAGCCTCCTTAATGCAATGCGCGAGTGAACCCAACCGCGATTATATCCATATTCGCGGAGCCATGGGCAGCTCTTAAAATAAATCCGACTTACATGCTAGACTTTTTCATCAACGGATAAAACCATGAATCGTCCATTCTTTAAACGAATCATTTTTGGCTGCTTTTTGTTCGGATTGGTTGTCACGCTGTGTAATGTTCGATCGGCAAAAGCAGCCGACACTCCTGAACACTACCCACCGACAATCGTGTTCATGACCGACTTTGGAGTTGTAGATGACTCCGTCAATATCTGTAAAGGCGTAATGTATTCCATCGCGCCTGAAGCGCGAATCGTTGATCTCACGCATGAGGTCACACCCTTTTCAATTCTGGACGGCGCACGTTTCCTCTATGGATCAAGTGCATATTATCCAGCCGGAACGGTGTTTGTGGTGGTAATTGACCCCGGCGTTGGCAGTACCCGCAAAGCGGTCGTCGTGAAAACCAAACGAGGTCAGTACTTTATTCTTCCCGATAATGGCTTGATGACATTGGTACAAGACCGCGATGGCATTGAGGCGGTTCGCGAAATTACCAACCGCGATTGGATGATTGGCGCAGCCTTATCTTCGACCTTTCATGGCCGCGACATCTTCTCGCCGGCAGGTGCACATTTAGCTCATGGTGATGATTGGACAAAAGTCGGACCAGAACTTGACGTGAAGCAACTTGTCCGATTGAATCTCGTTGCTCCGAAGCTCGACGAAAAAGGATTAAGCGGTGAGGTAATCGCAACCGACGGGCCTTTTGGCAATCTTGTGACCAATATCGACGCGGAAGATTTTATGAAATTGGGCTTTGCCTGGGGTCAGCAAGTAAGAGTAACCATCGGAAAACAGACTGTGGTCGTGCCACTGATGCACACTTTTAGCGATGTGCCGTTGCATCAGCCTCTGATTTATATCAATTCGCGGGGGCGGGTAGCTCTTGCTCTGAATCAAGGGAATTTCGCCAGAACTTATGGAATCACCCCTCCGCAGGAATTTTTTGTTCCCAGGGCAAAGAATTAAACATTCACGAAGCCGGAACGTCGAAGAGAACGTCTAAGTTATCTTGAGAGGGGCGTCTCATGAAATACGTAAAAGAAACGGCGCGCACTTGGCGAAGCCATACTGTATTGATATTGCTGTTGTTTTTTTTCTGTTCACTCGCTGATGCGCAAAGCTTTCGCGGATCCATTCGCGGCAAGATCGTGGACCCGAATAAAAACGTGCTCGCAGGCGCTAAGATCAGCGCAAAAAACTCAGAGACGGGCCTGGTTCGTGAAGCCATCACAGGGGACGACGGCGCTTACGTCCTCGCCGAATTGCCAGCTGGAAAATACACGCTCGTGGCCGAATTCGCGGGCCTTTCGCCCGCGGCCCAAAATATTGTCGTCAACGTAGGCTTGGATTCAACGGCGGACTTCGACCTAACAAAAGTTGAGCAACGTCTCGAAGAAGTCAGCGTATCGGGCGAAGCGCCCGTTGTGGACAACACACGGGATGTTCTGGGCGAAGTAGTTGATCAGAAGCTTGTCGTGAATCTCCCTCTCAACGGGCGCGACTTTGGCAAGTTGGTCGCGCTGGTACCGGGCGCAACAGTTGAACCTTCCGGCGTCGCCGCGGTGCAAAGCGGGTTTGGGCAGTTCAGCATCAATGGCAACCGTGACCGCTCCAACAACTACACGCTCGATGGAACAGACAACAATGACCCGTTTTTTAATAATTCTGCTTTAAATCAGACAGGAATAGGTGGCGCACCCGCGTCTTTGCTTCCGATTGACGCAATCCAAGAATTCAACCTCCAATCGCAGTTTCCCGCGGAGTACGGCCGCAATAGTGGCTCCGTGGTCAACATCATTACAAAATCAGGAACCAACCAATTCCACGGAACGGCATTTGAGTTTTTGCGCAACGACGCGCTTGATGCGAGAAATTACTTCAACCGCGATCCTGCGCCGAAAACCGGCTTTCAGAACAATCAATTCGGCGGCTCGCTCGGCGGGCCAATCATCAAGGACAAGACATTTTTCTTTGGCGCATACGAAGGCCAGCGTGAGCGCGTGGGATCCGATTTCACTTTCTTGGTTCCGGGCAACGATCCTTCGTTGCCAATGAGTTCTACGGGCGTACCTAACCAAATCATCGCCGCACAAAACATCGCGCTCACTAACGGGGTTACTCCAAGCCCAGCGCTAACAAAACTGCTGACAATGTTTTTCCCTGCTCCTACGGGTTTCAACGGAACTTCGGGAACGGTTGCTGGAACAGTGAAAGACAAAAACGATGTAAACAGCCTTATCGCAAAGGTAGATCACGCACTAAGACAGAACGAACAAATCACGGTACGTTACGCCTTCGCGCAGAGTACGCAAGTATTTCCTCTTGGCGGCTTGGGTGGGGGCGCTGCTTCGCGTCTTCCTCAGTTTGCGCAGACTTCACCTACGCGCGTGCAAGTCGTCTCAGCCAGCTTGTTGTCCACACTTGGATCTCACAAGATCAATGAAGTTCGCTTTGGATATAGCCGTTATCGCACTTCATTTTCTACCGAGGACGCCAATTTCGACCCCAACTCCATCGGCTTGAATTTTGGGACGGGGCAACTCAGCTTGCCGGAAATTGATTTCGGAGGCAATCTGGAAAACCTTGGCGCCAGCGCATTTAGTATTCCACGAGGGCGCACCAGTCAAAGTTTCCAGATACTCGACAATTTCACCTGGCTTGTGGGCAAACACACCATCAAGTTTGGCGGTGAAGTCCGACGCATTTCGATCGATAACTTTAACAATAATCTCGAGCGTGGGCAGATCGAGTTCGGCACATCCGGCCTTGCGACAAATGCGGTGGTAGATACTCTTGCCAACTTCTACCTTGGTTCGTCTTACAACGCGATCGCAGACACTGGTAACACGCAGCGCACCACTTACAACAACGGATTGAGCTTCTTCGCGCAGGATGATTTCCGCTTAGCTCCCAACTTCACGCTGAATTATGGATTGCGTTGGGAGTATTTTGGGCCACTCAGCGAAGCGCACAATTTGCTCTCAAATCTTGGTCGTGATGGCAATTTGGCTCTTGTTGGCGCCGATGGTGTTAAGGGCGCCTATGCGCGCGACCTGCACGATTTCGGTCCCAGAGCCGGGTTTGCGTGGAATGTGTTGCCGAAGACCGTGGTGCGCGGCGGTTACGGAATTTATTACGACTACATTCCGCAGGACTTGCTGATTGCCAACTTCACGAACTCCGCTGGCCTCGTGACCAATCCCATTGGATCGCAGCCTATCTATCCTTTGAATTTCAATCAGGGCGCATTCAATGGAGCCACACCTGGGCCTGTGTTTACCTCATTCTCAACCCCATGCCCGTGCGATATCTTTGTAACACCTCGTCATTATCCAACGCCGAATACACAAAATTGGAATTTCAACATCGAGCAGGAGCTTTCGCAAAATTTCGGCTTGCAACTCGGCTACGTGGGCAGCAAAGGGACACATCTCGTCCGTCTGCTCGATCTCAACCAGCCGGACTACACTGGTACGCGCCCGAATCCGAAATACAACGCGATTGATTCTCTTTCTCCTGTCAGCAACTCCAACTACAACGCTTTTCAGGCAACATTGCGCGCGCACAACTGGCACGGACTCTCTGGTTTTGCCGGGTACACCTTCTCCAAGTCTCTGGATGATGCTTCCGACGGAATTGACTACAACTTCGCCACGGTCGCATTTCCGCAGAATGGATACGATCTGGCAGCCGAACGAGGGCCGTCGAATTTCGACACGAGGCATCGTTTCACGGCGGCATTCACATACGAGATTCCAAAGTTTAACGGTCCTGACCGCTTGACCCGGGGCTGGCAACTTAACACCATCGTCACCGCCCAAAGTGGCCGTCCAGTGCCGATTGTGAGTGGCGACGATACGAGCGGAGAGTTCTTCGATCAATTCCCAAGCCCCTCGAATTTCCATCAAAGACCTGATCTGATTCCGGGAGTCAATCCGATTAATTCCAACTGGGAGTCGGCGCCGGACACGATTGGATACTTGAACGGAAATGCCTTCGCACAGCCGCTTGATGCGACTGCGGCCAACCCGCAAGGGAGTTTCGGCAATCTGGGCCGGAACGCGATTTATGGCCCACGTTATTGGAGCGCGGATTTTGCCGTGGCGAAAAATACTCCGATTACGGAGCGCGTGAATCTTGAGTTGCGTGCAGAATTCTTCAACATCTTCAACCATCCCAATTTTGCGCTGCCCAACTTCTTTATATCGCCGGTATTTAATGCAGATGGATCGGTGAATTCCGGTGTATCTCCGAATCAAGGTTTGATCACACAAACTCCAGATCAAGCGCAAACTAATCCCGGGCTTGGCGGCGGTGGACCCAGAGTCATGCAGTTGGCTGCGAAATTTCGTTTCTAAGTTTGGCCGGAAATATCGCTTTCGATGGAAGGCAGGAGCGCGTTAATCAACGCCACAAAGTCGCGCTGCACTCGCTTACCAGTTTCCAAAACTTCTTCATGATTGATAATCGCTCCGGTTGTTCCAGCAGCCATGTTCGTCACGCAGGAAATCCCCAGAACTTTCATTCCCATGTGACGGGCAGCAATCGTTTCCGGAATTGTTGACATTCCCACAAGATCGGCGCCAATCGTCCGCAGATAGCGAATTTCTGCCGGTGTCTCATAACTTGGGCCAAGTAAGCCAGCGTAAATACCCTCTTGCAATTCGATGCCCAGCTTCCGCGCAGCCGTTCGTGCCATATCACGATATGGCTTGCTATAAGCTTCCGTCATATCTGGAAAGCGCGGGCCAAATCGCTCATCATTCGCCCCCATCAGAGGGTTCGTGCCCTGCAAATTAATGTGGTCTGAAATCGCGACCAAACCACCCTGTTGATAAGCGCGATTAATACCGCCCGCGGCGTTCGTCAGAATCACTGCTCGAACTCCCATCCTCCCAAGCACGCGTATCGGAAACGCCACATCTTTGGCTGAGTATCCCTCGTAAAGATGCACTCGCCCCTGCATTGCGAAAATCGGGATGTCTCCCGCTTTACCGATCACTAGCCGCCCCGCATGGCCGATTGCGGTTGATTGGGGAAAGTTGGGAATTTCGGCGTAAGGAATGGAGCTCTGGCCGGATAATTGGTCCGCAAATGCTCCAAGTCCCGATCCAAGAACAACTCCGATCTTTGGACGCAGGCCCGACCGAGCAAGGACGAACTGCGCAGCAGCTTCGGCGAGATTGAATTCGCTTGTCATGAAAACACCAATCAATATTTCTTTTCAAACTCGGCGAATTTCGCTTCCAGCTTCCATTGCATCTGGGCACGCTCGTTCGCAGCTAAAAACTTCCCACAACTTGCAGAGAGTTTCAGCGCCGAGGGTTTGTCCGTCGAACATGATGTAACCGGAATAAAGCGCCGGGCATCACGCCACAAGCTTTCTCCCGGCAGAAAACTATGTTCGAGGGAATTACGCGCCATGGTCTTTAAATCGCCATAAGAGAGATCATAAGTCTCTGCGGCTCGCTCGTACTCGTGAGTTAAATCGGATCTGGATACACCCTCGTCATCGGTAGCCAGAGCTATGGGCACGCCTGCACGGCGATATGCCATAAAGGGATGCTCGTAGCCCTTCACACCGAGAATCTCGTCGTTCGAAGTCAAACACGCTTCGACCAGGATATTGCGTTGCGCCATTTCATGCAGCAACCCGGCAGCATCATCCTCACTCATCAAATCCACGCCGTGGCCGATTCGCTCGGCGTGGCCCAACTCGATGGATTTGCGAATATGGGAACGCATCTCGGACGGAGAAACGAGTGGGCGCGACAATTCCCCCGCATGAAGAGTGATGTGCACAGTTGGATAAACGCCATGCAAATAATCCAGCATGCGCATGTGAAGTTCGAAGTCGTGCATGGGTATGTAGGCGTCTTCAGGCATGACGAGATTGATGCCAACGAAACGTGGGTCGCTTTTCGCCAGCTCAAACCCCAGCACCATTTGCGTGAAGACAGCTTCGCGGGGAAGGCCTCGCAGAACCTGGTACAAATAGCGCACACCCACTTCGCACCCTGGATCGGCATGCAGAGCTCCGCACCCCAAGTCCGAACGCATGGTGACTTCGTCGGCATCGAGTTGCATACGTGTAGCTAAGGCGACATCGGCCAGGCCATTGTTCAGTAGCCAATTACGCATACTCGAAAAATCACCGTTCCACGTCAGCTTCGAGCCCAGTTGTATAGCCTGTCCTCCGTCTGCCGTGTGCATGAGTTCGATATACTGCACGCGATCATGAGCGGCCTGCTGAAGCGCTTCAGCGAGCGCATCCCCGACGTGGTGGTGGGTTGCTAGAGAGAATTTTCCGAAGGTCGCGAAAAAATGATCATGGCCCGATTCGTGGCCCCGCTCCCAGTTGCGCATGGACCACGCATCAACAATCGAATTGTAGAGATCCTGGTCCTGATATGCACAACTCACCGATGGCTTCGTGCCTTTGGCGCAAATATCATCGCAGGGGGGCGGCTCCAGTTGTGCGGCAGAGCGATCAACACAGAGGCCATCGTTCGCAGCCCAATTGATCAGATTTTCTGCATTTAGCGCGCCAGCCAAATGATTGTGCGGATCCGCGCCTTTCGGCATCTCTCGTAAAAACGCTAATAGTTGTGGAGGCTGTTTGCGGATGGAATCAAAGTAGTGTACGGTTCGCTGCGTAACGGCTGGCGACTGCGCCATCGCTGGAATAGTTAAGAAAAGTCCGGCAAGCAAAACTGCGATCGCTTTTCCCATGTTCTGTACCTTCAAGGCAACGCCCGAGAATTTTACCCGATAGCATAGCTTCATACGATGACTAAATACTGCGTGAACATCTTGATTTGACGCGGTTTTCGCCGGAATTTTCACAGAAGCTTCCCTGTGCAAGTGGAGATTCAGACCCCGTAAATATGGAAATCCCTTTAATAATTTTTGTTCCTTCGGCCGCTGTCACGCCTCTTGCACCAACTCCGCTGCATACGGCTGTGAGTGCCTTGCACTCGACTGAATCCAAAGCAGATATAATCGCTGATTTTTCATTGACTCCAAAAATGAAAGGAGTAAAACAAATTCGTTCGTTGACAACTTCTAAAGTTTTCCCGGTTGGTGCAGCGTCCGGGGCTCGAGCAGAGTCACACTCGCATCGGAAGATGACGAGGGAGGGCGAGCAAGGGTCTATAGCAAAGCGCTGGTCGAGGCGAACAAGAAGACCTGTTAACGGCAGGATAGAGTTCCGAGGCGTTGAAGTGGTTTGTCCGGTTGGCGGTGAGCCCGGAGCCCGAGCAACAGATCGCGCGTAGCATCCGCAAGGAAGCAACGAGAGCAGGTCTGGCGAGGGTCTAACGCGAGCTACTGGCCGAGATGAATGACGGCAACACTACCTCGGAACTCTTAATTTTTTGTCCGCTGATGCAAAGCCATTTGCATTACTTCCGCTAAATGCAGCGTTTTCCTGCCTGTAGTTTGCGTGATTTGTTCGCGGCAACTAAACCCATCTGCGATGATCAATTCTTCTGATGTTGCTTCGCGCACGGCGGGTAGAAGTTCCAGTTCTCCTATTGCCATCGAAACATCATACTTATCTTTTTCGAAGCCGAACGATCCAGCCATCCCGCAACAACCGGGCGCGGGCTGCCGAAATTTCACCCCCAGTTTGGCTAGCAAAGCTTCCTCGTCTGTCATCTTCATAATCGATTTGTGATGGCAATGACCATGCAGGATCGCATCACGTTTCAATTGCGGCCAGCCAAAATCAGGACGATGTTTCTCGATGAATTCGCTCAACAACAATACACGTTTGGAGAGTTTTTGCGCGCGCTCATGATTCGGAAAAAGATTATTCAGTTCGTCGCGGAACACGGCAGCGCAACTCGGCTCCAGCACGATGATTGGAATGTCTGTTGAAGCGTCGGTCTGCAATGTTTCGACAATCTCGAGCAAAAGACGTTTTGCGCGGCCCAACATCCCAAAGTCATAAAGAGGCCGTCCGCAACAAAGCTTTTTTGCGGGAATCTGTACTCGAAATCCAGCAAACTCCAAGACCTCGACCGCAGCTTTCGCTGAACCTGGAAGAAAATAGTTCGTAAATGTATCAGCCCAAAGAATGACCGGTTGAGAACCCCCATCACGTGGAACATATCGTGCAAACCAGTCACGAAATGTTTGCCGCGCAAACTTAGGAACTTCACGTTGGGGAGCCACGCCAGCACCGAACTTGAGCAAATCTCTTATGAATGGAAACTGCGTGGCAGCGTTAACAATACCTGCGAAAGGTGATGCCAGCCCCGCCCAAATATCAATATTTCCAAAAGCATAGGCGCTACGCGGGCGTATGCGGCCCTCATAATGACGAGATAGAAATTCTGCTTTGTACGTCGCCACATCCACGCCGACGGGACAATCGCTTTTGCATCCTTTGCAAGCGAG
>Ga0209060_10000968_pt1 | contig 36911 bp, 40 predicted proteins | sample Coa_R1_8_FD_187155 | JGI IMG/M metagenome (GOLD analysis project Ga0209060, IMG submission 187155) | Surface soil microbial communities from Centralia Pennsylvania, which are recovering from an underground coalmine fire - Coalmine... | ecosystem: Environmental > Terrestrial > Soil >...
CTCGAAAAGACGACTGGCAAGAAGATCGAAGCGAAGTATGCGGTGGACAGCAAGCTTCTGGGTGGAGTTGTGGTGCGCATTGGGGACACGGTTTACGACGGTTCGCTGCGGCATCGTTTGGACGAAATGCGGGCAAGGCTGACAGCGGAATAATCAGTGAGAATTTTTGCGCCGGGGCTTTTGACGGCGCGGTTTGAGTTCGACGTACGGAGCAGGCATGGCAAACATTAAGGCAGATGAAATCAGCAAGATACTTCGCGAACAGATCGCGAACTACGAACAGACCGTCGCGGTCGAGGAAGTCGGATCGGTCATCAGCGTCGGCGACGGTATTGCGCGCGTTCACGGACTTGAAAAGGTCATGGCGGGCGAGATGCTCGCGTTTCCGCATGACGTGTTCGGCATCGCGCTAAACCTCGAAGAAGATCAGGTTGGAACGGTGTTGCTGGGCGAATACACGGCAATTAAAGAAGGCGACACGGTCAAGCGGACGAACACGATTATGTCCGTGCCAGTCGGCGAAGCGCTTATCGGGCGCGTGGTAAATCCGCTCGGCGTTCCGGTGGACGACAAGGGTCCGATTGCCGCGACGCAACGCAATCCGCTGGAGAGAATTGCTCCCGGCGTGTTGGACCGGCAGCCGGTGCGCGAGCCTTTGCAGACCGGTATCAAAGCAATCGACGCGATGATTCCGATTGGCCGCGGGCAGCGCGAGCTGATCATCGGCGACCGCCAGACCGGAAAGACCGCCGTCATTCTGGATACGATCATCAACCAGAAGGGCAGCGGCGTGATTTGCATTTATTGCGCGATTGGGCAGAAGCGGTCGACGATTGCGCAAGTCGTGAAAGCGCTGACTGATGCCGGCGCAATGGAGTACACGATCGTTGTGGCGTCGTCCGCCGCCGAGCCCGCCTCGTTGCAATACATCGCTCCTTACGCGGCGTGCGCGATGGGCGAATATTTCCGCGACACGAAGCGGCACGCAGTGACTTTTTACGATGACCTTTCCAAGCACGCGCAGGCGTATCGCGAGATTTCCTTGCTCCTGCGTCGGCCACCGGGACGCGAAGCGTTTCCGGGCGACGTCTTCTATCTCCACTCGCGCTTGCTGGAACGCGCCGCGAAACTCAACGACAAGCTCGGCGCAGGCTCGCTGACTTCGTTGCCCGTGATTGAAACGCAGGCGGGCGACGTTTCCGCATACATTCCGACGAACGTGATTTCGATTACCGACGGACAGATTTACCTGGAAGCAGACTTGTTCAACGGCGGCATTCGTCCCGCGATCAACGTCGGCATTTCGGTGAGCCGCGTCGGTGGTAACGCACAGATCAAGGCGATGCGCCAGGTGGCGGGCACGTTGCGGTTGGATATGGCGCAGTTCCGTGAACTGGCGGCATTCGCGCAGTTCGGCGCGGACCAGCTCGACAAAGTGACGCAGGCCCAACTCGCGCGCGGACAACGTCTGACGGAAGTTTTGAAGCAGGATCAGTTCGTGCCGTTGAGCGTGGAAAAGCAAGTGCTGATTCTCTATGTCGCCACGAGCGGTTCACTCGACAGCGTGCCGGTGCCGGAAGTGCGGCGCTTCGAGAAGGAGTTTTTGCAGTACGTGGAGACGAGCCACGGCTCGATTTTGAAGGCGATTGCGGAGAAAAAGGCGCTGGACGACGCGATCAAGTCGGAAATCAAGAGTGCCTTGGATGCGTTCAAAGAACGCTTTACTGCATCCGTCGCCGTCGCAGCTGCGAAGTAGGAACTAACAGAGAGACATGCCCACACTTCTCGATTTTCGGCGCCGCATCCGCTCGGTGAAGAACACCCAGCAGATTACCCGCGCGATGAAGTTCGTCGCGGCGGCGCGTTTGCGTCGTGCGCAGGAAAGCGCGCTGGCGGCGCGGCCCTATGCGCAAGAACTCGCAAAAATGCTGTGTTCGATCATGGGACGAATTGACGAACCGCAACATCCGTTGCTCGCAGTTCGACCAGAAGAACGTGTGCTCGTGATCGTGTTGACGGGGGAACGCGGGCTTGCCGGCGCGTTCAACACGAACATTTTGAAGAAAGCGAACGAATTCTTTCGAGCGAACAAGGGCAAGAAGCTCTCGGTCGTTCCGGTCGGAAAAAAAGGCCGCGATTCGTTGAAGCGCGCGGGATTTGAGTTTGCGGCGGAATACGTCAACGTACTTGCAAAAGTTGAATTTTCAACTGCGCGGGAAATCGCGAATTTGGTGACGGAGCTGTACAAGAAGGAAGTGATCGACGCCGTCTACATCGTGTTCAGCGAATTCAAAAGCGTGATGTCTGCCAACCTCGCCGTGCAAAAACTGTTGCCAGTGGAAAAAATGGAATCGGCGGGCAGCGAATCGCAGGCCGATTATATCTACGAGCAACCTGTGGAACAGCTGCTCGATCGTTTGTTGCCGCGCTATGTCGAGACGACTGTTTTGCGCTCGATGCTGGAATCCTCGGCCTCCGAATACGCGGCACGCATGACGGCGATGGAATCGGCGACGAAAAACGCCGGCGAAGTGATTCAAGGCTTGACGCTGCACATGAACAAAGTTCGTCAGGCAGCGATTACGCGAGAAATTATTGAGATTGTCAGCGGCGCTTCGTCGACCGCGTAGGAGAAAGCATGGCAGAGAAATACGCAAGCATGGGACACGTCGTGCAGGTCATTGGACCTGTGCTCGACATTCAGTTTGAAGCGGGAAAGCTCCCCGCGATTTTCAATGCGGTTCGTATCACGAGCGAAGGCTACAACGTGCCGACCCCGCTAGACGTGATTGCGGAAGTGCAGCAGCACTTGGGCGAAGGGCGTGTCCGCGCGGTTTCGATGGAACCGGTCGAAGGCATGGTGCGCGGCATGAAGGCGTACGATCTCGGCACCGGAATCGAAGTGCCCGTTGGCCGTCCGACGCTGGGCCGCGTGATGAACGTGCTTGGCAAGCCGGTCGATCAGTTGGGGCCGATCGTTACGGACACCTACTACCCGATTCACCGTCCGGCACCGACGCTCGAAGAACAGTCCACCACGCTCGAAATGTTTGAAACCGGAATCAAGGTTGTGGACTTGATGGAGCCGTACGTGAAGGGCGGAAAGATCGGCCTTTTCGGCGGCGCGGGCGTTGGAAAAACTGTTTTGATTATGGAATTGATTCACAACGTTGCGATGAAGCACGGCGGCGTGTCGGTATTCGCAGGCGTGGGTGAGCGTACGCGCGAAGGCAACGATCTTTGGCTGGAAATGAGCGAAGGCGGCGTTATTACACCGGGCAACAGCGAAAAATCCCGCTGCGCGCTGATTTATGGACAGATGACCGAACCGCCCGGGTCGCGTCTGCGCGTCGGCCTAACCGGCCTGACCGTCGCGGAATATTTCCGCGACCAGGAACACCTGGATGTACTTCTTTTCATCGACAACATTTTCCGCTTCGTGCAGGCGGGTTCGGAAGTTTCCGCGCTGCTGGGCCGCATGCCGAGCGCCGTGGGCTACCAGCCAAACTTGAACACGGAAATCGGCGAATTGCAGGAACGCATTACTTCCACGAAGTCCGGCTCGATTACTTCCGTGCAAGCCATTTACGTGCCTGCTGACGATTATACGGACCCAGCCCCCGCCGCGACATTTACTCACCTCGACGCGACGACAAACCTTTCGCGGCAGATAGTCGAGCGCGGCATTTATCCTGCGGTCGATCCGCTGGCCAGCTATTCGCGCATTTTGGATCCACGTGTGGTCGGTGCGGAACACTACGCCGTGGCACGCGGCGTGAAGTCGATTCTCCAGCGCTACAAGGATTTGCAGGACATCATTGCGATTCTCGGAATTGAAGAACTCTCGGACGACGACAAGCGCACCGTGAATCGCGCGCGCAAGATCGAGAAATTCCTCTCACAACCGATGTTCGTAGCGGCGCAATTCACTGGTCTGGACGGCAAATACGTGAAGATTGAAGACACCGTCCGCAGCTTCAAGGAAATCGTGGAAGGCAAGTACGACGACGTTCCTGAGCAGGCGTTCTACATGGTCGGCACGATCGAAGAAGTGCTCGAAAAGGCCGAAAAGATGAAGGCGAGCGCATAAACGGAATGCCGGACGCGATTCAACTCGTGATTGTGACGCCAGAGCGCCAGCTCCTGAGCCAGATCGTTTGGGACGTGACATTGCCCGGAGCCGAAGGGGAGCTCGGAGTGCTGCCTGTTCACGCTCCGTTGATCACGGAGTTGGGAATCGGTACGCTTTCGTTTCGACCAAAGTTCCCGAGTTCACCCGCAGGCTCAACTCCCGGTGAAGCGGTTCAACAGGAATACGATCCCAAACCCTTCCGGGAACATGTCGCCATCATTCGGGGTTTTGCGGAAGTCTTGGGCGACAGGGTGACCGTGCTCGCCGAAACGGCGGAGCGCCCGGAAGAGATCGACGTAGAACGGGCGAAGGCGGCGCTTGAGCGCGCCGAAAAGCGCATCGCCGCAGGCCCTGGAACGCAAGAGATCGACTGGGATCGCGCGACAGCCGCGTTGCAACGCGCGATGGTCCGCCTGAAAGTTGCGGAGTATGCCCCCAAGAGGCGCAGCGCAATGGTTCCCGGCCAGTAGGACTCACTCTCTTGGCAAAAATCACGATGTACAGCACGACGTGGTGCCCGGATTGCCGGCGCGCGAAGGATTTTCTTCAACGGCGGGGGATCGAATTCGACGAAGTGAATATCGAAGAAGATCCGGACGGCGAAGACATTGTGATTGCGGCGAATGACGGCAAGCGCCGCGTCCCGACCATCAAAGTCGACAACCGTTTTTTTGCCTGCAGCCCCTTCAACGCGCAGCAGCTCGCGGATGAGTTGCAGATTCCCCTCAACCCTGAAAAGAAAAACTGAAAGCTAAAGTTCGGCGAGCAGCGAACGCTTCCAGGCGCGGATATCGGCTTCTTTCCGTTTATAAAATGTCCATTGCTTGATGCGCTTTCCGCGAATCAAGCCGGCCTGCACCAGCACCTTGAGGTGTTCACTGGCAGTTGGGTGGCTTACCTTCAATTTTTGCGCGATAAACAGCCCACAAACGCCGTCATTCACGAGGTCTCCGTCATGCTGTGGCGGGAAGTGCTTCCGCGGGTCCTTCAACCAGTCCAGAATGCGCAGGCGATTTGGGTTTGCCAGGGCCCTCAATACGGTTTCCGTCTTCATGATCCTTCCGTCCAAAATGGTAGTTGTGCATTTAGCTAAATGCCGAAGTATAATGGCAGTCTACCATGGAACAAACGGAAGCAAGCCTGGCAATCACTCGCGAAGAGATTCGGGAGTTCTACCCGCAACTGAAGCAACATGTCCGCAAAACGCCGGTGGTCTTCGTGAACGGAAGCGAGTTTGGGCTTGAGCCGGTGTCACTTGCCCTGAAGTTGGAACTTCTGCAACACACCGGTTCGTTCAAGGCCCGTGGCGCGATTACCAATCTTCTGACGAGGTCGGTACCGCGAGTGGGAGTCGTCGCGGCATCGGGTGGCAACCACGGAGTGGCGGTCGCATTTGCCGCGCGCAAGTTTCACGTTCCCGCCAGGATCTACGTTCCAACAGTGGCGTCGATCGCGAAGGTCGACCGAATTCGGGGCTATGGCGCGGAGCTCGTTGTGGGCGGAGACCGTTACGCGGATGCGCTGGCGGACAGTCAAAAGTGGGCGGCGCAATCGGGCGCAATTCCCGTGCACGCGTATGATCAGCGCGAAACGATGTTGGGCCAGGCGACGGTGGGTTTGGAATTTGAAGAGCAAGCGCCGGAGTTGGATACTTTGCTCGTTGCGGTGGGTGGAGGCGGTTTGATCGGTGGCGTCGCTTCCTGGTACGCGGGCAAGATTCGAATTATCGGCGTTGAGCCGGAAAAGGCGCCGACGCTGACACGCGCCTTGGAAGCTGGTCATCCGGTCGATGCGGAAGCGGGCGGAATTGCCGCGGACTCGCTGGCGCCACGGCGCGTCGGAGAGCTTACTTTTCCCCTAGCGCAAAAATATGTGGAGCGGGTGCTTTTGCTGAGCGATGATGAAATTCGAGCGGCACAACAGATATTGTGGAGAGAAATGCGAATTGCGGCGGAACCTGGAGGTGCGGCCGCGTTCGCTGCGCTTACGTCTGGAAAATATAAGCCAGTGAGCAGCGAACGAATGGGGATCCTGGTTTGTGGCGGTAATACGGATGCGGTTAACTTTGGCGCATGAAAGAAGGCCTTGATGAGTGTTTATGACAAGTTGAAAGAACTGCGAATCACTCTGCCGGAGCCGATCTCGCCCGCGGCTGCGTTCGTCATGACGGTAAGGACCGGAAATCTTCTGTTTGTGTCAGGGCATATTGCGAGGCGAGACGGTAAGCCATGGGTTGGGCAGCTCGGTTCGGAACTTGCCACACAAGAAGGCAAACAAGCTGCGCGGAATGCGGCGATCGATGTTCTAGCGACGATGCATCACGCACTCGGCGATCTGAACAAGGTCCAGCGGATCGTGAAAGTGTTGAGTCTCGTGAATTCGACCTCTCGATTTGTCGAGCAACACCTCGTAGCGAACGGAGCGTCCGAATTGCTGCAGGAAGTTTTTGGCGAAAAGGGAAAGCACGCACGGAGCGCAATTGGCATGGCGCAACTGCCGCTGGGTGCCTGTTTTGAGATAGAGTTGGTCGCGGAAGTTTCGGATTAGTTTAGCGAACGACTAGTTCGTGAAGCCGCGCGTCCAGACGCGTGTGACTTGCAGCGCTTCGTTCAGCAGCAAAACATCGGCATCGGCGCCGGTCCGCAGCGCACCTTTCTTGAATTCGATCCCAAGAACGGTCGCTGGATTTAACGTCAACATTCGCACCGCGCTGGCGAGCGGAATCCCCAGCTTCACGATGTTCCGCAATGCCCGGTCCAGCGTGAGCGTGCTGCCGGCGAGCTTCCCGTCTGCATCGCGGCAGACGCCGCCGACGACAGTCACGTCAATACCGCCTAGTTTGTACTTTCCATCGGGCATCCCGGTGGCAGGAGTGCCATCGCTGATCAGAACGACGCGGTCCGGCCCTTTCGCCTTCAGCAGTACCTTCATGGCGATTTCGTCGACGTGCACGCCGTCTGCGATCAGCTCTGCGTTCACGTCTTCGGACGTAAGCACCGCGCCGATAACGCCCGGGTCCCGGTGAGAAAACGGGCGCATGGCGTTGTAAACATGTGTTGCGTGATGCGCCCCGTGAGCGATGGCGGCGCGAGCCTGTTCGTATGTCGCATCGGTGTGGCCGATGGAGACAACCATGCCGAGACTGCGCGCCGCGTCGATGCAGGGCATTGCGCCGAGCAATTCCGGCGCGATGGTGAGAATACGAGCGTTCCCGGCGGCGGCGCGAAGAAATCTTTGCAGCACTTCCGCCGACGGCAACTGGAGCAACGAAGTGGGATGCACGCCTCGCCTTTCCTTGCTTAAGAAAGGCCCCTCGAAGTGAATTCCCAAAATTTCGGCATGCGGCGCGTTGCAAGTTTCGTGTTGCTTGGGAATGTATTGCGCGATTCCTTCCACGGCACGGACCGTGTCATCCGTGGAAGCGGTAACGGTGGTCGCTACGATTGAAGTGGTACCGAATTTTGCGACGCGCTCGGCGATGACCTGCAGTGCGTCCTTTGTTCCTTCCATAACGTCGCGGCCGCCAGCGCCGTGAATGTGAACATCAATAAATCCAGGAACTGCGATTGAATCTTCTGCGCTCACCTCGGTGGCGCCAGCGGGAAGCTCGAATTCATCGCGCTTGCCGATTCGCTCAATTTCGCCTTCGCGAATCAGAATTCCGGCATCGTGAATTTCAGAAGTGGGAGTGATTGCCTTGCCGACGTGGAGGAGTGTAGTTGTCATGGCCCGGAAAGTATCCTAGCGGAGGCCGCATAAAAAACAAAACGGGCGCTCCCGCGAAGGAGCGCCCGCCGGTGAAAAGCTAAAACCAGATTACATGCTCTTCGCGGCCGGAGCCATGTCGATGCTGGAGAGCTTGAGAGTATCGCCGTCCACGCTGCCTTTCACGGTTACGTGATGGCCCGCATGCGCCGCGACCTTGTCCTGTGCGTCGATGGCGTAGACCTTTTTGTCTGCGTCGTTGACGAACACGTACTTGGCGCCATGCTCCTTCACGCACTTCGTGGTGCATTCGCCGGCTTTGTCATTCGCGCCCTTGACGCCGCACTGGCTGTCGGAAATCCAGCCCGTCCAGCTGCCGTCGGCCGCCATGGTGAGAGCGGCTGCGAACAGAGTCGCCGCCGTCAGAGTTGCAAAACGTACTTTCATGAGTATCCCTCCTGGAACTGCTCTGCGGTATGAAGTAGGTCCGCCGGGCTGGCAATGAGCTTGGCACAAGGCCAATCTCGTGTCCAGAGCCCTCCACCCGTATTTACGCCTAACTCGGTGGCTCGGATGACCTGCTTCAAGTTCTTTTCAGTCAGACAAGACAAAGGGAGGATCCTTGCGAATCCTCCCTCTGTGAATCCCCATTTGGCGATGGAGACGTGCTCTGAAAAACGATTGATTCTTACTGGCCGGAGCCGGTATTCGCGGCCGCAGTCGTGCCAGCGGACTTGGGAATGCTCAAGTAACCGCTCGCGGAAGTCTTGCTGACTTTGTTGATCACGAGCTCAAGAGCCTGACGGCTGCCGCCCGTGTAGAAGAAGATTGGTTCGTTCACCGAGCGGTTCTTCTTTTCGAAGCTCTTGTCGTCGGCGAGAACGTTGATCGTGTATTGATTCTTCTTCGTGTTGGTGTCCTTCAGTTCAACCTGAACAGATCCAACGTGCTGCGCGCCGCCCTTGCGGTTCACAGTGAATTCGAAATAGTCGCGCTGGCCCATGCGGCGGAGCTGGTCGATTTCGTCGTGGTTGCGCGCGATTAGCGTGCCCATTTCGCTCTTGGCCATCTGCAGGCTGCTGTTCGTCGCGTCGAGGTCTGTGCGGACGCCGTTTACGTCAGTTCCAAGCTTTGTCACGTCTTCCGCGTTGGCCTTTGTCGCCAGCTTCTGGTTGACGTCCTGACCGAGTGCATTCAGTTTCTTGTCATAGGTCACGACGGCGGTCTTGTTCTGCTTACGCGCCGCAATCAGGTCCGCTTGCGTCACATTCAGCTTGTCCGTCACGACCTTGAGGTCGCTCTGGAGCTGCTGATTGATTTCGTCGTCTTTCGCCAGGCGTTGTGCCAATGCGTCATTCTGCTGCTTCAGCGACGCTTGCGTCGACGTTTCGACGCTGTTCGCATGGCTCAATGCGCTGAATCCCACTCCCAGCCCGAGCAAAGAAACTCCACCCAATACCGCGACTGCCAGGCCAACCCACCGCGGGGTCCCGGTCGCGCTCTGCTGATTCGATTCCTGATACTCGCTCATGAACTTCGTCTCCTTTTGGCGATTCCGCCCTGCGCTCAGTAAAGGTGCACCCCGCTCACCAAAGCCGTCGCGCTGGCCCAGCCGGCGCTAAAGCCTGCTAAATGAGGAGGTTGGGGTCCCATGGAGGGAGCCTCCAGCTTTCTGGGCATAGTACTAGTACGTGTAATGTTTACGTTTCTGCGCGGGCTGCTGTAATTTTTGCTGAAGCGGGGTGGCCGTTGGGATCGACGCCGACAGCTCTCGGCGCAACGACTGGAGCCGTCGAAAAATCTTAGTTTAAGAACCGTGATTTCAGCAAGATAGAGCTAGGCAGCCTGAGTCGAAGGAGACGCTTCAGCGTCAGCAGAAACCGCAAAATATTGATCAAGTGTCGTTGTCGCAGCGCTCAAGACAAGCTGGCAGTTTGTGCAATGCCCGACGTGATCTTCGATATCCTGGGTGACAGAAGGAGACAGCTTGCCTTCTAAGTACCAGCAAATCAGATGGATAGTGTCCTTGCAGCTCATTGCCATCGCTCCCTCAGCGAACCCGATCCACTGCACTGGGCGTATTAGGAAAGTGCAGTTGGGTGGCCAAACTCGCGTTCGTCATTCGCCTCCGATAAGTGGCTTATTATGAATATCTTACGCCTGAGATGGCAAAAGTTTGGTTGACCGGGTCGGAAGTCTTTACATGCCTCAATTGATTTCGCCAGACTGATTCGAACCACCAGTCTAGTGTCCTTGCTGCGCCTCGAGCTCGCGAAGCGTTGCAATCCGGTCTTCGAGCGGAGGATGCGTGCTGAACCAGTTGGAAAACATCTCACGGCCAAAGAGCGGCTTCACAATGCAGAGCGAACTCGTCGTTGGCGAAATTGCGGTCGTCGGGATTTGGCTGTTGTAAGCACCCAGTTTGCGCAGCGCGCTGATCAAGCCTTCCGCGCTTCCTGCCATTCGCGCGCCAGTTTCATCGGCGCTGTATTCGCGCTGACGTGAAAGTCCCAGCTGCAATAGCATTGCGCCCAACGGCGCAAGGAAGATCAGCAGCAGACCCAAAATGCCGCTGCCTCGGTCTCGATCTTCGCGGTCACTTCCGCCGAACCAATATCCCATATGCGCCAGAAACGTAATCGCGCCGGCAAGCGTGGCCGCAACCGAACTGATCAAAATGTCGTAATTTCGCACATGCGAAAGCTCGTGCGCGATGACGCCTTCAAGTTCGTCGTCGTTCATCAGGCGAAGCAATCCCTGCGTAACCGCCACCGACGCGTGGCGCGGATTTCGGCCCGTAGCAAAAGCGTTCGGCGCCTCTTCCGGCACAACGTAGAGTTTCGGCACCGGAATGTTCGCCTTTGCGGCGAGCCGTTCCATCACTTCGTATAAGCGCGGCAATTCTTCCCGCGCCACTGGCTGGGCACCGCTCGAATACAACGCAATCTTGTCCGAAAAAAAATACGCGAACGCATTTGAAACGATCGCGAATCCCAGTCCGATGACCATGCCGCCGCGGCCGCCGAGGTATTGCCCGACGATCACCAGGAACAGCGTCAACGCCGTCAGCAAAAATGTTGTTCGCAAAATTCTCATCGAGTCTCAATGCCTTTCAACAGCCAACATTTCCACATACTTAGATACGCGCCGCGGCGGCAGGTTGTTTCGCCCCGCCGCGTTCGAACCGCAGCGATTCGCTCCTGCCATCGCGATCGACGAGCACATGATCTCCCGGCAGAACCTTGCCTTCCAGAATTTGCATCGCGAGCGGATCCTGAATCATCCGCTGAATCGTACGCCGCAGCGGTCGCGCACCGTACGCTGGATCGTAGCCTTCACTGAGCAAGAGTTCATTCGCAGCCGGCGTGAGTGCCAGCGTAATCTGTCGCTCTGCGAGAAGAGCTTCGACACTCTTGAGCAACAGCCCCACGATTCGCCCGAGTTGTTCCTTGCCTAGCGGATTGAAGATCACAATTTCGTCGATCCGGTTGATAAACTCCGGCCGGAACGCAGCACGCAACGCTTCCATCGCTTCCTTGCGAGCACGCTCCGGTTCGCGGTTTGACAGTTCGAAAATCGCGCTTGAACCGACATTGCTTGTCATCACGAGAACGGTATTGCGGAAATCCACCGTACGGCCCTTGCCATCCGTGAGACGGCCGTCCTCGAGAATCTGCAACAGCACATTGAACACGTCCGGATGCGCTTTTTCAATTTCGTCGAAAAGCACGACCGAATAGGGATGGCGCCGCACCTGTTCAGTGAGTTGCCCGCCCTCTTCATAGCCGACGTAGCCTGGCGGCGCGCCAATCAAGCGCGACACGCTGTGTTTTTCCATGTATTCGCTCATGTCGATCCGGATCATGAGCTTCTCGTCGTCGAACAGAAACTCCGCGAGCGCACGAGCAAGCTCTGTTTTTCCGACGCCGGTCGGTCCAAGGAAAATGAACGAGCCAATGGGGCGTTTCGTATCCGAAAGTCCCGCGCGGCTCCGTCGCACAGCATTGGAAACGCGCGCAAGCGCATCGTCCTGCCCAACTACTCGTTGCCGCAGGCGATCCTCCATGTGGACAAGCTTCTGCGCTTCACCTTCCAGCAAACGCCCCGCCGGAATGCCGGTCCACTTGCTCACCAGTTTTGCGATGTCTTCTTCGTCGACTTCTTCCTTCAGCATCCGCGACCCTTTTTGGACCGCGTCGGATTGCTGTTCGGCTTTTTTCAACTCCGCTTCCGCCGAGGCAATTTTCCCGTAGCGAATCTCCGCCACTTTCGCCAGTTCTCCGGCGCGCTCGTAGCGCTGCTCTTCCGCTTTCAATTGATCAATTCGCTCTTTCAATTTGCGAATCTTCGAGATGGCATCCTTTTCCGTCTGCCAACGCGCCTTCTTCGCACTCGATTCTTCCTTCAGTTTCGCCAGCTCCTTCTCAATTTGCGTGCGCCGCTCCTTGGAATGAGCGTCCGTTTCCTTCAGCATCGCCTGGCGCTCGATTTCAAGCTGCAAAATACGCCGCTCAACTTCATCGATTTCCGTCGGGAGCGAATCGATCTGCATGCGCAGACTCGCCGCGGCTTCGTCCACGAGGTCAATCGCCTTGTCCGGCAGGAAGCGGTCGGAAATGTAGCGGTTCGAAAGTGTTGCCGCCGCCAGAATCGCCGCATCCTTGATGCGCACGCCATGATGCACTTCGTAACGCTCTTTGAGGCCACGCAGAATCGCAATCGTGTCCTCGACGGTCGGTTCGGTAACAAGCACAGGCTGGAAGCGGCGCTCAAGCGCGGGATCTTTCTCAATATATTTCTTGTATTCGTTCAGCGTCGTCGCGCCAACGGCTCGCAACTCGCCGCGTGCTAAAGCTGGCTTCAGCATGTTGGAAGCGTCCATCGCGCCTTCCGCTGCTCCCGCGCCCACAAGTGTATGCAGCTCGTCGATGAATAGAATAATTTGCCCTTCGGCCTCGGCAATTTCTTTCAGGACTGCTTTCAAGCGATCTTCGAATTCACCGCGGAACTTCGCACCGGCGACCAGCGCCGCGAGATCGAGCGCAACCAGCCGTTTGGTCTTCAATACGTCAGGCACATCGCCAGAAACAATGCGTTGCGCAAGGCCTTCCACGATTGCCGTTTTTCCAACGCCTGGTTCGCCAATCAGTACGGGGTTGTTCTTCGTCCGGCGCGCCAGTATCTGCATCACGCGCCGAATCTCTTCGTCGCGGCCGATCACGGGATCGAGTTTCGATTTACGCGCGAGTTCGGTCAGGTCGCGAGCATATTTTTCCAGCGAAGCGTAAGTCGCCTCCGGATTTTGGGAAGTTACGCGCTGGGTTCCACGAATTCCGGTCAACGCCTGCAGAATTGCCTCGTGCGTCGCACCGTTCTTTTTCAAAATCTGTCCCGCGGGGTCGCGGTCTTTTCCCGCCAGCGCAAGAAAAATGTGTTCCGTCGAAACGTACTCGTCCTTGAACTTGTCCGCTTCCTTGAACGCCTGTTCCAGCACGTCATTCAGCGCGCGGCCCATTGTTTGTTGCGAAAAACCTTGCACTTTTGGCAGCCGCCCGAGTTCGCGCTCGATTTCGGCCGACAGCATTTCGTTCCGCACACCGAGACGCGTCAGCAGCGACGGCACGACGCCATCGGTCTGCGCCACGAGCGCACTTAAGAGGTGCAGCGGCGCGATTTCTTGCTGTTCATGCCGCGCTGCGATTTCCTGTGCTTCCTGCAGCGCTTCCTGCGCCTTAACCGTCATTTTTTCGAATCTCAACATGGTTCCTCGCTTCTTCTTACTCGCCAACCGAAACAAAAGGGGCCGGCATCCCGCCAGCCCCTCTTATTTTGCATTATGAGATGGCCTTTCTTCGTGACCTTACCGCCCGGCAGCCGCAGCCGCTTGCGCACCGACGTTCACTTTGATCTGCTTCGGTTTCGCTTCTTCGCGCTTCGGAATCGTCAGAGTCAACACGCCGTCCTTGTAGTCGGCCTTGATCGCTTCCGAGTTCACCGTATTTGCCAGTGAGAAGCTGCGCGCAAACGAACCGTACGAACGCTCCACACGCAGGTAGTTCTTTTCGTCAACCTTCTTCTCGAACTTCCGCTCGCCCCGAATCGTCAGAATATTGTTCTCGACGCGAATGTCGAGCTCTTCCGGCTTGATGTCCGGAAGGTCCGCTTTGACGACCAGCTCGTGCGCGCTCTCGACAATGTCCACGGCTGGCGCCCAAGCCGTCAGATTTGATTCCTGAGGCCGCTCGAACAGTTCATTGAAGATGCGATTGACTTGGGATTCCAGGCCCGCGTTGTTGCGGAAAGGTTCCCAACGATTGAGTGTGTTCATGGTAGATGTCCTCCATAGGTGACTTCGTAGCAATAATAAAATCTGCGCGCTTTGTTGTCAAGTATAAAATTTAATTTGTCCGAGCTTCCCGTAACTCCTTTTTTATCCTAAGTATACCGCTACGCTACCAGCTGGGTTCAATCTCGTTCGGTGCCTGCCGGAATTGCGCATCCACCCTCCCGTCGCCCCTAACTCACTCAATTTCATTGCCTTACCCTCCCTTGCTACACTAGCTTCATGCGCATCGAGGATCTCGACTACCACCTCCCCGTCGAGCTCATAGCCCAGCGCCCGCTCGATCGCCGCGATGCGTCGAGGATGCTTTTGTTGAATCGCAAAAGCGGCGAGTGGCGCGATGAAGTGTTTTCCGAGCTTGCCCAGCTCCTTCGCGGCGACGAACTGCTCGTCTTCAACAACGCGCGAGTGATTCCAGCGCGACTCTTTGGCCGAAGAATGAAGCAGCAATCGAACAACGAATCGTCTTCCACCGGTGCGTCATCGCAGGACGCCGGACTGGTCGAGATCTTTCTCGCGAAGCGCTTAAGTTCTGAGACGTGGGAAGCTTTGGTCCGCCCGGGCCGCAAGTTACAAGTCGGCGCCCGAATTCAGTTCGGCATGGGTGAACTCGAAGCGGAAATCGTGGAACGCGCCGAACGAGGACTTCGCACGATTCGCCTCACAACGCCGACCGGCGCGCCGATCGATTCGGTTCTCGAAAAGCTGGGCCACATTCCCCTTCCTCCGTACATCAATCGAGATGACGAAGCCGCCGACCGAACCAGGTATCAAACCGTATTTGCAAAGCGGCCGGGCGCAGTCGCGGCCCCGACCGCGGGGCTGCACTTTTCGCAGGAAATTTTGGACGCGATTAGAAAACGAGGAGTCGAAACCTGCGAAGTGACATTGGATGTTGGGTTGGGGACGTTCCAGCCCATTCACGCGGAGGACTTGCAGGACCACGTGATGCATGGCGAGCGGTACGAAATTTCGGACGCTTCTGCGAAGACAATTTCTGAGGCAAAGAAAAACGGCAAGACCATTCTCTGCATTGGAACAACCGTGGTTCGCACGCTCGAAGACGCTGCCATTCGGGCTCGCGATACCGGTGGTGAACTGCTCGTCACTCCCGGCGTTGGCGAGGCGCGCCTTTTCATTACACCCGGCTTTCGTTTCCAAATTGTCGATGCGCTACTTACAAATTTTCATCTGCCGCGTTCCACCTTACTCGCAATGATTTTCGCGTTCGCGGGCAGAGAAAATATTCTGACTGCATACAACCATGCCGTCGAAGCGTGCTACCGCTTTTATAGCTACGGCGACTGCATGCTGATTCGATAAGGCAGCGGGCCGCATTCCGCGCCACGTTCTACGAATCTCGCTTCGTAAGCCGCGCGAATCGAGATCCCGCCTCACTGAGAGCCGCTGCCGGATACTGCCACTTCAAAACCCAGCCGGAAAAGTTCGATATCCAGACGAACAGAGAGGCTGCAGGGCGCTGCAGCCTCTCTCTCGTCCAGTGGAATCGATTTAGCAAGACTCTGGCCTCGTGCTTGCGATTTGCTATTCGCTGAAAACAAATACGCGCTTTTGGCCGGAGAAGCGAACTTCTTTCACTTGTCCGTTTTCGCCAAGCAGAACGGCGTCGTAGGGCGACTTCGCGTCGCGGTCTTCCCAACGCCCTTCAGATTGTGCGACTTGGTCCTTGCCGTGCTGGACCGTTACCTTCGTGCCGTCAATGGAGAGTTTGTATTCGCCGGCTTGCAGCGTCGCCTGCCCCACCTTGGCTGGCTGTGTAATGTTGATTACCTTCACGAAAGGCTTGGCAAAAACGGGAACTGCCAGGCAAAGTGCGCCGAGAAAAGCTGCCGTACGAACCATCGAATTGGACTTCATTTGCGTGATTCCTTTCCCACGGGATCGAGTCAGCCGATCGTCCGAAGGCACTTCGCGAGAGGAGTTGACACACCCATGCCGACGCGAGTAGATTCACGCACCGACACCGTTTCTTCCTGGACTAACCGCCGGAAAGACTTGCGTGTCATTTGCCCCGCGGCTGCCACCGCGGGGTTTTTGCTTCTTCGCCAAATACCGGTCGAGAACTGGCTGCCATCTGATAGACGAATTCATCCCACCAAATGTTTCGCGCGAACTCGCTAAAATTCGGTGATTTTTTTCGACGCCAATTTGGCATCGAAGCGCAGATGGCAACAGGAAAGTTTCTTCCGTTAATTTTGATGAAATTTTAACTTGGAAGCCGGAAATTTGAGAATAAGTCGCGCGACATTTCCGCCTCTCGCGCGTCGAACGCCTGACTTGCCTCACCGCTCGTGCATCTGGAAGTAGGTTCCTTTATACTCAATCGCACTCTTCGGACATCGCGAATGCGAATCCTGATTCTCAGTGACATCCACGCCAACTTCACGGCACTCGAAGCGGCGCTGACGAAAGCGACGGGACGTTGGGACGTGGCCGTTTGTCTCGGCGACGTAGTCGGCTATGGTCCCGATCCTGCCGAAGTCAGCGACAAGATTCGCAGCCTCGCGGCAACTTGCATTCGCGGCAATCACGATAAAGCCGTTGCCGGCATCATGAGCACCGAGGACTTCAATCCGGTCGCAAAGGCCGCTGTTGATTGGACGCGCAGTCAGCTTTCGCCGGAACTCTTGGATTGGCTGGAGAAGCTCCCGCAAGGGCCCATGGAATCGAATGGTCTTGTCCTGATTCATGGCGCATTTCACGATGAAGATGAATACGTGTTTACTCCCGCACAAGCGCTGGAAGGATTGCTCGACTCCACCGCCAATGTCACCTTCTTCGGTCACACCCATCATCAAGGCGGTTTTGCCTATCACGACAGCAATCTGGAAGTTCTGCAAATCCGCCCGCGGCCAAACGAATTCTTTGCACCCCTGCGAATTGAACGCAACAAGCGCTATCTGCTCAATCCGGGTTCGATCGGTCAGCCGCGCGACGCCGATCCGCGTGCCGCCTTCGCCGTCGCCGACCTCGCGAATGACACCGTCGAATTTTGGCGTGTACCCTACGAAATCGGAAAAGTACAATCGCGAATGAGAAAAGCCGGCTTGCCGGAGCCGCTCGTGCAGCGCCTCGAGTTTGGCCGGTAACACGCGAAACGATGGAAGCGCCTTTTCAAAACGATGCTCCGAAGGCATCTCCCGAGCGCCGCGCCGACGCGGGCCGGCGAATCGCCTTCTCCTTGCTGGTCGTAATTGCCAGTCTCGCCGCTTACTTTTTCTTTTTCCAGTCTCCGCAACGTCCGCCATCGAAACAAACTCTTCCGTTGGCAGCGGGGTCTCCCGAAGCCGCTTACGCTGAAAATCTCCGGCTCGGCAACTTTGCCATGAAGCAAGCCGAAAACTTTCTCAATCAGGAAGTCAAGATTTTAGAAGGCGATATTCTGAACGCTGGCAACAAACCCGTAATCGCCGTTGATGCAGTTGTCGAATTCCGCGACAGCCTCGATCAGATTGCACTTCGCGAGACCCGCTCACTCGTTCCCCCATCGCCGTCGGGACTCGCTCCCGGCCAGGTCGCGCACTTCGAACTTTCCTTTGACCACGTCCCGAACTCCTGGAACTACCAAATGCCAAAAGTTACTATTGCAGGGCTAAAACTTAGTACCGATAAAAAATAGCTTTTAGGTAAATGCTCCCGTAGAATCTCCGGCGTGGAGTTATCCAACGAGCTTGAGGCAAATCTTCGTGAACTCGCGTCTGCGGGGCCCGTTGAACTTCGCGAAAATGGCGCCCGCGTGGCGCCGCTTTCCACCCTTTCATGGGAAGTGCGTGGCACTCCTGCGAAACCGCTGTTGCATCTCTGGTCTGCGCAGCACAATTTGACGCGGCGCGTTCTTGCCATCACCGACCAGTCGGAGGAACGGTTAGCCCTGGCGGTTGAGCGCTTCGGCCGTTCCCGCCCCGACCGGCTCGAGTTTGTGCGTGTATCCATGGAACGCTCCGCGCGCGATCTCAACCGCGAAGAATTCTGCCGTTGGATCACCGCCGTTTGCGCAACGCAATTTCCAGATGAAACGCCCGAAAGCTTCTCGACGCACCAGGATTTGGAACACTCCCTTTCTGGGAACTACCCTCGCGGTTCGTTGCGTTCCGGAAAATCCTTTTGGGCCGTGCTGGCGGCAAATGAAAGCGAGACCACTGGCAACGCCGCTCGCTGCGTCGCGTTCGGTTTGCTGTGGCTCGATCATTTGCGCGGCTCCGCGAATCGCGGCTCGGTTGCTGGTCTGCGGTTGCTGCTTCCCAAAGAGTTGGTCGCAGCCGTCGTTCACTTGCTTCCCGCGATTCATTCTCAAATCAGACTCGAAATCTACGAATACGATCGCGCACGCGAAATTCTCGAACAGGTCACACCATCTTCGCTGACGAATCTGTCTTCCTGGCTCGTGCCATTTCGCGAAGCTCAATCCTTGTTCGATCGCGCCAAGCCCGATCTTGATCGCATCATTTCGCTGGCCCCCGCGCGAATTGCCGTTCATCCCAACGTCCCGTCGCGACAAGTCACACTTCGCTTTCATGGATTGTCGTTTGCGCGCTGGGACGACGGCAAATTATTTTTCGGTGTGCCGGACTCTCGCCAAGAATTGACCGCCTCAAATCACAATCAGCTGAGGCATCTCTTGCGCGACCTGGAAGTTCATCGAAATTCCCTCGCGTCCGATGTCATGCATTCGCGCTACCGCGCCCAGCCGGAGCGCTGGCTCGAATCCCTCGTTCGCGAAGATGTCACTCGAATCGACGCGGCGCTCGACCGCCGCTTTGCATACACGCAAGTTCTGGCCAACGCCGGTGGCGAGCACGGAATTCTCGACGTTCTAAGCGTGACGCGATCCGGGCGAGTCGCGATCCTCGAACTGAAAGCGAGCGAATTCTTGAGCCTTCCGCTTCAAGCCGCTGACTATTGGCTGCGCATCCGCCGTCACTTGGAACAAGGTGACCTCACGCGTTATGGCTATTTCCCCGGCGTCGAACTTCAGACCGCGCCGCCGATCATCTACTTGGTTGCCCCCGCTCTCCGCTTTCACCCTGTCACCGACCGTCTTCTTCGCATGCTCACGCCCCAACTGGAATTCGTCCGCGTCGGCCTTTCCGAAAACTGGCGCCGCGGCATTCGCGTCGTATTGCGGCAATAAATTCTCAGCCTTCCATCTTTCCCGAATCCCGCGCTCGCGGGTAAACTAGAGCGGTATGACAATTCCACCGCGCTCCAAGAATTTTTCCGTCACCATCCGTCACACCGGCCCCGCCTCCCTCATCGACGTCAAGGGCAGCTTCACCTCGTTCGAAGCTGGAGCGCTCCGCCAGGCCATTACCGCTCTCATCGCCGAAAAACGCAAAGACATCGTCCTCAATCTCAGCGGCCTCGATTATCTCGACAGTTCCGGAATCGGCGAACTCGTCCGCAATTACATGACGGTGATTAAGAGCGGCGGTACGATGAAAGTCGTCGGCCTCTCTTCGAAAGTGGAAGAAATTTTAAAAATCACGCAGCTCTACAAAGTGTTCCCGGAATTTCCCGACGAAGAGGCCGCCCTAAAGAGTTTTCCCCAAAACTCTGACAAAAGTTCCCAACCTTGATTTTCAACTCAAAATTTATTTCGGAATTTTTCTGCCCTAAAAGGAGAGAAGCAGCTAGGATTTGGATCCTAGCTGCCTCCCGGGGTGTGTCCTCGAAGTGGTTTTGATAATTTAGATGCGCGCCAGCTAAAAAGGTTTCCTTCCCCCGCTGATTTTTTTATATTAGGCCGCGAATTTCGCGAAAACGCTTAATAAAACAAGTACTTACGCCACCGTTCGTCCCGATGCCCGATCAGCCGCATCAGCTGCCGCGAAGTGTGCAGCGTAAACGGCCGCGGCCGTCGCGCCAGTTTAAACCCGGCTTCTTCCGGCGTACGGTCGCCCTTGCTGTTATTGCACCGGTAGCAGCACGCCACCAGATTTTCCCACGTGGACCGTCCACCGCGCGAACGCGGCACAACGTGATCCAGCGTCAATTCCGAACTCGCGAAAACTCGCCCGCAAAACTGGCACGTATTTCTGTCGCGCAACAAAATGTTCTTCCGCGAAAGCGCCCGGCTCTGCTGCGGAATATGCCGGTACGCCACCAGCCGAATCACGGACGGCACTCGATGAGAGTGCGCCGCGGAGTGTACTTCGGAGCTGTGCAACTCTTCCGCCTGCGCCACGCCTTTCAGCATCAGCACCATCGCGCGCCGCACCGCCGTCACATTGATCGGCTCGTACGTCGCGTTCAGCACCAACACCGGTTCCTGCATCAGCGAACCGCGCCGGGGCACAGCTGAGTTGTGGGGTCTACTGCCAGCGGGCATGTCGCTGGAAGCAGCGGTCTCAACCGCTGCTGGGGGTCTATGCCCCCGGGGACTCGGCGTATCCTGCCGCATTGCGCTCATGGCGCTTCCCTTGGGCTAACTCTCACCTGCAGCTGGAAGCGGATTATGCGCCGCTCGAGCTACCGTGAGCGCCACCACCGACTTGGCTCCAGCGTCGCGAAGCGCCTTCGAACAGGCATCCAGCGTCGCGCCAGTCGTCATTACATCATCTAGCAGTAAGACGCGCCGATTGTCAACCTGGCTGCCTGGCCGGATTTCAAATGCGCCACGCACCGCCGCCCATCGTTCACGCAGCGTTAACACAAGTTTTGCGGGCCGCGGCCTCTTTCGCACCAGCAAAACGCCCTGATGCGGCAGCTTCAACAGCCTCGCCAGCGACCGCGAAAGCAACTCCGCCTGATTGTACCCGCGTTCTTTCTCTCGTTCGCGATGCAGCGGCACCGGCACCACAACATCCGCGCCAAAAATCGCCTCATTCCTCCGGTATATCTCCGCCAGCCGCTCCGCAAACCACTTCGCCAACGGGTCGATGCGCTCGAATTTCAGCAGCACGATCGCGCGCACAACTTCCTTTTCATAAATCGCGAAGCTCCGCGCCCGGTCAAACGCATACGTTTCCATGCGGCACGCCGCGCAACGAAGCATTTCGCCGGGAACCGCCGCAAAATCCGGCAAAGGCAATCCGCAAACCTCGCAGATTTTCTCCGGCACCCGCGAAAATCCATCCAGGCACGTCTGGCAAACGGGAATCCGCAGCGAGTGCCCCAGCAACTCGCCGCAAATCCGGCACGGTGCCGGTATCAGGATGCTCGCAAGCGCATCGCGAGCTTCCGCGATCCAGCGCAGCGGCAAAGCGCGAGAGGGAGTGGACTCTGCCATCGCGGCAAAAGCCTACTCCCTCTCTGTCTTAATGCAATGATTATTTTACGGGTTAGCTAATACAGGTCCCGCTCTTGCGGCTCACCCCTTTAGGGGTGAGGACCTGCTCTTGCTACAACTGTCCCTTTTCCGCTTTTTCCTGGCAGCTGATGCAATGCTTCGCCCACGGTACCGCTTCCAGCCGCTTCTGCTGCATCTCTTCTTCGCAGTTCAGGCAGTTGCCGTATTCGTCCGCGTCAATCCGCTTCAGCGCCGCTTCAATCAGATTCAGAATCGCTCGGTCCGTGTTCGTCATTCCGAACAGAAACTCTTTCGTATACGAGTTCGCAGCCTTGTCCGCCAGATCCACCGTTGGATCGTCGTCCGCTTGCCGGCCCTCTTCTTCGGTCCGCGCAATCGTCCGCATCAATTCTTCCCGCCGCGTCAGCAATTTCTTTTTGTAGTACTCGAGCCTTTTCTTGTCCATATTCCGTGTGAGTCCCGCCTCTCTGTCTGCTCCGAGAGGTCATCTAAAAACTCCGTAGTGTAGGCTGCATCTTAGTACGTGTCAAGTTGACGCCTGTCAAACAGCCATTTCACTCTGCATTCCTGCAACGCAGCACCAGTAGCGTAGCCACTCCTGGCTGCGATCTTACGACCTCGATCTCTAGCTTGCTCCCCAATCGCAATCGTCCCGCCCAACTAAACAACGCAGCGCTAGTAGCGTAGCCACTCCTGGCTGCGATCCTACGACCTCGATCTCTAGCTAGCTCCCCAATCGCAACCGTCCCACCCAACTCAACAACGCAGCTGCCCACCCAAACGTACCCACGCCTGCCTGCGAATTCCGCAGCATCCCTCACTCTCGCATTCCGCTCTTTGTCACTGCAGGGAGGCACCCGAACCCTGCTACGGTTTTACCGCCCCAACAATCGGCAGCACCAGCGCCGACGCATGATCCTTGTCATGAAAAACCACGTTCGAAGCTTTCACCATCCGCGTTCCATGCGCTTGCTCATCCCCGGTATTCAGGTTCCTGTCGAACCGCGGAAAATCGCTGCTGGATATTTCCAGCCGCAGCCTGTGGCCCGCCAAAAACACATTGCTCGTCGCCCACATGTCGATCGTAATGTGATAAATCTCGCCCGGATTCATCAGCTCCGGCTTTTCGTTCGAACCCCGGTACCTCATCCGCAAAATTCCATCCGTCAGATTTTGCGCGAAGCCATTCGGCCACACATCCACCAGCTTCGCCGTGAAATCCGTATCCACCGCCGAGGAGCTCACATACAAATCCGCGCTCACCGGCCCTGTCACTTCCATTTCCTGCGTGAAAGCGGGCGTCGTGAAAACCAGTATGTCGCTCCGCGCCTCGGCAGGCCGCTGATCTTGCGGACCATTCCCCGGTGGCGGCGCTCCGCAGCAAAGCGGCCCGCCAATCGTCGGCGTCGGATCTGCGGGATCGTAGTTGTACGTATCGCGCTGTTCCGTCGTCGGCGCCGTTGTAGTCAGCGTTCCGTCTCCGCTGATTCCGTTCGCCGCGCCATGCGAATGTAGGAAATATTTCGTCGCTTGGGCTCGCGCCAATGGCCAGCCGTCTTCGTCGCGCCAGATATTCTTTCCCATCACAAAAATCTTCACTGGCTTGTCGTTTTCCGCGCCGTTCGCTTCGCCCTTTAACAAATGGTCGTACCACCGCAGCATCAGTTCATCCGGCTCGAGCAAAGCCTTTTCCCCAAAATCCACCGCGCCGATTTTTCTTCCCCCACCTGCGTGTCCGCCAATTTCCACCAGCAGCTTTTGCCCCTTGCGTGCCGCCTCGCTGCCCCCCTCCGTCTGCAGCCGCACAAAATTTCGCAGCGAACCGCCCATGAAAATGTCGTACCACGCCGCCACCGTAAACACCGGCACCTGAATTTGTCCGTAGTGATCCTCAATCGACCACCGCTTCCAGTAGTCGTCGAAATTCGGATGCGCTAGCCAATCGAGGTAATACGGCGCGAGCCCGTTCGCATCCGTCTTCATCACCGGATACTCGGTCAGCGGCAGCGTGTTCTTGCCGTCGATTGCCATCTTCAATCCGTTCCACCGCCGCGTTTCCGTATTCTCCGCAAGCCCCGAAGTCCACGATTGGTTGAACCACTGTTCGAACGCTCCGCCCTGGTACGTCCAATTTTCGTGATAATTCGACGCAGTCACCGTCGGGCAAATCGCCGTTAAGTGCGGCGGCCGCGTGATTGCCGCAAGCATCTGCGTTGCTCCGACGTACGACCCGCCAAACATTCCTACTTTTCCATTCGTGTAGGGCAGCGCTCCCGCCCATTCAATCGTGTCGTAACCGTCCTCTGCTTCATGCTTGAAGGGATACCACTCGCCTTCCGATTCGTATCGCCCGCGCACGTCCTGCAGGATGACCACGTATCCGCGCGCCGCTGCCACATGCGCAAACGGCGTAACCCAATTTCTCGATTTGTCGTACGGTGTTCGCGTCAACAGCACCGGCAGCTTTTCGTCCGTTTTCGGCTTGTAAATGTCCGCGCGCAACGTCGCGCCGTCCCGCATCTTCACCGGCACGTTGTATTCAACGGTGAATTCATAAGTCTTCTGTGCCCGGCTCGTTCCGGCGGACACTAGAGAAAAGAGAGCGGCGTTGAAAAGTAAAACGAATCGCGAAACGTATTTCCGGCGGCTTCTCATGGCCACTCTCCTTTTCTCTGAATCGTGCCTGCCCCTATTTCGCTGCGGCAATCTTCTCGATGACAATCGCGTGCGACCCGCCGCGATCGTACAACTTGCCCGTCGCTGTCACTCGGTTGCCCGCAAATTCCGTCAGCTTGGCGTTCTGCCCCTTGGCGGGAGTCGCCGAGTCAATCGGCCAGTAAATCGCCCCGTCTTTCGCGAGGATCACTAGTTGTGAGCCTTCCTTTGCGCAAGCCAGCGCACAGTCCCGGCTGATCGGTTTTTCCAGCCCCTTGGTAAACGCGCACGCCGAATCCAGGACGTAACCTTCCACCGTCACGCTCTTTTGCGGCGCTGCTGTGATTCCCAGAGCCAAGGCGGCGGCTGCAGCACTCAGCAGAACCACTTTCCATTTCTTTGTCATCACTGCTCCTTTTTGTCTCAACGTTTGAATTTGTCTCCACGTTTGAAGACAACGCCCATTCGTATGGGCTCCAGTTTCATGCGCTCCCCGAATTTGGCGGCATCTTATCCAATTTCCTCTTTGTTTCGAAGCGATTTTGCCCGCGTCTTGTCGTGAATTTCTGCCCCACTACAGACGAGAGCTGTTGTAGAGTTCGCGGCGGGAGTCCTTCCATGTTCACACGCCTGTTCGCTACGCTCGTCGCTCTTGCTTGCGGTTTGTTTTTCTTCGCATTCGCCCCTTCTGTCTCCGCCCAATCCTCCGCAAATCTCGGCCTCTTTGAGGGACAAAGCGACGTCGGCGTTCTCCTCCATCCCAGTAACTTCGCTTACGACGAAGCTCAACAGACCTACACCATCTCCGCGAGCGGCGAAAACGTCTGGTTCGATAAGGACAATTTTCACTTTGTCTGGATGAAAGTTTCGGGCGACGGATATTTTCAGGCCGACATTTCTTTTCTCGGCAAAGGCGTCAACCCGCATCGCAAAGCCCTTCTCATGGTCCGCCCGTCGCTCGATCCGGATTCTCCCTATGCCGACATCGCCCTTCACGGAAACGGAATGACGGCTTTGCAGTTCCGTGATGAAAAGGGCGGCCTCACCCACGAAGTGCAAGCGGCTCTTTGGTCGCCAAAGCACATCCGCATCGAAAAGCACGGCGATTACTTCACCATGTGGCTCGCTGGCGACGACGGCGAATTTCATTTTGCCGGCGGTTCTCCACGCATCTCGCTCGGAGAATCCTTTTACGTCGGCCTCGGAATGTGCAGCCACGAAAAAGACCTCGTCGAAACCGCTGTCTTTTCGAACGTGAAAGTCTCCGCCATGCCCGGCGCCAATTGGTCCAACGCCACCCTCTACAGCGCGCTCGAAGAAATCACCGTGAATTCCACCGACCGCACCGCCGTCTATCAAACGCAAGGCCGCATCGAAGCGCCCAACTGGTCTCGCGACGCCTCATTTCTGCTCTTCAATCGCAACGGAAAAATCGAACGTATGCCCGCCGCCGGTGGCGCTTCGCAAATCATCGACACGAGTTTTGCCACCAACTGCAACAACGACCACGGCATCTCGCCCGACGGAAAAGATCTCGTCGTCAGCGATCAATCGCAGGGCGATCACAAATCCCGTGTCTATCTTTTGCCGCTCGCTGGCGGAACGCCGCGGCTCATCACGAAAGACGGCCCGTCTTACTGGCATGGCTGGTCGCCGGACGGCAAGACTCTCGCCTTCGTCGGCGAGCGCAACGGCGACTTCGACATCTACACGATCTCAACCCAGGGCGGCGCGGAAAAGCAGCTCACGACCGCAAAAGGTCTCGATGACGGCCCTGAATATTCGCCCGACGGAAAATACATCTATTTCAATTCGGTCCGCTCGGGCCACATGCAAATCTGGCGAATGAACGCCGACGGCAGCGAACAAACTCAAATCACTCATGGTGAATGGAACGATTGGTTCCCGCACCTCTCGCCTGACGGCACGCAAATGGTTTTTCTCTCGTTCCCCAAGGAAGTTGAAGGCCATCCCGAAAATAAAGACGTCATGCTGCGTCTGATGTCCCTCAAGGACGGCAACATCACCGTCCTCGCCAGACTCTTCGGCGGCCAGGGCACTATCAATGTTCCATCCTGGTCCCCGGACGGTACCAAGATCGCCTTCGTCAGCTACGCCTTGATTCCCAAGCCATAAGTTCCATTGGAGTTAGTTCATTCATCGCATTGCAACGTAGCTCGCAGCCAATTTGGCGAACTGTCTAAATCCATTTCTCTTTACCTGAATTTCAAGAAGTCGATTCTCCGCGTCCGCTCAATTCTTCGTCACATCCCCTCCCTCCGCTAAACAATCCCGCCCGTCAACCCGTCACTCCACTACCGGATGACGGGTCGTACGTTCGTGTTCGGCGCGCCGCGGCGCAATCGCCGCAAGTTCTGATTCGAACGGTAACAAGGTGGAATGGCAGTCCGGGCCAGGAGAATTTTATGCATCCTGCGCTCAAACGTTTCTTCGCAGTTCTAATGGTCGTCTCGGTTTCTCTTTATTTCATCGCGCCAACTCATGCGTCGCTCTCCGCTACTCTCGATCCTTCTGCGGAAGAGTTGCTTGCAATGGGCCCGGCGGGCGACAACATCGAGCAGGCCCGCGAGGCCGTCCTCGCCATCCTCTCGCAGCCAAATTCCTGCTCCGCTTGGTTTTCGTCTGCAGAACCTCAGGTCGCGGAAAAATTTCGCTCTCTTCGTTTCGCGGTGGATTCGAACGGCGTTGGGGAAATCCGCAAGCTCGAAGCCCCGCGCGAAGAATCCGGTTACTACCAGCCCTACGTAGCTCGCACCGGCCAGAATGTCGGCTGGGGCTCTACCATCACTTTCAACGCTCATGGCGCCTTCTTCAAAAAAGACGCGCCTGTCCGTGTTGTCTCTCAGCTCGACCAGCCGGGATACTATGCGTCTTTCAAAGTCCTAACGGTGGGTGGCTACGCGGGCGCTTCGCTCCAGGCCCGAATCCTGACCATTCTTCATGAGTTGGGCCACATCGTGGACTTGCTGCCGCTCGACGCCGGAGTCCCCTCCGGCCCTCAGATCTCCGTTCGCAACACGGATCTCGTGATTCATTACTGCGGTTCGCAGATCCACTCGTTCAAGAAGCTCACTCGTGTGATTACCGCGAGTGCAAGCGCTCCATCGAATCTGCAACCGCCTCAGGCAATGCCGTCCAAACCGCCCTCACGCGGTTTTTTGCACTAGCGTCGCGATGCGCCGCGCCACATTGGCCGGACTTCAGTTGCTCTTCCGCTTTGGCTTGCGCTTCCGTTGCCGCGCCGCATCTCGCAATAGCGCTGAACACGCCTTCAGGCAAGCTTCGCGCAGTTCTTGTGCCGTCGCTTCATTGGCTGGCTCCATCGGGCGCAACAACGCCGTGCCGTGTACCACTGCAAAAAGCTGAAACGCCAACTCGCCGTGCTCCGCCGCGCCGCCACCCAGTTCCTTCGCTAGCACCTGCTTCAGGTATTCGAACGAACGCATCGGTAGACTCTGTGCGTAGCGGATTCCCCAATCCGTCGTCAACAGCCGGTATTCATTCGAATGGCTTGAACTGAAATCCAACGCGTTCCGGCAAACTTCCGTCGCCGTGCCCGCCGCTTGCAATGAGTCGAAAAGTTTTTGCCGGGCGCGCTCTTCCAGAAAATGTCGCAGGTCCCGTTTGTTTCGAAATCTCTGATAAAGCGTCGGCGTCGTCGTTCCTGCCGCCCGCGCCACTGCTCTCATCGTCAGCGCCACTTCCCCGGATTGGCTCCAGATCCGGTACGCCGCATCGACGATCCGTCCTTCCACCGCTTCGTCAGGCTTGCGTGGCATGCAGACTTCCTTCCGTCGAAACGCGCAAAGTATATCCTTTACATCGTTAAAAATACAACGTACAATCTATCCCCGTTGTTACTTCTTGCACTTGTTTCTCCTACTTTTCACTTCCGTAGGGAAATTCATATATGAGGTGGTATGTTTCGTTTTCAGTACTCTGTCTCGACCAAGGCCGAACCGCGCCTTTGCTGGGACATTTTTTCCGATTGCAGCCGTTGGAATACTTTTGCCGATATTTACGGCGACATTTCCTGGGTTGAAGGGCGCCCCTGGGAGCCCGGTAGCCGCTTGGAGATCGAGATCCTTCGTCCCTTTAGTTCAAAAATCGAACACGTAATCACCAGTTGTGTTCCCGGCAAGCGCGTCGGTTGGATTGACCACGCCATGGGAGCGGCCCTGGCGCAATGGGTCACATTCGAAGGCATGCCCCAGGGCGGCTGCCGCATCCACACTTGGGGAGATTTGGTCCACTCCGGCCGCCCCATCGTTGGCCGTCCCGCCGAAGATCTGATTACCGGCTTTACGAAAGTCTGGTACGAAAACTTCCGCGAATTTTGCGATCAAATCGCCACTGGCGCCGTCGCGCAATCCAGTATGCGCATGGCGTTTCCGAGCGATTTTTAGTTTTTGCATTTAGGAACAGCTCCCCTTTATCCCTGGCGCACCGCCGCGCGAGAAACACGACGCGCGATTCATGGCGCGCGAGGGCGCGAGAATCGCGCGGGTGAATGGTTTCGGTGGCACTGCAAAACCCGCTCCTGGTGTGTAATACTCGCGGACTCCAGGGAGCCGCTTTATGCCGGACCATCGAGCTGCCAGCGCCGCAATCGACCTATACGTTGCCCGAGAGAATCCCGCGCTGGTTCACGTCGTGGATGCGCTCCGCGACCTCGTCAAAAAAGTGATTCCGCGCGCGACGGAAGCGATGAATCCGTGGGGCGTGCCCGTCTTTGAATGGAACGGGCCGCTCTTTTATCTCCGCGTCGGGAAGAAGCACGTGACGTTCGGCTTCTCGCGGGGTTCGGCCCTGAAGGATCCCGCCAAACTGCTCGAAGGCGAAGGGCGCAATCTTCGCCACATGAAAATTTCAGACGCTGCGCAAACGCGCGATCCGAATCTCAAAAGCCTGCTGCTGCAGGCAAAAGCCCTGAACGACAAGACGCCGGTCTCCAAGTCGCTCCGTCCCAAGGACCAGCTTCGCCGGAAGCCAAAAAATTCAAAGATTTCCCGGTCGCAGCAGGCGGCATGGGAAAATCTCGAGTAGATTTGCGCGAATAGAGTTGTTCACTGGGGGCCCGATGCATTTCTTCCGCCGTACCGCAGCTTTGTTTTTGATGGGCGCCGCCGTCGCCGGCGCAACGCTGCTCTTTGCCGCGCATCGGCCGCTCTTCGCGCAGAGCGAAAAAACTTCCGCGCCACAAAAATCGCTGACGATCGAAGAGTACGAACCGAAATCGACGCTCGTTGTTCCCGAACACAAACTCGAGCGCGCAAAATTTCCCTTCATCGATATTCACAGCCATCATTGGAATCCAACTCCGCAGGACGTCGACGAGCTCATCAAGGGAATGGACTCGATCAACCTGCAGGTCATGGTAAATCTTAGCGGCCAGACGGGTGACAAGCTGAAGCGCACGGTAGAAGTGATGAAGGGCCGGTATCCGAAGCGTTTCGTCGTTTTCGCGAATATGGATTATGGCGACCTCGATCAACCCGGCTTCAGCGAGCGCGTCACACAACGGCTTGAACAGGACGTGAAAAATGGCGCGCAGGGCCTGAAAATCTTCAAAGACTTCGGCATGGAGTTGCATTACAAGAACGGCGAACGCGTCCACGTGGACGATCCGGCGTTTTCGCCGGTGTTTGAAAAATGCGCCGACCTCGGCATTCCGGTGCTGATTCACGTCGCGGAGCCGTCGGCGTTTTTCGATCCGTGGGACAAATACAACGAGCGCTGGCTGGAGCTGAAACAATTTCCGCAGCGCGCGCGGCCGCCCTCGAAATATCCGCCGTTTGAAACTCTGATGACCGAGCGCAATCACTTGTTCGCGATGCACCCGCGGACGAAATTCATCGCCGCGCATCTTGGATTTCACGGCAACGATCTCGCGCGGCTCGGAAAACTTTTCGACGAGCACCCTAATGTTTATGTCGATATCGCCGCGGTGCTTGCCGAACTTGGCCGCCAGCCCTATTCCGCGCACGACTTTTTGACGAAGTATCAGGACCGCGTCCTGATGGGCAAAGACATCTACGAAGTGAGCGAATACAAGTGGTATTTCCGCTGCCTTGAAACGCGCGATGAGTACATCGAGTATTACCGCAAGCGGCATGCGTTCTGGCGGATCTACGGCTTCCAGCTCGACGACGAAGTCTTGAAAAAGATCTACTACAAGAACGCGCTGAAGCTTGTTCCGGGCATCGACGGTTCGGCCTTCCCAAAATAGGAATGGAGTGCGGCGGGGTGTATACGCCTTTTCTGTAACTGCAGATTCCAAAGAACTTACAGGCCAACTTTTCGCAACTGCTGATTCTGCTCGGGTTATAACCCCTTTAGAATGTGCAGATACGAGAGGGGTGTGTAACTGCTGATTCCACGGGAGTTGCCGTGGCGAGGCGTAGTTTGTAAGTCCCCTGGAATCAGCAGTTGGGAGAGGTGTCGGTAACTGCTGATAAGAAACGGGTTGCGGAAGGGGTGTGTTGTAAGTGCAGAAGAGAAAGGGCTTAGCGGAGGCGGGAACGGTCCGGAAGACAGTACGGCGATAATTCATAGATAAATATACCAGAAAGCCTATAATTGTCAAGGGAAAAATGGGTGCGAAATTGTTCTGTGAAGATATAACAGAGTGTGTTATATTGGGCGGGATAGAAAAACCGGGAATGAAGCCGGGAAGGCAGGCGAAAGATGACGGGCGAAGAGCTGAAAGCGGCGCGGGAACGGAAAGGCTGGACGCAGCAGCAGGCAGCGAAGCGGCTGGGCGTGACGCAAGCGTATTTTTCCATGATGGAAAGCGGGCGGCGCGTGTTGCCGGCGCGGCTGGCGCGGGCGGCGGTGCGGCTGCTGGAGGCGTCGCCGGTGACGCTGCCGCTGCGGCTGGAAGCGCTGGGCGAGCCGTTCAATAGCGACAAGGTGCGCAACGAGCTTGCGGCACTGGGCTATCCGGGATTTGCGTATCTGGGAGGCAAAGCGCGGCACAATCCGGCGGAAGTGCTGGCGAACGCGTTGAAAGAAGCCAATCTTGATTCGCGCGTCGTCGAGGGATTGCCGTGGCTTGCGGCGAGGTATGCGGACATGGATTGGGATTGGCTGGTGCAGAACGCAAAGCTGAACGACTTGCAGAACCGGCTGGGGTTCGTTGCCACGATGGCGAAGCAGGTTGCGGAGAAGCATGAAGATGGGGCGCGGGCGCGGCGGCTGCAGGAGTATGCGGGCGTGCTGGACCGTGCGAGGCTGGTGAAGGAAGATACGCTCTGCCACGAGTCGATCACGCAAGTGGAGCGGAATTGGCTGCGCGTAAACCGGCCGGAAGAAGCGAAGCACTGGAATCTGCTGACGGACATGCGGGCACAAAACCTTACCCATGCCGAACTCTGAAAAGATACCGGAACCATGGCGGTCATTCCTAGCCGAGCTGGATGGCGCGCGCGATTCCCCTCGACACGACGCTCCTGCGGGAAAGATACGAAAAAGAACTTCGTTGGCAAATGGGAATACCGGAGCGGGAAGACCTGACCATGAAGCTCTGGATCGAAATGATTGAAGAAGATCGGCGAACACAGTAGGTAAGTCGAATGACGGATCGCTTGCATACCTAATCGAGTAAGTATATAAATCGCTAATTGTGGGGTTTGTGACGCGAATCGTCTGCCTGGCTAATTCGCGGAAGCGGGACGGGCATTGTGTAGCCGGGTTGGAAGTGGAGGCGGACAACCGTCTCGGGAAATGGATTCGCCCGGTGGGGCCGCGCGAATCGGAATCGTTGTGGCCGGACGAGCGGCGGTACGTGGATGGCAGCGAGCCGCAGCTACTGGACGTCATCGAAATGGAACTGCTCGAACACGTTCCGCACGGCCATCAGACGGAAAATTACCGGCTGCATCCCGCAAAGCGCTGGAAAAAGGCGGGACGGCTGACGCGCGCCGAGCTCGCCGCCAGCGCCGGAAATTATCACGGGTCGCTCTGGTGGGATGGCGGTTCGGGCGCGTACGGATTGAACGACATGGTGCCGGCGAACAAAATGTGCGGCTTCCAGCACTCGTTGCTGCTGCTGGTGCCGGATCGCATCCGAATGGAAGTGACGGAGGAAGGGCCGCTGAAGAAAAGGAAGCTTCGGGCCGATCTTCTTTTTGGCTACAAACATTATCTGCTGCCCGTAACCGATCCTGTTGCAGAACAAAGATTTGAACGAATGGGGCTCGGCAAATTTCCCTGCGAGCCGCTGCCCCTTTGTATCAGCCTGTCAAAGCCGTATCCCGGACCGGGCGGGCCATGCTACAAATTGGTGGCAGCGGTGGTAGGCCTGTGCGAGAAATAATCCTTCGATGAACGAAACGCTCTACACCATTGGCCATTCGAACCGGACGCTGGAAGATTTTCTGGGCGCGCTCAAAGCGCACGGAATTACCGCCATTGCCGATGTGCGCTCGCAGCCGTACAGCAAGATGTATCCGCAGTTTGACCGGGAACAGCTGGCGGCGTCGCTGAAGGCCCATGGCATCGCGTACGTTTTTCTTGGCAAGGAGCTGGGCGCCAGAACGCCGGATGCGGACTGCTATGTCGACGACAAAGTGCAGTTTGACCGGCTGGCGCGCAAGGCGGTTTTTGGAGAAGGCCTGGAACGGGTGAGGCAGGGAATGGAGCAGCATTGCGTGTCGTTGCTGTGCGCGGAGCGAGAACCGCTGGCGTGCCACCGGACGATTCTGGTCTCGCGGGAGCTGGCGCTGCAGGGCGTGCGCGTGCGGCACATACTTTCCGCGACGGAGACGGAAGAGCATGAACAAACGTCCGCGCGGCTGCTGCGCGAGCTGAAAATGGAGGAAGCGAATCTGTTCTGCAGCCGCGAGGAGCTGATCGCGGATGCCTACCGGATGCAGGCGCAGCGGATCGCCTACCAGCGAAGCGACTCCGCGGTGACCGCGGATGCGCACGATTGAGCGGGCCGGCGCGTGACGATCTTCACGATTGGGTTCACAAAAAAATCCGCGGAAGATTTTTTTTCCCGGCTGAAGCGGCCGGGGCTGGTTCGAGTGGTCGACGTGCGGCTGAATAACAGCTCGCAGCTTGCGGGATTTGCGAAGAAAGCGGACCTGGAATATTTTCTGCGCGCGATCTGCAAAGTGGAATACGTGCACCTGCCGGAACTGGCGCCGACGCAGGAATTGCTCGATTCCTACAAGAAGAAAAAGGGAGATTGGGAGAGATACGCCGAGAGCTTTGTGCAGTTGTTGCGCGACCGCCGAGTGGAATCGACGGTAGCGAAGGAAATTCTCAATGGCGGCTGCCTGCTCTGCAGCGAAGACACGCCGGAACATTGCCATCGGCGGCTGGTGGCGGAATATTTTCAGAAAAAGTGGATGGGCGCTGAGATCGTGCATCTATAGGAATCTTCTCTGCCTGGAGTGGCGGAGGAAGGATTTTCCTTGTGGCTACGGGTTGCAGCGGAGGTTACGGTCGCACAGACTGAAGTCTATGCCACCGTTGGCGGAATATTTTCAGCAAGGGCGGAAATACGGGGGGATTTTGCAAGTGGCATAGACTTCAGTCTGTGCCCGCTGTAGGAGTCGGCTTCCGATGAGCTATTACGAACGCACGCGTCCGCATTGGCAGCCGGAAGGCAGGAGCCTTTTCCTAACATGGAGACTGAGCGGCTCGCTGCCCAGGCAGGTGCAGGAGGCGCTGCGGCGAAGCGAGACCGGAGAGCCGGGCAAACGATTTCGGGAATTTGACCTGCAACTGGACGCGGGTAAATTCGGGCCTTTGTGGCTGCAGGAACCGGCCGTGGCGGAACTGATCGTCAAAGAGCTGACGAACTCAGAAGAAAATGGCCTATGCGCACTGCAAGCCTGGGTCGTGATGCCCAACCATGTGCATGTTTTATTTGAGCCCCAATGCACGTTGGGGCAAATTACCCAAGCGATCAAAGGCCGCTCGGCGCGGAAGGCAAATCTCTTGCTGGGAAGGACAGGAAAATACTTTTGGCAGGACGAGTCGTTTGACCATTGGATCAGGGACGAAGCGGAGTTTGCGAAGGTGAAGAAATATATCGAGAGAAATCCGGTGGTCGCCGGGTTGGTGGCTAAAGAGGCGGATTGGCGGTGGTCCAGTGCAACAGCCGGGAGTTGCCGGTGAACAAGTTTTAGACGGTTCGTGCAAACCAAGTTGGTATGGACGCCGGCACAGACTGAAGTCTATGCCACTTACTGCTTCTTAGACCCAGGCAGTTTGACGCCAGTCACGAGGGCGCAGGCGATAAAGATACTTGCTGAATGCCGCTTGCGTGGAACTCCCTAAATTCTCCTTCGTATCTTCCAAATAGAGATATGGCGGAAAAGAGATCAGGGGTACGCACCGATGGCATCGAACCGGGATACTGTGGTGTCTAACCCTGCAAGAAACAGGAGCTATTCCGTTCCAACTGAAGTTACGAAATTCTGCAAGTCCAGGAGCGCCCATGCCGCGAAAATCCCTTTCGATTCTGTGCCTCGCCGTTTTGGTGAATGTGGGTTGCGCGCGTAAGTCAGCCGACATGAGAAGCATTACGGCGGGCGACGCAGAATCTAATCAATTCGTTGGTGACGCCTTCCAGGCGAAACTGGCGCCCGCTGGCAGAGGTTACGGAGCCGGGAGCGGGAATGGCGTCGTTTTCGCGGCGTCGCGGTACGTGGCGGTGCGGCACAAGCTGGAAATCGTTGAGCCGGGCTCAGGCGTGGCAAAGTCCATCGACGCCGTCGTCGCCTACTGCGGAACGATTCAGTGCGAAGTGCTTTCTTCGAGCGTGACCAACGAGACGGTGGCGTTGTCGCCGGCAGGAAATATCGCCGCGCGCGTTGCGCCGCAGGACTTGAACAAGTTTCTCGACTTCGCCGGCAAGCAGGGAAAGATTTCGCAGCATGCGACGGAATCGGAAGACAAGACCGCCGCGGTGATCGACGTCGAAGCGAAACTCAAAAATCAGACCGACTTTCGCGACAGCTTGCGCAAAATGCTGGCCAGGCCCGGCGTCAGCGTCGCCGACTTGCTGCAGATTCAGGAAAAGCTCGCCGAAGCGCAAGCCGAGCTGGACAGCGAAGCCACGCAGCGGAAAATGCTCGCGAACGAAACGGAAAAAGTCGCCGTCGAAATTGCGTTCCGGTCCGAGCAGCGCGCCACCAGCCGCAGCGCGTTTGCCTCGGTCGGCGAAGCGTTGCGCGACTTCGGCTCCGTTTTATCGGACAGCCTCGCCGCGCTCATCATGGCAATTGCGGCGATCCTTCCCTGGCTTATCATCATTGTTCCGGGCGTCTGGGTCCTGGCGAAGTTCTGGCGCCGGTTCCGCAAAAACCGCAAAGCTTCCGCGACCGAACCAGGTGTTTCGTAGCGACGTTTCTAACGCGGCAACTTTCCAAAACTTCCCGCTAAATAGCGGCGGGTATCTGCTCCGGTCGCTCGCGGGGGCGGTTGCGGCGCCGAGCGGCCGAGGCCGCACTCTCTCAGGAAACTCGCAAAACGCGGTGAAAATTGCAGGTTGCCAGGAATGGTACAATCATCTAGATTAATCATCTAGATTGTTTGGTGGCGAAGGGAGAAGGCTGGCTATGAGGAAAGTGGGGCTTTTTGAGGCAAAGCAGAAGCTTTCGGAGCTGGTGGAACGGGCATCCCGCGGAGAACGGATCGGAATTACAAAGCGAGGCAAGCTCGCGGCAATGGTGGTTCCCGTGGAGCAGAAAAATCCAGACTTAGAGGAACTGTTCGCCGGTATCGAACGAATTCGAAAGAAGGTGAAGCCCCATCCCGGGATTAGCACCAAGGATTTGATCGAGGAAGGCCGGCGTTGAACACGTTCGTTGTCGATGCTTCCGTTGCGCTCTCCTGGTTCGTCGACGCGCCGGTGCATCCGTACGCGGCGCAGCTGCGCGATCTGTTGGCAAAGGGAAAGGCGCAAGGAATCTCCCCGTTCTTGTTTCCCCTGGAATTTGGCAACGGCATTCTGGTGGCGGAGCGGAAGAAACTTTTGCCGCCGAACGAAGCCGACGAGTGTATCGACAAATTGAACCTGCTTCTCAATTCGAGTGTCGAACTGGATTCGATGCGCCCTCCTATAGGAGAATTGCTTCAACTCGCCCGCCGGTTTCAATTAACGGTTTACGATGCTGCGTATCTGGAATTGGCAATGCGCCACCATGCGCCGATTGCGACACTGGACAAGTCGCTGCAGGCCGCAGCAAAGCTGGCGGGAGTGAAATCGGCCTGAATTTATGCTCGGCCTGCCCGCGATTGAACATCCACAGGGCTGAGGAAAACTCGCGAAAAAAAGTTTTGACAGGGGCTTGACGAAATTTGGGATTCAGGTATACTGACTCTCGGTTCGGGGACTTGCCAAAGTCCGTGGGCCAATCAGGGGATTCACGGTCGGATCTGTAGGGCAATCGCAAGATCCTAGAGTGAGGTACCTTACGAGCAGCACGGGGTAAGTCCTGTCGAGTATCGCGCAAAGTCGCCAAGAGATGGCGATTGTGCCCGGCGCTCGACGCCGGGTTTTTTATTTTCTGGCGACCCTTCGGGGAAGTTAGAAAAGTTGAGCTGGAAGGCGAGATCGCATCGCGGTCAGTAAGTCCCACCAGACAAGCTCTAAGCCGATTTATTCGGTGCGGTCGCGAATGCGGCCGACTAGGGCATTCCGATGGACTCGGAATTACTTGTTCTTTGACAACAGAAAGGCTGGCAAATCCACGCCGACAATCGTGACCTGATTACGGTCAGGCGCGACGCCATGGTGTGGGTTATTACAAGTTCTGCTCGAGTTG
>Ga0209060_10000971_pt1 | contig 36640 bp, 29 predicted proteins | sample Coa_R1_8_FD_187155 | JGI IMG/M metagenome (GOLD analysis project Ga0209060, IMG submission 187155) | Surface soil microbial communities from Centralia Pennsylvania, which are recovering from an underground coalmine fire - Coalmine... | ecosystem: Environmental > Terrestrial > Soil >...
CAAATGGCTCTGGCGATTCTCCGCGACCTCCTTTCCTCTCCGAATTCGTAAATCACATCGGCAAGCTGTCGCTCGTCGAGGTGGTTTACCACTTGTTCGGCGGTACGCTCTGATTGCGGGTCCATCCGCATATCGAGCGGTCCTTCCGCCTGAAAACTGAATCCGCGTGCTGCGTCGTCGAGCTGCAGGCTGCTGACTCCGATGTCGGCCAGAATGCCGTCGACGCTTGCCGGATCCTGCCCTTTCGCAATTTCCGCGAAGGAGCGATGCAGCAGCGTGATCTCTGGCCAATCGGCTTCCGGCTCTCGGCTTCCGGCTCTCGGAGCTGATTCATCCCGAAAGGCGGAAGCCGAAAGCCGAACAGCCGCAATCCTCAGCGCTGCCGGATCCTTATCGAGCCCAATCAAATGTCCCGGTGCGCCGAGGCGTTTTGCGATTTCGCAACTGTGCCCGCCAAGGCCCACCGTGGCGTCGATATACCTCCCGCCACGCCGCACGTGTAAAAAGTCGATCGCTTCTTTTAAAAGAACCGGAACATGGCTCACTGCCCTTCCACCACCATGTCCAACCCCCTGAGGGGTGTCTGTTGATCCCTCGCCCACTAGATGCCCAGTTCGTCGAGCGTCTTCTCATCTTCAGGCGTGAACTTTTCTTCTTCGATCTCTTTCTTGAACAGCTCCAGGTTCCTGACGACGAGAAATGTCAAATTTCCCAGAACCGCTACCTCTCCCTTGATTTGTCCTGATTCCCGCAACAACTGGGGCAGCAATAAGCGGCCTTGCCCATCCATCTCGACCTGCTGCCCGTAATAGTTCGTTCGATCCAAAAACTTCTTCTTCGTGGGATTGAAACTGGAGAGCGCGGCCAGCTTCTGCTCGATCCGTTCCCACTCCTCGAAGGGATACACTTGAGCAACCTTCCCATCGAGACTTGTGATGTAGAATTGCTGCCCATATTTCTCGTCGATCACCCGCTTGAACTCGGCCGGGATCTTGAGACGGCCTTTCTCGTCGACCCGGGTTGGATGATTGCCGCGAAACATGGCGCTGGTAGTGCTCTCTCACATCACTTACGGAGGTAAAAGCGGCGAAAAAATCGGTCAATACCGGGCGATCTGGGCTGTTTGTCGTGCTGTTGGGTCGGATTCCCACCGGCTCCACGTTTTCAGCTCCTCGCTCCCACCAAGCTACCGAACTCACCACTTTCTACCACTTTGTACCACATCTTAGCTGTAAGTCGTTTATTGTCAAGCAGAAACTTGCAGGTGCACGTCCCACTTAGGCACTGTCCCGGGAAATCGCCAAGGCTTGTGGTTAACCAATTCGAGGACCACAATAGGTTGGGTTGACGTCCTTGGTTCTTTCGCTATTCGTTCGCTACGATTTTTCTTGACCTCCGCCACTGGCGCGGAATTTCTTGTGGAAATTTCGACTGCAAACGCGGAAATGCGCGAGAGCACGTCTGCACGATTAGCGCATTCCCTGCCTGAGGTGTCCAAGCCAGGCCCCTCCATCCCCGCAGAATTGCCAAATCATCTCTTTCCGCGTCGCGGTACAGGATTCGGGATATACGCGGAATTTCCTGTACAAACAATGAAGGTTCGGCCCTAGTGACGATGGCAGCGCATGCTGCTGCAATCGTCGTAACCAAAGAAGATTTCTCGAATACGAGGGCCGAATCATGAAGAGAATTCGATATGTCTTATTCGTCACCGTGTTTCTCCCTTGCGTTCTTCTAGCGCAGGACAACTCCGCTCAACCTATTTATCCCGCGCAGAGCAGCCCAGCAGAGGCGCAATCCCAGCAGAATGTCGCAATCCAACGCGACTCGCAAACGCCGGTCTTTCGTGTGAATGTCTATGCGCGCAGCGCACGAGCGGTGAATTACCGGAATCGCGGAGGGTCAACCACTCTCGACATCAGAGGGACGAGCGCAATGCCGGCGATTACGGGACGCGCGAAGGTCGAGGGCAAGGCCGGGAGGCTGGGAATTGATGTCGAACTCAATCACATGGAACGCCCGACGCCGAAATTCGGCGGACAGTATTTAACTTATGTTCTGTGGGCGATTACCCCGGAAGGGCGCGCTGTGAATCTCGGAGAAGTGCTGCCCGGAGATAACGGTAAGGACCGGCTTTCTGTGACGACCGATCTGCAGGCATTCGGACTGATCGTGACGGCAGAACCGTATTTTTCGGTGACACATCCCAGCGACGTCGTCGTCGCCGAAAACGTAATTTTGCAGAATACCAAGGGTTTTGAGGAGCCGATTGACGCGAAGTTCGATGTGCTGGAAGGCAAGGAGTACACGATCGACGTTCCGGCGGATCAATTGCCATCGTCGCAGGCACAACCCAATGTACCGCTGGACCTGTTGGAGGCGCGCAATTCTGTTGCGATCGCCAAAGCCGCCGGAGCACAGCAGTATGCAAATGACAGCTTGATGAAAGCTGAGGATATGCTTCAGCGTGCCGAGGATTATTACCAGCGCAAACAAGGGCGGACTCCGATCGGAACGGCGGCACGCGGTGCGACGCAGATGGCAGAAGACGCGCGCGTGCTGACCCTGCGCAGGAAGCAGCAGGAGCGTGAAGAAGCATCGCGGAAAGCCGCGGCGGACGCCCAGGCCGAGGCCGAAGCGGATGCAGCGGCCGCGCAGAGAGATGCGCAGGCGGCGCAGGCTCAAGCCGACGAAGATGCCCGCCGTCGAGCAGCGGCTGAACAGGCTCAAGCGCAGGCAGAGCAGCAACAGGCTGCGGCCCTGGCGGCGCAGCAACAGGCGCAGGCACAGGCTCAAGCGGCTCGTGCCGCGGCCGATGACGCCGACCGCCAGAAGCAGGAGGCCATCCGACAGAAAGAAGAGATGCGGGCCCGGCTGCTGGCTCAGTTAAACCAAGTGCTGCAAACCCGCGATACGGCCCGCGGATTGATCGTCAGCATGCCTGACGTGCTGTTCGACTTCAACAAGTACACGCTGAAGCCCGAGGCGCGTGAGCGTCTTGCGAAAATCTCAGGAATTGTCCTGGCCTATCCGGATTTGAAGCTCGACATCGAGGGCTTCACCGACAGTATTGGAAGCGACGAATATAACCAGGAACTTTCCGAGAAGCGGGCCGAGAGTGTGCGCGGTTATCTTGTTTCCTCCGGAGTGAAGCCGGATAGTGTTTCGGCAACTGGATTGGGCAAGGCAAATCCGGTCGCGGACAACAGTACGGCCTCGGGCCGCAAATTGAACCGGCGTGTGGAGATGATCGTGTCCGGCGACGTGATTGGTACGCAGGTTGACACGCCGGCCTCGATCACGCCTGAACCGGGATCGGGACCATCGATGCAGTGAAGGCGAAATCGGCGCTCAGCGAGGAGGGATCAGTGCAGATCCCTCCTCGTACTTATTTATTCGGTTCCACGAAGACCGCAGTGCCGTAGGCGAGCACTTCTGTGACGCCCTGCATAACCTCGGTAGCGTCGTATCGGGCGCCGACTACGGCATTCGCGCCCAACTCGGCCGCGTGTTGCAGCATTAAATCGAAAGCTTCCTGGCGGGTTTTCTCGCAGAGATTGGTGAGTAGAGTGATATTGCCTCCGACGAGGGTCTGCAAGCCTGCGCCAATGGTCCCAAAGATGGAGCGCGAGCGGACGACGATCCCTCGCACGACTCCAAGAGTGCGGGTAACGCGGAAGCCGTCGAGTTCGAACTGGGTGGTAACCATGTTGTGGGATACCATCCTGCCTGCGCTGTAGCCTGTGACCATTGTGCGTCCTCTCTGTCGGCGTGGGGCGGGAATCTTACACCAGACAGCAGAATATACGCGCTTCGAGCCAACTTGAGGAGTGTCTCGGAGGACTGACACTGGATGGGCTCGGAATAGTCCCCGGCGAAAAGCTTGGACCGCTGAGGTCGCGGAGAAAATCCACTTCAGGCTCATTCCAGCTCGGTTGTGATGAAGAACTCCTGCGAGGAATTGTCGTATTCGATTCGGAGTACGTTCGGTTTGCAGCAGACCTGGCAGTCTTCGACGTAGGATTGGCGGCGTCCGGCGGACTGGTCAACGCTGGTGACGTTCCATTCTCCGCAAGAAGCGCACTGGAAGCCGGATTCCATTTCTTCGAGGATAATCCAGAATTCACTACGGCAGAGGTTGAGTCCGTATAATTGCGCGGTGTTTCGGCGAGCGGTCAGTGGCCAGTGGTCAGTGCTCAGTTAACCAGGACCCAGCACCATGTCGAAATCTCAAGATACTGAACACTGGCCACTAGTCACTGACCACTGTTTCTCAGGAGGACGAATGGTTTCGCGCCGGGGATTTCTAGGGGTGGCCGCAGGAGCGGCGGGGATTGTGGCTGTAACGAATCCGCGATTTGCTGCGCAGGCTGAAGCCGCTGACGAGTCTGCTTTGCCGCCCTCGATCGCAAGGCTGAAGTCGCGAAAGAATGAGGCGAAGCCGATCACGGTTGAAGAACGGAGCGTCCGGATCGAGCAAGCCCGGAGACTCATGGCGGAGAACTCGCTCGACGCCATCGTTCTGATGGCCGGCACTTCTCTCCAATATTTCAGCGGGATTCGGTGGTGGGGTGGAGAGCGCTTATTCGCACTGGTGCTGCCTGCGAAAGGCAGCTCATTCTACGTTTGTCCAGCATTCGAAGAGGGACGCGCGCGCGAACAGATCGCGAACTCTCCTGATGGTAAGCAACCCGACGTGCGCATTTGGCAGGAGGACGAGAGTCCGTATCAGCGTGTGGCTGACGGACTAAGAGAACGCGGCATCGGCACCGGAAAAATCGGAATCGAGGAAACGATCAAATTTGTGTTCAGCGACGGCATCGCGAAAGCTGCGCCGCAGGCCACGATCACCAGCGCGACTCCAGTGACCGCGGGCTGCCGGATGATCAAGAGCACTCACGAGATCGCGCTGATGCGGTTAGCCTCGCAAGTCACATTGGCGGCTTACGAAGCGACATACCTTGCGGTGAAAGATGGAATGACGCAGCCACAGGTCGAAGACCTTGTACGTATTGCGCACGAGAAGCTTGGATTCCAGGGCTACGCCGATGTGCAGGTGGGTGAGTTCTCGGCATTTCCTCACGGGTCGGTGACGCCGCAGGTGGTGCACGAAGGAACGATCGTGCTGATGGACGGCGGATGCGTTGTCGAGGGATATCAGTCAGACATCACCCGTACCTATGTTCTAGGGAAGGCAACCGACAAGATGAACAAGGTGTTCGACATCGTCCACCGGGCACAGTCGGCGGCGCTGGCGGCGGCTCGACCGGGTGTCGAGTGCGGTTCGATCGATGCGGCTGCACGCAAGGTGATCACGGATGCAGGATATGGCCCCGATTACAAATATTTCACTCATCGACTCGGACACGGCTTAGGGATGGACGGGCATGAGTGGCCTTATCTAGTCCGAGGGAATTCAGAAAAGCTACAGGCGAATGTCACCACCAGCAACGAGCCCGGAATTTATATTCGCGGCGAGTTCGGGATTCGCCTGGAAGATGACATGCACATAACCGAAAACGGCGCGGAATTGTTCACGCCGCAGAGTCCGTCGCTCGAGAATCCGTTCGGCTCGGGCAAGTAAAAGCGATTCACCACAAAGGACACGAAGGTACACAAAGGAAAACAACTTGGTTTCCTTCGTGTACCTTCGTGTCCTTTGTGGTTTACAGGTGTTGATTCTCCCAAAACAAAAACCCGGCAGTGACGCCGGGCCTGCTGTTGAAAATGGTTCGTCTTACCAGGTGAGCGTGCTCAGGTACTGGTAGCTCTTCGTGATGCTCTCGATGGGCTGCTTGGGGTGATCATGTTCGACGATATAGTGTTTGATGCCGGCTTTGTCGGACTGCGCGAAGATGCGTTTCCAGTCGATGATGCCGCTGCCGACTTCGGTCAGATCGACGGTATCGCCGAAGTTCTGCGCGCCGCCGGTCGTCACCTTGGGTTTCGTCTTGAGATCCTTGACGTGGACAAGCGGGAAACGTCCGGGATACTCGTTGAAATACTTGAGTGGATCGGATCCTGCGGCCGTGATCCAGCAAAGATCCATTTCCATCTTCACGAGGTTAGGATCGCAGAGTTTGAGCAGCTCGTCATAGGGCAGCTTGCCATCGGTCTCGATAAATTCGAACCAGTGGTTGTGATAGCCGAACTGCATCCCCGCGGCCTTGGCCTGCTCGCCAGCTTTATTGAATTTTTCGGAGGCCTGCTTCCAGATGTCGGGAGATTTGCGAAGCTCTTCGGGAATCCACGGGCAGATGATGTATTCCAGACCGATCGCTTTTGAGAAATCGACAACGGACGGGAACTTCTCGTCGAGTTCGTCATACTGGACGTGAGTGGAGGGAGCCTTCAACCCGTTCTTCTCAAGGACGGCGCGCACCTGATCCGCCGTGCGTCCGAAGTATCCAGCAAACTCGACTTCTTTGTAGCCGACCTGTGCGACCTTAGCGATCGTCCCCTCGAAGTCATTCTTCATCAGATCGCGGACGGTATAGAGCTGGACGCCAACTTTCTTGATTCGGTGCTCGCCAGCGGCCCAACTGAAGCGAGGGGTGAACATGGTTGCAGCGGTTGCGGTGCCAGCGATCTTCAGAAAATTACGTCGGTTGATGGCATGAAAACTCATAATCGGGTTTCCTCCAGTGGGTCCGTTGGGGTGGAAATTATTTCGGGAGAATTATACGCGTCCCCGCAAGAAAATCGTTGTTGTGCGTTTTCCGGAAATGGGACTGGGACGGAAGAAAAGGACGTAGGGGCGTGTCCTTGGCCGAACTCGGAGGCTACTTAGACTCGGGCGCCCCTGTCGAATGCGCCTGACCGCAGACTCAACTATTTCGATTCCGCGACCTGTAGGTTATTGGTCACCGCAAAGGTCCCAGGAACGGTGGTGGCGCGTACGCCAGCAAGGTTCTTGTCGCTCTCGCTATCCACCACACCTTCGAGAGTGACGTGACCGTTCTTAACGATGATACGAATGGGCTTCTGCACTCCGAGTTCGTACTTCTGCAATGCTGGATAGCGGTAGATCGCTTGGAAGAGCTGTAGACGTATCCGGTCGTCCATATTCGAAGGAGGAAGGACCTCGATCTGATTGTCGACCTTCTCGACACCTTCGATCCGCTTGACGGCATTCTCGGCATCGCTCTTGAGGGAGGGGCGAACCACCTGGCCGAGCAGGGTCACTTCGTAGCCGTTCACTTTGAACGCGATGTTATCGAAGACACCGAAATAAGGAAGCATCAGCAGTTCGTGCCGGACTTCGCGCACGATTCGTTCCTCAGATTTTGCGGTTGGCTCGCCGCGCTGCGCATTTTGAGCGGCAACAGTAAGAGTAAATAGAGCAAAGAGGGTGAGCACCAACGTTGTCGATTTCGTTCGCATGTTCGACCTCGGAGTGTGGATGCTTTTTCCCTGGATGTGGTTGTCAGTCTACTACCAGAAGGCGGCGAGCATGGTGAAAGAAAAAGGTGAGCCAGTAAACGTTAATACCGACTCGCCACTCTTTACGAGTGTGCGGACGTTACGCTGTCACGCTCACTGCGCTCGCCGGATTCGAGGAAGTGAAGCTACCGTTGAACAGGTTGAGAATAATCTGCTGGTTGCTGTTCAGCGCCACGTTCAGCATAACTTCGCCCGTGGACTGGCCTTGCGGGTTGGTCGCGCTGATGGAAACCTGTTCGGTTCCGTTGCCGCCGTTGCTGAGACCGATGGTAATCTGCTCCCCTTGCGGCATGTTGCCCAAATTCAGGACGATTTCAGGTCCGCTGGGCGAAGTGGTGGAATCGGGGCTGGTTGTGGACGCAGCGGATACCGCCGGAGACGCGATTGTTGCGTCTTGGTAGTTCACCTTCGAAAGAACAAAGGTCTGATGCAGAGCAAGAAGAGCTTGCTTTGCACCCGCCAAGTCTCCGGACTGCAGCGCAGTGCCGATGTTTTGGAAGTCTTGTTCGCGCGCCGCGGCGGCGTAGGGGCCGCCATCCGCGAAAGGACCCGACTCCCCAGGGTCTGGAGGTCCTGATAGTCCTGCTGGGCTGCAGTCAGATCGCCGGACTGAAGATCCTTTCCCAGTTGCTTGATGTCGGATCGGCGTTGACTAAAGAAACTTTGCAATTCCTGATAGATCGAGTTGGAGGAAACAGCTGCAGTCGACATGGTTCTCTCCCGTCAGAACACGTTTGCAAGACAAGAACCACATCGGCACAGTCTAAGCACGGCTTTAGAAGAGGATGCCCGGTCTCCGTTCCAGCGATGACTCGCGGGTGCGCATACTGCGTGGCGTGAATCCCTCCTCATCGTGAGAGGTTCAGGATTAGCTCGCTTTCATGATTAGACGCGTGGACGTCCGCGCAGCTTTGCAGAATCCAATCGGCGCCTGCATCCTGCAAAGCGGACGGTTGCACAGTGGTCGTAAATGCAATCACTCGTGCGCCCGCGCCCTTAGCGGCTTTTACTCCCGCGGGAACGTCCTCCAGCACAACGCATTCGGCGGCTGGAAAGCCAAGAACTGCAGCTCCCTTCAGGTAGGGCTCCGGGTGTGGCTTGCCGTTGGTGATGTCGTTCGATGAGATGAACCTTCTGGGAAGGGGAAGGCCAGCAGCTCTGATTCTGACTTCCGCAAGCTTTCGGGTACAGGAGGTGACGATCGTCCAGCGGTCCGGCGGCAGACTAGCGAGCAGGTCGAGCGCACCAGGCAGCGGAACGACTCCCTCCAGATCTTCGATTTCGCGGCGTTCGACCTCGCGATTCTCCGCTTCGTGATCTGCATTAGGCAGGTATTCGCGAACCGTAGTCAGGCTGGGACGGCCATGAGCGCGCGGAACGACCTCTTCCGGATCGAATCCATGTTCGACCGCCCAGCGATGCCAGACGCGGGCCACAGCGGGCGTCGAATTGATCAGTACACCATCGAGATCGAAAAGAAGCGCGGCACACCGGACTTGGGTCATCACTGAATAGAGTAACAGCGGGATCGCACCATCTCGTAAAGTCATAGCTGCCGATTCATCTGCTACATCTTGTGACGAACGTCACTCAGAATGATGATGCTGATCATCTAGCAATTCCCGGAGCCGGCGTATGCTGCCGAGTTGGTAGGTGTGCTGTGCTTTTGAAGTGTGTCAATCCGAAGTGCTCCCAGCAGTGGCATTATCTACGCGAAGGGAAACTGTTTCACCTGATCCCAACTCCGGAAATAGAAGCGTTGATTGGTGATTCGTCGGAAAAATTGTGTGAGCGGTTCTGGCTGTGTGAGCGCTGCGCGCAAGAGATGACAGTGGTATGGGGTGGGACTCACGTCCAACTTATTCCACTGTCGGCCAACCCGTCACATATGCAAGCTGTTTCTTGCAACAAAGTAGCTATCAAGGACCGTACCAGAGCGTGTGTAGGTACAGGTGAGGCTCGATAGATAGATAATCTGCAAGAAAATACAAGACGCCCTGGCGAAAAAATTCCCGCGGCGCGGAATGGATTGCCCTCCCCGAGACAACGTCCCGAAACGATCAGGACTGAACGATCTTCTCCAACGCCGGACGATTCCGGATCAGCAGCGTTGAGCCTTTCAGTTGTAGCAGTTGCCGTTTCTTAAATTCAGAAAATAGCCGGCTGACCGTCTCACGAGTAGTTCCGATGATTTCGGCGATCTCCTCGTGGGTCAATGTCAGCTTAACCTGCATGGAACCATCGTTCTGGGCACCCTTGCTAGACCAGGAGAGAAGCAGTTTGGCAAACTTCTCCGAGGGCGAGGTCGCAAGACCGAGCGTGCGAATTTCCTCGTAGGCGGTGTAGTAGTTGCGGCTCAACTGTTCGGCGACCCGCAATGCCACTTCTCCGTGCTCTTTCAGAAACTGCAACAGAGACTCACGAGGAATAAAATTTGCCTGCCCGGGTTCCATCATCTCGGCAGTGACTTCATAAGGGCGGTTCGAGACAACTGCATTAAGCCCGAGTACATCGCCCGCCTCGGAAAGCTTAGTGATGATGGTCTTGCCTTCACGAGACGATGTGGAGAGTTTCGCTTTCCCGGCGCACAGCACGAAAACTCCACGTGGTTGCTGCCCTTCAATGAAGAGCATGGCGCCCTTGGGATAAACGGCGGTAGATTTGATTTCATTGAGGCGTTGTCCCGCGTGAACGGAAAGGTTACAGAACAAATGCTCTTCACGCACAGAACACGTCAGGCAGTTATCGAGAATATTTAGTCCGTAAGGGGCGCGCATGCGGGTGCACCTCCTTTTTGATTAGAGTGCACACGCGCACTTTTAGTTGTGATAGCGATCACAGACCCTTGTGATCGTGAATATGTAAGAAATACGAGTAAGACCTCAAAAAGTCTGTGAGCGCGGTTACACTGCGACAGCCGTCAGCGCACACATGAATCCTATAACTATGAAAAAATGGGCGTTCGCGAGATCAGCGGGGGACATGGTTTGAGTTCATCAACGAGCACAACCGCTGCATCACCGGTTGGGAAATTCTACACCGCGCCTCCAGCTGCGCGTGGAGCGTTGGAACCCCTGTTCCTGCCTCGTTCAGTCGCTGTGATTGGGGCCACAGATCGCGCCGGCACCGTGGGCCGAAGTGTGATTTCAAATCTGCTCGATAGCAAAGTGTCCATCAAGGTTTATGCGATCAATCCAGGGCATGAAGAAGTTCTCGGAATCAAGACGCATAAGCGAATCGCGGACGTTCCTGGCGGAGTTGATCTCGCAGTCATTGTGACTCCCGCGCAGATTGTGCCGCAAATCGTCGGCGAGTGCGTGGACGCGGGCGTAAAGTCGGCGGTCGTAATTTCTGCCGGATTCCGGGAACAGGGCCACGATGGAGCAGTACTCGAAGATGCAATTCAGACGCATCTTGCGCGTGGAACATTACGGTTGATCGGGCCCAATTGCATGGGGTTCATGAATCCCACAATTGGCCTGAATGCGACATTTGCGAAGTCGATGCCCAAGAAAGGCAGCGTCGCCTTTCTCAGCCAGAGTGGAGCTCTGCAGACGGCGATCCTGGATTGGAGCGCCAAAGAGGATGTCGGCTTCAGCGCGATTGTCTCGACCGGCTCGATGCTCGACGTGGGTTGGGGCGATCTGATCTATTACTTCGGCGACGATCCTCATACAAAGAGCATTCTGCTTTACATGGAATCTGTGGGAGATGCCCGCTCGTTTCTCGCAGCTGCGCGCGAAATTGCACTGAGCAAGCCCATCATCGTTATCAAGGCAGGACGTTCGGAAGCGGCGTCGCGTGCCGCCGCCTCGCACACGGGAGCTCTGACGGGCAGCGACGATGTACTGGAAGCAGCGTTACGGCGGTGTGGTGTCTTACGCGTGCAGAACATCGCCGACCTCTTTTATATGGCGGAGGTTTTAAGCAAGCAGCCCCGCCCGCGTGGACCCCGGCTCAGTATCGTCACGAATGCCGGTGGACCGGGAGTTTTGGCTACCGACGCGCTCATGGCCACCGGCGGCGAACTCACTGTTCTCTCGCCCGAAACTCTTCACGAACTCGACGGCTTTCTCTCTCCCCACTGGAGCCGGAGTAATCCAGTGGATGTGCTGGCCGATGCCGATGCCGAGCGCTTCGTCAAGGCCGTCGACATTGTTTTGAAAGATCGCGCGAGTGATGGGCTGCTGGCCATCATCGCGCCCCAAGGACTCGCCGACCCGACGCAAGCTGCGCAGAACATGACAAAGCTCGCGCACAGCTCGGGTAAGCCTCTGATCGCGAGTTGGATGGGCGGCGACGGAGTCGCTGAAGGCACGGCGATTCTGAATACAGCGGGCGTCCCTACGTTCTCGTATCCGGATACAGCAGCCCGAGCCTTCACTTACATGTGGCGCTACACCTACAACCTCCGTGGGCTATATGAAACTCCCGCATTGATTGAGGGCGGCGAACCGGGTATCGAAGCGCGCAAAAAAGTCACTGAATTTGTGCAGCAGGCGCGCCGCGACAACCGCACGATGCTGAACGAATTTGAGGCGAAGAAACTTCTGGCGGCTTACGGAATTCCGGTGGTGGAAACGCGCGAAGCTACAGGCGAGGAGCAGGCCGTTGCCGTCGCAAACGACATCGGCTATCCCGTCGCACTCAAACTCCTTTCCAACACAATCGCCCACAAGACAGATGTTGACGGTGTTCGACTCAACCTGGGCAGCGATGACGAAGTGCGCGGCGCCTTCCACGCGATTCGCAACTCTGTTACTGCGAGAGCCGAAGCACAGCATTTCGCCGGAGTGACCGTGCAGCCGATGATCCGGCGCGACGGATATGAACTGATTCTTGGCAGCAGCGTCGACGCCCAGTTCGGACCCGTGATCCTCTTCGGATCGGGGGGCGTGATGGTCGAGGTCTATCGCGATCGCGCCCTGGCCTTGCCTCCTTTGAATACCACTCTCGCGCAACGCCTCATGGAGCAGACGAAGATTTTCACTGCGCTAAAGGGTGTACGAGGGCGAAAACCGGTGAACCTCGAGATGCTTGAGCAGGTTCTGGTTCGATTCAGCCAGCTGGTAGTAGAGCAATCGTGGATCAAAGAGATCGACATTAACCCGCTGCTGGCGACACCGGATCAAGTGATTGCGGTCGACGCGAGGATCATGCTGCACGACCCGTCGATGCTTCCCGAGCGTCTGCCGCGCGCCGCGATTCGTCCGTATCCAGCACAGTATGTATGGGAGTGGAAACTCAAAGATGGAACCGCCGTAACGATTCGGCCGATTCGTCCCGAGGACGAGCCTCTCATGGTGCGTTTCCATTACACGCTTTCCGAGCGCAGCGTCTACCTGCGATATTTCTGTTCGCTGAGCCTAAGTACCCGCGTTGAGCACGAGCGGCTGGTACGGATTTGCTTTGCGAGCTACGACCGGGGCTTCGCGTTGGTGGCCGATCGCCGGGACCCGGAAACCGGGCAGCACGAAGTCCTGGGCGTTGGACGGTTCAGCGCAATCAACCGCGGAGAAGCAGAAGCGGCGGTGTTGGTTTCAGACAAGTGGCAAGGGAAGGGACTAGGCACCGAACTGCTGAGCCGAGTGGCATGCGTTGCCTGCGAAGAGAAATTTCATCGGTTGATTGGAGAAATCCTTCGCGAGAATCTCGCGACTCAAGCCGTGTTTAAGAAAGTCGGATTCAAACTAAAGGCGACGGAGGATCCGTCGTCGGTATCAGCGCGTCTGGAGTTTGCGCCCTAGGCCGTGCAACCCGGACGAATGCGTCCGTGGCTACGGCACATTAACGGTGACAGTGGAAGTCGTCCGGCCATACTGGTTGGTGGCGTACAGAGTGTAGGTGGTCGTCACCGTCGGATTCACCGTCACGCTCGCTCCCCGCACCGCACCTGGCCCGGGAGAAACAATCACGTAATCCTCGCCGCTGACATTCCACAAGAGAGTCACTTTGCCTCCAGACGCGACGTGGGTCGAAGATGCCGTAAAGCTACTGACAGTCGGCGCGGCACCGGTTGGATAGTTCGATCCGGTATACTCGGGATTCATCTGGACAACCTCGAACGCCGATGCTGGCACCGTCTTCAACGAGTCGAGGTCGGATCCCCACCGGCTGTCGGACACACCCGTGACATAAAGCGCGCTGCCGTTATCCGCCAGGATCAATCCGTAATGCTGCATCGCCGTCAGAATCACCTGCATCTGCTGCGAGAATCCTGAAATGTCATAGCTCAACTTCAGCCGGAGCCGCATCCCCATCGGCGGCGCCGTCGGGTCGCTCGTGTTGCCGGCGTAGTGCGATGCCGGCGGCGTAAAAGCCGCGCTCGTCTTCGGCAGCGTGAATCGGAATGCGTGCTGAATCTTGCCCGACGCAACCTCGTCATATCGAACGAGTCCTGGAAAGATCGGCAATCCCGCCGCATCAGCCGACGTCCACGTGTATGGCCGCTGCTCATCTCCCAACAGGTCCCACACAGCACTTGAGTCTGCGCTCCAGCTTCCATCGGAATTCACCGACGAGTTGTACATCTCGTACAGAAAGCAATTGCCGCTGTCGAGCACCAGCACGTGCCGGTCTCCCGTGCTTGATGATCCACCCTCAACAGGGGCATTCCCCGGAACCGGCATCGGCCCCGGATCGCTCTCATCCGCATAAGCATTCAGATTGATATTCACCAGCGACTGCGTGCCGTCGACGACAACGTAAGGAATCCCGTAGGTCGGATCGTTGCCCCAGTCTGGATGCACATTCACCGAACCGACCCAGTTTCTCATGATCGAATTGGAATTGGGATCGACTGGTGCCGAAGAAATATCCGTGTTCCACAGGCTGCTGCTCGAGAAAGGAACGAAGCCGTTCAGGCTTGCTGTCTGGCCGGTCGACATCACATTGCAGGCGAGATTGCTGCTGCCTGTGCCGCCGTTGTTTCCGCCAGAGCCGCCGGAGCCACCAGATCCGTTGTTGTTATTGGATGATTTCGAGATACCCGAGCAAGCCGTCAAGGCCACCAGCATGGCCATTACGAGGGTCGACACCACGAATTTCGCTGCTGAACAGGGACAGCGCTTCATGCTCCCATTGTCAGGGAGCTAGCCCTGCGGCTAAAGAGGCCTTCGGGACATGTCCCAATTCGCAGAACCGAATCATCCCCTGATGATCGGTCTCACTTCCCTTTCAGAACTGACTTGGCAGCGCCCATGTTGTCGTACTTGTCGTAGACTCGCACGACCACTACATGCTCGGACGCCGCGTCCTTGGCGGAGTCTAACGCGACTTTGAAGTCGTACTCCTCGACCTTCGAGTCTGAGAGCTGACCCACTGGCTCAAGATATTTCCAATCGCCAGCGTCAACCGAGTACTCGGCACGTTTGATTTCCGAGAATCCATCCTCGGCTCGGAACCGGACGTGAATCTGCGATCCTTCCACCGATGCCGTGAGGTTTTCGATCCGTGGCGGAGTCGTATCGACCTCGAAGCGCCGGCTCTCGCGCGATGCCGTCAGCGCCTCCCCGGGCGAATGCGACGGAGCATCCGAAGCAACCACTTTGATCGTGTAACCCCCGTCGGGCAGCAGGCTGGCGTCGAAGGAATACGCCTTGTCGGTGATGTTGTCCCTCAACAGAAGCCAGCGCGTTTCGCCGTCTCCGCGGTAGTAAACCGAGTAGACAAGCTGATCATCGTTATCATCGTGTGCGTTCCACTTCACTCCAATCGCATCACGATCATGGGTGCTTGGCACTGGCGATTCGAAGTGGGTGCCCGAAGAGCCGCTGACGTCCGCGCCCAGGTTGAGACCCGTCGATTTCGCGATCGGTTGATAGCGCGTCCCTGCCTGGACGGACACATCCTCAATTTCCGGAGCAACGTTGCGCGACAAGTAGTTCAACGTGACTGAATCGACCGTAGGCTTTGTGGCACCGGCGTGCAGCACTGCCTTCCACTGCGCATAGCGCGCGGCCGGAACATTCATCTCGGCGCCTTTGCTCAAATCGACCGGCTTCCACGCGCTCCAGTTGCGGTCAGGATTGTCGACGTTGCCGCTACGCGCGAGCAGTTCCACATTGCCAGTGCCACGAAACTCCGCGCGTCCCCAGCGCGAGAAAATCTTCGCATCATAGACGTCGCTCTCGTAGGTTCCCTCGTTCTCAGGCCCCGGGCCCAAAACAAAGACCTTGCCCAGGTTGCTGGTCGTTACGTAGAGGGCGCCACCCGGAGCTTTCGCAAATCCCGTCACCTGTGAAGCCGGCGCCTTCAGTAGATCCAAGAATTCGTCGGGACCGCTGATCGCAAAAACATGCCCGCGGTTCCCCGTTCCCGCAAGCAGTGTTTCGTGAGAATCGAAGGCGAGCGCGTAAACGATGTCTTCGCGAGAGGACCAAAGACGCGTCGGAGATCCATCGGCCGCAATCCGGTAAACATCCGATCCACCGGTCGCTCCACCACCTACCGGGAACGAACCGATTGGCACCGCAGACGGCGCCGGAGTCAACGAAACTCCTCCCGCCGGCGGGACAGCAGGCGCCGGGGACGGTTGGATGCTCATCAACATCGAAGTTGCCGACGCGATGCCTGATCCGGCACGTTTCTCGCCCACACCCGCGGCGTAGATATTTCCCTCACGATCCAGCGCCAGAGCCGTGATTTCTTTCTTGGGAGCGCTGTAGAGAACGAATCCCTCACCTGCCGGCGAAATACGATACACCAGTCCGCTACCGTCCGTGCCGGCAATCAGATTGCCTTGACCATCGATGGCCAGCGCACGAATGTGCGTCTCGTCGCTCTTGAAGAAAACCGAGTGCTCGCCCTTCGGAGTGACTTTGTAAATCTCGCCGTGATCGCCCGTGGCAATGTAGAGATTCCCTGCCTTGTCGAGGGCCAGATCCCATATGTATTTGGTGCCCGGCGCAAAGTATTCCGAGGAACTCCAGGAAGAATCGACAGTCGGTTTGGCATCCTTCTGCGCGTTCTCGCTCGGTTTCTCGTCAGACTTTTTTCCCTCAAACTTTTCTCCAGCCTTGTGCTCGATCTTGTAGACCTTGCCATCAGGTGCCGTGGCAGCGTAGATGACTCCTCCCGGGCTGACCTTTAGCGCTTGTACCTGCAATTCCTGGGGCTGAAAAATGATGCTCGACTTACCGTCCGGAGTAATCCGGTACACACGCGCGGGAGACCCGGTTGCAGCATAGATATTTCCAGAATCGTCGGCGGCCACTGCCCAGATATAGGTCGAGGGTGTGGCGTACAACAGCTTGAACGACGGGGCCAATTCCAGTCCGCCCGCGCTGCGGATCGCTACGCCCGTAGCATTGCCTTTGACCAGGTCTTCAAACTTGGACTGTTCCCACGAGCGCGTACCTTGTGCCGCGGCAGGAAGCAATTGGCTTGCAAGGGAAAGAAGAAGAAAAATACCGCTGAGAGCGGTTCGTACCCTGACCGAACTGTGCAATGTCATACCTCGATTCAAAATCCGCGCGGAGACGCCGGTTGGGACAGGCCCAGAAAGCCCGAAACAATAAGGTTAACACGTCGTGATATCGTAAGAATTCATGCATTCCGCGCGCCAGAACCTGCTCAGCACGCTCGCTCACAAGTCTTTTCGGTTGGGAGAATTCAAGCTCTCGTCGGGTGGGACCAGCGACTATTACATCGATTGCCGTACGACAACTCTCGATGCCAAGGGCTCGCGGCTCACCGGGAAGTTTTTTCTGGAAGAGATTCACCAGCGCGGCTGGAACCCGCAGGCAATCGGCGGATTGACGATGGGTGCCGACCCAATCGTTGTAGCTGTGTCGGTAGTGAGCGGCGAGCTCAACGGATTTCTCGTACGCAAAGCCGAAAAGCAGCACGGCACTGGACAGCGTATCGAAGGCTTCCGCGAGAAAGGCGCGCGCGTAGTCATCGTAGATGATGTCTGCACCACGGGAGCGTCCACTGTGCAAGCAGTCGAAGCCGCGCGGGAGTTCGGATTCGAAATCGTCGGCGTGATGTGCCTGGTCGAGCGCGAAGAGGCCAAGGGTCGTCCAAACGTGGAAAAGGCCGCGGCGCCGGCACCTTTCATTTCGATTTTCACGGCAAACGATGTGCGCCAACAGCACGTGCTACAGAACGACGATACAGAACCAAGCATCTTCGCAGTCTCAGCGGTCTGCGAACTCTGTGGAAGGCCAGCAGTCACCAACAACCCCAGAACACGCTGCGAAGCGCACAAAGCCTGAAGATATTTAATCAATTAGTCATTTGATCAATGCTCAGCTCATCATCAATCTAAGGTTTTGCTTTTCAATGACTAAATGACTAAATGATTCAATGACTAAATAACATGATTCAAACTCTCGAATGGACCGACAAAGGCGTACGCTTCATCGATCAGACGAAGCTGCCGACCGAAGAAGTGTATGTGACCTGCAAGACTCACGAGCAGGTAGCCGACGTGATCCGTAACATGGTGGTACGTGGAGCGCCCGCGATTGGTGTCGCTGCGGGCATGGGCATCGCTCTCGGCGTCAACAATTCCAAAGCCGAAACGACGGGTGACCTCAAGCGCGACTTCGACGCCATCTGCGATCTGATCGGCAAGACTCGACCAACAGCCGTAAATCTTTTCTGGGCAATCCGCCGCATGCAGGAAAAATTCGAGCGCATCCGCATCCGTCCGATTCCGCAAATCAAGCGCGACTTAATCGAAGAAGCGCAGCGCATGCATGCCGAAGACATCGCCGCCAATCAAGCCATGGGACGCTACGGTGCGACACTCATGCCAAACGAAGGCGGAGTCCTCACCCACTGCAATGCCGGCGCTCTGGCAACTGCCGGATATGGCACCGCTCTCGGTGTGATCCGCGCGGCCGTCGAGCAGGGTAAGAAAATTCACGTCTACGCCGATGAGACCCGTCCGTTCCTCCAAGGCTCACGGCTCACCGCCTGGGAACTGATGAAAGACGGAATCCCGACGACCGTCATCTCCGACAACATGGCCGGCGCGATGATGAAGCAGGGAAAAATCGGCGCCATCGTCGTCGGTGCAGACCGCATCGCCGCCAACGGTGATGTCGCGAACAAAATCGGCACTTACACAGTCGCCATCCTGGCCAAGGAGCACGGCATCCCGTTTTATGTCGCTGCGCCAATCTCAACCGTCGATCTGGAATGCGCCGACGGCAGCGGCATTCCCATCGAGCAGCGCAACGCCAAAGAAGTGACCCACATCGCCGGCAAACAGATGGTACCCGATGGCGTCGCAGTCGAGAATCCTGCCTTTGACGTGACTCCATCCAAATACGTGGCCGCCATCATCACCGAAAAAGGTGTTGCGAAGGCCCCCTACGAGGAATCGCTCCGCCGCCTCGCCGGACACGAGGCCGAAGTACATCACTAGTATCGACTCCCCCGAATACACGACCTATGTGCGAGCGTTTGGGAAGGGCATGGCTTCAGCCATGCCGCTGAGGCGTCCCAAACATGCGGCTTTAGCCGCTGAGGGTGGCCAGGCTTTAGCTCCAACTCCGCGCAGAGTCGCTTGCGAGGGTTGGGCGCAGCTCGAGAGCGTTTGTCAGAAGAATTCTCCGTTTCGTAAAAACATGTAAAAGCGTAAAAAATCTTCGGTTTACACCGCTACAAATCGTCATAATCGGGGTTGGATTCAGCGACACGTTTCGAATGCTGATCCGATTACCAAGGTTTACTTTCTGGGCCAACGTCTTCAGGGGGATGTCATGTCGCTAACGAATCGCATTTTTTTGCCTCTCATTCTTTCAGCCTTTGGTGCGTTGCTGGGCTGCGGAGGAAATGGCGTAAGTATCACTCACCCCACTCCTCCTCCCTCCGGAGGCTTCAGCCCAAGTAATCTAAACGGCACTTATGTGTTTTCATCCTCGGGCACGGACACAAATGGCTTGGCTTACGCGATCGTAGGAACCTTCACGGCCAATGGCAGCCAGGGAATCACAAGTGGCGTCCTGGATATGAACGACTCCAGCGTGGGGCCGATCGCGAACGCGGCCATCACCAGCGGTTCCTACTCGCTCGGCGTCGACGGACGTGGCCAGATCAAGCTCAATACCGGCAACAGCACGCCATTCACCCCTCCCATCGTTCTCGACTTTGTGCTGCAAGACAGCACTCACGGCCTTGTGACGGAGTTCGACGCTAACGCCAGCGGTAGTGGTTCGCTGGATTTGCAGTCTTCCGGTGTGACGCCAACCGGTTCTTATGCATTCATCTTCTCGGGTGCATACGGTACGTCCGGTAGTGGGCTGGCCACAGTAGGAAACTTCACACTGAACGCATCAGCGATGACCGGTCTTGAGGATTTCAATTCATCGGGCATTGCAGTGCAAGCCGAGAACCTGTCCGGCACTTTTGCGTTGGGGCCCTCTTCCACACCGGGTACCCAGATATCGGCCACCGGTAGCGCGAATTACGCAATCACCTATGACGTCTTTGCGGTGGACGCTACGCATCTGAAGTTTATTGAGATGGACGCCAACGGGACCCTTTCCGGAGATGCGTTCGCTCAGACCAGCACAACCATGCCAACCGGCACTTTGGCATTCACCCTGATCGGCGCGATCGGTACGGCTACGAGCTTTACGGCAACATCAGCCGGCGGCTTCCTGGTCACGGACGGCAACGGAAACATCACCAGCGCTTCGAGCGAAGATTTCATCAATAGCGCCGGCACCGCAACAACCTCGCCCATTACTTTCAATGGCGCGTACACCCAACCCGGAACAACTGCCGGAACTGGGCGATATACAGTCCCCTTAACGGGCTTCGAGGGAGCCTCCGAGCTTGCCGCCTATCCATCGAGCGGTGGCGTCCTGCTCTTGGAGGTTGATGATTCCGGGATGATGGCAGGCGCAGCCTATCCACAAACTTCCACCGCGGTACCAGATCCGTCGCAGGGCTACGGACTAAATCTCTCGGGCACCAATCTGGGGGCATCGACTGGGCAGTTGGCCGAAGTAGATGACATCGTTGAATTCGCTACCGCCGGTAGTGGCCTGACGCTCACTGGCATCATTGATGAAAACTTCGCGCCAGGTTCCGCGCCCAGCTATGCCCTTGCACTCAGCGGCGGCTCTTACACCGCGCCCTCCGGCGGTCGTGGCCAGCTGGGCGCCAGCGCAGGCAACAGCACCACCAGCACTCTAAACGGTGGGTTCAGTGTCAACTACTACACTGTCGATGGCACCACGTTTCCCTTCGTTGAAAACGATGGCGGACAGATCGCGGCGGGTGTGTTCGTGAAGCAGAACTCCACGGCCTCATCATCGGCCGCAACGCGGGCACATATGTATGTTCTACCGTCCGTTGTGCGTCCACGAACGGCTCGCAAGCAAAAGTAGGGACACTCATCAGAAGAAAAAGGGCGCGATAAAAGTCGCGCCCTCTTTTATTGTGCGCAAGAGACCTGGACCGTGTCGGAAACGCTATCCAGCTGTCGGCACAACTGTCCGGGATTGGCGATCTACGCGGCTCTTCGCTATGAACCACACCACCACGCGATACAGCAGCAGCACGCCCAGCACGAATGCATACTCCAGCGGCTTTCGCAGATCCGCTTTCACCAGCCAGATGTAATGAATCACCCCCGCAGCCGCGCTGAAATAAATCAGCCGATGCAGAGTCTGCCAGCGCTTCCCTAACTTGCGGATCGACCACTTCGTCGAAGTCAGCGCCAGCGGAATCATCAGCGTAAACGCCGTCATGCCCGCCGTGATGAATTTCCGCTTCGCAATGTCGTGCAGCATTTCGTGAACGTCGAAAAACTTGTCGAGCCACACATAGGTCATCAGGTGCAGACATCCGTAGAAAAACGCAAACAGCCCGAGCATGCGCCGGTAGCTGATCAGCCAATACTGGCGCGTGAGTTTTCGCAACGGCGTGATCGAGAGCGTGACCAGCAAAAAGATCAGCGTCCAATCGCCGGTGGAGTGCGTGATGAACTCGATCGGATTCGCCCCCAGCCCGCCGTGAAGGCCAAGCCAGACCAGCCGCGCCACTGGCAGCAGTGCAGCGAGGAATAAAACGGGTTTGAAGTAACGAGGCATGCAGAGTCAGTGGTCAGTGATGAGTGGCCAGTTACACAATTGGGTGGACAAGATCCCTGACGGACCACTGCCCACTGGCCACTGACCACTATCTTAAAAATTCTTCTTCAAATCCATCCCGCTATACAGGCTTGCCACCTGATCGCCGTAACCGTTAAACATCAGCGTCGGACGCTTGAAGAATTCGCCGAGCCGCCGCTCTTTCGCCTGGCTCCATCGCGGGTGGTCGACATTCGGATTCACATTGGCGTAGAAGCCGTACTCCTGCGGAGCAGAAAGGTTCCAGCTGTTGTTCGGCTGCTTCTCGGTGAAGCGGATGCGCACAATCGCTTTGGCGCTCTTGAATCCGTATTTCCACGGAACAACAAGTCGCAGCGGCGCGCCATCCTGATTGGGAAGATCTTCGCCATACATGCCGAAGCACAGAAGCGCGAGAGGATTCATCGCTTCGTCCATTCGTAGCCCTTCCACATAAGGCCACTCGAGCACCGGACGCCGCTGTCCCGGCATCTGTCCCAAATCCATGAGTGTGGTGAATTCCACGAATTTCGCTTTGCTCGTCGGATTCACGCGCTTGATCAGTTCGCTCAACGAGAATCCGATCCACGGCACCACGATCGACCACCCTTCAACGCAGCGGTGACGATAAATGCGCTCCTCAGGCGGGGCCATCTTGATGATCGTATCGATGTCGAGTTCCTGCTTCTTGTCGACGGCGCCGTCGATCTTCACCTTCCACGGATGCGTCCGGAAATTCTTCGCGAGCTCGGCAGGCTCGTCCTTCTCGGTAGAGAACTCGTAGTAATTGTTGTAATGTGTCACATCCTTATAAGGTGTGATCGTCTCGGTCGTGCTGAACGAGCTCTTCTTGACCCCGTCGATCTTGTTCCCTGCCAAAGCCGACGCCGAGGGTGCGACAAACTCCTTTGTCTCGAAACCAACCGCTGCGGCAGCTCCCGCAAACGCCGCGCCCGCCAAGAATTTGCGGCGATTCAAATACAAGCTCTTCGGAGTGATTTCCGACGAGCGAATGTCATCTGCCTTTTTGATCAGCATAGAAACCCCAGTATTACGTACGCGCCTCCGCCCCCGGGCGGATTTGCACATAACTCCTGCTCCCTATTTTTTCATCAAATGGGACGCCCAAGACGAAGAAAAGTTACAAATAACACAGTATTGCTTTGAATGCGCGGAAGGATGGGACGAGGTTATCCGAGGACTTCCCGGACTTTTCGCGAAAGATTCTGCAAGGTAAAGGGCTTCTGCAGGAAAGCGGTGCCGTTCTCGATTGAACCATCGCTGACAATGGCATCTTCCGTATAACCGGAAAGATATAGGACTTTCATGCCCGGCCGGCTCTGGCCCAGGTGCTTCACCATTTCCCGGCCTCCCATGCCTGGCATCACAACGTCGGTGATCACCAGATTAATTGTTCCCTTATGTCGCGTGGCAGCGATGACTCCGGCCTCGCCATTCTCCCCTTCAATGACCTGGTAGCCCTTCGCAACCAGGGTATCGCGAACGAGCTGGCGCACCGATTCTTCATCTTCTACCAACAAGATCGTTTCGCAGCCGCCGAGCGCCGTGTCGGCTACAGGCTGCGCAGAAGGCTCGGCCGCAGCTTCCGTGAGCGGCAGGTAGATATGAAACGTCGTGCCCCGGCCGAGCTCGCTCTGCACCATCACATAGCCTCCAGTCTGCTTCACAATCCCGTACACCGTGGAAAGACCGAGTCCTGTTCCTTTCCCTTTTTCCTTGGTCGTAAAGAACGGCTCGAAAATTCGCGATTGAGTCTCGCGATTCATCCCCATGCCGGTATCGCTTACCGACAGCATGACGTAATTTCCAGGACGAATGAACTGCTGGCCCCAGCGGTGGTTCTCGTCTACAACCATCGTCTGTGTCTGAATCGTGAGCTTGCCTCCCGCAGGCATCGCGTCCTTCGCATTCACGACCAGGTTCATCAGAACCTGCTCCAACTGTCCGGCATCGGCGCGCGTATGAGCGGCTTGCGGCGCGCGAACCGTGATCAGCTCCACATTCTCGCCAATCAGCGGACGCAACAAGCGCTCCATGTCCTCCACGATGGCGTTCACGTCCACGACTTTCAGTTCCAGCAACTGCTTGCGGCTGAATGCCAGCAATTGCCGCGTCAGTGTTGTGGCACGGTCGGCTGCCAGTTGAATCGCGCGGCCCTTGTCGTAAAGCGGATGAACCGGATCGAGCCCCGACAGAATCACTTCGGCATAGCCGCTGATCACCATCAGGAGATTGTTGAAGTCGTGCGCGACTCCGCCTGCCAGCCGGCCGACCGCCTCCATCTTCTGCGCTTGTCGGAATTGATCTTCGAGTGCTCGCCGGTCGGTGACATCTTCGGCGATCGCTTCCAGAACGTCGGCAGGCTCGTCCGCGCTTGAGACCGCGCGTCCGCTGATGCGAACCATGATCGGGCGCCCGTCCTTGCGCCGCCATTTCACTTCGAAACCATCCAGACGTCCCGTGCGCTGGAACTCGTCGAACAGGCGTGTGTGCTCCTCAGGCTGGGCGAACACATCTTTCTCGGGATCGAGCAGCAACACCTCCTCCGGCGAGGAATACCCGAGCATCGCAATCAGTGCGGGATTCACATCCAGGAATCGTCCTTCGAGGCTGGAACGATAAATCCCGTACACCGAACTCTGCACCAGCGATCGGTAACGCGCTTCCGACCGCCGCAGCGCTTGCTCATTTCTCTTGATCTCGACCGCGCTGGCGAGCTGCCGCGCCACGAAAGTCAGAATCTCTTTGTCGCGCTCTCCGTACCGGATGTTCTTGGAGTACGTCTGCACCACTAGTGCGCCAAAGGTGTGGTTGTTAACTTTCAGCGGCACGCCCATCCAGTCCAGCGATCGTGAACCGTTGCGAGCGACTTCTCCTCGATCCTCCATTCCCTGTAGGACTTCCGGTGTGGCGAGCAGCGGTTCTCCTGTGCGGATCAGGAAGTCTGTGAGCCCGCGTCCTAATTTCTTCGAGGCCGGCGCCGCGTCTTGCTCGTCCACAAAATAAGGGAAGCTGAGCGTGTCAGTCGCAGGATCATAGAGCGCAATATAAAAGTTCTTGGCATGCATCAATTCGTCGACGATGCCATGCACGGCAGAAAAGAATTGCTGCAAATCGTGAGCGCTGCTGCTCTTCTCAGCGACCCGGTATAGTGCCGAACTCAGCGCTTCCACGCGCTTACGGTCGGAGATGTCGTGATACCCGGCGTAGAAGCCGTTGAATTTTTCGTCCAGCAGAAGTGGAGCGCACGAGACGGACACATCGACCAGGCCCCCATCCTTCTTCCTGCGTTTTGTCTCCAGCGTGATTCGTTCTCCACGCGCCAGCGCTTCGGTAACCCACCGCGACTCCGCCAGACGCTCAGCGGGCACAATCAGACTTTCCAGCTGTTGCCCAACAATTTCAGACGTCGCATAGCCGAACATCTGGCTGAACTTCTCGTTCGCCCACAAAACCCGATGGTCGCTGTCGGCGATGCTCAAGCCATCTGGGTGAGCCTGGAACATCTGATCAAAAAATTGCAGCCGAACGCTCGACGTGCCCTTGGATTCGTTTGTAGGAGATTGGAGGTCGGCGCGACTGATATGTTCGGAATTCGAACCGTTCGCAGGTTGTGAGGGCGGTACAAATGCAGGTGGGGCTCCGCTCTCCAAGGCCTTCTTCAGACGACTGGCGCGAGCTAGATCTCCACGAGATGAACCTGATTGGGTGACACGTTCACCCATAACCGCGGATCCCCCCTCCGAATACGCAGCGCATAAGCATGGTAGAACCGCAGTCATAGGCATAAAAGTTACGGGGGTAATCCGGATTTTCCTGTTCTTGAATGAGTTTCAAAATCGATTTTCTTGAGGCCTTACGTTACTTTGGTGAGGCTCTCTCGTAGCTCGCCCTTCCATCCCGTGTCACAATGGCAGCAATCTCACGCACATTGAAAATTGAATTCCTCAGCGAGTGTGACCCGGTGCGGGGGAAATACTTGTACGAGGGAGTTGAAAATGAACGACCATGGGGCATGGTCCGTCCGCGGCTGCCGGCACATCGCGCTTTTCTGCGCGTTGATAACAGGCATCGCGGTCCCTTCTTCGCCGGCCGAAACGCCAGGCGTCACTGATAACAGCATTCTGATTGGATCGTGCTCGGCATTGGACGGCCCAGCGCACTTCCTCGGCCGCCAGACTGTTCTCGGAGCCTCAGCCTATCTCCACATGATCAACGACGGAGGTGGCGTCTTCGGACGCAAGATTCAACTGGAGGCTTTCGACGATAGCTACGATCCCGAAAAGGCTCCGGCCTGTTTCAAACGCATGACCAAGGAAGGAGTCTTCGCGCTGGGATTTTTTGTTGGCACCCCGACCGCCAAGGTTTACGTGCCCCTGGCGCAAGAAGAGAAGATTCCCGTCGTGGGGTTGTTCACCGGCGCGCAAATGCTCTACGAACCCTTGAAGCACGACATCATCAACGTTCGTGCCTCTTACTACGATGAGACGCGTGAGCAAATCGACAAGCTCTGGGAAGTGAACGTCCGCAAGATTGGCGTCATTTATCAGGACGACCCTTTCGGCAAAGCTGTACTCGACGGAGTGAAGCTGGCGCTGCAAAAACACAGCGCGACTCCCGCGGTGCTTGGCACCTTCATGCGCAATACCACCGACATCAATGACGGCCTCAAGCAAGTGATGGCCGCCCGTCCGCAAGCCGTGGTGATCGCGGGACCTTACGCGGCAGCCGCCGCCATCGTCAAGCAGGCGCACATGGACGGATGGCACCCGCAGTTCCTCACCGTGTCTTTCGTCGGCACCGAGGAATTCATCAAAGAAGCCGGATCCGATGCGGAAGGAACCGTCATCACGCAGGTCATGCCTCCTTACGATCGCATGGACTACCCGACCGTTGCGCTCTATCGCCAGTGTCTGACGAAATATTCTCCCGGTGAGGCACCGACCTTCGTTAGCCTCGAGGGCTTCGTCGACGCGATGGTTTTGGTGGAAGGCCTGAAGCGGGCGGGAAAGGACCTGACGCGCGAGAAGTTCATCGCCGGAATCGAATCCATCCACGAAATGAACGCAGGGCTTGGGCCAAAGTTGATCCTGAATTACAGCGCCTCCGACCACAAGGGATTCGACAACGTGTATCCGACGATCGTAAAGAACGGGCAGGCTGCGTTGCTCGCCGATTGGTCCGGAATCAAGTAACGACGCGTTTTGTTTTCTCAACAAAACGGTGCTTGTCATCCTGATGGCCTGCGCTTTTTGCAGGACGGAGGACCTATGCAGTCCCGGATCTGCACCTGCGGTCTTGCAGGCAGTGTGGTGTGCTTGTCATCCTGATGGCGCCGTTCTTTGGCGCCGGAGGACCCATGCAAGTCTCTACTTCCATCTGCGCACCACTTCCGTTTGTACGAACCCTGATGTCCATACAAAGTTGCGCGCTTTTCTTCCCTGCTGCATGAAATAAAGTCGCCGATCTTTCCACCGCGGAATGCATCTTCGCCGCATACCTCCGCATCCATTGAACTAACCGGATGGTTAATTCGTAAAGATTCGTCAATGGGTCAGGAGGTGACCTTATGAATCGAAAGCAAGGTTTCAAGAAGTTCTTAGGGGTGTTGTTATCCGTAGGTCTGTTGAGTGCAGCGCTGGCGGCAGAAACGTCCGCAGCATCGCGCTACGACGGCCAGTTGCAAAACGCAGTGACGCAGAAACTCGCGTCCAAAAATCAGTACAACAATGTGAAGGCGACTGTCGAAGACGGCATCGTTACGCTCACCGGCAACGTCGATCTCTACCAGCGCAAGTTGGACGCCGCCAAACTCGCGCGCAAGATTCCGAATGCCCAAGGCGTTCGCAATCTCATCACAGTCGCAGGTGCAAACGTCCCGGACGAGCAACTGGAGCAGAAGCTGGCGACCAAGCTGACCTACGTCCGCGAAGGTTATGACAGCACCTTCGACTACTTCGCACTCGGCGTGAAGGACGGCGTGGTTACGCTGGAAGGTCAGGATCGCACTGGTGTTGGCCACGACGAAGCCATGGCTGACATCGCAAATATGCCCGGAGTCAAAGACGTGATCGACAAGGTGACGATCGCACCGGTGTCAAACTTCGACGACGGCTTACGCCTGCGTGCGGCCCGCGCCATCTACGGCGATCCGGCGCTGCGCAAGTATGCCATCGATCCGGCGCGTCCCATCCGCATTATCGTCGACAATGGTCACGTCACGCTCGTCGGTGCCGTGAACAGCACGATGGACAAGCAGATCGCCGGAATGCGAGCCGGTCAACTCTTCGGCGCCTTCAGCGTCGAAAACAAACTGGAAGTGGTGAAGGGCTAATCGATGCAGGGGCGGACTCAGCTTTGCCGTGAGCGAAGTCAAGGGTCCGCCCCAAGTCGCGCACTTTCATCCTGAGTTTCGTTCTTGCATCCAAACAGAGTGAAGCGATTCTCAAAGCATCCAAACAGAGTGAAGCGATTCTCAAAGCGATGTCATCGTGAGCGGAGTTGATGTCATCGTGAGCGGGAGTCATGTCATCGTGAGCGGGAGTGATATCATCGCGAGCGGGAGCGATGTCATCGTGAGTGGCGGCGAAGCCGGCGCGAGCGACCTTACGACAGGCTCCGCTTCTATGCTGTGAAAGGGACTGTTTATCACCCCGTAGGGTTCCCTACTCTGGCGGCGTGTGCTCAAACGGCAGCTTGGTATACCGCGCTTTCTCCACTTCAATGAACAACGCAACGCGACCCTCAGGACTACGAAAGGGAAAAGGCTTGCCCGTGTATTTGTGCGAGATGAGATCCATGTACTTGAAGCTGGAATCCGGACGCCGCTCCACCACCCGCCCGCGAATCTGTACTTCCTCATAAGGATTGTGAAAGTCGACAATTGAGAGCGCCACCCGCGGATCGCGTTTCGTATTCTTCGCCTTCAACGAACCTTCACCCGTACAGATAACGAGATGTTCGCCTTCACGTCCGATCCACACGGGCACGGACTGGGGCGAGCCGTCGGACATCAGTGTTGCGAGATGTGTGAAGTTGGCGCGGTCAATCAGTTGCTTGATTTCAGCAGAAAGTGGGGAAGGCATCGTTGCTCCTTTTTCCGAACCTTAGATGACGCCGCCTGCGGGTAGGACTCGACCTTCATGAGTATCAGAGGTCGTAGCTAGAGCCGGTTAATCAGCGACGCAACGTATCCAGCGCCAAATCCGTTATCAATATTCACGACACTGACATTCGAAGCACACGAGTTCAGCATCCCGAGCAGCGCAGCCATTCCCTTGAACGAAGCACCGTAACCAACGCTGGTAGGAACCGCAATCACTGGAACTCCAACGAGACCACCGACAACGCTCGGCAGCGCCCCTTCCATGCCAGCGCAAACGATCACAACACGTGCGCGAGTCAGCGCCTCACGATTTGCGAGCAGCCGATGAATTCCCGCGACTCCGACATCGTAGAAATGCTCGACCTCATTGCCCATCATCTCGGCTGTAACAACAGCCTCTTCAGCAACTGGAATGTCGCTCGTCCCGGCAGAAACGACAGCAACAATTCCCTTGCCATATGTCGTTTCATCATTCTTCAAGACAATCGCGCGCGCCAGTTCGCGATACTCCACCCCTCGAACTTTCTTCTTCACAGCAGCAAATTGTTTTTCACTCGCTCGCGTCGCGAGAATGTTCCCGCCGTGTTTCGCCAGCTTCGCGAAGATCCCAGCCGTCTGCGCCGGAGTCTTCCCTTCCCCGAGAATCACCTCCGGCATTCCGTTGCGCAGGGCTCGGTGGTGATCGACCTTGGCAAAACCAAGATCCTCAAACGGAAGATGCCGCAGCCGCATCACGGCGTCATCGGGCGTAATCGCGCCCTTGCGAACCTGCTCGAAAAGTTCGCGGATGGATTCAGCGTTCAAAGACGGCACTCAGACAGTCAGCACTCTCATTCAGCCAGACTGAAGAATCTAGCTTAGCATCCAGCTGAGTGTGACTGTGTGTGGGATCTGTAATGGGAGAGGTTTTGCTCAAAGCTCATAGCTCGCGGCTCAAAGCTGAATTCAGGCATGCGCTGCTTTCGCAACAGGGCGAGCAACGAAACGCAGCTTGCTGATCACGCTTCCACACACCTTGCGCGCAAGTCCCGGCTCATGAAGATGCGCAAGGAAGAGTCTGCGCAAGCCGCTCGGAGCAATCTTTCCCGCCAGGTAAGCGTCATAGAGTCGGCTGCCGATGCGCTGGCCGAGTTCTACAGCAGGGGATTCGAAGCCGCCGTTCTCGGCTCGCACCGCGGCTTGTGCAATCTTTTCCAAAGCCGCCCGGCTGAGCTGAGAGTCATCGGCAAGCGGTGCCGGACGCGACGGATACAGCACGCGCGATCCAAAGAATGCAATCGCGTGCTCGACAACGAGAGTATAAAAACGATCAGCCACCCGCTCTGCCTCTTCGGTTGATGCTGGCCCATGACCGTTGAGTCGCTGCGGCAATCCCTGGCAAGCATGATGCAAGAATCGGGTTGCATCTTCAGCGGCATGCATCATCTGGAATTCGCGAACGTAGAACGCATTCACCGCGGGCAAATAAGCGCTGCCGCATTCTTCAACCCTCGCGACCAGAGCTTTCAGACCAGCCTCGCTGATTCCCTTGCGCAACAGCAACCGCCCCAGCATCTGTCCTGACGATCCGCCATAAACTTCCGGCAACATATCAACCAGGAACTTGGGCTGCGTGCTGTTGTGCGACGAGTAGCGATTAATCTCGAGAAAGGTCGCTAGACTATCGATGAGATTGTAGATCGTCGGCGCATAATCCGGACTGTCATCGCACCGGCTCCACTGATCGAGAAAGAGCCGATAGCTCTCATACTTCTCCAGCGGAGTCGCATTGAAGACGCACAAAACATCTTCATTCACCCGGACTGCCTCGATTTTGTCAGCGCGTTCTCCCGCGGCGCGCCAGTAAAGCGAATCCACGTTCTGCAGCACGGTGATAACTTTTGCTTCTGGAACTGCCTTGCGGACGGCGCGCGGCAAATGTCCCGGCGCCATGTGAGACTCGCCAAACAAAACAAAGATCGCGGCATTCGGATGCCGCTGGCGAATTTCGGCAATCTTCAGCGCGGCATGGTGGTCGCGCGCGCCAATCTTGCGCAGGTCCTCTCGCGGCATGCAGTCGAGCCCGTACACGGCCTCGGCGTTATCTCGCGCGCTAACAAGCAAATCGTAGAAAGGCGCCCAGTCGTATCCCCAGTCGAGGTCGAAGCGGATTCTCTGCCGCAGTTCTGACTCATCGATCTCGCGCCGCCACCACTCATCCAGAATATGCTGGTCGCGCGCGAAGATCGTCTCGACTCCCAACACCACCGGACGATCCCCCGCCAGCGCCCTGTGTTCGAGCAGCGACGCCGCCGATCGCTGTGATGCCGGCAGTGCATGATAGTCGCCGACCAGAACCACGTCCGCCCCGCGAAGTGCAGCCTGAACTTCCTCACCCGTCAGTACCGATTCGTAAGTGCGAAATGCCTTGTTGAATTCGCGGAGATATTTTCGCCGGCCATGCGAATCCTGCGTGCGGATTTCTCTCTCGACTTCCGCCAGCGCATGCAATTGCGCTGCACTCCGCCGGGATCGTAGATTGGCCGTTGATGCCATATTAGCTTCTAGCTTCTAGCTTCTAGCTTCTAGCTTTTGCCTCGCCTTGACTTCTGCTTCACCAAGTCCCTATGCTCCGAGGTTCGTTCGAAAACGGAGCCGAATTGCCGAACCATCCGCCGCAAAACCTGACCGTCGCAACCACCGGCGCCAGCGGTGCCATCTTCCTCCGCCACTTCCTGCTCGCCGTCGAGCGCGAGGAACGCATTCATACCGTCAACTTCATCGCCTCCGACAGTGCTCTGCGCGTCATGGCCGAAGAACTCGACCTCAAGGGCCGCTCCGACCTGCTCGACCGGATCTTCGGCTCGTCCGGTTCGGCCAAGTCTGCTTCGTCCGGCAAACGTTCCAAGAGCAAGATTCAAATTCAGTCGAACGCCGATATCGGCGCCAACGTAGCCAGCGGTTCTTACCCCGCCGATGCCATGGTCGTCATCCCATGCAGCGTAGGTACGCTGGCCCGTATTGCCAACGGTGTCGCCGCGCAACTCATCGAGCGTGCCGCCGACGTTTCCCTGAAGGAGAAACGCCCCCTCGTCCTTTGTGTGCGGGAGACTCCACTCAACAAAATCCACATCCGCAACATGTACCGGGCGGCGGATGCCGGTGCCACAATCTTTCCCCTGATCCCGGCCTTCTATTACCGCCCTACTTCATTAGATGAGATGGCAAGCGAATTCGCTTGTCGCGTGCTAGCCCATCTAGGCCTGCCTCAGCCTAATGCCTTCCGCTGGAAAGACTGAAGAATCAATCTCTTAGCAGCCCTGAGAAAAAAACTGCTCCTCCCTGAGTACATCGACAGCGAAGGGGCAGGATTTCAGTGTAGAGACCCCAAAGTGCGCCGGGCAGATGCCCGCTGGACATGTCCAGACAGGGAAGAGTCTCTGAAGGGGAAGCGCTCCATGTGGGGACAACCGCCATTGGCTGTCCGGCGGAACAAAGCTCTATTGCTTAAGCATGCGCTATCGAAACTGGGATTGTTGCCAGTTTTCCAGAGCCGCAACACTCATCCCTTGTCGTAGAATGCCGCCAATTCCCCGAGGGCAATTCATGTCGAGACAGTCATGGGTGGTAGCTGTCGTGTTTCTTGCCGCGACTTCTCTCGCGCAAGACCAAAATCCCCTGGCTAACGATCCCAAAGCCGCCAAGGCCGGAGAGTACGAATTCCGTATCAACTGCGCTCTCTGTCACGGCCTCGGCGCTCGCGGCGGAGGCCGCGGCCCCGATCTGACTCGCGCCCAAAAGAAACACACTCACAACGACGCCGAAATGTTCCAGGTCATCTCCAACGGCATCCCCGGAACCGCAATGCCCGCCAACGGTACGAATGGCCAAGGCGTCGGCATGACCGACACCGAAATCTGGCAGATCATCACCTACATCCGCAGCCAGGAAGTAAAAGCGTCGGCCAAGACTTCGGGCGACCCGGCACACGGCAAGCAGCTCTTCTTTGGCGATGGAAATTGCTCGATGTGCCACATGGTCGAAGGCAAAGGAGGTCGCCTCGGCCCCGATCTCACCGGCGTAGGCGGATCACGCACGCGCGAAGCCATCATCGATTCGATCCGCAATCCCAGCCGCCGCCTCGCCTGGGGACTAACCGAATCAACGAAGGAATTTCCTCAGGAATTCGAAACCGTGACCGCCGTAACGCAAGATGGAAAACAGATTAAAGGCGTAGCCCTCAACGAAGACAGCTTCACCGTACAGGTCATGGATTCGGGCGAGCACATCTACCTGCTCGAAAAAGACAAACTAAAGTCGTTTCAGAAAAGCCGCGAATCGATGATGCCCAAATACGACCCAGACGTTCTAAGCGACAAAGAAGTCGATGACATCGTTTCCTTCCTGGCCAGCGTGGGGGCGAAATGAGGACCCGGGGCTGTACTGCAATGATCTTCCGAACTCTAAACCTCAGCGTTCTCGGCGGCCGTTCTCTGCGATCTCAGCGGTTAAAGCTTTTAGCCGTAATCTTGTCCGCACTAACAACGACCCAAGCGCAGGTGACGGCGGACCGCCTCCTCAACGCGTCCAAAGAACCCCAAAACTGGCTCACCTACTCCGGCGACTACTCCGGAAAGCGCTTCAGCGCTCTAGATCAAATCAACGCGAACAACGCGCCCACCATCGTCGCGAAATGGGTCTACCAGACCGGAGCCACCGGAAAATTCGAAACGACGCCGCTCGTAGTCGACGGCATCCTCTACGCCACCGGCCCCGACAACCGCGCTTTCGCCCTCGACGCCCGCACTGGACGCCCCATCTGGATGTATCAGCGCCAAGTTCCCAGTGACATCCGCCCCTGCTGCGGACGCGTCAATCGTGGCGTGGCCATCCTCGGCGACAAAGTTTTCTTCGGCACTCTCGATGCGCACGTGATCGCCCTAGACACGAAGACAGGCGCCCTCCGCTGGGACGTAACCTCGGCCGACTACCGCACCGGCCACAGCTTCACCGTCGCGCCTCTCGCGGTGAAGAATCTCATCATCATCGGCATCTCAGGAGGCGAATACGGCGTCCGCGGATTCATCGACGCCTACGACGCCGACACTGGCGAGCGCAAATGGCGCTTCTATACGGTCCCAGGCCCGGGCGAGCCCGGACACGACACATGGGAAGGCGATTCCTGGAAAGTCGGCGGTGCCCCCGCCTGGAACACGGGCACTTACGATCCCGCAACGAATCAGATCTTCTGGCCGACAGGAAATCCCGCACCGTCCAATCGCGGCGCAGGACGCGCAGGCGATAACCTCTACAGCAACTCCCTGCTAGCGCTCAACGCCGACACCGGCAAGCTCAACTGGTACTTCCAATTCACCAAGCATGACGAGCACGACTGGGACGCCACGCAAGTCCCCATCCTCATCGACGCCAACGGCAAGAAGCTGATCGTGCAAGCCGACCGCAACGGCTACTTCTACGTCATCGATCGCACAAACGGAAAGCTGATCTCGGCGACTCCCTACGGCAAGACCACATGGAGCGACTCGAAAGATTCCGACGGCCGCCCGGTCGCCAACAAGAACGCCGAACCCACGCTCAATGGACACACAGTCTGTCCTGGTGCGCTGGGCACCACGAACTACATGCCGCCAACATACAATCCGCAGACCGGACTGTTCTACGTCACCGCCCGCGATCAGTGCGACATCTTCAGCACCGCTCCGCAGCCCTACGAAGCCGGACACGCCTTCTATGGCAGCGCCTACTTCCCGTCTGAAGAGGCCGAGCCCTATCTCGGATTCCTCAAAGCAATCGATCCGGCAACGGGCGAAGTGAAGCAGAAGTTCCAGCACACCTCACCAACATGGTCAGGAGTGCTCTCAACCGCCGGTGGCCTGGTCTTCAGCGGCGACGCCGAAGGAAACTTCATCGCCTTCGACGCCGCGACGCTCAAGCCGCTCTGGCACTTCCAAATGGGAGGTGCCGTCTACGCCGGCCCGATGTCATTCGCAGTGGATGGCAAGCAATACGTCGCGATAGCGGCAGGCAGCGCCATCTACGCGTTTGGACTGCCATGATCCTGTAGAGGCGGTGTGTTCCTACAGGAACACAATGTCACGACGGTTTGGGATGCACAATTCTGTCATGACACACAGGCCTATAAAAATGGAACAATAACTTGCGTTGAGCGGGAAAGACCCAGGTAAGATCTTCCCCGTTCTTGAACGACGAGTAGTTTCTACAACGATCAGCGTAAAAAACAAGCGGGTTTTCTCTTACGCACAAAAATGTTAATTCCCGACTGACTCGAAAATAAGAAGGCCCGGCGACCATCTCTGCCGAGCCTTTCCTGTCTCATTCGACCAGGCTAGGAGATCATCCTCAGCGGGAAGTACCGTACCATGAAGGGCAAAAACTTGTCTGCTCCTTCTGTTTTTTGTTGTGGTTTGGACTATACCGGAAACAGGGGGAGGCCTCAGTGTTAGGGAGCCTCCTCATGTTTGAACTCACAAATTCCGCAGGATCACATACAAGGTGCCCCTGCATCTGTGAGGAAGGTAGCGTTATTCGAGAACCATCCGTGGATGCCTATCGATGGGGCGCCGTAGAACCACGAATAGAACGCCAATTCCTGTAAGTGGTACGTGTAACCATTACTGCCAAAGATTGGAGGGGCGTTATTGCCAGTCAACGGATCTCCGACCTCCAGGTTATTCTGACAGCCACTCACCTGCCCGACGTGGCCCCAGGCTGGAGTCGGATTTACGTCATAAGGATCGTTCATCCATTCTGCAGCTTCGTGAGAGAGGATCACAGTGTCGTTCGCATTCAGGAATATGCCACTCGTCTGAAAGTCGAATGGAGCATACGTCTGAAATGTGACTGGCGAAGTCGGGTTGACACCGTGATAGCCACCGGCACAGCAGTTGAAGAAATTCAATGGACTCCCGATTGAGAAGCCGCTGTTGTAAAACATGAACATCGGAAACGTCTTTGGGTTAATCCCGGGCGTGGTTAGAGTCGCTTGCACAACGGCTGCGTCGACGAGATTGATGTCCACAATGCCCAATGAACTACAGCTACCAAAAAGCTTACCGGACAAAGCCAGCCCCTGGTTGGCTGGCACATCGATTACGAGCGGAGCTAGAACCCTTGGTGCCAGCAGCACGTGGTAATTCGTCCTGTCGATCAGTGTCCAGAAATTTGCCCGCTGAAATGCGTCCGTCGCCTGCGTCGTACCCACATCCGTACCGCCATAGTTAAACTTGGCGGGCGTCAGGATCGGGGACTGCCGCAGCAGTGTCACGGGTACGTTGTTCGGGGCAGATAAACAAACATTGTCCGCGACTGTGGGGTCGAAGGTTGTGTCGCCCCGCACGGTAGTTATCATCCCCGTCGTCGAGTTGATGCTGGTACCAATGGTGTGCAGCTTCAGGATGATTGGGACGATCTGGCCAGCTACACTGACACTCGCTTCAGACCCGCGAAGCGTTGGGTTCGCGCCTACCATCGAGCCAGCATAAATATTGCCGTCTCGGGTGGAGATTGTCTGGAAGTTCCAAAGCGGTAGCAATTGGGTAGCGGTGTTGGACTGGATTGCCTGGGCGCGAGACGCCTGGTCGCCGTGAGTAATTGGTTCAATGTATCTGAGTTTTAAGTTGCGAGCTGGTGTACGAGCATCTTGCCCGAACATGGACGCGCAGAGCGCTACAGTAGTGAAACCAGCGAACAAAACGCGCAGCTTTCGTTGCATGTGGCACCTCAGAAAAGTAGGTTTGGGGGCCGGGGGCCGGCCAACGGCGTGTCGCCGTCAGGTATTTCAAGCAGGGGTTCAGGCCAGATGACCCGCGAGTATGCGGGCACTTGCTTGGCCGGGATTTTACTTACGCCGCAGATCGTGATGCATGTTGGCGTCGGTTGTCAAGGCTGGTCGATGGGTCACAAGTTCTCCGGGTTTTCCTGTATTGACAGCGCAGTCACGTGGTTGGGGGGGTGAACACCTTCCAAACGTACTGATGTG
>Ga0209060_10000972_pt1 | contig 36632 bp, 35 predicted proteins | sample Coa_R1_8_FD_187155 | JGI IMG/M metagenome (GOLD analysis project Ga0209060, IMG submission 187155) | Surface soil microbial communities from Centralia Pennsylvania, which are recovering from an underground coalmine fire - Coalmine... | ecosystem: Environmental > Terrestrial > Soil >...
TTTTTCTGACTTGAAAGCAGGATGTTCCTTAGCAGATAGTGCCCCTGCGGATTTGTTTCAAAAATTCAAAGAGAAATATCCGGGACATTTAGTTATTTCTTATATCAACTGCTCTGCAGAGATTAAAGCGTTAAGCGATATTATTTGCACTTCGAGCAACGCACAAAAAATTATCGAAAGCCTTCCGATTGAGCAGAAGATAATCTTTGCGCCAGATAAAAATCTTGGTGCATATCTAAATAAGAAGACAGGAAGGGATATGGTGTTGTGGAATGGAGCATGTATGGTTCACGAGATTTTTAGCCTTGAGAAAATAACAAAGCTTAAAATGCGTCACCCTAACGCAAAACTTATTGCTCACCCGGAATGCGAAGAACCTATATTACGAATTGCTGATTATATTGGCTCAACAACGGGTCTCTTAAAGTATACAAAAACTGACAATTCTAAAGAATACATTGTTGCTACTGAAACTGGAATTTTGCACCAGATGCAAATCTCTTCTCCTGATAAAACTTTCATTCCTGCTCCGCCTGATAACAATTGTGCATGTAATGATTGTCCACATATGAAGTTAAACACACTTGAGAAACTTTATTTGTGCATGAAGTACGAGATGCCAGAAATAAAAATGGATGCAAAGATTTTGAAAGAAGCAAAAAGGCCAATCGAAAGAATGCTGCATATTAGCAAGCAATATGGGTTGTGATTATCTTCCCATATAAACCATCAGTATTTGGACATCTGTGGGATTTACTCCACTAATCCTGCTTGCCTGACCTAATGTTGCCGGTTGAATTTTTTTAAATTTCTGCAAAGCTTCGTTGGAAAGAGAGGAAATCTTGTTGTAATCAAAATTTTTAGGTATAGAAAGATTTTCAAGCTCATTCATTTTGTTGACAAGCTCCTTTTCTTTTTTGATATAAGAATCATATTTGATTTGGATTTCTGACTGCTCAAGAATTTCATGCGAGAAGTTTTTCAAAGCCTCACCTAACCGGGGCAATCCCTTTGTCATTGAAATGATATCGACATCGGGGCGAAGCAACAACTGAATTGCTTTTTGTTTTTGTAATAAAGGAGCAGAATTTTTTTCTGTGAGATAATTTTCTGCCTCATTGACGTCAATTGAAAATTCCTTGAGGATTTGTTGAATCTTTTCAACCCCTTCTTTTTTGGTCAAAACATTAACAGTCCTTTCATGTGAAGCTAGACCAAGCTTGTTGCTTAGTTCTGTCAACCTTAAATCGGCATTATCCTGGCGCAGCAGAGTTCTGAATTCTGCTCTGGAAGTGAACATACGATAAGGTTCTTCAGTGCCTTTACTAATTAGGTCGTCAACTAAAACACCAATATATGCTTCGCTTCTTTTTAAGATGAGCGGGTCTAAATTTTTGACTTTCTGATGTGCATTAATTCCTGCCATTAACCCCTGACAAGCAGCTTCTTCGTAACCTGTTGTTCCGTTTATTTGACCTGCAAAAAACAGATTGTCAATGAGTTTTGTTTCTAAAGAATGGCTAAGTTGAGTTGGAGGAAAGTAATCGTATTCGATAGCGTAGCCAGGTCTGAACATACGAACAGAATCAAACCCAGGAATTGTACGAAGAGCATCGTATTGAACATCTTCCGGTAAAGAGGTCGAAAAGCCATTCACATAGACTTCAACAGTGTTCCAGCCTTCAGGCTCAACAAAGATTTGATGCCTGTCTCTTTCAGCAAAGCGGTTGATTTTATCCTCAATACTGGGGCAATATCTCGGACCAATTCCTTCAATTCTGCCAGTAAACATAGGACTTCGGTCAAACCCTGTTTTAAGTATATCATGAACTTGCTGGTTTGTATATGTTATCCAGCAACTTCTTTGTTCTGAAGGTTTTTTTATATCAAGGAAAGAGAATCCTACAATATCTTCATCTCCTTTCTGCTCGTCCATTTTAGAATAATCCAATGACCGACCATCAACTCTGGGTGGAGTCCCGGTTTTTAACCTGTCAGATTTGAATCCAAATTCAACCAACTGTTCTGTTATACCAGTTGCAGCTTTTTCAGCTACCCTTCCCCCACCAAATTGTTTTTCACCGATATGGATAATACCATTCAGAAAGGTGCCGCTTGTTATTACAACAGCTTTGGAAAGAATAGAATGACCGAGGTTTGTGACAACGCCGCAGGCTCTGCCATCTTTTATGATAAGAGACTTAACAGTATCCTGATAGAAATCTACATTTTTTGTGCTTTCAAGAAGCTCACGCCATTTAGCAGCGAAAAGCATCCTATCATTTTGAGAACGCGGGCTCCACATGGCAGGCCCTTTTGAGCGATTAAGCATTCTGAACTGAATCATGCTTAAATCAGAAACAATTCCAGAATATCCTCCCATGGCATCAATCTCTCTAACAATCTGCCCTTTAGCAATGCCTCCCATTGCAGGGTTGCAGCTCATTTGGGCAATTGTCTGCATGTTCATAGTGATTAGCAGAACACTTGAGCCCAAATTAGCCGCCGCCGCGGCTGCTTCACATCCAGCATGACCAGCACCAGCAACTATAACATCATATTCAGGAAACATGGCGCAAAGGTACTCTCAATGTAGACTAACTATCAAACTTTCTTAAAAATGCAATATCTTTTTTTATTTCGGAAATACTTCTCCCGGTATTTAATAGCTCAAATTCAAAGGCAGAACAGCCTTCTAACATATCGAGGTATTCCTTATTTTCTAGAATGAAAGATTTTTGCTTTTCAGTACTCACAATTTCCGATACTTCGATTTTATGAATTTTCTCTAGAAGCTTCGCACAAGGCGAATATCCTGTTTGATTGAACAAATCAGTGAAATAGCCTTTCGCCGCTAGTACATCAACTCTATTTCCACGCTCTTTGTTTAATTGAAAATGCTCAACCCTGATATTTGTGAAATTCCAGCACATTTTAAGTTCATCCTCATCAGAGAAATCAAAAAAGGTAACTGGAATGATATGGTCGAACTGCCAGAGCTTCGCAAAATCATTCCATCCAAGGCCTGCTTCAAACTGATTTGAGAACCATAGTCGAATATTTTTAATATCTAAACCAAAAAAAGGGGCATAATAAGAGGAAGGGCTTTTTTCGATTACATATCTTCTAAGTGCTATTTGCCACTTTCTTTTTTCACGAAACTTCAAAATGGATGGAGTTATATCGTTTTTTGGGGACCATTGTTTTCTCTTCATAAAAGAAATTTTGGCAAAGATAGGTGTTCCACAAAAAACAGTTTCATCATGAAACTGTTTTTTGTGGAACTTTTTAGAGACCAAAAAGACCTAAATAATAATCTTCCGTCTTTGACATAATATGCTTCTGTGCCTTTGTCTTGTCTTTATAATTACACAAATGTAGTGCTCCATGAAAAATTACCCGATGTGATTCTTCAAAAAAGGTAGAGCCAAATTGCTTAGCGTTTTCCTTTAGCCTATCAATACTAATATACACTTCTCCAATTACTTCTTTAGTTTCGGAAAGGTTGAAAGTAATTATGTCAGTGTAAAAATCATGCTTGAGGTATTGCTGATTAATTTTGAGCAAATAATCATCCGAGCAGAAAATATAACTAATATGTTGAAGCCTTTTCTTCTCATTATTAAAAATTTGCTCAATAAAGGATTTGAGCTCTTTTCTTTTTGGGAGAAAGAAAGGCTTTGCTTGAAAATGAAAACTTACTTTTGATGATTGAGAAGGCATTTCCGAAAATCGTAAAGTTGTTTCAAATATCAAAGGTAAATTTGTTTATTCTTTAAAAATGAAGCGATTATCACAATTATCCGTTGGCTCAAAAGCAAAGATTCATTCTTTTGAGAAAGATGAGCTGTTCTTGAAATTAATGGAAATGGGCTGCGTTCCCGGTGAGACAATCAGGGTAGAACAGATTGCTCCTTTAGGTGATCCGATTTCAATAGCAGTTGCTGGTTATAACCTCAGTCTTAGGCTCGACGAAGCATATACAGTATTTGTTGAAGAAATTAAATAATTGATTTTCAAATAATTAAATGAAAGTTGGTCTTTATTTTGGCTCATTCAATCCAATCCATCATGGTCATTTGATTATTGCTAATTATGTTCTCCAAAACACAGATGTTAATCAGGTCTGGTTTATCGTCTCGCCACAAAACCCACTCAAGGCTTCCGGTTCATTATTAAATGAATATCACAGACTCTTCCTGCTTCAATGCGCAGTAGAAGGTGAAAATAATTTAAGAGCAATGGACATCGAATTCAAATTGCCAAAGCCTTCTTATACGGTTGACACATTAACCTACCTGAAAGAGAAATACCCTTCTTATGAATTTTCAATTATCATGGGCAGCGATAGTTTCTCAAATCTTCATAGATGGAAAAATCATGAATTTATTTTGAAAAATTACACCATTTATGTTTATAAAAGATTAGGTGATGCAGTAAAGAATGAAACTAACGGCAATGCACATACGATAATTTTAGATGCTCCGCTTTTGCAAATTTCGGCTACATATATACGTGAAAATGTCAGGAAAGGAAAATCAATCCGTTATCTTGTTCCCGAAAGAGTGAGAGACGAAATTGAAAGGAACGGATACTACAAATAATTTCGGTCTATATTAATCCTGTTTGTTCTTTCTTTGGCAAAGATTTTATGATGAGAAGATAAGAATCATCAATCATTTCTTTTATCAATTTTTGTGGAATGCTTCCATCCATGATAATGGTGTTCCATAATTTTTTATTCATGTGATATCCAGGTTGAATGGAATCATATTGCTCTCTTAATTCAATGGCTTTTTCGGGTTCACATTTTACGTTGAACTGCAATTGCGCACGATTCAAAGAAGCAATCAGAAAAATTTTTCCTTTCACTTTAAACACCAAAGTATCATCTCCAAAAGGAAATCCTTCTGTTGCTTCTTTTTTCAATAAGCAATATTCACGAAGCTGCTCGATGTCCATTAAAAGCTATTTGGAATTGCTCATATAATCAACTACCAAATTGCAAAGTGCTCTGACACCTAATTTGAACCCGCTTTCATCAATATAAAAATCCGGCGTGTGATGCGATGGTGCTTTCATAGGGTCTATACCTTTTGGCATTCCACCTAAAAAGAAAAATAGCCCTGGAACTTTTTGTTCAAAGAAAGAAAAATCTTCTGCGCCTGTTACCGGCGGCTTCATCATTACATTGACTGTGCCCGCAGAATTTTGTAGTGAGGGCAACATTTTTTCTGTTAATGCCGGGTCATTATATGTTACCGGATAATGCGAACTGTAAGGTGCTGCCACTTCTGCGATTGCGCCGGCGCTTTCTGCTGTTTTAATAGCAATTTCTTTCACTCTCTGAACAACTAATTTTTCATCTTCGCTACTCAATGTTCTGATAGTTCCCTGCATTTCTACTTTTTCAGGAATGATGTTTGAACGATTGCCGCCATTGATTGCACCAATTGTAACGACTGCTGGATTTTGTGTGATGTTCACGTTTCGGCTAACGATTGTCTGAAGATTATTAATGATTTCAGCAGACACTACGATTGGGTCAACAGCAGACCACGGCGCTGCACCATGCGCCGATTTTCCTTTCACTATAATTTGAAAATCATTCACGCCAGCCATTGTCCCGCCGGGGCGATAGGTTATTTTTCCGACTTCAGTTTGTGAGTTAATATGCAATCCGAAAATCACATCTACTTTCGGGTTTTCAAGCACGCCTTCTTTAATCATTAATTCTGCCCCGCCTTCTTCACCAACCGGAGCTCCTTCTTCTGCTGGCTGAAAAATAAATTTTACAGAACCTTTCAAATCATCTTTCATTCTGGAAAGTATTTCAGCTACGCTCATTAAAATCGCAACATGGCTATCATGCCCGCATGCATGCATTACACCAACGCGCTGACCATTAAACATTGCTGTATCCTTCGAAGCAAACGGTACGTCCACTCTTTCTATCACTGGCAAAGCGTCCATATCTGCTCTCAAGGCAATAACAGGTCCTGGCTTTGCTCCTTTCAATAAACCGACAACACCTGTTTTACCAACGCCTTCTTTCACATCGAGACCAAGAGAACGCAAATGAGCGGCAATAATATTTGAAGTACGAAACTCACGATTGCTCAATTCAGGATGTTGATGAATATCTCTTCTCCACGAAATTGTTTTGGATTCAATTTTATCTGCAGCTGCATCAATTTTTGCGTGCAGGTTTTTTGTTTGTGAAAAACAAAAAAATGAAAAACAAACGCAGCCCGAAAGAGCGAAGAGAAATTTTGTCATAACGCTAATTGGTTTTGTAAAAAATAAATATACTGAATATACCGCTTCATTATTTTGTTCCCCGATTGATTTTGATAATGTTTTGAACAATTGATAAATTGTACTTTTATCATGGACATATATTTCTGCTGATGGTTTTGCTTCGCCACGTTCCTTTTCTACGTGCAGTTTTTTTGCACAGCATTTCTGCATTTGGCGGACCTCAAGGTCATTTGGGAATGATGATGAAAACATTTGTCCACCGCACACCTTATGTTTCAGAAGAAGAGCTGATGGATTATAATGCATTTTGCCAAATGCTCCCCGGGGCCTCGTCAACACAAGTTCTGACGCTGATTGGTTATAAACGAGGGGGCATTCCGTTAGCAATACTCACTTTGATTATCTGGATATTGCCGGCATGCATACTAATGGGAGGGCTTTCATTTTTTTTGGAGTATATCAATGAAGGAAGTTCGAAAGGTCATGTTTTCAAATTCATGGGACCAATGACAGTTGGCTTTTTGTTTTATGCTGCTACAAAAGCGTTCAACATTTCTATTAACAACACCATCACGAGAGTAATAATGATTGTGAGCGCATTTGCTACATACTTATTGTTCAAAATGCCGTGGGTATTCCCTTTGTTGATAGTGCTTGGTGGAGTGGTGACAAATCTTAGCAGCAAACGCATCCCACAAAATGAAGAAGCACCATATAAGATTAAGTGGTGGAATATCTGGCTCTTCGCCATTATTTTCATTACTGCGGGAGTGTTAAGTGAAACTGCAAGAAAAGACAATTGGCATGATCGGAGACAGATTAATCTGTTTGAAAATTTGTATCGCTCGGGAAGTCTTGTTTTTGGAGGAGGGCAGGTTTTGATTCCGATGATGTATGAGCAATTTGTAGCGAGACCAGAATCTCAGAATTTGTTGCAGCGCAATCCGAATGTAATTAAGATTAGCAGAGAAGATTTTTTCACAGGTTCTGCAATGGTTCGCGCAATTCCAGGTCCAGTTTTTTCTGTAGCATCTTTTATGGGAGGTGTAGCGATGAAAGGCAAAAGTTCATCACTGCAGTTGATTGGCTGCATCATTGGTGCGATTGCCATTTTTTTGCCAAGTGCATTGCTTGTTCTTTTCTTTTTTCCGATTTGGCATAACATCAAAAAATATGCTGTAGTCTATCGAGCGCTTGAAGGCATTAATGCAGTAGTTGTTGGAATTATGATTGCTGCTGCGTTCTATATGATGAAAGATATAGCGATAACAGATTGGAAAGATTTTTTTCTCGCGGTCATTGTTCTTGTGATGACCTGGGTGCTGCTTACTTTTTCAAAACTGCCATCTCCGATTATTGTAATAATATGCCTCCTTCTCGGTTGGGTGTTTTAATTCCGATAATGAGGCTTGTAAAATTTTTTCTTCGCGTTTTTCTTTTTCGGTTGATATAACGGTGATGGTCCGAATTGTTCCGGAGTCGCGACTTTAGGAACCGGCTGACCAAGTAATTCTTCTATCGTAGAAAACTTACCTTGTTCTTTTTCACCAACAAATGTGCAAGCAATTCCATCAGTTTCCGCGCGGGCTGTTCTGCCAATTCTGTGAATATAATCTTCGCCATCATTTGGCACATCATAGTTAATCACCAAATCTATATTATCAATATCAATCCCACGGGAAAGGATATCCGTAGCTACAAGAATTTTTAATTTCCTGTTTTTGAAATCGAGTAGCACTTGTTCCCGAGCTTGCTGTTCAAGGTCAGAATGAATTTCTTCCACCGAAAAACGGCTTCGCTTCAATTCTCTGGTTAATTCTTTTACCGCTTGTTTGCGCGAACAAAAAACAAGCACGCTTTTAAAATCTTTACTTTGCAATAGCCATTTCACCAATGGTATTTTTTGATGCTCATAAACAATAAAAGCCTCCTGAACAATTTTCTCCGGGGGTTTTGAAATAGCGATGTTAATCTCTACAGGCTCATTCAAAATCTTTTTTGCGAGCTGTCTTATTTTCACAGGCATAGTTGCGGAGAATAATAATGTCTGGCGATTAGTTGGCAGAAAAGAAATGATTTTCATGATGTCATCATAGAAACCCATATCAAGCATCCTGTCTGCTTCATCAAGAACGAGAAATTGCAAACCATCCAATTTCACATAACCCATATTCAGGTGAGCAATCATTCTTCCGGGCGTGCAAACAATAATATCAGCTCCTTTAGACAGCGCTTGCTTTTCATTCGCAAAACTAAAACCATCAGAGCCTCCGTACACAGCGATTGAGCTAAGCGACGTGAAATACAAAAAACCATCGAGGTGTTCTGAAATCTGAATAGCAAGTTCTCGTGTTGGCACAATCACCAATGCATTGATATGCTCATCCGTTCTCGAAGAAATCAATTTATTAATTATGGGAAGAAGGAACGCCGCAGTCTTTCCCGTGCCTGTTTGTGCAGATGCAATAAGGTCTTTTCCTGATAAAATAATTGGGATGACCTGTTCCTGAATGAGCGTGGCGGTTTCATAGCCGCTGGACTCAATGCCTTCTACAAGGTTTTCATCAAGACCGAATTCTGTAAAGTTCAAAATGTATAAATATTGGTAAAAGATTATTTCTCTTTGTAAATCTTTTTCTAATTAAAGCATGTAAATATAGAACAAAAGAACGAGAAGGCACTTATTGAGCAAATGCAAACTTTATTAAGTCCTCACTTAATCTTAACTTCATCATACCGATTGCTTGCAAAAAATTACGGCAATAACTTTGCCATTATCATTCATCCAAACTAACGCTTGCGCTTTCTCATCAGCAAAATTCATCACGCTGCAGCAACAAAGCGCATGCTTCATAATATATCATGACAGCCGAGCATCAAAGACTTACAGTAAATGCCACCAAAAAAATACCTCTTGAGCAATGGGGCCCTTATCTCAGCGAAAGGCAATGGGGAACAGTGCGGGAAGATTATAGCAATAATGGGGACGCATGGAATTACTTTCCTTATAAGCATGCGCATTGTCGCGCCTACAGATGGGGGGAAGATGGGATAGCAGGCATTTCAGATTTTTTTCAGACACTTTGTTTTTCTGTCGCATTGTGGAACGGCAAAGACGCGATTTTGAAAGAAAGATTATTCGGTCTTGGCAATCATGAAGGAAATCATGGTGAAGATGTGAAGGAGCTTTATTATTATCTGGATAATCTTCCGACACATTACTATATGCAGTATTTGTATAAATATCCGCAGCAGGAATTTCCATACAAAGATATAATGGATGAAAACAAAAAACGTTCACGAAATGAACCGGAATATGAAATATTAGACACCGGAATTTTTAATAACAACGAATATTTTGATGTCTATATTACTTACGCAAAACAGAATTCAAAAGATATTTTCATAAAAATAGATATCCATAACCGTTATAATAAACCTGCTGAAATAACAGTACTTCCAACTTTGTGGTTTCGCAACCGCTGGAGCTATGATGAATTAAAAAAGAAACCGGCAATTACATTAAGAGACAGAACTTCTGTGAAAGCTGTGGACACCAGACTAGGAACATACTATTTATATTTTCAGCCCGCAAATGATTGTCTTTTCACAGACAATGAAACAAACTTGCTTACTGTAGAAGGGAAACCGAACACAACACCATTCACAAAAGATGGTTTTCATGATGCTATTGTTAAAAAAGAAAATGCAGAGCAATACAGGAATAAAAAAAGTGGAACAAAATTTTCTCCGGTCTATCGTTATAAGGTTGAAGGCAATGGAAGCAAAACAATTTTTTTGCGGTTGAGCAATAAGATAATGGACAATCCTTTTCCGCCGGGAGCATTTAATATTTTTTCAGAAAGAAAAGCTGAGGCGGATAATTTTTATGCATCTATTTTTCCTTATGAGATTAATCCTGAATTGGCAAATATTCAACGCCAATCAATCGCAGGATTATTATGGAGCAAGCAATATTATCATTATGATGTGGAAAGATGGCTCACCACTTCTGATGGAATCACTCCGGCAAGCCCAGCAAAATTGTATGGTCGTAATCATGACTGGAAACATCTGAAAAATCAGGACATTATTGCAATGCCCGACAAATGGGAATACCCATGGTATGCCGCCTGGGATTTGGCATTTCAATCAATTGCAATGGCACTCGTTGACCCAACTTTTGCGAAGCATCAACTTTTGCTCATCATGCGCGAATGGTATATGAAACCTGATGGCCAATTGCCGGCGTACGAATGGAATTTCAGTGACGTGAACCCGCCGGTGCAGGCATGGGCAGCATTGCAAGTTTATAATATTGAAAAAAACAGAACAGGGAAGGGAGATATTTCTTTTTTGAAAAAAGTTTTTCAGAAACTGCTTATCAATTTCACGTGGTGGATTAACCGAAAAGACGGGAATGGAAATAATATGTTTGAAGGCGGCTTTCTTGGTCTTGATAATATCGGTGTCTTTAATAGAAGCCATCAATTGCGAAGCGACATGCAATTGGAACAGGCAGATGGAACAAGCTGGATGGGAATGTATTCATTGAACATGATGGATATGGCTTTGGAGATTGCGATTAAGGATGATTCTTTCGAAGACACAGCTACAAAATTCTTTGAGCATTTTGTTTTGATTGCAGAAGCGCTGAATGAACAAGGCATGTGGAATGACGAAGACAAGTTTTTCTACGATACACTTTCGATTGCGAACTCTTCTCCAATGCAGTTGCGCATTTTTTCAATAGTAGGATTGACATCTTTATTTGCTGTCTCCACGATTGAAAAGAAAACACTTGATAAGCTCAGTGATTTCAGAAAGCGTGTTTCATGGTTCGAGAATTATCGGTTGAAGAATAATAAATATTGGCCCAACGAAGAAAAAACAGACGGTCAGAAATTATTATTATCACTTGTTCCACAAAAAAGATTGGTGCATTTACTGGAAAGGCTTTTGAACGAAGATGAATTTCTTTCTGACGGAGGCATCAGAGCATTGTCAAAACATCATGAAGAAAATCCATACACGATAAATATCGGAGGCATTAATTACACTATTCAATACGACCCTGGAGATTCCACTTCAGATTTATTCGGGGGAAATTCAAATTGGCGCGGCCCGGTATGGATGCCGATAAATTATATCATCATTCAGTCAATCAGAAAATACGGAGATTTTTACGGAGAAGATTTATTGGTTGAATGCCCGGTCGGTTCCGGAAATAAAATGAATTTGAATCAGGTGGCAGATGTGCTCACGCTTCGGTTGATTAGTTTATTTGAACGAAATAATGAAACAGCTAAACGCCCGATTTTTGGAAAACACAATTGGTTTTATCAGCAACATGGAAATGAAAATTTATTATTGTTCTATGAATATTTTCATGGGGATAACGGAAGCGGTCTCGGCTCAAGCCATCAAACAGGATGGACTTCGATGGTAGCAGAATTGATTAATGAGATGAATAAAAACAACCCCGTTTCTGAAATGCAGACAGCAAAAAATTCTATTGAAAGTGAATTAATGGATGAAGAATAGCAACTAACTATTTTCCATGAAAAATGTAGTTCTGGAAAGAAAAATGATGCAGCTATTTACCTTTACAAAAAACTACTGCTATGCGATATTTTTTTCTTCAAACAGATTTGCTTGACAAGAGCACTGGCTTTGCAACAAAATTTTTTAATTCAGCTATTGGGTACGCGCCAAAAATTATTGGAGCTATTTTATTCTACGTCATCGGGAGTTGGATAATCGGTCGCCTGAGCATCGTGCTCAGCAAAACACTTACTGCGAAAAAAATTGATTTATCGCTCCAATCATTTTTAGTTTCTTTCTTTAAAATAATTTGCCTGATTCTTCTTGTCATCACCATTTTCGGAATTCTTGGTGTTGACACTTCTTCTTTTGCTGCATTAATTGTTGGTGCTGGTGTTGCCATTGGGTCAGCACTGAATGGAACGCTTGGAAATTTTGCAGGAGGAGTGATGATGCTGATTTTTAAACCGTTTAAAATCGGTGACATTATCGAAGCACAAGGCATCACCGGAACAGTGATTGAGCAAGGCGTTTTTAATACAACATTGCTTGCGCCTGATAATAAAACCATCATCTTGCCAAATGGTCCGTTATCAACAGGAGTGATAACAAATTTCAACACACATGGAAATCTTCGCGTTGATTTAACGATTGCAATTGCTCCTGATGTTCCTGTTGAAAAAGCAAGAGCTGTTGCTGTACAGGCAATGCTGCAACATCCGAAAGTTTTAAATGAGCCGAAGCCGGAAGTGAGCGTTCTGAAGGTTGCAGATGGAATGACAACTTTGGCAATTCGCCCGTATACTACTCAGGCAGATTATTGGAGTGTTTATTTCGGTGTGCAAGAATTAGTGAAAACAGCATTTGATACAAATGGAATTGCAGGACCGATTCCGCATAGAGTAATAATTCAGAAATAAGAATTTCTATACAAAATTTTTAATTTACCATAATCGTATTTACTCAAAATTTCTTCTGAGGTGCTATCTTATTTATTAAGAAATAAACTGGTTTTTTATTTTTTATGCCTGATAGCTCTTTTTGACTCTTGCAATCAAAAACAAACAAAAGAAGTCGTCATAGAAATTCAACCATTTTATAACCTACCTGATAGCGATGCTAAATTCGTATTCAAACAAGTGAATAAAATTTATCCTTACGTGGTCTTAAATAAACCTATAAATCTTCCCCAGCTCGCATATTATTCTTTGAGAAACAGATATAGAGCAGATTCTTTGCTTCGTTTTTTGTCTAGCAGAACTTTGGAAAATTATATCACAATAGGAATAACAGACCAGGACATTAGTGTTACAAAAGAAAAAATAACAGACTGGGGCATAATGGGTTTAGGTAAGGTTCCAGGCAATTCCTGTATTGTAAGCACATTCAGGCTTACGCCAGAAAATAGATTAAACCAGCTATTTAAAATTTGTGTTCATGAACTGGGACATAACGAAGGATTGAATCACTGCGATGTTGACACCTGTTTCATGCGGGACGCAGAAGGGAAAAATGTAACGGATAAAGAAAGAGGCTTTTGTATGAAGTGCAAATCATTTTTAATTAAAAAAGGATGGAACGTACAATAGATTACCTCATTGCCTTTTGTGATTTTACAGATAATAAAATATTAAATGAAACTTCAGCATAAAGAATTAATTGACTTAATGCAAAGGGCATATTCCGCAGAAAAGGCAGCGGCATTCGCATACCAGGGACATGCAGGCTCTGTGAAAAATGCTGACGAGAAAAAAGCAATCCATCAAATTGAAATTGATGAATGGAATCACAGAACGGAAGTGCTCGCATTAATGAATCAATATGATGTGCCGGTTTCAAAATATTATGAATTCAGGTTTCATGTGATTGGAAAAATAATTTCTGCAAGCTGTTATGTGATTGGTTGGTTCATGCCATTTTATTTTGCCGGAAGATTGGAGAGCGGAAATGTGTGCGAATATTTCAGGATGAAACAATATTTCAATTCGCTTGGGATAAAAGAGCACGATAATATTTTATATGAAATGGGCATGAAAGAAAAAGAACATGAAGTGTATTTTCTGGAAAAAATAAAAACGAATAAAATGCTGCCTTTTTTTGAGAAATATTTTTTCTGGGGAAATAAAAGCAGTTTCAATAATATCGACCTTGATAAAAAATACCCTGTTGAAAATTCGGAAGGTTATTGCAAGAAATAAATAAGCCGATAGCACGCTATCGGCTTAAAATAACAAGTGATTGAATTAACTTACAGCAATCTCCTGTTTCACTGTTTCTTTGCCCGGAATAACAGGCATGCTTACCTGTAAAACACCATCTATATATTTTGCAGTGATGTTTTGCGCATCCACGCTTTCATCCAACATAAAACTCCTTTCAAAACCTCCACGGCTGTATTCTCGCAGAATCCAATCCGGTCGCACAAATCCTTCTGGCGGGTTGTAAGAAATCGTGAGCTTGTTGCCGCTCACATCCAAGTGAAAATGTTCTTTAAATCTTCCCGGCGCGAACAGCAGCATTTCAAAACTGTTTTCAGTTTTGTAAACATTTACTGCGGCTCTTTGCAATGAACGTTGAAGCAAGTGCCGATGCCTGCCTCCGTGATGTTCGCCTTTTGCGGCGCATGACTGATTGTAGTACATGTTCTTAAATTTTAAATGAAAAATTGTTTACAATCAGGTTGACGAACGAGAATGAAAAATATTTTATAGAAGATGAATAGAGCTAAAACGATATGACGATCCCATTTCGAGTGCGCTTGCTTGCCTTAGGAGTGAATGAAGGGATTGATTTAGATTCAAGGTCTCTTTTGAAAGAATATTCTTTTGCGATTTTAGTGATGCGCTTTAATTTTTCGCCTGTTTTATAAAAGTGAGTTAAGTACATCATATCAAGCACATACTTTTTTGTGAGCCATTTATCAAGATTAGCAATTTTTGCTTTATGCAAAATAGATAACGCATAGCAATTAGCCTGCCACTCATAAGTCTGCAATTTTTTAAGTAACTCATCGCCCGGATTGCGAAAAAGATGAGAACCTAAATCACGCAGCAAAGAATCAATGTTCCATTGAATGCTATGACCGGCGAGATGTAATAAATTAAAAAGCTTTTCTTCCGCAGCTAAATGGTCACCGATAAAAATTGTTTTGCCATCAAGATCGCCTTTAAAAAAAGGATCAAGGTTGTGAGTATATTGAATAGTTAATCCCATTTCTTTCACCACTAGTTCACATTGCTGCAAAACTTTTCCGAAATCTGTTTTCTTTGTAGCCATGGCAGATCACAATAATAAAACCGAAAATAATTAATTGTAGTTAAAAAATTTTATTGAATAATCCCTTCCATCACATCTTCGATGTAAGATGCGATTTCAATAAAGCGCGATTCTTTTCTAATAGAGCGATCGCGTTTTTCAGGCAAATCAGGCTTGATATGTTTGACGATTCGACCAGGATCAGAATCAAGAATATAAATATCATTGCCTAGAAGAACTGCTTCGCGTGGGTCGTGAGTAACAAGTACTACTGTTGGATTCAAATCTGCCAATTCTCTTTTCTGAAAAATATCTAATAAAAAGAACTGCATTTTAGCTCGTGTGAAACCATCCAACGCTCCATAAGGCTCATCTAAAAAAAGCATGTTAGGATTAGCAACAAGACAACGTGCTATTGCAACTCTTTGCAATTGCCCACCCGAGAGCTGAGGAATCTTTGCAAATTTATTTTCATGTCCTTCGAGCCCAACAATTTTTATCATCTCCATCGCCTGCTCATGAGCTTCTTTTTTTGAAACGCCTTTTAATGTAAGCGGCAACGCGACATTTTCCAACACCGAATACCATTCTAGCGAAGAGTACTGTTGAAACACCATCGGCATACTTTGGTTCTCATCAAGCGCCTTTCCTCCAACCAGAACTTCTCCCGAAGTTGGTTTTTGCAAACCAGTCCAATAACGAAGAATAGTTGATTTTCCACAACCGGATTTTCCCATCAGCACCACAAACTGACCGATGTTTGGATAGTCATCAACGGTAAGATTGAAGTTATCAAACACAACAAAATCTTTTTGTGTCTTATCATCAAAATATGTCTGGCGGATTCCTTTTAATTCAAGCACCGGTGGCAATGAACTCGTGCCTGCAGCTTGTTGCTCATTTATTGATGTATGTGGCATGCTATTGATATTTGAATTTGAATAATAACCGGTCGATTAACCTGAACACTGCATCTTGTATAATTCCTATTGCAACGATTATGAAAATAACAGCATACACTTTTCCAACATTGCTTTGCCTTTCTCCCAAAAAAATCAGGCTACCCAAGCCACCCTGTATGCCGGCAAGCTCAGCAACTATAATGTATGTCCAACTAATACCAACCAAAATCCTGATATCATCTGAAAGCCGAGCAATTGCCGAAGGCCATGTAACATATCGAACAGTTTGCCAGAAAGAAGCGCCCAGTGTTTTCATCATTTGCAAATGTGTTGTGTTCACTTCATCGATGCGCTGAACAACAACCGGAACGAGATAGACCCAAATACCAAAAGCAAGAAAATTAATTTTTGTAGTGATGGTCAATCCGCTGATTGCAATAAAAATCCCCATCAACGCGGTGATTGGAACAAACCTTAATGCATTCACTTGCTGGCTGAACATTTTGCGCACTTTGGGCGAAAGGCCAATGGCAAAGCCAACTACAATTGCGGCAATAATGCATTTAAAATATCCGATGATATTTATTTTTAAAGAAAAAAGAATGTTCTTCATCAGGTCATCCTGTGAATTCATTTCCAATAAAGAATTCCATGTTTTTTGCGGAGTTGGCATCACATGGTTGTTAATGATGCCGAAATTGGAAATCAGAAACCAGATTGCAAAAAGAATGATCCAACCTGAAATCTGAAGCAGTGAAAGATATTTATTGACAAACCTTTTTATGCTGAGACCGATTGAATCCTGATCATCATTGTTAGTTTGTTTCATAACAAAGTTTTTATTGTTGCTAAAAAAAGGCGGATTGTTAAACCGCCTTTTGAAACTTAGTTTTTGTTTTCATTCTTGTCCCAAATGAACTGGAACTCTGTGCGACGGTTTTTCGCTTTGCAGGCATCATCCTGATTTGCCTCACAACCTGCAACAGGTTTCTTTGATCCGTTGCCCACAACAATAAATCTATTCTGTTCGAATTTATGTTCATTCACCAGATAATTGACAACAGAAACAGCTCTGCTCATTGAGAGTTTATCGTTCAATGCAGCAGTGCCAACATTATCTGTATTTCCTTCCACACGAATATATGCGCCGGCGAAACCTTGTGCAAGCTCTTTGATTTCTCTATCGATAATTGCTTTATCATCTTCATCGAGCTGAGCGGAATTCGTAGGAAATTCGAGGCTTATTACTTTGCTGCTTTGTGCTACCTGTGTTTTTATTTGTTCTGTTGCCGGTTTTAATGCTTCCGTTTTTCCTGCAGCCTGATTATTATCAGCAGAAAAATCTTTGTCGTTCATTAATTCTTGTATCACTGACGGATCAGAAACATTTCTCCAAGGCGCGGGAGATTTTGTGAGACCGATTTCTGTGTATTTAATTGCCATTCTTCCATACATTCTGTCGCCTGTCATTCCTGTATAAGTACTGTTAAGCCCGAAGAAATTTACATTGTCACCAAGAGTTGAAAAATAAACTTTGTTAGCAGATTTTGCAGCAACGTCTTCCGGGAATTTAAATCCTTTTGCAAAAAGTGTTGTCGCTTCTTTTTTTGCATTGGGATCATTATTCACTCTTGCATTTCCCAGAAGCCAAGCTTTTATAAGCTTCACAATTTTATCGTGTTTGTCTTTTAACACAGATTGTTTCACTAATAATCCATCAGCGATAATCTGGCTTGCAACCGCACTGCTCACAAGCACTTTCGCCCCAGCTTGAGATGCAACACAATCTTCATCATCCGGTGCCCATACAACAGCTGCATCACATTGGCCATTTTTAAAAGTATTAGCAGCTTCAACACCATCTGCCACCTGGTATCCATCAATATCACTCATTTTTAAACCTGATGATTCAAGCACATTTAACAATAAGGTATGAGAAGCGGTGCCAACGGCATAAGCAATTTTTTTCTTCTTTAAATTTTCTACATCATCAATTCCTTTGCGGACAACAATGGCATCAGCTCCATGCGATTGGTTGACTTGCATAATCTGAACAACATTGTCAGCCAGCAATTCACTACCGGATCCCATTTCAACGGAAAGCGCATCTGTTGTGCAATACACGAGATCAAGATCTCCGGAGTGAAGACCGGCTCTTGTATCCTTAACTGCATCCATTTGTTTGATGAGCACTTTCAATCCGAAATTTTTATACATCGGGCTGTTTTCATTTGGCTCCATGCCGCCGTTCATCAGCACCAACCCCTCAACGCCAGTAAAAGTGTTATAAGCTACTACTAAATCAGGTTTGCCTGTTTTTCCGTCGACAGCAAGCTTGCCATCTTTTGAGCCCCATTTTGTATAAGCAAAATAGCCCCCAACAAGAAGCACAGCAAAAATGATAACGTTACGTATAGCCTTCATCGTTTTCTGTCCTTTTTCTGTCAATTCCATATACTTTGGTTTGTAGGATTTAAGTTGAATAAATATTTATTTAAGAAGATCTTTATTTGCTGTGAGCCAGGATGTATCTGTTGCAGAGCTACTATCTGACGCAGGATTGTTCTCATTGTTCATGAAAGCAAACACATCCACTTTGTTGCTATACTGTTCGAGCAATTGCTGCCCTGCATCATCCATGATACCATTTTCAGCTTCCATCTTCATCAGCAATGTTTCGTGATCATGGATCATCGACATTACTTCAGCTTCATTTTGTGCAATGCGATTGCGTGTTTCTTCCAGCGTGATGGTTTCAAATTCAGAAACTCCTAACAAAGCAGAAGCGCTATGCGCGGCTTCACGCCATGTGTTAGATGTTTGTAGCTGGTCGCGCAAGCGGCCGATAGTATTCGCAACAGACTCTGTGCTGCTCTCAAGGTTGCTATAAAGACGGTCAAAAAAATTATAGCTCTTCAGCATTTTTTGTTTGTCGTCCTGCATAATCTTCAATAGCTTTTCATCCTCAGCAGCTTCTCTACCAAAATGGCTGATCTGGTCTTTAGCTTTATCGCGTGTGTGCTGATCAAGTTTGGGGTCATTCGATTGTTTTTGAAACTGAGCAGCATAATCAAGATTTTTTTGCATTGAATCTTTTCTTTCTGCCATTTTCGTTGTGTGCAGGCTGATAGCCTCCATCATTTTTTTAATGCTCACATTAAATTTAGCAAGCACTTTGCGGCGGTTATCAACCACAACCTCAAGCAAACTTGGCAAATCTGTTTTAATTAAAAAGCGTGTAAGTTTTTTAACAGCGCTTTTGTAGCGTGCAATAAGCACGTTGCGCATGAGGAAAATAGTTCCGATGATGCCAATCATCAAAAACAGTTTTCCCATTTCAATGCCGAAGTCAATCCAGTTGCGGATTGTCTGCGTAATAAGAGGCATGAGAAAATAGCCAATCAATAAAAAGACTGCGACCATCACTGCGGTTATGATCATCCGCATTTTTTTCTCATCCGGAGTTTCAAGTGTGTAAACTGATGAGCTTTTTATGATATCGTTCATGATATTTTAGTTTAGGATAATAAATATAATTATAAAGATTGAAGCCTTTTGATATCGTTGTCGATAATTGATTGCATATAATCATGTGCAGAACCGATTAGTCTTTCCGCTCTTTCGATTTTTTGGATGCCTTCCTGCCCGAGCGTTTTGTCAACATCCATCTGTGTTTTCTCTTTGTTCAATGCTGCATCAAGTTGTTGTTTTTGCATGGCCAACTGCTGAAGCTGTTGTTCTATTTTTTGAATGTTTTCATTGTGTGTCTGAAGAACAGTTTGCCTCTTTTGCAGTTGATTATTTTTTTCGTTCGCTGCGCCATTTAAAAAGTCATCTCTTTTTTGTTTGATGACTTCTTTATAATGTTTAGCTGCATCAATAAGTTTTGAAGCAGGAACGTCCTGCGCTTCAAAGCTCATAAGAACTGTCTGTAGCACCACCTCAGGAGCAACTACTCCTTTTGTCGCCATCTTCTGTTGTGTTTTTATTAATAACTGCCGGAACTCGAAATAATCCGGACCAGGAAGATTTGCTTTGGCAAGCTCATCTTCAAAAAATTTGATAAAAGATGGATCAGCAGCCTGTTCATTTTTATTGGTAGTCGAATTTGTTGTTATAGATTCAGAAGGGGCAACTACAAACGATGGTTCACCTTGTGAAGTATTGCCGGTTTCTGTAGCAGCAGAATTTTGAACAGGAAAAATAACAGGAGCGACATCTGTTTTTTGTGAGAAAGCATCGTCGGGTTCATCCTTTTTAATATCGTCGTCTTTAATAAATCCCTGTTGTTTTAAGAAGTCTTTTAATCCCATGATTTGGTTAGTTGAAAATGATGTCGAGTAAGATATGCATAGAATTTAATGGCAAGCTGATAGCTTTATTAAAGGTATAATATTTAAAACAATTTTTAAATACTAACAAGACAGGATATTTTTTTGTTTTTTATCTGACTGGAAATCTTTTTGCATCCACGATGCAAATCCATCATCAGTCTTAAAAAAGGCTCAACTTGTTTTAATATGGAATGAATTATTTCTTCACACCAATCAAAAACATAGTTGTTTCCGGATAAGGATGCTTGATTAATTGATGATTGTTCAATGTAAATAAAACTGCTTTGTTTTTCCATCGATTGCTGACAATCCATTCATTCACGAAAACTTTTGAATCTGGATGAATGATAAAGCCCGCATCCAGCAGATGGTTTTTCCATTCGTCAAAATCCCAGAAACAAAATGTTTCATGCATTTCACTTTGCCAGTTGTCAGTATAGTCTTTTCGACTTAAATATTCAGCAGCATCTTTTAAAGAAAGCTTTAAATAATCAACATTGTTGATGTTAATGTTTTCAAAAGATAATTGATACCCTTCATGGCTTCTGAAATCTTTTGCAAAGCGCAAAAATCTTGCATGCGTTGAAAGTGATTGAAGATATTTTGAAAGCTCATGCCTGTCGGTGTTTTGCAAAAAAGGATTTTGATTGCTTCCATCTTCTTTATTCAGCCACAGATATATTTCCTTATTTTTTTCATAAGGACCAACCACATCACGGTTAATCCAAACCCCATTCGGAACCAGTTCATCATAGCGGTTCTTAATAAACTGCAATAAATCATTCCTGCTTCCATAGCTTTCTATTTCGTGTGTCAGTGACGAAGTGTGAATAGTGTTCATGCTGTTTGGCTCGAACACCTGACCTGTTACAGCATTTTTTTGTGAGAAGAATACAAATGGATTTTCAAATTCTCCATTTTCTTTTCGCTGCCTGCATATTTCAAAGAGATGCCTGCTCACTTCAATACCATAAAAATCGCTTTCTCTTAACCGTTCATCTTTGCATGCAAGTTTCATCCAACTTCCAACAGCGCAGCCAATATCTCCAATTCTTCCGGGTTGAATAAATGATGATGTGTCTTTGTATTTCATTTCAGCAATCTCATCCATTTGCCGGACGTACACATTGTAATCACGGGTTTCTGTTAAATCACCGTCGCTGCTGATCATGCTGTCCTGAAAAAGCATTTGCACTTTTTCGCCCAAATGATATTTTCGCCAGACTTCATACGAAGCCACATGCATTTTACTTTTTATAAAATTATCCTGCAACCAGTTTTTTGATGTTGCAATTTGTTCAACAATATCCCAGGGCATTTCTGTGTGGTGGGCAAATGAACTGACATCTTTCAATTCGGCAGGCAAGATAGAAAAACCTAAAGCTTCATACAGTTTCAGCACAGGCGTTGAGCAAATCACCAATGTATTTTTTGGAGAGCAATCAAATTGCCCATCACTTTCATGCCTGATTCGCTTGAGTGTGTAAGTAGCAAAATTTTGAAGCGAGCCAACATCATCAATGCCATATATAAATACCGGGATATTTAAATCTTTCGACATTGCTTCAATGGAAATGGCTCGCAGATAAAATGGCAAAGGATTTCTTCTTGTGTTGGAATGATTGGCTGAAGTGACAGCGAAAATAATTGCTTTCACCGGTTCATTTATATTCAATTCTTTTCCATAAATATCCTTTGCATTTTTCAATCCATTGCTCACAAGCAATGATAAATAATCAAATTGAAATTGCGTGTTCAATTGATGCCTGCCCGGTATCAGTAAATACATTTAATTTTGCTTTAATTATATGCAAAATAAGTTTTCATTATGAAAGTTGCTGTTGATGCGATTATTTTTGGCTATTCTAAAAACGATGGAGTTTCTGTTTTATTAATACAGCGAAAATATGAGCCATTTAAAAATGCATGGGCGATCCCGGGCGGTTTTGTTTTGGAAGATGAATCACTCGAAGTTGCCGTGCGCAGAGAGCTGGAAGAAGAAACCGGCATATCGGTAAATTTTCTTGAACAACTTTACACTTTTGGCGAGCCGGCACGCGATCCGAGGCAAAGAATTATTTCAGTATCCTATTTTGGATTGGTGAAAACTTCTCAATATCAGCAATTAAAAGCAAGCACAGATGCAGAAAATGCAAAATGGTTCAGCATAAAAAAAATTCCTTCTTTAGCGTTTGATCATAAGCAGATACTTTTAGTTGCTATTGAAAGGCTGCGGACAAAAATCCGATATCAGCCGATTGGATTCGAGCTGCTTGATAAAAAATTCCCTTTTTCCGATTTGGAAAAACTATACACGACACTTCATGATAAAGAAATCAATCGCCGCAACTTCAGCAAAAAAATATTATCATTTGATATTTTAGAAGAAACAGGAGAGCTCTCAAAACCTGATGGAAAAGGACGTCCAAGCAAAATGTACCAGTTCAATCAAAAAAGATATAAAGAGTTATTGAAGGAAGGTTTTCATTTCGAGATTTAAATATTGACTAATAACAATCCCAGCTATATACAACTTTTGAAAAATTTTTTTCTGCCAAATCTTTTGGATCGATAAAAAAATTAGCGACTCCAGAATCACCCCACATGATTTCATCATCTGAATCTATTTGAAGCAACAAAACATAGTTTTTGAAATCGCTTCCATAACGCGGATCCTCTTGTGCAAAATGTGCGTAGCCACCAATTTTATGGCCGCTGGAATGAAACGTCTCATACAAAGCATCTTCGAGATCGGGCTCTAAGGAAGGATATTTTTCTAAGACATGTTGCATGTTAAAAGAATCGCTTTCTTCATACCTCACATCACCAATGCCCAGATATTCTTCTTTTTTTGCAAAACTGAGTGCATATGGTTTAGCGACGGGCAAAAACTCGCTTTGCATCGCCTCATCAAGGAATGAGAAATCGGCTTTATAATGTTCAACTTCCTGTTCTGTGAAATAAAGTATACGAAAATTCTTTTGCAAGCGCTGATCGTTAAAATCCAATCCATAAATATCATCAAATGCAGAAATATAAAATTGCAGGTAGCCAGAATCCGGATAGTCATCAAGCGCAGGCACTTCCTTGAAATTTATTTGAGCTAACGGAAACATGTATCTTCCGTGTTCATCTTTGGGGTATTCAAAATTGTCTGGCATACAGGGGTAATAACCAAACTTGCTTTGCTCCAGAGCCAGATCCTCAGCAGGCACTGCCTTTATTTCAATATAATCAAGCTTGCTTTTTTTGATACTGTCCCAATTCATAGCAAAAGCTTTTGGCATCGTTAAGCCGGGAATTACCTCGACTTGTTCAAGCAGCGAGGTTTCGTTGGTTGGTGTAGTTTCCTGAAAATTTTTCTTGTTGCCAAAAAGAAAATCAAATAAACCCATAGCTGAAGTTTAGGTGCAAATTAAGAATTAAACAACATTTGAATAAAACCACAGATTTAAGCTATTTTGCTTCAATTTGAAGCAAAATTTGGAGATATCAATACATCGTTTTAAATTTGCTTAATAATTAAGCAAAATGAAAACAATCAACATCAATACGGAAGAAGGGATTAAGAAATTAGTATTTCCTGATAGCCAGCCACATATCAATATCCCGGAAATTAAGGAGGGTGATGAAATAAAAGTGATTTGCTCCATTATTAACAGCGACACATTGCTCCAATTGTTGCAATGTGCAAATGCCATTGATAATGCCTTTGCCAAAAAGAAAATTTTGATAATTCCATACCTGATGGGTGCTCGCTACGACAGGTTAATGCTATCTGGAGATAGTATCGATGTGAAAGTAATTGCTGACCTGATAAATAGCATGGAGTTTGAAAAAGTATATTTATTCGATGTGCATTCTGAAGCTTCTGTATTACTGATAAATAATGCAATAAATATTTCAAATGAAGAACTGGTGAAATCTTATCAAAAAGATAATGCGGTCTTGATTTGTCCGGATACAGGCGCAGCAAAAAAAGTGGGCAATTATTTTCGGTGGAATAAAAATATTACAGACATCGTTTATTGCAACAAGCACAGAGATATTAGCAATGGAAAAATCACATTAAACGTGCTTGAGCCTGAAAAATGCAAGAGCAGAAATTGTGTTATCATCGATGATATCTGCGATGGTGGCGGAACGTTTCTTGCTATTGCTGAACAAATCAATCCCAAAACCCTTGCGTTAATAGTTACGCACGGAATTTTTTCAAAAGGGGTTGATTGCTTAGAAGAATATTTTGATGAAATAATCACCAGCAATAGTTTTTGCAAAGAATATGAATCAAAAATCGTGAAACTGATAGAGCTTGATTATGAAAACTTATAAAACGAATTACAATGAAAACGAATCCTTTTTTGTTGACAGATTATTATAAAGTCGGGCATGTTTTTCAATACCCTGATAATACCACATTGGTGTATAGCAATCTCACTCCTCGCAAAAGCAGGATAGAAGGAGTGGATGAAATGGTTTTCTTCGGGCTGCAATATTTTATAAAAGAATACCTGATTAAATATTTCAATGAAAACTTTTTTAACCAACCTAAGGAAAAAGTATTGAATGAATATAAAAGAAGGATTAGCACGTCGCTTGGGAATTTGCCAACCTATGAGCATCTTAAAAAATTGCATGACCTCGGTTATCTGCCTTTAGAAATAAAAGCATTGCCGGAAGGAAGCCTTGTGCCAATGCGTGTGCCCTGTCTAACAGTAATGAACACACGTAAAGAGTTTTACTGGCTCACCAATTTTTTTGAGACTATTCTATCAGCAACAATATGGCAATCTTGCACCAGCGCAACGATTGCTCATGAGTATAGAAAACTGTTAAACCGATATGCAGCACAGACCGGAATGCCTTCTGAATTTGTGCAATGGCAGGGGCATGATTTTAGTTTCAGGGGAATGAGCAGCCTTGAAAGCGCAATCCTTAGCGGGATGGGGCATTTGTTGTCGTTCACAGGAACTGATACCATTCCCGCTATTGATGCATTAGAAGAATATTATCATGCAAATGCAGATAAAGAATTGATAGGTGGGAGTGTTGCTGCGACTGAGCACAGCGTAATGTGCAGCGGAAATCAGGAAGGAGAACTTGAAACGTTTAAAAGACTAATTACAAAAATATATCCGTCGGGAATCATCAGCATTGTCAGCGATACCTGGGATTTATGGAAAGTGTGCACAGAATATCTTTCCGAGGTAAAAGGCGATGTGCTTGCAAGAGATGGAAAAGTAGTGATTCGCCCCGATAGCGGTGATCCTGTTAAAATTATTTGCGGCAATCCAGACGGGAAAAATGAATCAGAAAGAAAAGGAGTTGTGGAATTGCTTTGGGATATTTTCGGTGGAACAATTACTGATAAAGGATATAAACTATTAGATAATCATATTGGTGCTATCTATGGCGATAGCATCAATCTTCTGCGTGCAGAAGAAATTTGTGAACGCTTGAAACAAAAAGGTTTTGCCAGCCAGGTTGTTTTCGGGATCGGAAGCTATACGTATCAATATAACACACGTGATACATTCGGGCTCGCGATGAAAGCAACTTATGTTGAGGTGAATGGAGAAGGAAGAGAAATTTTCAAAGACCCTGTAACTGATGATGGCACAAAAAAATCAGCGACCGGATTATTGCAGGTGAGAAAAGAAAACGGGAAATATATACTGCATGATAAAGCAAGCTGGGAGGAAGAAAAAGAAAACGAATTGCAAACTGTATTTAAAAACGGCGTTTTAGTAAAAGAATATTCTTTGAAAGAAATACGAGAAAAACTGAATCAAAATGAAAACAGAGAAATATACGGAACAGAAAAAGAGATTGCCTGAAACCGGCAAACATATTATAGGAAGAAAAGAAAATGATAATATGGTCATTTACCAGGCGTTTAATTCACAAATTGGAGATTATGCAATAAAACATCAACAATTCGGAGGAAGCGCTTACAGCTTTAACCGTATGTCATGGATAAAGCCGGGATTTTTATGGATGATGTACAGAGCAGGCTGGTCTGCGAAGCATAATCAGGAGAGGATATTGGCAATAACGCTTCCAATAAATTATTTTGAATCGATATTGAAAGAAGCAACATTGACATCCTTCGACAAGAATTTATTTTCAACCGAAAAAGAATGGAAAGCTGAATTAAATACTGAAGTGAGATTGCAATGGGATCCGGATCATGATCCTTTTGGAAATAAGCAAGAACGAAAAGCGATTCAGATTGGCATGAAAGGAAGCATACTGAAAAAGTTCTGCACGGAATGGATTAAAAGAATTGAGGACATCACAGATTTTGTGAAAGAAGAGCATGAAAAGGTTTTAAGCAATAAGCTTGCAGATTTGAATGTGCCATACGAAGAAGTGATTCATATTAATGATGAAGAAATTAAACGGCGTATCGGTTTGGTAATTGATTAAATAGTTTTAATGGAAAAAATGGAAATAAGATATACAACAGGAGATGCTACTTGCCCAATATCTGAAGGAAATAAGATTATTGCACATGTTTGTAATGATATTGGTGGTTGGGGGAAAGGGTTTGTAAATGCGCTCTCTGCTAAATGGAACGAACCTGAAAAAAAATATCGGGCATGGCATCGCTCAAAACAAAATTTTGAATTAGGTCAGGTCCAATTCGTGCGAGTTGAAAATAATATCTGGGTTGCAAATATGATTGGGCAAAAAGATATTAGAAAAGATAAGGAAGGAAAACCACCAATTCGATATGAATCAATTGAAGAAGCATTAATTAAAATTTGCCATTTTGCCAATCAGTTAAATGCATCTGTACATATGCCCAGAATCGGCTGTGGGCTTGCAGGAGGAACCTGGGATAAAATAGAACCAATAATCATTAAACAGTTAAGTGAAAAAAGAATACAAGTAATAGTATACGATTTTGAAAAATGAAAATAACAACATTATATCGCCCGGTCGGACAACAAGAATTAGACTTGATCAAGCAATCAGGATATAAAAAATTTCCACCAAGATTGGAATGGCAACCTATTTTTTATCCTGTCTTGAACCAGGCTTATGCCGAACAAATCGCATTTGAGTGGAATACCAATGATGAGTTTTCAGGTTATGCAGGCTATGTTACCGCATTCGATTTGCAGGAAGAATATCTCTCAAAATTTCCTGTGCAAAATGTTGGCGGAGAAATCCATAATGAGCTTTGGGTGCCAGCAGAAGAACTTGAAGAATTCAACGACCACATTATTGGCGACATAAGAGTTGTGAAATCTTTTTTTGGCGAGAAATATAAATCTAATGAAAATGCATAAACTAATAAAAGGAGCGCTGTTCGGTTTGTCAGTTGGAGATGCTTTAGGGGTGCCTGTTGAGTTTCAATCTAGAGAGCAGTTAAAATCATTCCCAATAAAAGGGATGGTTGGTTATGGAAGTTGGGACCAGCCATCAGGCACATGGAGCGATGACAGCAGCCTCGCATTTTGTTTGGCAGAGAGCCTTTCAAAAGGATATCATCTTAATGATATTGCAGAAAATTTTATTAAATGGTACCAACAAGGTTATTGGGGTGCGCATCATAAAGTGTTTGATGTTGGCGGTGCAACGCGTTTTGCCATTATAAGACTCATTAATGGCACTTCTCCATTATTATCTGGCGGCATGGAGGAAGATGATAATGGGAATGGGTCTTTGATGCGCATCCTGCCACTTTTGTTTTTTGTAAAAGATTTTCCAATAGAAAAGCGATACGAAACAATAAGCCAGGTATCGTCAATAACTCATGCACATTTTCGCTCTGTGTTTTCTTGTTTTATTTATATTGAAATGGCTGTGCAAATTTTAAGAGGAAATAATATTGAAGAAGCATTTAAAATAACAGTGCAAACAGTAAATGAATTTGCAGCTAAGAAAGATTTTGGAAAAAGAGAAATCGATTTATTCAACATGATTTTGAAAATTGATTTAAGAAACGTGAAAGAAGATTCCATTTATTCCGGTGGATATGTGTTGCATACACTGGAAGCATCTTTATGGTGTTTGTTGAATACAGATAGTTATTCTGAGGCAGTATTGAAGGCAGTGAATTTGGGTGGAGACACAGATACTACAGGTTGTGTTACTGGTGGCTTGGCTGGGCTTTTATATGGCTATGATAAAATTCCGCAGGTGTGGATCGATGAATTAGCAAGAAAAAATGATATTGAAAATTTAGCAGAAAGACTATTCAAAAATATTAAGTCATGAAATACTCATTAGATTGGTTGAAGGAAGAAATGCAAAAAAGCGACCATCACGATTATTTATTTTTCTGGGGGCACACTCAAAAAGAAAAAGGAGTCATTGATAAATCATGTTTCAGCCAATGGTTTCCTGCGCCATTTGAAGCAGATGGAATTTTATATCATACCGCAGAGCATTGGATGATGGCAGAAAAAGCAAAACTGTTTGGTGATGAAGAACAATTCAAAAACATAATTGCAACTGAAAGCCCTGCAAAAGCCAAGAAAGCTGGCCGTGCTGTTAAAAATTTCGATGCTTCTGTTTGGAATGAGAAATGTGTTGAAATTGTTGTGAAAGGCAACTATTACAAATTTTCTCAGCACCAGGATATGAAGCTATTTTTATTAAGTTCAAATAGCGCAGTAATAGTTGAAGCAAGCCCGTTCGATAAAATATGGGGCATCGGCATGAAAAATTATGAAACCGACCCTTTCAAATGGAATGGAACTAACCTTCTCGGATTTGTATTAATGGAAGTGCGGGATTTATTAAAAAATTGAATCGAAGTATATTTCTCTATGAAAAGAACATTAGTCATCGGCGATATACACGGAGGACTGAGAGCATTGACTCAGGTTTTTGAAAAAGCCAAAGTTTCTGCAAGCGATGAACTTATTTTTTTAGGCGATTATGTTGATGGCTGGAGTGATTCTGCCAATCTTATCGAATACCTGATTCACCTTTCTCTAAAACAAACCTGCATTTTCATAAAAGGCAACCATGATGAGTGGTGTGAAGAATGGCTACGAAGCGGTAATCCAGACAACAAGTGGCTCTTTCATGGCGGGCAGGCTACAGTTGACAGCTACAAAATGTTTGATGTTGTTACCAAGCAAAATCACCTGAATTTCTTTGAACAAATGAAAATGTATGAAATCGATTCATTGAACAGGCTTTTCATTCATGCAGGCTTCACCTCTATGCAAGGGCCACAACAGGAATTTTATTCTTCCAATTATACATGGGACAGAACACTTTGGGAAACGGCATTAGCAATGGGCAGTCAAATGAAAAATGATTCTGTATTATACCCGAAACGATTAAAACTTTTTCATGAAATATTTATCGGCCACACACCAACGCTTTATTATGATATAAAAGAACCGATGCATGCAGCCAATGTCTGGAATATTGATACCGGCGCAGCTTTCGATGGAAGGCTTAGCATCATGGATGTTGACACCAAAGAATTCTGGCAAAGTGAAACAGTACAAAATTTGTATCCAAACGAGTCCGGAAGGAACAAAAAATGATACCAACAATCATTATTATCTTTAAGGATCGCATTAACCATGGAGTTGTCGTCATTCATACAAACCTTATTGACTGAAGGTAAAGTTTCTGTAATCGGAAAACTTATATGTTTCAATGCTGAAGATACACAGGCAACAAAAAAAATTCTTCAACAATATTATCAGGAAGATCAGAAAGAAATGCCTTTTATTGCTCCCGGATATTCAGAAGAGGCAGCAATTTGGGCAGCTGAATATTTTTATAAAGCTGTTCAAGTTACAGTTATACGCGATGCAGGAGAAGAAACTGTCAGAGAAAAATTGTTTGCATATAAAGAAGCAATTTCTCATGAAGCTATCTACTCTGCCGATTTGATTTTACGATACCTGCCATCTTTATTCAATCTCGCGAAAGGATTAGCTCCGATGGACATATTGGTGCAAATTCTTAATGAAGCAGCGTTGCTTTGGCCTTTTTCTTCGGTGGGAATTGAGTTAAACAAGCAGCCAAATGATGAAATGATTTTTTCTCATCCATCGTTGAGGCTTACATATCTTGACAGAATCATTCAACATAAGGCAAAGCAAAGGATTGCTAGCAAAAATGTTATCGATGGCATTCATGAAATAGCAGGAAACCATCTTTCTTTTTTCTGGCCCGATTTCGAACGCATAAATAAATAAGAATGGAAGAACAAACAGAAAAAAAATTTGAACTGATAGATCACCTGAACAATGTATTGAATCACCTCAAGCAAAAATTTGTCGGGAAAGATGATATCATTGATTTGATGGGAATTTGTCTTGCAGGCCGGGAAAATCTTTTTTTGCTTGGCCCCCCGGGCACTGCTAAAAGTGCATTGGTGAAAGAGCTTTCAAAATTGCTAAACGGCAAAACTTTCGAATATCTTCTTACACGATTCACCGAGCCAAACGAGTTGTTTGGTCCTTTTGACATACGCAAGCTACGCGAAGGAGACCTCGTTACCAACACGGAAGGAATGCTTCCTGAAGCAAACATGATTTTTCTGGATGAATTGTTGAATGCAAACAGTGCCATATTAAATAGCCTGTTAATGGTGCTGAATGAAAAAATTTTCAGAAGGGGAAGAGAGAATAGACCATTGCCGGTGTTGATGATTGTTGGCGCAAGCAATCATTTGCCCGAAGATGAAGCGCTGCAAGCTTTGTTTGACAGATTCCTTATTCGTGTTCGTTGCGACTATGTGGATCCGGCATTGCTCAACAATGTGCTGGAAGCTGGTTGGAAACTTGAACAGAAAGAACTTGCTGACAAGCCCGAAATTTTTGCAGAAGATATTTTTTCAATTCAATCAATGATCAACACGGTGGATTTGCAGGATATCCGCCCGGCTTATATTAACCTTGTCGAAATGCTGCGCAATGCGGGAGTTCAGGTAAGCGACAGAAGAGCCGTGAAATTGCAACGGCTTATTTCTGCGAGTGCCTTGCTTTGCAAAAGGACAAAGGCAATTCTTTCTGACATGTGGGTGATGCGTTACATCTGGGACACGGAAGAACAACAACAAATTATTGCCGGCATTGTGAACACAGTAGTGCAAACCGGGAATGAAGAAATCAATCATCATCCTCAGGCATCATTGAATACAATGCCGAATGCGGATGAAATTTATAAAGAAATTATTTCCATGAAAGATAAATGGGACGACGAATCTTTACCAATGTCTGAGCGAACAATCATTAAAGACCGGTTACGTTACCTGAATGGAAGGTGCGAGTGGATTGTTAATGAAACCCAGCGCAAATATGTTCAAAAGCCTATCGATGAACTTTGGCAAAAAATTATTCATTCAAGCTGATGATTTATATGCACGAAACAATTTTTGTTGTTGATAAAAGGAGTGAAGATTCATTGAGTGAAATACGCTGCATGGAAGGAATTTCTGCTGCGGTAGAAGGGAATAATCTATTGCTGAAATACAGTAATAAAATATCAGAAGCTGACAACAAGCTTCTTCAGCTTCCTGTTAAAAAAACTTTTTTAGTGGATGATCAGCATCAGCTCTTTGAAAAAGATAGCATGACGCCGGTGAGTGTTTTAAAAGAACTTGAATGGTTGCCACTTACTGCATTATTGAAAGTAGAATCACAGCCATTTGCAATGCCTGCAATTCTTGCAGAAAAACATACAGTTAAAATTGTTCCGAGTAATACTGTTGTAAAAAGCAACGCATTGCTCACAGAATTGAACATTTTTAAAAACTATGCTGAAACATCTTCAGCTATCCGTCTGCAAACTTTAAAGTTTGCCGCATCAGAAAAAAATCAGGTATTGATTATTGGTAACCCATTGCCGCCGATACCGGGCACAGAATATTGGCAGGCATATGATATGCTCATCCCATGCGGTTATAATTTTGAAATCCCCTTTATGTCAAAAGCCATAAATGATAAAATAAACGAAAAAAAGGATTCAGTGATTTTGTTTGATGTGCATGGGAATTACCAAAAAATCGATAAAAATTTTTTTGTGCAGGCAACAAGAAGCGCCATCAGGTCAACAAATAAAAAATAAATTTTTATTATTAATCATAATGATAAAAACAGTAATCAATACAAAAAAATATTTTCAGGCGCCAAAAAATTTTTTTTGGCGATGGGCAGAGAACGGTGAAGTGATTGAATGGCCTAATAGCTCAACCATTTGCTATCGCGATGAACTGGTTCAGATATTGAAAGAAATATCTTCAGCAGGATCGCCTCCGTTGACTGCTTTATTGCTGATACTTGCAGCTTGTAAAAACGAACTTAATATACATCATAAATTTTTTGTGTTGCGGGTAGTAAAAAAATTTAAAGATGATGGATTGGAAAAAAATGCAAAAGAAGCCATAGAGTTTTTAAAGATTATTAGTGATTTGCCGGGTGAACTGAGAACCGGCCTGCACAGAGCGCAACTTATCCGTGAAATTTTTGAAAGCGCTGATTTTGTGTTTTCGAATGTACAATTGCAGGAACTGACAGACGAACTGAATAGTGGCCGGCTTGATTCATTAATATTATCAGAAGGCGAAGAAATATCGAAAGAGCAATTGCATTCTGATTTGCATTGGCTCAGCGGCTCGCTCAAAAAATTTCAAGACACAAAAAAACTTGAATTAAGACTACGAACGGGACTTGATGAAATTCCTCCGGCAATCGAAATCAATCTGCCTGAAATTTCAACAAAACAATTGCTGGAACAATTAGCAGACGATCCGCAAACGATTGGTGTTGCAAGGTTGACAAAAAGACTGATCGCTGCATTGAATATTCCCATGCATGCACAAGGTAGCAGCGATCAGCCTTATGGAGGCATATCTGATATCAGCAACCGCGGAAGTTTTGACAAGCTTTTGTTGAGTGAACTGGCATACGACGACCTACTGCTGACAGCAAGATTAGTAAACAATGAAGCACTTTATTTTCGGCGAGAAGAACCACCTGATAATCCAAACAGACAGCGAACGATACTTATCGACACAAGCTTGAAGATGTGGGGCATTCCCCGTGTATATGCATTGTCGGCTGCGCTCGCTTTTGCACATAACTCAAAGCACAAAGAAATAATAGAAGCATTTGCACTTGGTGGAGAAACGTATGTGCCTATTCATCTTAAAACCAAAGAAGGCATTATTAGTGCAATGGAAATGCTTCATCATTCTTTGCATTGTGGCAAAGCGCTTCATAAAATAATAAACGATATTCCTTCTTCTACGCATAATGAGTTTATACTGATTACTGATGAAAAATTGATAAGTGATGCAAACTTTCAATCATTGTTCTCACAAATAAATGAATCGTTGAGTTTTATTGTGATGGTTGACAGAAACGGAGAGCTTCATTTTTATGAGTGCATTAAAGGGAAAATGAAATTGCTGAGCAAAGCTAAATTTGAGCTTGATGAAATATTATTTGAAACAGGCAGGCAAATTTCATTTGCAAAAACAGCAAATGATGAGTTGCCAAAATATGTTTTATTAGAACAGGTGCCATTATTATACCCTCAAATCAGGATAAACGAAGATGAAAAAAAATTTTTTTATCAGAGTAATTTAGGCTTGCTTGCTATTACCGAAAATCAAAGACTTCTTTTTGTGCTAAACAGACAAGAAGGAGCTAAAGAGCTGCTGAATAATGTTGAAGAAGGCATTTATGCATTCGGTTTTAACGAGGAGCAGAAGTTTTATTTGATGGTTTATAATAGAAGCGATATAATTTTTAAATTATATAAACTGGAAATTAAAACCGGAAAAGTTGAAAGTATTGATTTTTCAGAAGAAATCACCAAGTTCCCAAAGAGAGTCGTATTTCAAAACAACAAGTTTATTATTGATGCATTTAAGCGGGTTTATATTTATGATTGTGAAATAAATTCATTTATTGAAAATGAATTCCAAAACTATGAAAGACTATTTCAAGAGAAAGAAAAAAAACAAGAAAAAATGCCCCATCGCTTCAGGTTCAATAATGATAATGTTTTAACGAACATAAAATCAATTTTCATTAACGATGCAGGTGAGCTTTCTTTTGATAAGCATTCATTAAGCCTGCTCGATAAACAGAATTTTAAAATTAGTACAATAGCAACTGTGAAAAATAAAAATAATATAGCCTCATTGTATGAAGCTGATTATAGGCCTTTGAACAATAAGCGGTTGAAATTTAAAAAATTCATCTGGCATAATGGAAGTGAAGCGGTGATTGATTCAAGGGGGCTTTTGCATTTAAGAAGCTCGGATAAAACACTACCAGAAATTACCATTATTATGGCGTTGGCACAGACCACCGCTTGCTGGGCATCTGATGGCAATATAAGCGGTGCAGATTATTTCATGGATGGCTATAACCCTAAACGGATCGGTGCAGCTGATTTTTATCAGAAATATATCAAAGCATTTATTGATAAACTTAACAGCTAATGAAATTAAGGCTGAAATATAATAACAATATTCACCAATCAGTTCACGCAGCTTTCGTAAGAGGCGAGAAGCCTGATATTTGGCTAAAAGAAATCGACAAATGGAATGCAGCTCCGGAGGAATTGGATTGTTATCTTATGCCAGGATCAATAAATTCTTCAGAAGTCTCAGGTTTATTTATTGTATTTAAAAAGCCGGAATTTGCTAAACAATTTCAGTTATTGGATATATACACATGTGTGCATGATAAAATTTTTATTCCGGCAAATACAATGCTGCTGCCGCAATTGAGCAAAGAAGAAATCAGAGATATTTTTTTATATGATGTCCATGTATTTCACCCTGTAATCGGGTTAGTGGGCTTTGAAAGCAAAGACAAAATTGATTTGGCCGAATTGCTTTGTTTCCGGGAAGAGCAGCTAACAGATTGGGGTTTTGCACATCCGGGAATTCAACCGAAGCCAGCTTTTAAACAAATCACTGTCATTCCACCTGAGCCTGAAGAGCTAATAAATTCAATCAAAAATGAAATCGGGCAAAAAGCATTGACAGACATCCCAGGTGAAGGAGCTGGCGATAATGTGTTTGATAAGATAACAGATTTCTTCAAGCTGATTTTTTTGGGAAGCATACTTGGTTTAATGAAACTGTTCAACAAAGTTTTGCCTGAAGGAAATAAAATAAAAAAAGACGCGTCTGGGAAAAAAGGATTATTTCAAAAACTTGAAGAATGGATAAGCATAAATTTGGAAGAACTACAAAGAAAAAGAGATGATGAAATAAAACGCCTTCTTGATTTATTAGATGAAAACACGAATGAAGGATTGCAATATGCTATACCATTGAATTCGCCTTATCTCAACAGAGGGAAGCAAACATCATCATCAACATTGACAAGAAGGCCATTGCAGTTTAATTTAGGAAAATTAGGTGGAGGTACTGCAACTGAGTTTTGGGATATTGGTAACCGTTATGACGAGCTTCGTACAAAATATTTAAAAGCAGCGCAAAAAGAAATTGAACAAAAAGATTTTAAAAAGGCTGCATACATATACGCTCATTTATTGGGCGATTATTCCGGAGCAGCAAGTGTGCTTAAGCAAGGCAATATGTTTCGCGAAGCTGCAGCTTTGTATAAAGATCACCTGAAAAACCAGGTGGCTGCTGCAGAATGTCTGGAACAGGGAGGGCTGTATCTGGAAGCGATTGAGCTCTACAAAAATTTATACCGAGATGAAAAAGTAGGCGATTTATACAAATCACTGCAACAACAGGAAAAAGCTGATTATTATTATGAAAAATACATCAGCTCAAAACTTGCACATAATGATTATTTGGATGCGGCAAGGGTGATGGAAGAAAAGATGGATAATACGGATCGGGCAAGCAATACGCTGCTTGACGGTTGGGAAAATTCATACATGCATGAAAACTGCCTGAAAAAATATTTCGATATACAATTCAGGTGCAACGAAAAAAACCTTAGCCATAAAATAAAAGAGGTATTTCAAAAACATACTTCACAAACTAAACGGGTTTCTTTGTTGAACGTACTTGAATATGTAAATAAGAAAAAGAAAGATGAGCGAACAGCATCAGCCAGCCTTGAAATTGCTTATGAAATTGTTAGTAATGAAACAGAAAGAAAAAATGCAGTTGTCTTGCACCATCTAAAAAAATTTCTTCCTGAAGACAGGCTGATATCTTCAGATATTAATCGGTATACTAATGCACTAAGAAACCATACTTTTCAAAAAAAGCCAGAACAGGTTTTTTATCTTGACAATACAATAAAGTGGATAAAAGCAGTCTGGCATCGCAATCAATTTTTGGTACTTGGTGTAAAGGACTCGTGCCTGCAGTTGGCTCGTGGCAATTGGTATGGCAATTTTGAGT